>Ga0180220_1002748_pt1 | contig 10895 bp, 10 predicted proteins | sample eDN5th37CBELigBY_FD_151335 | JGI IMG/M metagenome (GOLD analysis project Ga0180220, IMG submission 151335) | Enriched backyard soil microbial communities from Emeryville, California, USA - eDNA 5th pass 37_C BE-Lig BY (version 2) (version 2) | ecosystem: Environmental > Terrestrial > Soil >... | reverse complement strand
ATCCAGAAAAATATTCCATAATTACATGCTTCGCCCACTTCTCTGGAATGTTGATGGTTGAAAATCTAAGAATGAGTGAGCAAACGCGAGAAAACATTAATTTATAGTGGGAGTGATATTGATGGAAAAGCTGTTGGTGAAACTGGTCGTTCACGGCGTCATGATTACGGCTCTGATTTACCTGATGTCGAACGCGACCCTGATGTCGGCGCTGCTGGCCGCGCTTGGCATAGGCATCGTTGCTTACCTGCTGGGAGATCTCCTGATTCTACCAAGAACCAGCAACATCGTCGCAACCATCGCGGATGCAGTATTGGTTTTTGCCATGCTGTGGATCATCGCCGATGCCGCCGATTGGACGCTGAACCTCACGGAAATATTGGTGATCACCGTTTTGGCAGGAGTTTTTGAGTACTTCTTCCATATGTGGTTGCTGCGGGACCATACCCCGGTTCGCAGACAGCGGGCCTAACCTGTGGCGAGGGCTGACGGAGCCCTAACACGGTCAATACAACAATAGCGAAAAGACTCTCTGGCTTTGTGCTAAAGGGTCTTTTCGCTTCTTGTTATATTTTTTGCAATGGGTTGTCCTTAGTTTTTTGTAGAGACCTGGCTCGTCTTAAATTTTTTCCAGATGAGGACAAAGGAAAGGATTACCTGCCCCTTTAGCTGCATGAAACCGGCCGCCTTGAATGAAACTGAAGGCATACAACATTTCAGGAAAGCGGGGCATCGCCATGTATTTTTACAAGGAAGATTTGATCAACCTGATCGTACCGGATAAACCGGATCCTGCTGCCGCTAAGGTCCTGCAAGAAACGCTCGGCGGCCGTTTCGGCGAGATGCGGACCATGATGCAGTTCTTTTTCCAGAGCAACAACTTCCGGGGAAAAGACACCCAGTACCGGGATTTGATCCGGGGCGTGTTTTTGGAGGAAATCAGCCATGTCGAGCTTGTGCAGCATACGATCAACCAGCTGCTGACAGGGGCCGGAGCTCCCGGACCGGGCAATGCCGGCATCGACGAAGCGCCGCTGGACGAGGCGATCAAACATGCGAACCCGCACCATTTTATCATGGGGGCTCAAAGCTCGCTGCCGGTCGATGCGGCGGGAAATCCATGGATGGGCAATTATGTATACGACCATGGCAACCTGGTAGCGAATCTGCTCGACAATCTCGTGCTGGAATCGACGGGCGTGCTGCAAAAATCAAGGATCTATGAAATGAGCTCGAACAAAACGTTCCGGGAAACGCTGGCTTTCCTGATCGTCCGCGACAATGCCCATCAAAACGCATTCGCCAAAGCGCTCGAAACGCTTGGAGTGGAGTGGGGCAAGCTCTTCCCGGTCCCGAATTACGATATCCATACATATCCGGAATGCAAAAAATACGTGGATATGGGCTTCCATAACGCCCAATTCAATTTCCGGCTGGACGCAACGAGGATCGGCGAAATTTTCAGCGGCCAAACCCCAAGCCGAAACGGCGGCAGTCTCCAAGTCGTTCAGCCGCCCGAAGGCTTTCCGGTTCCGAATTTGCCGGAGCTTCCTAACGAGCACAGCCCCGGAATTCGCGATCTGAACGCCTAAGCCGGTTCGGGGAACAGGAGCCGGAATCGCTACGGATGAAGCAACCTGCTGCCGTATTCATCAGAGGCATACAAAAAGCCGTGCCATCATAGGCACAGCTTTTTTTGCTTTTTATCCGCATGTCCCCTCATTTTTGGTCAAATATCACTCCCGGCCCGCAGCGGCCCGCCAGGCTTCTTGCACGGAAATCCGCGCCTTGCTGCTTGTTTCAACCCCGGAGATCAATTCCTGCGGTAAGGCTCCAGTATTTTTCTCAGCATCCCTTTCACTTGCCTCATGGAAGAGGGGAGCTCTTTTTCGACCTGCTCCATCGAAGCAAAAGGGAACCCTTCCAGCAGCCCTCTAATGTTTGAGCGGATATAATCCTTGTTCGTTTTATGCTGCTGCAATAGCTTCTCAAAAACGGGAAGCAGCCTCGGATCCGGCACCCCTCCAAGGGCCTGCAGCGCCGTATGCTGCACTCGCGGATCGGGGTCTTCCAGGGCAGCCAGGAAGGCTTCTACGCAGCCGGCCTTAGCCTCTGACTTGCCTGCCAGATACAATGCCTGAACGAGAAACTCCTTGTGCGGGTGGCCAAAAAAAGGCAGCAGCATAGGCAGCATGTCCGCTCCGGAGTCGTGTAAAATCATGGTGACTAAGCGAAAGGACCGCTCGTCCGCCACGTCCGGCAACAAGGCGGCCAGCTCTTCAACAAAGCTTGCGTCCCCTTTCGGCCTATACCACTGGATCGACTCGAGCGCCGCCAATTGGCCTGCCATATCGCCGCTGCGAAGCATCTTCCGCAAAAGCGTCTTGGCCCGCCCGAATTTGAACTTGGCCAAAATTTGAAGCGCAGAGCGCCCGACTTCCCCCGGTTCCTCGGCATGCACGCCGCATAAAAAGCCGGCCGTTTCGTCCGTGATGTCCCGCAGCTTCAGCATGCCTTCGAGGGCTTCGATTTTGGCGGCAGGCGATGCGGCCGACCGGTATAATTCGGTCAATGCCCATTCATCCCCGCTCCGGCGCATGCCGAACCATGCGCTGTCGTATCCGGCGATGACTTCGTCGAGCCAGCGCTCGTACCAATCCAGAAAATTCGCTTCATATGTAAAAAAGGAAGAGCTCGGGTGGTCCAGATCCAAATAGACGACCTTCCCCCGGAACTCTCCGGTAACGACCAGCATCGTTTCGTACGAACAGCCCTGTTCGCCGATATTCAGCAGGCCGCGGCAGAAATACGAATCGTCGCCGCACTCGTCCTCCAACGCCTCTAGCGGATCATTATCGCCACGTTGATGCTTTTTCGGTTCGGCCGAAGCTTCTTCGCGCGTCTTGGGGCGGAGCGGCGAAGGCAGCCCGATGCCGTCCAGGTCGATCGACTGCCTGGCGCCCAAGGGGTGTATGCCGTAATACGGCCCTGCCCCGCCGTTTCCGATTTCCGTCAAAAAAGCCGCATATTCTTCCGGCAGCTTGACGCCATGCGTGTTTTCGAACCGTTCCAATGCTTCTCGTCCGAGCGGCTCCTGGAGCCTATACTTATGAACGCGCGCGCCAAATACGCTGCATTCCGCATCGGCCGCCGCAGCCTTCCTCAGTTTTAGGCGGATGCGGGCCAGTTGTTCCATGGCCATGTTCCTCCTCCTTTTCCCGACTCTTAAAAACCGGCTCGCGGCTCTTTCGCTTTCTTCCAAAAGCCTTACGCCGTTTTTAAAGGGACTTGAAGCGCCGCGGCGATCGCCTGGATGCCCATCCCCTGTTCGCTCATCGCTTGAATGCGGCCGATCAGCGCGGCTTCTTTCGTTTGCGCAAAACGGTAAGCGGGATCCAGCAGCATGTTCCAGGTGTCCAGATCCGAATAAGCGTCCCCGTCCGCCATCGCTTGAACCCCGGCATCCAATCCGGCGCAGGTGACCCCCAACGGTGGAAGCTTGCCCGTGCGCCCTCATCGCCGGAAACCAGCGACCGGCCTTCCGCATCGACGGCGTATCCGACTTGCTCGGCAGCCAAACTCTCGGGGTCAAACAATTCAAAATGGACATACTCGCTTATCGCATCGCCCACAGCCTTCAGTTGCCCCAATTTTTCCTTTAGTTCCGGCCGGATCGTGCTCAACGCAAATCTCCCCTTCATTCACAGGTAAGCTGAATCGCTGACGCATGACGCTCCCGCGTTCCCGGCCCCCATTAAAAACATCCCGCAGGCTGGCCGGGCAACCATAGAGCCGGTGTTGTCGCTGGCTCAGCGATCTTCCATGGCGTCCGCGGAAGCCACTTTTTTCTGCAGCCCTTCGGCAAGCCGCCGCCAAAGCCGGTATTCCTCGTTTTGCGACCATTCCTCTTCGTCCATGTCGAGCCAATAGTCGGCTTCCATCAGTTCGTACATATCCAGCAGCGTAATCTCGGCGCAAGCCGGATTTTCGTAAGCCGCAATCATCGGCTCCGGACCGTCATCCCAGTTGTAGCCGTCCACGACGGCATGGATCAATTCCGGCGAAGACAGCTCCCGGATCCGGCTGCACATGTCGTCGATCGACTCTTCATACAAAATGCCGTCCACGATCTCCTGTTCCCGCGGATCCAAAGTTAGCCGCACCGCACCGTTGGTGCCCAGGAGCAGGTCCGCCATCGTTTTGTTCCTTCTTGCCGCATTCCACGCCGTCCCCAAAATGCCGTACGGAGAATCCAGACTCGCTCCGAATTCGAGCAGCAGTTTGACGGTCTCCGCCTGCTTAAATTTCACCGCTTTTTTTAAGGCAGTATCGCCCAGCTTGTCTTCCGCCTCCAAGTCCACCCCTTTTTCCAGCAAAATCCGGATTCCCTCGACGGGCATCCGGTTCGTGATGCAAAGCATCAGCGGGGTTCTTCCGCGGGCGTCCCGTTCGTTCGGATCAAGCAGATCCACGGCGCTGCGGATGGTGTCAAGTTCCTTCGTTTTGCTGATTTCCGTCCAGTCCATTTCCTCGTTCCTCATTTCGTTTTCTTCCGTATGGATGCGATCCTGTTCCAGGCAGGAAACGTTTAAAATTTTCTGCGGCCCCTCTTCCGCGACCACTTTTAGGCCATCCACTCCGATATCCGCAAAAGCTTGTCCTTTAGCGGCGGCGAAGCTTTTTTGGCAACCTGCGCGAGTTTGCCCGGACTGCCGAATATCCGGTACAACACCGCTTCGCGCGGATAGCCTTTTATGGTTTCAAGCTCGGCCAACAACGCGTCCACATACTCCGGGCTGTCGATCGGGGCGGATTTGACCGGCTTCGCGGATTCGCTTCCCCCGAGCAGGATCGATACCCATACCGGCATCGTTTCGACCGAGAGCCCATGGGCTTCGATAAAAGCGTCCGCATAACCGTCCTGCATGGATTGATGCTCGGTGTCGACAAGCTTCATATATTGTTGCACCAATTCAAAATAGGCATCGCTGCATAAACCAAGCCCGAACACCGCATAAGTGCCCGGCATGACGGATTTTTCTCCCGGCTCCACGTCCCGGTACCAAGCGAACTCCTCCATCGCCAGCCCGGCGTATTCCGCCAGCTTCGGATATAGCGCAGGATAACGAAGCGCATTTCCGAAAAATTGGTGCAGCCGGGACTTGGCCAGTTTGGGAAGCGGCAGGAAATGTTTTTCCTTGCTTTTGAGCCCGAATCGATATCCTTTCGGAAAACCATTCTTCAACAGGTCGATGAGATATTCCAGCGCTTCGGCATAGGCTTCTTCCTCTTCGGACAAGATGCGGATTTCGATTGTCTGCAGCACGTCGTTGGCCTTCCCTTGGAACCGCCCGCTCCGGCGCATGCTCTCGAATCGTCCGCTGCCATGCGCCAAAAACGCTGCCGCCTGCTCCGACCCGAGCTGCACGGCAAGTTCGAGATACTGCTGCCGGGTATCCGGCTCCAAGGTTCCGATCTCCTGAGCCGCATACAGAAAAAACTCCAATTCGTCGGGAGCAGGCTCCCCGCGCCCGTCCGCCTCCTGAAGAACCCACGGCATGCCAAAGTCGCCGGTCCGCTGAAAATAACGGGGCAAAAACCGTTCCTGCGCCCATGCTTTGAACGCCGACATACATTCGGCTTCCCATCCGGCCGCCCGCCCGGGGTTTTCCCGCAATTTGTCCCCGAGGCGCCGGATCAGCGGCTCGACGTTTTCCCGCTTCTGCTCGAACAGATCCGGGTTCAGAAGCAGGCGCGCAAAAAAGAATTCATCCTCCTTCGCCGGCCGCACCGGGAGATCGGACAGGATTTTCGTTTGGATGAACGCATCCAGACGCTGCCGGAGCCGAAGACGCTTCGCCTCGTTCACCAACACCTGCGAAAGCCGCAGCACATGGTCGTCCCGGTCAAATTCCAACACCAGCTCCAGACGGTAATCAAAAAATTGCGGATCATAAGGGCCATCCAAAAAAATCCGGTTCATCCGCTCAATGAAAGCAGGGAAAACCTCGTCCGCAAGAACCTCGTCCGTTAGCTCTTGAACGTAAGAGCCGGCCTCGGATTTATACGCGTCGTCGCTCCAATCGAACGGTTCAAAGACATCGATATGGATGCGTCCGTATCCGCCGCCACCCTTCGGTTTTCTCCAGGCGACTCTCAGGTAATCCTTCATGCCGGCCTGCAGGCTCCTTGGTTTGGGAAGCTCTCCGATTCTCCGGTTTTCCCGTTCATAAATTTCCGTCATTCGATGCCATACATCCTGCAAAAAAGCTTCGGCTGCCTGGTTCAACGTCAATAACCCTCCCTTGCGATGACCGCGGTTTTTTCTGGCTGGGCGAGCGATCGCGGCGTTCCGAAGACCGCGACTTCAGAAGGATCGCGACGCTCCGTTAGCTTCGTGGAAAAAGCCGTCGGATCATCCACCGCCATCGGTTTGCCTTCTCCGGAACACGCTTATTTTCCGCTTGCCGGGGACTTCGTCACCCGATCGTCTCCACGACGTTCCCGTCCTGATCCTTAATGTGCGTTTTTAAGATTTGAATCGCGATGTTTTTTAACGCCGGAAGCTCGATCATATTTTCTTTAGGAAGCAAATTCCGGCTAAGCTCCGTCACGGTTTGCTCGTTCAAGGAAATGCGGAGCTCCCCGTCTTCGAACGCGGCGGCCGCTTGTTCCCCCGGTTCAAGCACGACCCTGACTTCAGGCCCCACCAAGGTCAACTCCTTGCCTTTCAAAATCCGGCCGCGCAGCAGCTTGCCGACGATGCCGGCCTGCTTGGCACCGAGGCCGAGAACCGCCGGAGCCGTCCTGAACAGCCCTTTTTTGCCCGGAGTCCAGGACAACTGGTCGACGTACAGGAACCCCGTATTGGACCCATCTTCCTCCATGCCTTTCTCCACCGCTTCCGCAACGGCAGGCATCTTGAGGAGCGACTCGCGCCCCAAATCGGTGATGTACTGCGGCATGTACGGAAGTCCGGCGGCAAGCACCCCCAGCGTGTTCCAGGTTTGCATGGACTCGAGCTCATCTTTCGTGATGCCTACCATCTGAATGAATTCCACACGGCCGTTCGGCGTCTCAATGGCGGGAAGCTCCGGATCGTGCACGAAAGCGAGCGCCGTCAGCAACGTGTCGGAACCGAGGCAAATCGGCCCGTTAGCGTCCAAATAATCCCCGGATCGGAATACGTTGCCGCTTTTAAATACGTATCGTCCCATGTTTTGCAGCAGGTTCAGGGCCCAGGCCGGCGGTTCTTCCTCTTCCGGGCTCCGCGCAAGGCGAAACGTTAATTCGAACCCGTAGCCGCTTATTTCCGCGTCTTCGGTTTCTTTTTCGTACAGCTCCGAAAATCCGTACGTGACAACATGCCAATGAGGAACGGGCGTCTCGCTCTTATAGGCGCTAATGCCGTCCAGAGGATCTTGCCCGCCGAGCATGAACGGAAGAAGCGTTCCATAATGTTTTGGCTCCTGCTCCCCGTAAATGTTCGTCAATTGCTGTTCGATGGCATCCCAGCCGGATGTATTGTTTTCTTCGCTCATAGGTGGTACCCTCCATGTCCTTTTTTGGTTATCGTGCCATTTTCTTTTTAGTTTCGTTTATTGTTCGAGTGTTCGTTCCTTGCGAACGCGATCTCCCCGATGGTGCATCAGCATCAGCAGGACGGAAGCGGCAAACGCCGCCGACACGATCCAAATCGGAATGCGCGGATCCAGCTCGTAAGCCCAACCTCCGATGATGCCTGCCGGGGAAGTCAGCAACAGGATGAGCACCGACAGCATGGAAAAAACTTTGGCCCGTTTTTCGTCGTCGATCGCATTTTGCACGGCCGCCTCCAAATAAGGGGAGCTGATCATCAATCCGACGGCTGCCAAAACGGTGCTTAAACCGATCCATGCCAGGTTGGAAGTCGGCAGAATGACCAGCATGACGTTCGACAGGACGGATAAAGCAAAACCGGCCATCATGGCCCGGTTTGCGGCCTGTTCCGGAATTTTGGGCATGAGCAGCCATAACGTCAGCAGCATGATGACCGACGACACCGCCGGAAACAGGGATATCAGCCCGCTGTCGACATGCAAATAATCGGCCAAATACAGCGATAGATACGTCGTTTTCATCGTCGCTTGGAAATTGAACAAAATATAAATGCCAAAAATGAGCAAAAGCGGTTTGCTGGCAAAAATATCGCGGATCGCCCCGCCGTAATCGATCAGGCTTTCTTTCAGGCCGAGCTCCCGCGTTTCCCGCATCTTGCGCAGGCCGATTTCCGTTTCGCGCGTCGTCAGGTGGCGGCCGACGAACTGAAAGGTCATCATCAGGAACGCCAGCACGTACATGATCCTTACGCCGGGCACAAGCCCAAACCGGTCGACGAGCAAGCCGCCAAGCGGGGCAAACAGTCCGCCGATGACGCTTATAATCTGCAGCAGCGTAAACACGTAGGTTCGATCGGAAGGTTTCGTATCCTCCACGACCAGGCAATAAAACGCGACATGAGGGACGCGCTGAAAGCCGTTGATGATCGCCGCGGCCAGGAAAAACCACACGTTTTGCGATACGGCCCATAAAATGGTCGCCAGGCTCCAGCTCAGCAGATCGAAATACAAAATCGCGGATTTCCGCCCCATTCGGTCGGTCAAGTACCCGCTGATGAAGGAAGAAAACACTTGGACGACGAGACCGATGGTGGTAATCCATCCGATCTTCGTCTCGGAAACGCCAAGGTTATGCATATAAAGCGTTGCATATGTACCAAACATGCTGTAAGGAATAAGAAAAAAGGGCTCGAACGCAAGGCATCCCCTGCTGTTCCCCTGCAAGCGGCTGAACCGTCGGCGCGTCATACATTTCCTCCGAATCTAATGATGGTATCCATTTCTTTCACATGCTGATCAGGGCAATTTTCTTCTGGGCTTCTTCGGCTGCGGCGGCCTCCATGCCACCAGAACGCCCGCTTCTCCCAAAATCCGGTTTACCTCTTCTAGCTGCCCGGCTTCGACTTCCCACATCCACAAATCTTCGCGGACCCGGCTAAATACGCCATGTTTCCGATCAGCCTGAATCCAGTCCCCAAGCGCGATTCCGCCAAGATCGATTTTTAAGTGCTCCGCATTCAACAGATTGCACGGGTATGCCATCCGCAGCATTTTGTCGACATAACGCGCCTGCCCGTTATACAAGCCCGGCGTTTCGCGGTTGAACGCAAAGCCGTTCTCGGTTGCAAACATCGTAGTGAAGTTATATCCCGCCGCATAATAAAAGGCAGCCGTCATGTTTTCGGCCGTATACAGAATGCCGTACGGAAAACGAACCCGCTCGGCGGTTTGCCGCATCCAACCCGTCAGCCTCCCGTAAATCCGGTCGATCCCGATATCGCAAAACGCGGCCATATGCGGAAAACTTCCGAATCCGCCCGTTTGGTATTCAAATGCGGCGTTCCAAGGGGCTAAACCTTGCTGGTTGTAGAGCCAGAAGGCGGAAGCTTTCCCTTCGTCAAGCAACGCTTTCAACTTGTCAAAGGATACTTCCTTGATGTCATGGTCTCCTTCATGATCGCCGTTCTCGAGATATTCATAATAACCTGCGCTCGTAATCCGAATGCCCGTCGATTCGAAAAAAGCGCAGCCGATCTCCAGGGCTTCCGACGGACCAATACGGCCCGTATGATAAAAAGCCGCTCCCGTGCACATGAGCCCATCTCCTTTCCAAGAGAGCTGCGATTCTGTGAATTTCCTATGTATGTTGCCGCTTCAATCGAAAGAAACGTTTCGATACTTGGTGCTCTTGGGTAAATGTCGCATTTGTTTGGGTACCCCGTAAGGTTATGAAGCTATGAAACTAAAAAATCAGGAAATCGGAATCCCTATTGATCATTGGAAGATGAATAGAAGGAAGGGGGTTCCATAGCCTGATTATGTTTCAGTATATAACCTTTGCGGTGCCGCAATCAATTTTTACGAAGCTTAACGGCTTTAAACAATGCTTTTGAACTAGAATGTTTAGTATATTTCTCCTAACTTTCGTGCTCCCCGTGCATGTTGACGATAGAGCAAAAAACGCCTTTAGGCGCGGAATGTTGAATCTTGCTTTTACGCGTATGTATTGTACGCCTTGGCTTATGCCTTCGCAGATTGGAAATGCCCAACGGATTACATGATCAACACGCCTTTCGTTTTAGTGATTTGGGACCGGCTAATCCCGTTGCCCGTGAGTTTTTCTACCGATTTTTACGGCGTTTTTTCGGCCAACCGATTGGGTTCCACCGGTTTGCTTAACCAATGCTCGTCGGTTTGCACGTGGTTTTTGCGGACGAATTTGGCCGCGCTTTGCTGAAAATCCTCGTATCGGAACGCGGACGCCAGCCTTACGACGTACCCTTCCTGCTCTCCGCCGCAGCGGGACAGCTTCGTGTAACAAGCTTTAGCCGCTTCTTCGCTCCATATCCCCCTGTACAATACCGGAACGGTCGACAGCCCAAGACGCGCCGCCCAACTTTCCGTTTCGTCCCAGGAAAGGCATACGTTGCGCTCGTTCCATACCGAAAACAGCATGAAATACGAAGGCAATGATACATATTCAATCGAATGCTTGGCATATACGTTTTCCCCGCATAACCGGTAGCCCTCCGGTATCAAATACCGGATCCCGCCATGCAGCGTTTTGACAAAGTGCCGGGACGGATGATCCTTGCTGTCAAGGGATCTGGCATGGATGTCGTCGGGGTACATCGTCGTGTTTTCCCCATCCATTTTTTCGGTAATGACCACTTCGCGGCCCGCAAAATGATCGGTGGTCCGCAAAATTCTGTCGTCGTCGGTATAGCTTCTTGACCATGGCAAATGCATCGTGCGCGGGTATTTTATTTTCATGTCCTTCACCTCCCGTGATGTGAT
>Ga0180220_1002745_pt1 | contig 10904 bp, 6 predicted proteins | sample eDN5th37CBELigBY_FD_151335 | JGI IMG/M metagenome (GOLD analysis project Ga0180220, IMG submission 151335) | Enriched backyard soil microbial communities from Emeryville, California, USA - eDNA 5th pass 37_C BE-Lig BY (version 2) (version 2) | ecosystem: Environmental > Terrestrial > Soil >... | reverse complement strand
CCATGAACGGCCGGATTCCCGTTGCCCTGGCCGCCGCTCCCGCCCGTTTCTATTGCCGTCAAGACAATACGCCCCGCATCAACGGTTTCGCCGGCACTGACGTTCACATCGGCGGTATAGGACCGATAGCCGTATGCGGCAACGGTAACCGTCTGATGGCCTTCCGTTACGCCAGGCAGTTTGAAAAGACCTTGATCGTCGCTAACCGCTCTGATTCCTGCTGCGGTTACGGATGCGCCCGGTATCGGGGAACCCTCGATTCCGTATACTGCCCCGGTAACGGTACCCGTTGCCGGAGGAACCGGAAGAACGGTAACTTCCGCGTTTGCCGTAAATAGGCCGTCCTGGGTCGTCACGGTTATTGTTGCAGTTCCGGCTGCTATAGGGGTAACTTCCCCTGCCAGGTTTATCACTGCGACCGCTGAATTGCTCGAGCTCCAGGCGACCGTTTGATCGGTCGCGTCCGAGGGGGCGATAACGGCTTTCAAAGTTACAGCATCTTGCCCTGCAGTAAGTTTCAGCCTATTTGGCTCGATCCGCACTCCTGCGACGGATACGGTTGCTTGAATATGGGATTCCTCAAGCTGAATGCCTTGCCATGCCCAAACGCGGCTGTCGCGGTCCGTCTCATAAATGGTCAAATATTGGCCCGTGCTGACATTCGGGATGTCCGTACCCGGCAGGTAGGCGGTCGTCCCGGCTGGCAGGATGTCTCCAATAAGCGGTTCTTCCATTTCCGAATTTCCGACCGTATAGGCAAAAGTATGTCCTGGCTCGGAAGGTTCCGCCTTCACTTTCGTTGAACCTAACGCGTTCCCCGGACCGATGGCAAAACCGGCAAGGTTGGGTACATGAGCATCCACTGTGAGCTGGAGATTTGCCGAATCGCTTGCGGAGCCGGCATCGATTGCCGTGACCGCAAAGCTGAAGGTTCCGGATTGTTCGGGAACGCCCTGCAGCACGCCGGAGCTGCTGAGGCTCATTCCTTCGGGCAGCCCCGTTGAACTCCAGGTTAAACCGCCGGCCGCCCCGTCAAAAGCGGCAAGAGGGAAGGAATAGGAGCTTCCCTTTTTGGCGTTCGGCAAGCTTGCCGTTAAAATTTCAGGCCGCAGGTAAGGGTAACCGCCGTTTATACCCGGATTAATCGCCCATATATTCGAGAAATCCCAACCTTCGTAAGTCGACTGTCGTTTCATGAGCGCCGAGGTTTTGCCTTCCGATTTGCCGCTGCCGTCCGACGAGCCTTCCGATTGTCCGGTCGTTTCCGTATCGAAATAAGAGTTTCGGACGGTGGCATCCGTGAATATTGTCGTGGCGAGGCCGCTTAAATAAAGTTGGTTTTCCGGTGCGTTTCCGAATGCTGTGACAGCTCCTGTCGCATAGCTGCTTTCAATCGTTCCGGTCGTGAGATGGGCAACCAAGCCGCTGGAATAAATAAAGGAATTCGGCGAACGCGGCGTGGCGTTGGTAATCGCTCCCTTGGCGTAAGCGTTGCTGATCGTTCCTGCGCCTTGCGAGCCGACCAGACCGCCTGCATACATATTATTGGCCGTCCCGCTTTGGACGGAGGCGGCCGACCAGGAACGGGTAATGGACGAATGCACTGCCGCTGCCGCTAACCCTCCGGCTACGGACACCTGGCCGTCCAAGCTTCCGCTAGTGACGCTTCCAAGCGTATAGGAGTTGTCTATGCGGCCGCCGTTCAGAAAGCCGGCCAAGCCGCCCGTGTAGTCCGCGCCTTTCACATGGCCCTCTACGCCCAGGTTTCGGATATCCCCGGACGCTTCTCCGAAGAAACCGACAAAAGTTCGGGTGTCGTCATGGATCTCAATGCCGGAGACCTTGTAGCCCCTTCCGTCAAAAATGCCGCTAAAGCTGCCAGCCCCGTTTCCGCCCAGCGGTATCCAGGCATATCCGGCCATATCGATGTTATTCATTAATTGAATGTTTTGATTCAGATAGTCCTTTTGATTCTCGTTGATATAGGCGAGTTGCTGCGCGGTGGACACTTGGGTCCATCCGTCGACAACAGGCGGGACCTCGCTCGGAGCCGCATGGGCAGTCCCCGCTCGCAGCCCCGGCTGCACGACGAAGACTGCAAGCATCATCCAGGACAAAAGAGTCGCCAAACGCTTCATGAAGATAAAGTTCTCCTTTCGATTCCGATCCGTTTATGGGGTTAATAAAATCATGAAACCATTGTAATATGAATGGTGAGACATCGTGTTTCATTTTTGTTCCGCATTTATTGTTAATGTTTATATAGAACGATCAAAATCGGAAAGAAGAGTGCAGGATGAAATCGATATCGGCGTCAACCGGGTCAATGCCCCGCCGACGGGTAATCGGCCGGAAGATTGAAATGAATAGCTTGGAGCGTTGGTTAGCCGACCCTAAAGCGGAAATGCGGCTTTTTTCGGTTTCGGGAATCGGCGGCATCGGCAAATCGACGCTGCTCATCGAGGCGGCCCATGCGGCAAGCGAAGCCTCTGCTCTGACCTTATGGCTGGACGGACTAGGCGAACTAACCACATCGGGTGCTTTCCTCTCGAGCCTTGAAGCGAGTCTGGAGAGCGAATATGGACGATACCGGCCGCCGGGCGTTCCGCTTCTTCCTTACGTCCTGGAGGAACTGTCCCGCCGGCGGACCGTTCTTGTCATGGATAATTGCGAGCGGATCGACAGGATCGAAGGCTGGCTTTTGTCGAGCTTTTTGCCTGCCCTTCGCTCCTCCCAAGTGCTGCTTGTCGTCGCTTCGCGGACTGGGCTGCCGGTCAAGTGGCACGCCAGCCCGTATATCGGTACCCGCATTCAATCGTTTCCGTTAAATCTCTTCACGCACGAAGAAGTGCTTGAGTTTTTGCAAAGTACTGATCTGGACGCCGATGCGCAGAAGGAAATCGCCCGGCAAACGGAAGGCCATCCGCTGCTGCTTGCGTTGGCCGTCGATATGCTGCGCACGAAAGGATCGGATCGGAAACTGCATGAAATCCGGGGCATGCTGAGCGCGGATTTTTTGAGAGAAGCGGCTTCTCCCGCCCTGTACGAGGCGCTGACCGTATTGTCGCTGTTTCCCGAAGCCGACCAGACCATGCTGAATCGATTGCTGGTTACACCGATCGATGCGGCTGGCTATCACGCTCTCGGCCGTTTGTCATTCGTTCAAGCGACTTCGCAGGGCTTGTCTTTGCATCATGTCGTGTCCGGCCTTCTGAGAAAGGATTACGTTCAACGGAACCCGGGCCAATTCCATGAGCTTCGCCACCAAACGTTCAAGCTGCTGGCAGAGCAGTTTCATGAGGCGGATAAACGCCGGCAAATGGGGATCGCTGCGCATGTGCTGGAGCTTTATCGCGAATATTTGCCTTCCGCCCATGCCTACGCCGATTTCTCGTTGACCGTTAAGCCGGGAAAGCACGAACCTTACCAAGCGGAGGACTTGCCTGATCTGCATCGGTTTATGGCGGCGTCGCTTGCTCAATCCGATTGGCAGACCGAGCTGGCGCGGGCCGAAGACTATGATGCGCTTCTCGATGATATTGCCCGGCATTGCCCCGAAGGCATCTGCGTAGTTCGGGATGACGGCGGAGCGCCGCTTGCCTTTTGCGCAGGAGTATGGCTGCATGCGGGGAGCGTGCCTCTTATCGAGCGTTATGTGCCGGGACTTGTTTCTATGCTGGGGGAGGAGGCAAGCAGCGGAATTCGGAATCTTCCTCCGGAAGCGGCGGATTCGATATGCGTGCTGCTGGCCGCGGTCGATGTCCGCCATCCGGTATACCCGCCTGAACAATTAGGGGCTTTGCTCATGCAGCAATGGGTGATCGGGGTGACAAGCGGCTTGCGCGGGCTGATCGTAACGGCCGATCCGCAATTGAACAGCCTGCTGCCGTTGTTGGGCTTTAAAGTCGGGGGTGGGTTCCGACCAAGCGAAAGGGCCGAAGGCGAGCTGACCCGATGGGTGCTCGATTTCCGGCAAATGAGATTCGAAGAATGGATCCAGGAAATCATCCGACAGACCGGACCGGCGGCAGAGGATCGGGGCGGGAGAAATATCATGATCGGCGAGGGGGATATGAAAGAAGCTTTGCGGCATCTTTTTCAATTCGAGAGGCTGGAGCAGTTGCCTTTTGTTCGCGGAATCAACAGGACCGGTGCCGAAATTAGCAGGTGCATCCAACAGGCGTTGACGGCCGAACAGCCTGTCTATCCGATGACGGAGGCGGATCAGCAGCTGTTAAGGGATAGCTATCTTCAGAAAGGACGCAACAAGAACCAGCTTGCCGACGCGTTCCATATGAGCCGGACGACCTTTTACCGTCATTCGCGGCAGGCGATGATCCGTCTCGCCATTGTGATGACGCGTTTGTTGTCGGATGACGCCCAGCTTAAATAAATAACTCTCCATGGCCTATGCCCAGCCAACCAACGCCAGGCATAGGCTGTTTTTTTGCGCAATTGTGGCCTGATCCGAAGTGGACGCTGTTTGTGTATTTTGGTGTTGCCGTTTATGTAACGGAGTCCTGGAGAGAGAATCTGTAATCCTTCGGGCACACGGAGAACTGCTTTTTAAATAGTCTGGAAAAGTGATTATAGTTGGAAAATCCGACCTCAAGGGCCGCTTCGCCGGCCGTCTTTTTCATATGCCGGATCAGCAGGGCCGCCTGTTGGATTCGCATCCGGTTGCGGTATTCGAGGATGGACAGTCCGGTCTCCTGTTTGAACAGGTGGGATAATCGCGAAGGGGATAGCGCAACCGATCGGGCGAGCTCCTCGATGGTAATCTCTTCGGCCATGTTGCGGGTAAGCCAATGCAGTGCCGTCTGCACGCGCGGATCGAGCGGGGAATGCAGGCTTTCGCAGGATAACAGCAGCACTTCCCGGATGGCGTTTTGGCATAAAAATTCCCACATGCCTGCCCGCTCCCTGGAATCATGAAGCAGGTTCCGAAATGCATGGCCGATCCGCGCACGGTAATATTCGCTGGAGATGCTTTGATTCCACACCTCAACCTGGGGAAGATAACCGATCTCGGGCAATCCTTGAAAATGGGACCAGAAAAACCGCCACCGTTGTCCCGGCATCGTTCCGTATTGATGGGGAACGCCGCTCCGCAGAAGCGTCACGTCTCCTTCGGTACATTCTTTTCGGCCTTCGGGCGTTTGAAAATAACCGCCGCCGCTAACGGTATAGAGAAGCAGCCAGTCGGACATGCCGTCGGGGCGTCCCACCATATAAGCGTCGGATTCGTCGTAATATCCACCGAAAATATATCCGGAGTCGGCGGTATGATGAGCGAATTTCATATTTTTCACTAACCCTCCTCCGTTGATCGCAAAACAGGATCGGACCGATTCCGGCGGCCATCTGGCATGACAGCAGAATCGGATGAGTTTTGAGCAGAAAGCTTACTGTTTTCGTTTGTCTTCGCAAGCTACAATGACCATAGTTCATTTCGATATCATTGTAAAGGAGCGAACTTATGGGCCCAAGCGGAAAAGGATTGTCGCCGGACCAGATGGCGTTTTTTCAAGCGGAAGGGTATTTGATCGTAAAAGGGTTGTTCGAGCCCGGAGAGCTGGACGACATTCGCAGCACATTCGAGAGAATCGGCGAAACGACGGTGGAGGGGCATTTTGAACCCGTGTTCGATCCGGGCAACCCGGATCCTCTCAAAAGGTATCCGCGCGTCATGCATCCGCATCGATTCAATCCAACGGCCATGAAATACATGCTGCACAAACCGGTGATGGATGTGCTGGAGAATTTGTATGGGGAACCCGCGCTGGCGGCGCAAAGCATGTATTACTACAAACCTCCGGGATCAAGGGGGCAGGCGCTTCACCAGGACAATTTCTATTTGAAGGTCGAACCGGGCAACTGCATTGCCGCCTGGACGGCGGTGGATGCCACCGACGAGGAAAACGGCTGTTTGTTGGTCGTTCCGAAAACCAGCGGTTACGAAGTGGTATGCCCCGAATTGGCCGACGAAAAAGAGTCGTTTACGACCCATTACGTCAAACCGCCGAAAGACCAACAAGCCGTTCCGGCCGTCATGGACGAAGGCGACGTGCTGTTTTTCAACGGAAACCTGATTCACGGCTCATACCGCAACAAATCCAAGGATCGTTTCCGGCGGGCATTCATATGCCATTATGCCAATGCATCCGCGGTTCGAATCGGAGCCTTTTACCGCCCGCTGTACGCGGCGGACGGATCCGAGGTCATGCTGGAGGCGAATCCGGACGGCGGGCCGTGCGGGAACGAGTTCGACGTTTTATACCCGCATTGACGAAGACATTGCATACGCAGATAAAATTGAAGGCTGGCACCGGTATCACCCGGCGTCAGCTTTTATTTGGTTTAGCCCCGTTTTATGCGGGGTTATTTTGCGCCTATTCCGTAAAGCGATGTTTGCCGGAACGCCCTTCCGTGAACTGCGCGCGCCTGAATTTGGCGGGGGATACGCCAAGCTTCTGGGTGAAGATCCGCGTGAAGTAGTGGATCGATTGGAAGCCGCACTGGGAGGCGATGTCTTTGATGGACAAATCCCCGTTCAAGAGCAGCTGCGCGGCCAACTGAACCCTGCGTTCCTGAATGTAATGGACGAAGGTTTGGTTCGTATGCTTTTGAAACAATCTCGTCAGATGCCGGGGAGAAATATGGAGATGGCCCGCTACCCTGGGCAATGTCAGTTCCTCGCTCAGGTTGTCGGCAATGAACAGCTTCGCCTGGCGAAAAAGGCTGTTTTCATCCCAAGCGGCGTCCGCATAGTGTTGCAACGTTTCTTCCCGATAAGGCCCGTGAAGGGCCGGGACCGACAGGAGCAGGGATGTGGAGGCGTGCTGCAGCAAAGCCGGGAAAACAGGTTTTTGATCGTCGAAGATCGAGATGAGCGTCTCCCATAAGTGGCCCAAAGGTTCCACATCCGCGCCGTAAATCACGGGCCGGGCCTGTTCCGCAAGGCGATGGTAGTGCTCGGCGCAACTTGGCCCGGTTCGCTCCTCATCCACTTCAAAAGCGACGTAAACCAAGGTTAACCCCGTAAGGCTCCGGATTTGATGCCAGGTTCCCGGAACGGACAAAAAGGAGGTGCCTTTGCCGAGCGGGTATTCCGTATCGTGTTCGATGTAGGAGCCGCTGCCTTCGACGACGTAACAAGCTTCGAAAAAGGAATGGCGATGCAGGGCATTGTCGAAATGCGCAGGCATAAACCCCCAATAAAGAATCGAAAGGCTTAAACGATCGGCTTCGATGCGGGTCAGCTGGCGGTTGCATATTTGGTTGGCTTTGCGAAAGCTGGATTCGATGGACATGAGGAAACTCCCCTAAACGGTGTAGTCGGGAAAGGATGCGCATGCGCGTGTCCGTTTTTTGCAAAAGGATGGCCCGTTCATGCAAAGACGCCCGCAAGGTCCTTTTGTACAATGGTACACGAGTTCGTTTTCGTTTGAAATACGGTTGTTCCGGCGATCATCCGGGCTCAAAAACAAGTGACTCGGGGTAACGGTGGTTTCCCGTGTGATGCGGGCTGAATTTCGTTTATAGGCCCGGTTGGAAAGGATGGAGCTTATGTTTGAAAAAAGACCGTTGAATAGGGTTCGGCAAGCCGTGCTTGAACATGGCATTCTGCAAGGACACGAAGCCGTGCTGGAGCGGGCTTTTTCCCTGGCACAAGGCCAAAACGGCAACGTCACAACGATCGTGATTGACGGGACGCACGGCGCAGACTTCCAGTCTCTGCTGAAACGTTTGATCCCTTATGCCGAAAAGCAAGGATATCGATTCGCCGCCGCGGATACGTACGGTTATTTGAAATCGGGCGCGGAGCTTCGGGAACATTTTCGGCGGAACATAACCGATAACCGCGCTTTCGGATACGTCGCCGAAGGGAATATCGACGAATATTTCAGGGACGGTTCGCAGCGTCGTTTCGAGGAGCATGCAGCGCGATTGGCGGAAACGGCAGCCGAACGGACGGTATTCGTCGTTTTTGGCCCGGGCGCCTTGTGGCTGTGCGGCGGACGCTGCGACGCATCGATGTTTCTCGACGTTTCCCGGGAATACCAGGAGCTTGCCCACAAGCAGGGGTTGTTAAACTTCGGATTTACGTGGAATGTGGATGCCGTGGAAGCCTATAAAATCGCTTATTTCGTGGAATGGCCGCTGCTGGAGGCTTACCGCAAGGAGCGGCTCGAAACATTCGACCTGTATGTCGACATGAATGACCCAAGCCGGCCCGTCCTGCTCACTATTGGCGATCTGATCGCCGCAATCCGCGATGTCGCGCGTTATCCGCTGCGGGTCAAACCGTTTATGATGCCGGGCGTGTGGGGCGGACAATACATGAAACGGATCGCGGATTTGCCGGAGGATATGGTGAACTGCGCCTGGAACTTCGAGCCGATTGCGCCGGAAAACTCGCTGCTTGTCACGCACGGAGGAGGGGTTGCGGAGATTCCGTTCCTGCTGGTCATGGCGTATGCCCCGATGGAGATCATGGGGGAGCGCAACGTGCGGTTGTTCGGCGATTATTTTCCGGTGCGGTTCGACTACTTGGACACGATGGACGGCGACAACCTCTCCTGCCAGGTTCACCCGAAGCAGCGCTTTGTCCGGGAACGGTTCAACGAGTTCATGGAGCAGCAGGAATCGTATTACGTCATGGAAAAACAGGGCGATGCCAAAGTTTATCTCGGTTTGACGGAGGGGTGCACGCCCGAGGCTTTTCGCGAAGCGGCGGAACGGTCCCAGGTTACCGGCGAGCCGATCGCCTTCACGGATTACGTGCAGGAATGGGAGAGCGAAAAAGGCGGCTTGTACCTCATTCCGACCGGCACGGTCCACTGCTCCGGAAAGGATAACTTCGTCCTGGAAATTTCCGCGACGACCTGGTGGTTCACGTTCAAGATTTACGATTACGTGCGCAAGGATCTGGACGGCAAGCCGCGGCCGATGAACATCGATTACGCTTTCGACAACATCGATTTCTCCCGCAAAGGGAAATGGGTTCAGGAGAACCTGATCCCAAGCCCAAGGCTGCTGAGGACCCAGGGAAGCAACGAGGAATACGTGCTGGGCGAAAGGGAAGATCTGCTGTTTTACGTCAATCGCATCCATTTGGATGACCGCTGGGAGGATGCGGCCGAAGGCGAGTTCGTCATGCTGAATTTGGTCGAAGGGGAACACGTCGCCGTCGTTTCGCTTGAGGATGGAGCGGTGTACGCCGAGCTCCGTTATGCGGAGTCCTACATCATTCCGGCCGCGTTTGGCGCGTACACGATCGTGAACCGGGGCGGCAGTCCGTGCAAGCTGATTAAAGCAGGCGTTTCGAAGCAATGGAACGTCAGCCTGGTTGATCCGCATGCGTGACGTCGTATTGGCTTTCGACGTGGGAGGCACGTATGTCAAGGCGGGCCTGGTTGGCGTCGATGGAACCCTGTTAGGGCCTCCGCGGGTTTATCCCGCAAGATCGGGCGAGACGAAGGAGGCGCTGCTGCGGCATTTTACGGATCTCGTCGACATTCAAGGGAAGCAGGTTCCGCCCGAATGCGGCCTCCGCGGCGTCGGGCTGGCCTTCCCGGGACCTTTCGATTATGAACGGGGGATTTGCCTTACCCGCGGCTTGAACAAATTTGAGGCTTTGTACGGCGTAAATCTTCGGGAGGAATTAACGGCAAGAATCGGCGCGATTCCAGGGCTTGCAAGCAGGTGGAGCGGCATCCCGGCGGTTGCCATCGAAAACGACGCGGCTTTGTTCGCGCTGGGCGAATACGCCTTTGGCGCTGGGCGGTCCGGGGAAAAAACGATGTATTTGACGCTGGGTACGGGACTTGGATCCGCTTTCGTTAACCGCGGACGGCTGGTCAAACAGGGCGAAGGGGTTCCGGAGGAAGGCTGGCTGTATCGGCTGCCTTATCGGGACGGGGTGCTGGACGATTACATCTCGCGCAGAGGGATCGTTCGGCTCGCCGAAGAAATGGGAGTGCCGCGAGTGGCGCACGGGGACGAAGACGTGAAATTGTTGGCCGCCAGGTCGCGTGACGGCGAAATGCAGGTTGTGCAATTGTTCCGCCGATTCGGCGAAAGGCTGTCGGAGGCGCTGCTTCCCTGGATCGGCTCTTTTCAGCCGGATGAGATCGCGATCGGCGGGCAAATCGCCAAATCCGCGGACCTGTTCGTCTCTGATCGGCTGGGAGGCGTTCCGGTTCGAATAGCGGCGGATACGTCGATAAGCGCGCTTAGAGGGGCAAGCCGGCTTTTTGCCGACGTGCAGCCCGAATGAATTATTCCATGGAACATAGATCAATGCCGATTTTATTAAATTTTCATGATGGGAGAGGTATTCATGAATAAACCAAGCCGGAAATGGCGCATGTTTGTGATCCACCATTCGCATACGGACATCGGTTATACGGAAAGGCAGGAACGGATCGAGCAGTACCATATCGATTTTATCCGTCAAGCCGTCAACATTTCCAAAGACGTCCGATCCGGAAAACGCGAGGAATGGAAAGGCTTCAAATGGACTTGCGAGACGTTTTGGGCGGTGGAACAGTTTCTGAAGGAGGCGGGCAGCGAAGAACGGCGCGATTTTGCGGAGGCGGTACGGCAAGGCGATATTGAGCTTTCCGGAACCTACCTGAACATGACGGAGCTTGCCGATGAAGATCTGCTGCGGGCCATCCACGCCAAGGCGGCGGAATACGGGCGCTCCATCGGCTGTCCCGTGGACTCGGCGATGACCGCCGACATTAACGGGTACAGCTGGGGGTATGCGCAAAGCCTGCTGGATGCGGGCATTTCGCATTTGTTTTCCTGCATCCACACGCATCACGGCATGTTTGCGCTGGGCCGCAAACAGACCCCGTTCTGGTGGGAAGCGCCGGACGGAAGAAAGCTGCTCG
>Ga0180220_1002743_pt1 | contig 10913 bp, 6 predicted proteins | sample eDN5th37CBELigBY_FD_151335 | JGI IMG/M metagenome (GOLD analysis project Ga0180220, IMG submission 151335) | Enriched backyard soil microbial communities from Emeryville, California, USA - eDNA 5th pass 37_C BE-Lig BY (version 2) (version 2) | ecosystem: Environmental > Terrestrial > Soil >... | reverse complement strand
AGATCAGGGTCGTCGGCGTCCAGACGACCGACTCCGACGCCATGATCCGCTCGGTCAAGGCGGGCAAGCGCGTGAGGCTCGACGACGTGGGCCTCTTCTCCGACGGCACGGCCGTCAAGCTCGTGGGGGAGGAGACCTTCCGCCTGACCCGCGCCCTCGTCGACGACTTCATCACGGTCGACACCGACGCCGTCTGCGCCGCGATCAAAGACGTGTTCGAGGACACCCGAAGCATTCTCGAACCGGCCGGAGCGCTGGCCGTCGCGGCGATGAAGCAAGACGTCGCCAGGCGCAAGGCGAAGGGGCAAACGCTGGTGGCCGTCACCGGCGGGGCCAACATGAACTTCGACCGTCTCCGGTTCGTCGCCGAGCGGGCCGAGGTCGGCGAGGCGCGCGAAGCCCTCTTCGCGGTCACCATCCCCGAACAGCGTGGAAGCTTCCGGCGCTTCTGCGAGCTGATCGGCCCCCGGAATCTCACCGAGTTCAACTACCGAATCTCCGACTCCGAAGTCGCCCACGTCTTCGTCGGCCTGACCGTCGGCGACCGCAAGGAGTCGGCCCGGCTGGCCAAACGGTTCTCCGACCACGGTTTCGCCACGATCGACCTCAGCGGCGACGAACTCTCCAAAGAGCACGTCCGCCACATGGTCGGCGGCCGAAGCGCCCTGGCCCACGACGAGCGGCTCTATCGGTTCGAGTTCCCCGAACGCCCCGGGGCCCTCATGCGGTTCCTCTCGGCCATGCCCCCCAACTGGAACATCAGCCTCTTCCACTACCGAAACCAAGGAGCCGACTACGGCCGCGTCCTCATCGGCCTACAAATCCCCGACGACCAGCGAACCGACCTCCGAGACTTCGCCGCCAGCCTGGAATACCCCTGCGTTGATGAGACCGAGAATCCCGCATATAAGTTGTTTTTAAGGTAATCGCGCGTTTAAGCCGCCTCGTCGCAATCACCCTTCTCCCCCCGGGAGAAGGTGGCCCGAAGGGCCGGATGGGGGTCGAGGGATTTTCGGAAACGCCTTGGCGATCCATTTTTGCAACCCAAATCCACCTCGAAATCCGACGACCCCCACCCGGCCCTTCGGGCCCGACCCCACAAGTGGGGTTCCCCCCGCCCCCGTTGGGAAAGGGGACAAGAGGTTCCGACCACCGGGAACCGCCCCCTGGAACTTCCCGGGCCGGTGGCGTAGGATCGGCGTTGGGCCGGGGGCCATGTTGGCGATGGCGGAGAGGAGCGTTGGGTTCGTGAGTCAGCCGAGCCGGGAGCCGAGCGCCGAGGGGCCGCCGTCGCCGAAGGTCCCTTCGGAACCGCCGCCAACCATCGAGGCGAAGCCTCCATCGGCCCCGGGTTGGGCCTGGGGGCTTTGGGGGTTCCTGTTCGTCGGCCAAACCCTCATCACGCTGGACCTTTGGCTGTTCCGGGCCCTGGTTCAACCCTTGGGTCTTGAACTGGCCCTTTGGGACGAGCAGGCGGGCTGGCTGGCGATCCTTCCGGCCTTCAGCGCGGCGATCTGGGCGCCGATGCTCGGCTATTTCGCCGACCGGATGCGGCGGCCTCGGCTGATCGCCCTGGGGATCGCCGCCGCGGGCCTGGCGAGTCTCGCCACGGGGCTCTCCGGAGCCATCGACCCGATGCAGCGGGCGCGCGTTCTGGCCGGAATGGGCGGGGCGACGTTCCAGGTCGTCGCCCTGACGCTCTTGATGGACCTCTTCCCCCGAGGGGTTCGAGCCCGCGCGCTCTCGGTCTTCTTCCTGGCCGTTCCCGCGGGCGCGGCGCTTGGGATGACGCTGGGGCCGATCGTGGCCGACGCGTCGAGTTGGCGAACGGCCTTCTGGATCGTCGGCGCCGCCGCCCCGCTGCTGGGCCTGGCCGCGCTCTGGATCCCCGAGCCCATTCGAGGGCTCGCCGAGGGAGTCCCGGCGGCTCGGCTCCGCCTCCACGAGGCGAAGGGGGCCGAGACGGCCGATTATGTGGATCTGATGGTCAACTCGTCGTTCACCTACTCCGTGCTGGGCCTGACGTTCACGGCTTTCGCCATCGGCGGGCTGTTCTACTGGCTCCCGTCGTTTCTAGAGGGGGTCCGCCAAATCCCCCCCGCGCGAACCAAGGCGCTTTTGGCCGGGCTCTTGCCCGGGGCGATGGCCGCGGGCATCGTGGGGGGCGGTTGGCTGGCCGACCTTTGGGCGAAGACCGAACCGCGGGCCCTGTTTCTCGTCCCCGCGCTGGCGGCCCTGGCGGCGGTCCCGGCGGCGTCGAGCCTGGTGTTGGGCGTGGGGGGGACGTTCGGCGTGGTCGTCCTGTTCGCGACCACGGCGCTTCTGTTCGCGAACCTGGGTCCGTGCCACGCGATCCTCGCCGACGTCGCCGCCCCCAACCTCCGCGGCGCCGCCTGTGGCGCGGCCTTGGCGACGACGCACCTGCTGGGAGACCTGTGGTCGCCCCGGGTCATGGGCCTGATCGCCGACCTGTTCGGAGCGGCCGACACGATGGCCACCCCCTTCGGCCGGGCCCTCGCCGCCGTGGGGGCCACGCCGGTCGTGGTGGGTGGACGGTCGCCCGAGAACCTCTCGGCCGCCCTGCTGCTGCTCATCCCGGCGGCGGCCGCCGCCTTCGTCTCGCTGCTCTCCGGCGCCCGGCACCTGCCGCGCGAGTCGACCCTGATGCTCGCCAAACTCCGCGCCGCGCCCGCCGGAGCGTCTCCCCCCGGATCGGCCGCGCCCCCCGGACCTTGATTCGATCAACGCGTTAAACCGTTGTCACCTAGTTTCTCGAAAGGTTTTCGATATGAGCACTCCCATTCGCGTGGCCGTGACCGGCGCCGGCGGACAGATTGGTTACGCCCTCTTGTTCCGGCTCGCCTCGGGCGCGGTGTTCGGTCCCGACCGTCCCGTGGCGCTTTCGCTGCTTGAGATCACCCCGGCCCTGCCGTCGCTACAGGGCACGATCATGGAGCTTGAGGACTGCGCCTTTCCGCTTTTGACGGACGTAAAGGCGTCCGACAAAGCCGAGGTCGCCTTCGAAGGGGCCGATTGGGTGATCCTGGTCGGCGGTCTTCCGCGGAAGGACGGCATGAGCCGGGCCGACCTGATCCGGGCCAACGGGCCGATCTTCACGGGGCAGGGCAAGGCGATCAACGACGCGGCCGGGCCGAACGTCCGGGTGGTGACGGTGGCCAACCCCTGCAACACCAACTGCCTGATCGCCAAGTCGCACGCGCCGAAGGTCCCCGCGGATCGCTGGTTCGCCATGACGATGCTCGACCAGAACCGGGCCACCGCCCAAATCGCCAAGAAGGCCGGCGTGCCGGTCGCTTCGGTCAAGAAAATGACCATTTGGGGTAACCATAGCGACACCCAATACCCCGACTACAAGAACGCCGAGATCGCCGGCGTGCCCACGCCCAACGTCATCCGCGATGACCAGTGGTTTCAAGAGACGTTCATCCCGACCGTCGCCAAGCGGGGCGGGGCCGTCATCAAGGCCCGCGGCGCTTCGTCGGCCGCCTCGGCCGCCAACGCCGCCCTCGACACCGTCAAAAATCTCTTCCACCCGACCCCGGCCGACGAGTGGTTCAGCACCGCCGTCGTCTCCGACGGAAGCTACGGCGTCCCCGAGGGCCTCGTCTACAGCTTCCCGCTCCAGTCCCGGGGCGATAGCGCCTGGTCGATCGTCCAAGGCGTCCCCATCGACGACGACGCCCGCAAGCGCATCGACGCCAGCGCCGCCGAACTGATCAGCGAACGCGACGCCGTTAAGGACCTCCTCGGCCCGGCCCTCTGATTGGGGGCGATTCAAGGTTTGAATCTCCCGAAAAACGAGGCGGGCGCTCACTTCTCCCGCGCGGGGGGAAGGGAGAACCCGGCCTCGTCCGCCGCATGGGCGAGCCGCGCCGAACAGCATGGGCGCCGCGGGCGGAGACGCCCCCGCCGTCAGTCTTTCCCGAGGGCCTTCGCGACGGCCTCCTTGATGGCGGCGCCGCGAAGGTCCTGGGCGGCGATCTTGCCGTCGGGGTCGAGCAGCAGGATCGTCGGGATCGCCTCGACGCCGTATTTTTTGGTGACTTCGTCGGTCGACCAGTCGCCCAGGAAGACCTGCCTCCAGGGTAGGTCTTTCTCTTTGAGAAACTTGACGACCGCGTCCTTCGACGGGTCGAGGCTCAGGCTGATCATGGCGAAGCGGTCGTCGTCGCCGAACGCCTCGTGAACCGCTTGCAGTTGGGGAATCTCCGCGACGCAAGGGCCGCACCAGGTCGCCCAGAAGTCGAGGAGCACGTACTTGCCGCGGAAGTCCTTCAGGCTGATCGGCTTGTCGTCGAGCGTCTTCGCGTCGAACTCGGGCGCGGCGTCGCCGACCTTGAACAGCCTGACGGGGGCCCGGGGCGCCGCGGCGGCCTCGGCCGCCCGCTGGCGAGAGAGCTTGAGCGTCCGCGTCTCGCGCCGGCCGGCTTCGAGGGTGATCCGCTCCGTGTGTAGGTCCGTCCCGGAGGGGGTGGCGACGGAGAGGCCGTACTCGCCCGCGGGAAGCTCGCCAATCTGGAAGCGGCCCGCGTCCGCCTTGGAGACCGACGCGCTGATGTGGCTCCCTCCGCCGATCATCGCCACGCGAACGACGGCCTGATCGAGCGGCTTTCCGGTCTCCGCGTCGATCAACTCGCCCGAGACGGCGGCCTCCGGCGCGAGCTTGACCGTGACGTCCTCGGCCTTGTCGCGCCAGCCGAGATTACGGCGCGCGTACCCCGGCGCCTGGATGAGCAGCGTCCCCTCGCCGAACGAGAGCGGGGTGAAGTCGGCCACCCCTTGGGCGTCGCTTCGCGCGTGGACCGAGTCGCCCCAGGCGGTATCGTGATATCCCCAGGCGAAATTCGCGTCGACGGCCGGATCCTCGAAGATCAAGGAGACGCGAGCGCCCGGAATCGGCTCGCCGGTCTCCTCCTCGACGACATGAACCCTAAGCGTGTTCGGTTTGGCGACCTGGAATGTCAGGGCCTGGTCCGGCGTCAGGCGATTCAGAGGTTCGGCGACGACGCGATCGATGGAGACCTCGCCATGGCCGGGGGCGAGCACGGTCACGCGCTGGACCGACTCGGCGCCGAGGTTCCGGACCAGGAAGGAGCCGTCGTCCGACGAGTAGCTCAGGCCGATCCCGCAAAAGCCGGCGAAGAACCCGCCGTACTGGTCGTCGGGTTTTCGATCGCGAGGGGAGTTGAGCAGGACCCGGAAGTTGCGAACCGGCGCGCCGTTGGCGTCGACCACCTTGCCCCGAATCGCCCCGGCCGCCGTCATGACGACGACGGCCTCCTTGTCGAGTTCCAGCGCGTGGTCGCGCAAGTCGCTCACGCCCTCGCGGAGGAACGTGAACTTCACCCCATCCGACGGCAGCCCCGTCACTTCGAACCGCCCCCGGGCGTCGGTCGTCGCGCGCCGCTCCCAAAGGGCGAGTTCGCGCTGGCCCGGTACCGCGACGGTCGGCAAAACCATCACGTCGGCGAAGGGGGCGCCCTGATCGTCCTGGACCACCCCCTTAACCCCGTGTCCCTTCACCAGGGAGACCCGCACGTCTTGATCGCCCCCGCCGGCGACCGGCTCGACCTCCGGCGCGAGTTCGGCGTTCTCGGGAATCACGCAAACGAGGCCCGGCTCAACGGGAACCAGCGCGAGCCGAAACGAGCCGTCGGCGTCGGTTTTCGTCTCGATCGTCTCGTTCGACCAATCAACGCCCCATCGCGCCGTGGCCCGGGGGACGGGTTTGCCGTCGGGACTCAGCACAACCCCGGAGACGTTCCGCCGGTTGGGCACCTTCGGCGAAGGAGCGTCCGCCTTCGTCGAAATGCCCGCGGCCGCGTTTTTCCGAGCGTCGGCGCCGGGCTTTCTCGCCATCCGAAACTCGATCGACAGCGGCTCGCCGCCGGAGGCCGCCACAACGCCGTCGCGCTGAACGCCTTCGAATCCCGGCGCCTCGGCGTTGAGCCAGGTCGTCCGATCGAGGGGCAGGCCGTCGTATTCGAATTGGCCATCCTCGTCGACGCGGGTCCAGAGCCCGGTCAGGGAGGCGATCGAGCCGGAGGTCGAGCGGCCGACGGACGCCCCCGCGATCGGCGCCCCATCCAGATCGACCACGCGGCCGATCGCCTTGCCGCCGCGGGGCACAAACACGTCCAAGGCGGTCGTCGGTCCCTCCGACATCTCGAAGAGAACGCGCTTTCGCTCCCGGCCGGGGGCGACGACGATCGCCTCGTGATTGCCCGTTCGACTCAGCGCCGGGACTTCGAACCGGCCCTCCTCATCGCTCGTTGGTGCGAGCCCGTTGTCGAGCACGAACCGGCCGCCGACGATCGGCCGGCCGGTTTCGGCCTCAAGCAAGCGCCCGCGCAGAAGGCCCTGGGGCGACAGCCGGAGCGCCAGCGTCCGGGGCTCTCGGCCCGCGACGATCTCGACGAAATCCAGGGTCGCCAGCCCTTGATCACCGTTCGAGGCCTCGATCAACCAGCCGCCGGGCGGAAGATCAAGGGTGAACCGGCCCTGATCGCCGGCGACGGTCTCGATTCGGTCGAGCCGTTGCGTCGACATCCTCACCACCCAAACCCGCGCTCCGGCCGCCGCCGTTCCATCCTGGTTCACGACGCTCCCCGACAGGGCTTCGCCCCGCGCTCCGGTCGCTCCGATCAGAACGGCCAGAGCCGCCACGCACATCATCGCCTTGCTCATGATTCCCGACCTCCGATTGAACCATCGAAAACGGTTTGCCAGGCAATGACAAGTGTCATAGCGGTGGGCGCGGTTGTCAATCAGGCGCCGGTCAAAAAGACGCGCGGGCCAATTTCCTCGCGTGATCGCGGATGTCGGCCGGCCAGGCTTCGACCTCGCGGTCGAACTTCGCGGCGTCGCCGGCGAAGAGGGCCCGGTTGGCCTCCTCGAAGCCCGGGAGATTTCCCCCCATCGTCGAGAGGAACCGATAGGCGGCCTCGCGCGCCTTGCGGACGCGGTCGTTGTCGGCGTTGGCCCGTCGCGCCTCCTCCACCAGCCGACGGAGCGCGGCCGAAGCGCCGCCGGGTTGTTCTCCCAGCCATTCCCAGTGCCTGGGTAAAAGCGTCACCTCGCGGGCGACCACCCCAAGCCTGGGCCGGCCCGGTCCCCGAGGCGCCTCGTCCGGCGAGGCCGCCGCGGGGCGCAGCCTCGCCAAGACATCCTCCACCGTCCCCCGAAAATCGACCTCCAACTGCTCGCTCGTCTCCTCGTCAAAGATCAAAATCGGCGCGTCCCCGCCCCGATCCAGCGCCCGCTTCACCTCAGCCGCCACGCTCGCCAAATCCCCGGCGGCAATCCGCCGCGGACCCTCGAACGCCACGCACAACCTCGCGCCGATTCCCATCGCCAAACCCCTCCCACGCGCCAAAAGATCCAATCACCACGCCGAATTTTACCCGGATGAAATCGGGCGGCAATAACATCCGGGTTAAATTTCTGGGAGGGCGATTTCGCTCGTGAGGAGCGGGGTGGTACGGCGTTTCATCCCGCGCGTCGGCGGCGGAGCCAAGCGAGACTCGCGGGGACCACGAGGCCCGAGGCCAGCAACAGCGCTGAAGCGGGCTCGGGGACGACCGGGCCGGGGATCGTGAAGCGAATCGTCGTCGAGTTAGTGAACCGATTTCCCTCGTCGTCGTAGGTGTGGATCGTCACGGTTGCGGGCAAGGACAGGTCGCTGGGGTTCCGGTCGTACACGCCGGGCGGGGCGTTCGCGGGGATGTCGGCGCCGACGAAGTAGCCAACAGTGGACGCCCCGGCGGGATTCCATGCCGACTCCACGAGTTCCCAAGCGAAATTTCGATTGGCATACTCCCAATCGATGAGATTGCCTCGTGCGTCGGCCGTGCCCGTGAAGTCGATCCCGCCATAATACAAGCCGGACTCGATCGAGACGGAGAGGATCAATCCCACATGCGAACCGCCCGGCTCGTAATACGCCGGCCCCATAATTCGCGTTTCGGCGTAAATGGAGGCGGCCACGGCCTCGGACCGTTGGCTCGGAACCGTCAGGATACCCAAGGCCACCAAAACGCCGATCGCAAGCCGATGGAACGAAAACATTGCGCGCCCTCCTCTAGCAGCGAGATCATGTCATCATCAACGTCTCGGCTAGAATAGGGGTGTTCGGATCGTCAGTGTATATCCATTTAGGTAATCGGGCGAAGAATCAACAAGGGTGTTTCGCAAGATCAATTCCGAGCGGCGTGAAGACGACGCGCGTGGCGAGAAAGCAGCGCGCCGGACTCGAACATCCTTGAGGGCGGCTTTTTCGGCCACGCGGATTTTGCGGATTAAGGGCCGGCCTCGGCGCGGCTTTTTTTCGCCCGGAGGGCCCGTTATCGGGTACAGTTTGGGCAAGGGGTGGTGCGCGCCGAGGTTTTGCGGCCGCGCCGCTCGTCCCCGATCCTTGAGGGAGCCGCCGGGTTATGGGAGTCGAATCGGTGCGAACGAACCCAATCCACCGCCATATTCCACCGGCGATTTGTATTGAAAGGCGTTCAACAGGCCGAGGCGGCGACCACCACGAAAAAGTGGCCGAACGAACCCAATTTCCCGAGGCCGACTTGATTGGCAACCACGTTAACAGCATCGACTTAAGACCTCTCTTCGACCGATCGACCGATGGTTCGCCGACGCCGTCTCGGCGCGCGCGAACCGAACGGATTCAATCCGATTTCGCCAAGCTTCGGGCGTTTGAGACCCCGCGCGGCGCGCTGAAAAAAACGGCCGAACGAACCCAATTTCCGGCGCGGGTCGGCGCGCGGGCGGTCGTGTTCGTTGCCTTGGCGGCGTTCGGCCTGGTCTTTCCGATCGGCGCGCGGGGCGGCTTGGCGGAGGAGCCCCAACTTGAGCCCGCGCTGGTGGTTCGGGTGATCCATCCCGACCGGCAGGCGTCGGCGGTGATCGAGTTGTTCGCCGGCTCGAAGGCCGCGCATCCGGCGGCGGCGATGGCGGCCTGGCGGCGGGCGACGGGCCGTCACGACGCGATCGGCAAGCCGCTGCAGGCGGTCGCCGCGCTGTTCAACCCGGAGATGGTCCCGGAATGGAGGTCGCTCCACGGCGCTCGGTTCGCCTTGGCGGCCGACGGCGAAGGCGATGGGCTCGCCTGGAGCTTCACCGCTCCGAACGACGACGGCGCGATCGCCGCTCTGATCGCGGCCTTTCGGCTTTCCGGAGGGGCCGACGATCCGCCGATCCTCGACCCGCCCATCGCCGTGAAGCGACTCGGCGAGTCCGGTTCGGCGCTCGCCTCGCGGGTTCCCGAGGCCGCGGTCTTCGCCGACCGCCGCGATATGCTCATCGCCGAAATCGCCCGGCTCCAAGCGGGGGAGGTTGATCCGAACGCGCCGGCGCCCTTTGGGCCCGAAGGTTCCGGCCTCCATCTTTCCCTCCATCCCGGCCTCCTCGCCATCGACGATCAAGCCGATTCAAGGATCGCTCGATTCGCGAGGGCCGCGCGCGCGGTTGGTCTGACCGCCACCGAGGGAACGCTCGGTCTGAACGGAGACCGCCTCGAAATCGATCTTGTCTCCAGGTTCCAAGCCGACGGAGCGGAGGTCGCCGACGCGAGCGCTCCCCCCGCGCTCGATCCGTCGTGGCTGGCTTGGTTTCCCGAGCGGGAATCCGCGGCGGCGATGGCGGTGGTCCTGGGGCCGGGGGCCGAATTTTGGGAGGGGCTGTTTCAGGTCGCCGACGCCATCGACCGAGCCGACCCGGCCCGGGCCGAACTCGCCCCCTTGCGAACCCGGCTGAACTTCCTGGCGCTGGCTCGGGGCGTTCGCCTGGAGGCCGACCTTTGGCCCTTGCTCCACGGCGCGAGCCTCGGCCTTCTCATCAACGAGGGGACGCCGGACACGCTCCGGGGCGCGGTGGTCGCGCTCCACGCGGCCGACCCGCGAAGCGCCCGGCGAATCCTCGACCGCGTCGTCGCGCCTTTTGCGTCGATGGCCGGCTCGGCCGCGCCAAGGCCCGCCGCCGAGACCGGGGCGGAACCAGACGCGGAGGCCCCTCTCATCATGTTCGGCCGCGTCTCGGGCCGACCGCTGGAGGCCGTCGCGCGAGGGTCCTCGGTGCTCGTCGGCTGGGGAGAGGGAGCGCTCGCCCGGGCCCTGCAATCGGCCGAGAAGCCCGACGAATCGGTCGCCGCGCTCTTGGAGGGGAGGGAGCCCGTCTCCGACGGCCGCCCCGCGACCCGATTCGGCGCCGTTTGGCCGGGACGGACCGCCTCGGCGCTGGGGGCCTGGGGGCCGAACTCCCCCTTCGCCGCCGCGCTGGCCGATGGTTCTCCGATGATCTGGCGAGGAGGCTGGGACTCCAACCGCGCCTGGGACGCGATCCGATGGCCGGAACTCCGCGGGCTCGTCGCCCGGTTCCTGGAACGAATCCCCCAGGAGCCGTTTGAGATCCCATAACGCCTTACTCATCGCCGGTCGCCTGCCAAATTGGCACTGGAACGGGACGGAACGCCAATCGCGGCAGCCGAAGAACGCGACCCGAAAATTTAGCATCGCAACAAGTTGTTTATAGGATGGGACTTGCGTCGATGATTCGCGACGGCACGAGCCTTGCTTATTGAAGAGTCGAGTCCAAGCGCCGCCCGGGGGTTTTGGGACATCGGCGCGGGCGGTTCCGCGTCGCGACGTTCCCCGGGCCGGGTCGAGGCGGGACATTTCGAGTCAGGCGTCGAGAGGAGCAAGGAACCGATGAATCTGAAGCCGTTGGGTGATCGCGTGGTCGTCGAGCGGGAAGAGGCGAAGGAGACGACCGCGGGAGGAATCGTCCTGCCGGATACCGCCAAGGACAAGCCCCAGAAGGGCAAGGTCCTCTCGGTGGGCGAAGGACGCGTGACGAAGGACGGCAAGCGCCGCGAGCTCCAGGTTAAGGTC
>Ga0180220_1002742_pt1 | contig 10913 bp, 12 predicted proteins | sample eDN5th37CBELigBY_FD_151335 | JGI IMG/M metagenome (GOLD analysis project Ga0180220, IMG submission 151335) | Enriched backyard soil microbial communities from Emeryville, California, USA - eDNA 5th pass 37_C BE-Lig BY (version 2) (version 2) | ecosystem: Environmental > Terrestrial > Soil >... | reverse complement strand
GACCGTTTTGCTGGCAAACTGCCGGTCCCTTGGAGCAATTTGGGTTTCCTGGGACTTGGCGACAAGCATCGCCTGCGGATGGATCGGGAATTGCTGAGTTTCACCGTCCACATCCAGACGGATTTTCAGGCTGTCGGTCAAATCGATGAATTCGACCTCGCCGCGGATGACGTTTTTACGGTTGTCCAGCTGATCCAAGTAAATCTTTTTGACTTCGCCGTCTTTGACCCTGACGGCAATCGTTTGTCCGGGGTGGATTTCCACCAGCTCCGGATCTTCCCCCGCCATGCGGGCATAACCGCCAAACGGCAGCAAACGAAGCGTAAATTGGGTTTCCCCCCGTTTATAAGAAAACAGCTTCGGACCGAAACCGATGGCAAATTCCCGGACCAAAATACCTGCGCGTTTGGCGAAATAATAATGTCCCCACTCATGCACGGTGACAATGACGAAAAACATAAGCACCGTCAAAAAAACTATTTGCACCATTTCCAATTCGTCGCATCCCCCTTTATTGTCTGAGACCGAAGCTTCATAATCGAAGAGTCGGCGGCAGCCGCCGACTTCCATAGAATGAATGATTGTCCGTATCCGGCCGTCTTCGCCTTTTTGTCCGGCAGCTCCCGTTGCCGAAGGCTCGTCTCTCGATTCAGTCTATATAGATTATCATTATTCTCCGGACTCGCACAAGAGAATCACTTTTGAGTCATTTTTTAGATAAGGGAGAAGAGTGGATTCTTGCGGTTGCCCCATTGCCCATCGAATATCAGAGTTTGGCCGCAGCCTCACGGGTGCGCTTGTCGCACGCTTCGATTTCCGCAAGCTCAGGTTCCGGAATGTTGTGATGCCGTTCAAGCACTCTTTCGATAATATCCTCAATTTGCAAAAATGAAATCTCCTTGCGCAGAAACCGCGCAACCGCCACCTCGTTCGCGGCGTTGAATGCGGTTGTGGCTGTACCACCCATTTTACCACATTCATATGCCAGTCTTAAACAAGGGAAGCGTTCGAAGTCCATTTCGCGAAAATGAAGTTTGCCTACCTCAGCCAGCGAAAGCGGCCGGGACGGCGATTCCCAGCGCTGCGGATACGTAAGGGCATATTGGATCGGGACCCGCATGTCGGGGTTGCCCAACTGGGCGATGATGCTGGTGTCGCGAAACTCCACAAACGAATGGATGATGCTTTCGGGATGCAAAAGCACGTTGATCTGCTCGTAAGGCAGGTCAAACAACCAGTGCGCTTCGATCACTTCCAGCCCTTTGTTCACCATCGTCGCCGAATCGATCGTAATTTTCGCTCCCATCGACCAGTTCGGATGTTTAAGCGCATCCTCTACCGTCACGTGCATTAATTCTTCGCGCGAACGATCCCGGAAGGAACCCCCGGAAGCCGTCAGCGTGATGGAGGCTATATCTTTGCGGTTTTCTCCGTTCAAGCATTGGAATATCGCCGAGTGCTCGCTGTCGATCGGGAGCAACTTCACGCCTTTTTCGCGCGCGCGCGCCGTTACGATATGGCCGGCCGTGACAAGCGTTTCCTTGTTGGCAAGCCCGATCGTTTTTCCGGCTTCGATCGCGGCGAGCGTCGAAGGGAGCCCGAGGCTCCCCATGACCGCCGTGACGACCATGTCGGCGTCGGTGCCGGCGGCGATTTCAATCAACCCTTGATCCCCGTAGAACACGTTCGTGCCCGCCGGAACCTCGGATTTGATTTGTTCGGCCAGCTCGCGCGTAGCCACCGAAACCTTCCGCGGCTTGAACCGGCGCACTTGCTCCAGCAGCAAGGCGGTGTTGGTTCCCGCAGCGAGGCCTTCGATTTGAAAATGCTCCGAATGCTTCGCCGCCACATCCAGCGTCTGCGTTCCAATCGAGCCCGTGGAACCGAGCACGCTAATTTTTTTCATATCGAAACCTTCTCTCGTATTAATAAGGCATCAGCATCACGATATGTACGAACGGAAAGACGATGATCCAACTGTCGCAGCGGTCCAAAATGCCTCCGTGCCCCGGCAGCAGCGTGCCGGAATCTTTGATGCCGTATACGCGCTTATAAGCGGATTGAATGAGATCCCCCAGCTGTCCCGTCACGGCGCAGGCCAGTCCGATCGCAAGAGCCCGGCCGAACGTCAGGATTCCTCCGGAGAACAGGGAAAACGCCGCGGCAGCGACCATCGAAATGACGACGCCTCCCAGAGCGCCTTCAATGGTTTTGTTCGGGCTGATGGCCGGCCAAAGCTTGTTTTTGCCGATCCATTTCCCGACAAAATAGGCTCCTGCATCGCTGGCCCAGATCGAAACGAGCAGCAGGAACGTCCAAAACAGCCCATGCCCGTCCGGCGCGTCCCGGGAGCCGGCGATATAGGAAAAGCCGACTCCGATATATACCGCGCCCAGAAACAGCATCGCCGCTTGCTGTATTGCGATTTTATTTTTCGTCATAACCGTTACCAGCATGAACAGGAACAAGAGCAGCCAAATGAGGCGGTCCCATGACAGCGAAAAGGCAATATCAAGCTGCTTCCAGGGGAACACGAACATCAGCACGCCCAAATATCCGAGCCATGCCGTACCGCCGAAAGGAGAAACTTTGGTCATGCGCACGAATTCATAATATCCGATCATGGCCATCGCCAGCACGATAAGATGGTACGGCAGCCCTCCAAACAGGCATAATCCCAAAAAAACAGCTCCAGCAATGATTCCGGTAATCAGTCGTTGTTTCAACGATAATCCATCCTCCATATGGCTTAAGTCAAGCCGCCGTATCTCCGCGTTCTGCGCGAATATTCGGCAACGGCTTCGTATAAATAATGTTCATTGAAATCAGGCCAATAGATATCGGTGAACCACATTTCGCTATATGCCATCTGCCAGAGCATAAAGTTGCTGACCCGCATCTCTCCGCTGGTACGTATGATTAAATCCGGATCGGGCAGTTCGCTGGAAAGCAAATGCCGATCCACCAATTCCGGCGTAATGTCATCCGGGCTCAGCGTGCCTGCTTCGATTTTCCGCGCCAAATCGCGCATGCAGTCGGTAATTTCCTTTCGGCTTCCGTAATTGAGCGCGAAATTTAACACCAGACCGTCATTGCCTTCGGTACGGCGAACAGCTTCTTCCATGGCGCTGATGGTGTAGGACGGCAGGCCCTCCCGGTCGCCCATCATACGGACCTGCACGTTTTTTTCCACCAATTCATCCAGCTCGATGGCCAGAAATTCCTGCGGCAAACGCATCAGAAAATCGACCTCGTCCTTCGGACGCTTCCAATTTTCCGTCGAAAAGGCATACAGCGTTAAATATTTGATTCCCAGCTTATCCGCTGCAATCGTCGTCCGTTTGACGGCTTTCATCCCGTTTTGATGCCCGATGATACGCGGAAGCCCTTGGCGTTTCGCCCAGCGGCCGTTACCGTCCATAATGATGGCGACATGCTCAGGAACATTGTCTATTGATCGCTCAGGCGGCTGTATTTTTGCTTCCCGTGTCCACCACGATCGAACTCGTTTGATCATTCTAGTTCCTCCATGCGGGTTTCTGCAAAAAAAGACATAAACCCCACCATCAAAGGAGGGGCCGAAAGTCTCTTATACTTCCATGATCTCTTTTTCTTTAGCTACGAGCACTTTGTCGACTTCCGCGATAAATTTATCCGTCGTTTTCTGAATGTCATCCTGGTGACGACGGGATTCATCCTCAGATATATCGGTTTTTTCCATTTTTTTAATGTCGTCATTCGCATCGCGGCGGATATTACGGATGGCTACCTTCGCTTCTTCTCCGTATTTCTTCGTCATTTTCACCAGTTCCACGCGGCGTTCTTCCGTAAGCGGCGGGATGACCAGGCGAATCGTGTTCCCGTCATTCGCAGGCGTCAGTCCGAGATCGGATTTCAGGATCGCTCTTTCAATGTCGGCCAGCGAGGATTTATCCCAAGGCTGGATCAAAAGCGTACGGGAATCCGGCGTATTGATGTTGGCCAACTGGTTCAGCGGAGTCATCGCTCCGTAATATTCAACCTGTACACGGTCCAAAAGGGCCGGGGTGGCGCGTCCCGCGCGCAACGTCGCCAAATCTCTTTTCAAAGCGGAGATCGCCTTTTCCATGCGCTCTTCCGCATGTTTTTTCACTGTTTGTGGCATTAATCTACACTCCCTTTAACGATCGTTCCGATTTTTTCGCCTTGAACGACCCGTTTAATGTTTCCTTGCTCGGTAATCGCAAATACGATAAGCGGAATGTTATTGTCCATGCAGAGGGAAGATGCCGTGGAATCCATCACGCCCAAGTTTTTGTTCAATACGTCCAAATACGTCAGCTGCTCATACTTTTCTGCCGTGCTGTCTTTGAAAGGATCAGCGGAATAAACGCCGTCCACTTTGTTTTTCGCCATCAGAATCACTTCGGCTTCAATTTCAGCTGCACGCAGCGCGGCTGTCGTATCCGTCGAGAAGAACGGGTTGCCTGTTCCCGCCGCAAAAATAACGACGCGTCCTTTTTCCAGATGGCGGATCGCTCTGCGACGGATGTATGGCTCGGCGATTTGCTGCATCGCAATCGAGGTTTGCACGCGCGTCGGGACGTCGATTTGCTCCAGTGCGTCCTGGAGAGCAAGCGAGTTCATCACCGTGGCCAGCATCCCCATATAGTCCGCCGTTGCACGGTCGATGCCGCTGGAGCTTCCCGCGATCCCGCGCCAGATGTTCCCCCCGCCGCAAACGATCGCGACTTGAACGCCCAGCTCCACAACTTCCTTCACCTGTTCAGCGATGGATGCGATCGTCGCCGCATCGATGCCGTATCCGTTTTGGCCCGCGAGGGATTCCCCGCTGACTTTCAAGACAACTCGTTTAAATATTGGCTCTTTCAAAATGTTTACCCTCCACTTTAAGACAGCACCTGTCTGGTGCCAGTTTAGAAACCGTCTTTGCTTCCCGCTCCGCGGGGCGGAGCTACCAGAACTGATGTCATGCTCATACTCAAAAGAAAAACTTCCGATGCCGGCTGTAGCGGCCTTGCAGCGGATGTTTTTCTTACGAGATCAGGCGGCATTCCACGCAAAGCTGTTGTTTTTCTGATCTCTGAAAAAAGAGGGAACACTGGCGTGTTCCGCTCTTCATCGTACCGTATTTATCCCGGGTGCGCATACATGCGCATGGTTCCTGCTTAGTTTTTAACCTGTGCCATAACTTCTTCAACGAAGTTATCCACTTTTTTCTCCATGCCTTCGCCCAGTTCGTAACGAACGAAGCGGCGGATCGAGATGTTTTCGCCGATCGTGCTGATTTTTTCTTTCAGCAACGTAGCGACGGTTTTGTCCGGATCTTTAATGAAAGGCTGCTCCAGCAAGCAGAACTCTTCAAAATATTTGCTGATGCGGCCTTCAACCATTTTTTCGACGATTTTTTCAGGCTTGCCTTCGTTCAAGGCTTGGGCTTTCAAGATTTCTTTTTCCTTTTCGATCTCTTCCGCAGGCACTTCTTCGCGCGCTACGTAACGAGGGCTGGATGCCGCGATATGCATGGCGATGTCGCGCGCAAACTCCTTGAATTGATCCGTTTTGCCCACGAAGTCGGTTTCGCAGTTGATTTCGACGAGGACGCCGATGCGGCCGCCGCCATGGATGTAAGATTCGACAACACCTTCGGTCGCTACGCGTCCAGCTTTGTTCGCTGCCGCAGCGAGACCTTTTTCGCGAAGAAGTTCGACCGCTTTCGTGATGTCACCGTTCGCTTCTTCCAGCGCCTTTTTGCAATCCAGCATACCTGCGCCTGTTTTTTCACGAAGCTCTTTTACCGCACTAGCACTTACTGCCATAGGATTTTTCCCTCCAAAAGTGAATTCGTTGATTTTTTGGGCGATATAAGAAAAGTATTCTCCGAAGCCATCTTCCTTATATCTTAAAAAAAGGGCAGTGAGAGGTTATACACCTACCAACCACCCTTTTCATTTAATTCATGTCAATTGCTTGCTTCTGCTGAGCTTAGGCAGTTGTTTCTTCGCCTTGATGAGCTTCCACCACGGCGTCGGCCATTTTGCCAGTCAACAGTTTAACGGCACGGATCGCGTCGTCATTGCCAGGAATGACGTAGTCGATTTCGTCCGGATCGCAGTTCGTATCGACGATGCCTACGATTGGGATACCCAATTTGCGGGCTTCGGCAACAGCGATGCGCTCTTTGCGAGGATCGATGATGAACAGGGCGCTAGGAAGGCCTTTCATGTTCTTGATGCCGCCCAGGAATTTTTCAAGGCGATCTTTCTCTTTGCGAAGAATGATGACTTCTTTTTTAGGCAGAACGGCAAAAGTACCGTCTTCTTCCCACTTCTCGAGTTCTTTCAAACGGTTGATACGTTTTTGGATCGTTTCGAAGTTAGTCAAAGTTCCGCCGAGCCAACGTTGGTTGATGTAGTACATGCCGCAACGTTCCGCTTCTTCTTTCACGGAATCTTGAGCTTGTTTTTTCGTGCCGACGAACAGGATCGTTCCGTTCTCTTCAGCTACGCTCTTAACGAAGTTAAAAGCTTCTTCGACCTTTTTCACAGTTTTCTGCAGGTCGATAATGTAAATACCGTTTCTTTCGGTGAAGATATATTTATCCATTTTCGGGTTCCAACGACGAGTTTGGTGTCCGAAGTGAACGCCAGCTTCAAGAAGCTGTTTCATGGAAATGACTGCCATCTTCACGCACCTCCTAAATTTGGTTTTTTTGTGTCCTCCGCTGTTTTCATTTCCCGTCAAGACTTTCCATCAGGAAAGCACCCTTTACGAAATCCGACAGCGTGTGTTTTAACACCGTCAATTAATATACCATAACTGAATGCCCGATGCAACGCCTATTCGCGGGATTTTCGCCGCAGGAGGGAATGCCTTCAAAAGCCGCGCGACTAACGCGTCCATGACCGTCGTCTCGGCTAGCTCTGGCAGGCATCGATCGATCGCACGCATCAGGCTGCATGCCCAAGATGCAGCAAAAAACCGTCCGGCTCCGGTAGGCGTCAGCGTGGCGGTTTTGTCGTAATTTTGGCGATAATGCTGCTGAAATCCTCGCCTTTAGCAAATTCATACGTGCCGGAGCGGATTTTAGTGCTCATTTTCTGGCCTCTTCCTTTTTCCACGAATGCGGCCGCATCCGAGATCACGCCGGATTTTTCCAGTTTGTCGGCGACGTCGGTCAAGTTGCTTCCACTGGTGATTTTGACGGAGATTAGCGGAACGTCGGGTGTTTTCGGCTTGTTGGCGCCGTCCCCGGATTCTTTTTTCGCGGCCGGATCCGTACCTGACGTTTTCGAAACCGGATCGGCCGGTGTTTCGGGCATTTTAGGCGCTTCGGCCTTTTTGCCCGCATCGGGAGTCTTGGCTGCGCTGCCTTGCGCTTTCGCGCTTTTTTCTATCATTTGCTGCTTCCATTCTTCTTCGGTCATCCGGCTGTCTTCGGCGTCGACCAATTTCAGCCCCATCGCTTCGGCTTGTTCCTGCAGCTGCTCTTTGGTAGGCTTCGAAACCTCCGGAGACTGCGATAAAACCTGCGCCTCGGCCCCCGCGTTCATCAGCTGCAGAAGAAGGGCACCGGCCAGCAGTCCGCTGCCGAGCCCGATCATGAAGGAACGATTTTTGATCACAGCGATCCCTCCCGTTTCGCAAGCTGCAGAATCAGCGTCACTTCGCCTTTTTGCATGCCCGTGAACTTGGCGATGGCCTCCATCGATTTTCCTTGGGCGTGAAGCTCGAACAGCTCCGGATAACGCTCCCGGATGGAAGGCTCCTTCGGCACCTCTTCAGCGCCTTCGGGTTCAAGCGATTCGTCCTGCCTATCCTGCTGCAGCGCTGCGGCAGCCTCCTCCTGCTGCGCCAACGCAGCCGACGCCGACTGCAGGTTTCCTTTTTCGAATTCGAAAAGGCGCGCTTCGTACGACGCATTTTGCTGCTCAAGCAGCATAAGCCGCTGCCTCATCTCGGTAAGCTGCTCCTGCTGGGCAAGCTGCCTGGAGGTCATGTCCTGCTTCATTTGGCCGATCAGTTCTACAAGTTCTTCGTTCTCCCTTTCGATGTCCGCCATGTACTGCTCCAGGGTCGCTTCCACTTCCCGTACCACTTGTTCCTTGTCAGCCGTTTTGCTGACTTGCCGTTTAGGCAGCATGAGAGCGTAAACAATGGCGGCAGCGCCTAAAATAACGACAATCATCCACGGTTTCAAACCATTTTTTCTCCTTTAAATATCATTTTCGCAACATCCGCGGTTTGCCGCATTCGCTTCATTCAGAGGGAAACATCAAGCCGATGTCCTTTATAAGGATGCTGCGCATCGTGATGCTCTTCCTCCCCTTGATTGGATGTCCGGCGGGCAGAACCTTTCTGACGGGAAGGCTGCCGTTTGCCTTCATCGCGAACCGCGGCGTTCGCCGTTTCGTCGACTCCCGAGCTCCTCTGGCGGAGCTCCCGGTTTTCCTTTGCCTGCTCTCCCGCCAAAAACTGCTGTTCCTGCGAGGTTCGATGATGAATATCGTTCTGGATTTTGCTCGCTTCCGTCGTACGGGGGATGGCAATTTGCATCTCTACCGATTTCATGCTCACGAACATTCACCTGCCTGCAAAAGAATAGCTTGATTCGTTATACACCCCGCATGTCTGCCATCTCTCTTAAATGTAAGGAACCATCGCGATGTCGCCTTCATGAAAATAAAAGGATACGCGTTCGACCGGGTCCTTGACAAACCTCGTATACCTGCCGATCACGATTTTGGAACCGCCGTACACCCTTTTAATGATGTCCACCCGGGCTTTGACGGTTTCTTCCAGCGTTTTTTCGATCTCCAAGATCCGCTCCCTGACTTCGTCCTGCTCCCGCTGCGTCGACTTTTTGGTTGCGTTCAGCTTTACCCGCAGCGCGATTTTGTCCGAGGAAAGCTGCCCCGTCGATGCCAGTTGGTTAAGCAAATGAAGCGCCTTGTCCGTTTTGTCAAGCGCTTCCATCAACTGTTTCGAACGCTGGCGAAGCTCCGTAAGCTCGTTTCTAAGCTCCGGCTGCACCCCCACTTCGATCGAGGTTGTCGTCGACATGCTGTTTCCGACCGTCCGGGCCGTCACCCTTTCCCCCGCTTGGATGCTGCCCCCGACGATCAAACCTTTGGTTCCGTTGCAAATGATATTTTTTCCTGCCCTAATATTCGAGTGCATGATGCTTTGCGATACGATGACGTCTTCGGCCGCAATGACGTTGCCGTCTTGGATAAACGAGCTTTTGACGTTTTTGCCCGCCTTCACGAAGCCTTTGTTGTACCCGATGATTCCGCTCGTAATTTCGATCGAACCTCCCGCCTCCAGTTCGGCGCCTTCGACGCCGCCCACGACGCGAATATCGCCGGCGGCTTTCACCCGAAACCCTGTCAGCACGTTGCCGCGGATGACGACGGTGCCCACGAAATCGATGTTTCCTACGCTGTAATCTACGTCGCCGTTGACTTCATATACCGGGAACACATTGATCTTGCCTTTGTCCGTCGTCGTGACGAGTCCGTCGATGGCTGCATACATGGATGTATGCTCGGGATCGAGAACCACGTTTTTTCCTACCTTGAAATAAGCTTCTTTTCCCGGTTTGAACGGAATCGGATCTCCGGTTACCGCAGTCCCGGGTTTTCCCGGCTCGGGCGGGAACCGCCTGGCAATCAGTTGTCCTTTGATGACATTGTTTAAGCTCAGCAGCTCTTTGAAATCCACCTTGCCGTCCTCGGTTTCCAGCGGCCGGTGATCATGATCGTCCCTGAGTTTGAAGGCATATTCGATATAACCGTCTTTGCCGCCGACGGGCTGTTCTCCCATGGCCACGGGCGTCCGGTTGAACATATACTCCTCAGGATGACTTGCGATCCGGCTGATGACTCCTTTATCGATTCCGAATTGAATCTGGTGGGTCCGCAAAAATAGCATCAATTCGTCTTCCGTGCATTTGAAGCTTTCATCACGTTTGGAGAATTGGATGTAGGCGACGCTTTTGTCATCGGAGAACGTGACGTTTAGATAGCTATCCAACCCTAATTGAGCTGTCAATCCTTTTCCTCCCTTCCATTCCTACAGCGGTTAATCGTTTTGCATCAGCAATTCCCGATGTTTTTCCAGCGTTCCACGCAGCCTTAAGATGGCTTTGGAATGCAGTTGAGAAATTCTCGAAGGCGAAAGTGACATAACCTCGGCAATTTCGCTGAGGGACAAATCTTCGTAATATAATAATGATACAACGGTTCGTTCCTTTTCGGTAAGCTTTTCAAGCCCTTTTATCAGCGATTCCTTCAAAAAAAATTCGTTGACCTTGTAATCAGGGTTTTTGGCTTTGTCGTCCACCATGACGGATAACCTTGTTTCGGATTCTTCCTCCCTGATCGGATCCTCAAGTGAGCAAAGTGACATGACCGCCACTTCCTGAAGCATATGCTGGAACTCTTTTTCCGAAACGTTCAGGTAATCGCTCATTTCAGCATCCGTGACGGTCCGAAGATGTTTTTGTTCCAGCTGCTGATAAGCGTCTTCGATTTTTTTCGCTTTTTCGCGGACGGAACGGGGCACCCAATCCCCCTGGCGGAGCGAATCCAAGATCGCCCCCCGCACCCGGAAGGAAGCGTACGTTTCGAACTGAAGGCCGCGCTTGTAGTCGAACTTGTCGACAGCGTCGATGAGGCCCATCACGCCGTTGCTGGCCAAATCGTCCTTGGAAACGTTTTTCGGGAGTCCGATCGCAAGCCGGCTGGACACGTAATCAACGATATGAAGATAGTTTTCGATCAATCTTTTTTTAGCTTCCAGGTTCCCTCTTTCTTTCCACTCTTCCCAAAGTCCGGCATGGTTCAGATGTGAAGTTTTTCGCTCGCTCAACTACCCTCACCCTCCTTAATTTTCTGTCAGGTGACGAACTG
>Ga0180220_1002741_pt1 | contig 10914 bp, 8 predicted proteins | sample eDN5th37CBELigBY_FD_151335 | JGI IMG/M metagenome (GOLD analysis project Ga0180220, IMG submission 151335) | Enriched backyard soil microbial communities from Emeryville, California, USA - eDNA 5th pass 37_C BE-Lig BY (version 2) (version 2) | ecosystem: Environmental > Terrestrial > Soil >... | reverse complement strand
GTGATGCCCAACCTGAAGCCTCCGGTGCTGACGACCGAGGATGCGCGTGCCTATCGCGGGCGCATCCTGGACGCCCTGCGCCTGGCGGGCGAACGCGAGGGCGATGTCCCGGCCTTCGATCCCCTGATGACGCTGTACCTCACCGACCGTACGCCGCCTGACGAGATCCGCCGGGCGCGCGAGAGCGGTTTCGTGTACGGGGTGAAGCTCTATCCGGCCGGGGCGACAACCCATTCGGATGCCGGCGTGACCGACCTGCTGGGCCAATGCAAGGCTACGCTTGCGGCCATGCAGGAATGCGGCATGCCGCTGCTGGTGCATGGCGAGGTCACCGATCCGGATGTCGACCTGTTCGATCGCGAGGCGGTGTTCATCGAGCGGGTGATGCAGCCCCTGCGGCGCGCTTTCCCTGAACTGAAGGTGGTGTTCGAGCACCTGACCACGGCGGATGGCGCAGCCTATGTCGCCCAGGCCGAAGGCCCCATCGGCGCCACGCTGACGCCGCAGCACCTCCTGTACAACCGCAATGCCCTGTTCAAGGGCGGCCTGCGGCCCCACTGGTATTGCCTGCCTGTCCTGAAGCGGGAAACCCATCGCCAGGCGCTGCTGAAGGCGGCTACCAGCGGCAATCCGCGCTTCTTCCTGGGGACGGACAGCGCCCCGCATCCGCGCGGCGCCAAGGAGCAGGATTGCGGCTGCGCGGGCTGCTATACGGCCCGCCATGCCCTGGCGCTGTATGCAACGGCCTTCGAGTCCGTCGGCCGTCTGGATCGCCTGGAGGCCTTTGCCAGCCTGCATGGCCCTGCATTCTATGGGCTGGCCCCCAATGCCGGCACGCTGACCCTGGAGCGAGTGGCCGATCCCATCCCTCGCAACCTGCCGCTGGGCGATGATGTGGTCGTGCCTCTGGCCGCAGGCGAGTCGCTTCCCTGGCGGGTGCGCCCGGAGCGCGGGTCCGCCGCAGACTGACCCGGGGCAGGCGCAGGGCCGGCATCCCCCCGGCGGGGCCCGGGTGGCGCGGCTCAGTCGCCGCGTTTGTCTTCCAGCAGGGTCCAGCGCTCGAACAGCGTCTCCAGCCGGCTTTCCAGTTCGCTCAGGGCCTGCTGGACGCGCTGGGCCTCGTCGGGGCCCTGGCTGTACAGATCGGGATCGGACAGGCGTGCCGCCAGGGCTGCCTGTTCGGCTTCCAGGCCCGAGATCAGGTCGGGCAAGCCGGCCAGTTCTTCCGCTTCCCAGGGCGCCAGGCGGCTCTTGCGCGGCTTGTCGGCGGCTTCCGGGACCGCCGCCGTCTTTTGTGTGCCGGCCGCGCTGGCGCCGGCCGATGCGGACTGCCGATCCGGGCGGGGCGAGGGGGACGGTTGCGCGGTAGCGCGCGGTCTCTGGGCTTCCCAGTCGTCGTAGCCGCCCACGTATTCACGCCAGTGGCCGTCGCCCTCGGCGGCAATGGTCTGCGTGACCACGTTGTCCAGGAAGCTGCGGTCGTGGCTGACCAGCAGGACGGTGCCCTGGTAGTCCTGCAGCAGGCTTTCCAGCAGTTCCAGTGTGTCGATGTCCAGGTCGTTGGTGGGCTCGTCGAGCACCAGCACGTTGTGCGGCTGGGCGAACATGCGCGCCAGCGCCAGGCGTGCGCGCTCGCCGCCGGACAGGCTGGACACCGGCGAATGGGCGCGGGCGGCGGGAAAGAGGAAGTCCTCGAGGTAGCTCATGACATGCTTGCGCTGGCCGCCGATTTCCACCCATTCGCTGCCGGGGCTGATGGTGTCGGCCAGGGTGGCGGTTTCGTCCAGGCGGTCGCGCATCTGGTCGAAATAGCCGATCGACAGATTGGTGCCCAGGCGCACGCTGCCTTCCAGGGGCTGCAGTTCGCCCAGCAGGATGCGCAGCAGCGTCGTCTTGCCCGCACCGTTGGGGCCGATCAGGCCGATGCGGTCGCCGCGCTGGATCAGGGTGCTGAAATCCCGGATCAGGATGCGGTCGCCGTAGCCGTGGGTGACGCCCAGAAGTTCCGCCACGAGCTTGCCGGAACGCTGGCCGTCGGCCAGGGAGAAACGCACCTGGCCCTGCTGGTCGCGCCGTGCGGCGCGTTCGCGGCGCAGGGCCTCCAGGCGGCGCACCCGGCCTTCGTTGCGGGTGCGGCGTGCTTCGATGCCTTTGCGGATCCAGACTTCTTCCTGGGACAGCAGTTTGTCGAAGCGGGCATTGGTCTGCTGTTCGGCTTCCAGCCACTGGGCCTTGCGGGCCTGCCAGGCGGAGAAATTGCCCGGAAAGCTCAGCAGCCTGCCCCGGTCGAGTTCGACGATGCGGGTGGCGACGGCATCCAGGAAGCGGCGGTCGTGGGTGATCAGCACCACGGCCGCGCGCGTGGCGCGCAGCTGGTCTTCCAGCCAGGCGATGCCGGCGAAATCCAGATGGTTGGTCGGCTCGTCGAGCAGCAGCAGGTCGGGTTCCTGGACCAGGGCGTGGGCCAGGGCCACGCGCTTGCGCGTGCCTCCGGACAGCCCGCGGATGGGCTGGACGGGTTCGAGCTGCAGCGCGTCGATCAGCGCGCCTGCGCGGGCCGAGCGCTGCCAGTCTTCGGACGCCACCAGGTCGCCTGACAGGTAGCCGAGGATGGTTTCGTCTTCAGGCAGTTCGGGTTCCTGCTCGACGGTGGCGATGCGCAGGCCGCCGCGCCGCCTGATCTCGCCGTCGTCGAGACGGACGCGGCCGTCCAGGACGCGCAGCAGGGATGACTTGCCGGCGCCATTGCGGCCGATCAGGCCGATGCGTTCGCCGGACAGCAGGTTCAGGTCGGCGTGATCGAGCAGGGGGTGGTGGCCGTAGGCGAGCTGGGCCTGGGTCAGGGCGAGCAGTGTGTCGGACATTGTGCGGGCGGCGGTGTGGCGGTCGCCGGGGCCGGGGCCCCGGGGTCAAAGGCCTATTGTCGCAGTTTGGACGGTGGCGTGCCGGGCGGCTCCATGCCGGGCTGTCGTACAATGCCGTCGCGGGGCAGATCGGGCGATCGCGGTGCCGACAGGCATCGAGGAAGGTCCGGACTCCATCGGGCGCGATAGCGGCTAACGGCCGTCCGGCGATCCCTTCGGGGAAAGCCGAGGAACAGGGCCACAGAGACGAGACTGCCGTGAGGGTGGGCCGCAAGGCCCGCACCGGTACGGCCATCTCCGTACTGCCCGTCCGGTTCGTCCGGGCGGGGCGCGGCAGGGTGAAACGCGGCAACCTCTATCGGGAGCAACATCAAATAGGCATGCGCCGGCCTCGTGCCGACAGGGCGGCCCGTCCGAGCATGCGGGTAGATGGCTAGAGCGGTCCAGCAATGGCCCGCCCAGAGGAATGATCGCCCGCCGGGGCAACCCGGCGTACAGAATCCGGCCTATAGATCTGTTCCGCTTCTTTACCTGCGCGGTGCCCGCCTTCATGGCGCCGGGCCCCTTTCCATAGGGAATTCGCGCATTCGGCCGCGCCAGCGGCTGTGATACCCTGAACCATCATTTCGAACCGACGGCCCGCCGCGTCGATGCGTGGCGGGTACGCCGGCCGGATTCCTTCATGGAAATCCAGCAGGAGGCATCGGTGGCGGATTCGACAGCATCATCCCTGTCGGAAACGGATGTCGACCAGCGGCGTCCGCTGCTCGAAGTCCGGGACCTGGCGAAAAGCTTCGGCGGCCTGCGGGCCGTGGACCATTGCTCGTTCCAGGTGGAACGGGGCACCATCACCGGGCTGATCGGCCCCAACGGTGCCGGCAAGACCACGGTATTCAATCTCATCACCGGCTTCATCCCCCCGGATTCGGGCCAGATCCTGCTGGACGGCCAGGACATCGGCCATCTGCGGCCGGATCAGATCTTTGCCCGTGGCCTGTGCCGCACATTCCAGATTCCTCGCGAGCACGGCAGCATGAGCGTCCTGGAAAACCTCATGCTGGTGCCGCCCGGGCAGTCCGGGGAACACTGGTGGAATGCGCTCCTGCGGCCGGGTCTGGTCCGCGCCGAAGAAGCGCGCCATCTGGACAAGGCGCGCGAGGTCCTGGAATACCTGCAGCTCACCCACGTCCAGCACGAATACGCCGCCAACCTGTCGGGCGGGCAGAAGAAACTGCTGGAAATGGGGCGCATGCTGATGGCGGACCCGCAGATCATCCTGCTGGACGAGCCGGCCGCCGGGGTCAACCGCACGCTGCTGCAGAGCATCGTGCGGAACATCCAGACCCTGTCGCGTGAACGCGGGATCACCTTTCTGCTGATCGAGCACGACATGAACATGGTCATGAGCCTGTGCGATCCGGTCATCGTCATGAGCGAAGGACGCAAGCTTGCCGAAGGCTCGCCCGAAGCCGTGCGCAACGACCAGGCGGTGCTGGATGCCTACCTTGGAGGACAATATGCCGCTGCTGCAGGTTGACGCCGTCACGGCGGGCTACGGCGATACCGAGATCCTGCGCGCGGTGTCCCTCCGGGTCGAGGCCGACGAGGTCGTCTCCATCATCGGCCCCAATGGGGCGGGCAAGTCCACCCTGATGAAAACCATCTTCGGCCTGCTGCATCCGCGCCAGGGCTCGATCGCCTTCGACGGCCACGACATCACGCACGAGGCGCCGCACCGCATCGTGCGGCTGGGCATGTGCTACGTGCCGCAGGTGGCCAATGTATTCACCACGCTGACGGTCGAGGAAAACCTGGAAATGGGCGCCTTCCCGATGGGGAAGGTCGACCTGTCGGACAACAAGGAACGGGTCTACGCGATGTTCCCCAAGCTGCGCCAGCGCCGCCGGCAGCTGGCGGGCAAGATGTCGGGCGGCGAACGGCAGATGGTCGCGATGGGCAGCGCCCTGATGATGAACCCCCGGCTGCTGTTGCTGGACGAACCCACGGCCGCCCTGTCCCCCAAGCTAGTGGACGAGATCTTCGAGCGCATTGCCCGGATCAACGAGAGCGGGGTGGGCATCCTGATGGTCGAGCAGAACGCTCGGCAATCGCTGGGGATGGCCCACCGCGGCTATGTGCTCGCCAACGGCGAGAACCGCCACGAGGGCACGGGGCGGGACCTGCTCGACGATCCGAACGTCGGGCGCCTCTACCTGGGAGGATGACGCGATGATCGATTCGGCGCAGCCTGCGGCGGACAAGAACATGCTGACGGGCGCCGCGGACGCTGGCGGCGCCGAGGCCGTGGATGCCCGGGATTCGGGCGGCGCGCGCAGCAGCCGCTTCGTCGGCGGCGTGTTGCTGCTGGTGCTGGCCGGCATGTGGGTGGCCGGCTGGCTCGCGGGCACCAGCGCCGAGGACATGCTGTCCCTGACCGCATGGGGCGTGATGCTCGGCGGCATCATCGCACTGGGCGGCATCGGCCTCACCCTGTGCTATGGCGTCCTGAAATTCCCGAATTTCGCCCATGGGGAATTCCTGACCCTGGGGGCCTACGTCACCTACGGCATGGTGCTCGTCCTGCCGCAGTCGAACCCCATCTGGCGGTTCTCCTTCGGCTGGGAACTGGTCGTCGGCCTGCTGCTGGCGGCGGCGGTCACGGCCATCGTGGCGATCGTGATCGACCGGCTGCTGTACCGGCCGTTGCGCCGGCACCAGTCGCCGCTGGTGCTGCTGGCCATGGCTTCGCTGGGCATGGAATTCCTGCTGCGCGGCGTCGTCTACCTGATCTGGGGGTCGGACTTCCACTTCTATTATTCGGGGCGCTCCAATCCGGCCCTGTACCTGCCTTTCGGGTTGCGCATCCAGGCCGACCAGTTCTTCGTCTTTGCCCTGGCGCTGATCCTGGTGGCGCTGCTGTACTGGATGCTGACCCGCACGCGCATCGGCAAGGCCATGCGCGCGACGGCCGACAATCCCGACCTGGCCCAGGTGCGCGGCATCAATACCGAGCAGGTCATCGCCTGGACCTGGTCCATCGGTGCCGGGCTGGCCGCCATCGGCGGCGTCATGTACGGGCTGGCATCGCAGATGCGGCCGGACATGGGGTTCGTGCTGCTGCTGCCGCTGTTCGCGGCGGTGATCATGGGCGGGATCGGCAGCGCCTGGGGCGCGCTGGTCGGATCGATCATCATCGGCGTGGCCATGCAGCTGACTTCCGCCTTCCTGAATCCGGCCTATGGGCCGGCAGTCGCTTTCGTCCTGATGGTGCTGGTGCTGCTGATGCGGCCCCAGGGCCTGTTCGCCCAACGCTAGGAGCCGGACATGGATGCCCTGAATCTGCTCAAGGCCTGCTTCCTGCTGGTCCCCGCCTGTCTGCTGGGGTGCCTGCTGTTCTCGCGCTGGCGTTGGCGGGTGCGCCTGCCGGCGGCCCTGGCGCTGGGCGCCGTGCTGGCCTTCGGCGTCGCAGGCTGGCTGCCCGGCATCATGGATTACCTGGTGTCCTTCAGCATCATGGCGATCATCTACTCGATCCTGTCCCTGGGCCTGAATGCGCAGTGGGGGTACAACGGCCACCTGAATTTCGGCGTGGCCGGGTTCTTCGCCGTGGGGGCATTCACCATGGCGCTGTTCGTCACGTCGCCCCCGTCCGGCCTGATGGCAGCCTATGCCCACCAGTGGTTCGGCCTGGACGCCCCCTACCTGGTCGGGATGGCCGCCGCCGGCATCATGGCCGGGATCGTGGCCTACCTGATCGCCCAGCCCATCCTGCACCTGCGGGCGGATTTCCTGGCGATCGCCACGCTGGGGATCGCCGAGATCATCCGGCTCGTCTTCCAGAACGAGCGCTGGCTGGCCAACGGGCCGCAGCCCATGTCCGGCATTCCCCAGCCCCTGTCCTGCGTCTTCGACCAGGCCGGCTGCGGCTGGCTGCCCGAGGCCCTGCAGTCCGCCCTGTCCGTCATGCAGCCCAGGGACTACAGCTATCTGTACCTGGCGATCGTCACGCTCGCGCTGGCCGTGACCTATGCCGTGCTGGAAGCAATGGTGCGCTCCCCCTGGGGGCGCGCGCTGCGCGCCGTACGCGACGAAGAGGATTCGGCGGCCATGAGCGGCAAGCACGTGAAGTCCCTGCGCGTGCAGTCCTTCGTGCTGGGGGCCGTCGTCATCGGTGTGGCCGGCGCGCTGTATGCGCCGTACATGGTCACGATCGACTACAGCCACTTCAAGCCCCTGTTCGCCACCTTCCTGGTCTGGGTGATGCTGATGCTCGGTGGCAGCGGCAACAACAAAGGCGCGATCCTGGGGGCCTTCGTCATCTGGGCCGTATGGAGCGGTACGGGTTTCGTCACGGACTACCTGCAGGTCGCCCTGCAGGGACTCGCCCCCGATGTCGCGTCACGCATGTCCTTCCTGCGCTGGGCCTTCGTGGGGCTGTTGCTGGCGCTGATCGTGCTGTACCGCCCGCAGGGCATCCTGCCCGAAAAGAAGCGTGTATCCCGTTTCATCGACGGCGAACCCGAGCGCTAGATCCGCGGCGCGGGCCCTTGCCGGGGGCATTCGCCGGAAAAGCACAAGGCCGCTTGCGCGGCCTTGTGCTTGCCTGGGCAGGACCGGGGGGCATCAGCCGGCCGGGATGTCCTTGGCGGCAACCATCTTCACCGTCTCGATCTGGCCGCCCGAATACTTCCAGATGTTGACGGGCGTGATGACATCGCCGTTCTTGTCGAAGTCGCACGGGCCGGCGACCCCGTTGTAGTTGATTTTCTTCTTGTCCTTCAGCGCCTTGAGCATGGCGGTGACGCGGTCCTGGTCGCCGCCGTCGATCATTTCGCCCGGCGGGTTGGAGACCTTGCGCAGTTCATCGCGCAGCATCGCCCCCGTGATCTTCGAGGCGTCGGTGGCGCCCCCCGCCACGACCGCGGCCATGGCCAGCCCGGCGACCAGCCCGGCATCGTACGAGCAGGTGGTGAAGGGCGGGAAATGGTCGTATTTGTAGGTGGACAGGTAGGTCTTGGCGAAGTCCTTGTAGGACTGGGTGCTGGTGTCTTCGCCGGGCGCCGTGCCGTAGCGGCCGTCCATGTCCTTGCCGCCGACCTCCTTGATGATGTCGACGCTGGCATTGCCGTCGGTGAATTGCCAGTTGGTGAAGTTGAAGGTGTCGCGGGATTCCTTGCAGATGGCGATGGTGTGCGCCGGGTAGCTGACGATGAGCAGGAGGTCGGGCTTGTCCTTCAGCGCCTGGGACAGCATGGATTTGTAGGTGGGCTGGACTTCTTCCGGGTGCGGGACTTCGGCCAGCACGGTGCCGCCGCGTTTCTTGAAGGCGGCCGCGAAGGCGTTGGACAGGCCCTGCCCGTAGGGGTTGTTGATGTAGATGGTGGCGACGCGCTTGAACTTGTAGTTCGGGTCGATTTCGCCATTGACGAACTGGGCGGCCACCACGCCCTGCATGGCGTCGGACGCGCTGGTGCGGAACAGCAGGTCGGCCTTGGCGTCGGCAGGCAGCACGCTGACCAGCGGGGACGTGGTGCCGTTGCCGATCTGCAGGATGCCCGACGGGATGGTGACCGATGTGGCCACGGCAACCGTGACGCCGCTGGACCAGCCGTTGATGATGACCGGCGTGTGCTGGGTGTCGACCATCTGGCGCGCCGCCTGGACGCCGACCGTGGGCAGGGTCGCGCTGTCGGCGGTGACGTGGTTGGCGATGATCGGGCCCCCGAAGACTTCCTTGGCGGCCGTGTTGATCTGGTCGACGGCCAGCCGCACCGCGTCGCGGTAGTAGGGGCCGAATTCCGCGGCAGAGCCCGTCATGGGCAGGACCTGCCCCAGGTTGATCGCAGGAGGTGCGCCTGCGGCCAGGGCGCGCTGCAGCGGCAGGATGCCGCCGAACATCAGGACGCCGCCGGCAGCCCCGGCGGACTGCAGGAAATGGCGGCGGGAGTTGGGGGACTGGGTTTGATCCGACATGTGGAGATCTCCTTTCTGGTGACTGACGAGACGGCAGGCAAACGCAAAAAAGGCTCGGATGCTTTCGAGTCTGGCACCCGGGAATGCCAGTGTTTCAGCCCGGGGAGATGCAGGCCCATTACATCGGCTGCCTGCAGGCATGTCAATCGGGGATTGGTGCAGGTCCCGGGCGGCCGGAGGGGGGCGGGAAAAGGCCGCGACCTTATAAAGGACTTTCAGTTTGGTTTCCAATCCATTGATTTTTCAGGTTTTTATTTCATGGGAAATTCTCAAAAACAGTTGTAAGTGCTTGTTGTCATTGAATAAATTTCAATTTTTGCCTTGACCAGCCTCGCGCCATCCCGTAGAGTGGGACAAAGTAGATTTTTGTGTCATGAAGTGGGAGAAATCACTCGTGTTCCAAGGAAGCAGTGCGCTCACGCTGGATGCAAAGGGCCGGATGTCCATCCCGGCCCGGCATCGTGACGCCCTGCTGGCCCAGGAACAAGGGCGGCTGACCCTGACGCGGCACCCCGACGGCTGCCTGATGATCTACCCCCGTTCCACCTGGGAAGCCAAGCGCGAGCAGATCGCGGCGTTGCCGGCCTCGGCGCGGCCGTTGCAGCGCCTGCTGCTGGGCAATGCCCAGGATGTGGACATGGACGGGGCGGGCCGCATCCTGGTGGCGCCCGAACTGCGTACGGCCGCGGGCCTGAATCGCGACGTCATGCTACTGGGTCTGGGGTCGAATTTCGAGTTGTGGGATCGCGCCCAATGGGAGGCGCGCTGCATGGTGGACGTGGGCAACCTCGATCCAGCCATTCTTGAACAGATTTCTTTCTGAACCCGCACATGGCGTATTCCCATCGCACCGTTCTGCTGGAACCGGCTATCGACGCGTTGTTGAGCCCCGCGTTCGGCCGTCGGTCCGCGGTGCCGGCGGTGAACGCACCGCCGCTGGATGGCGTGTATGTGGACGGGACTTTCGGGCGCGGGGGGCATAGCCGCCTGCTGCTGAGCCGCCTGGCTCCGCAGGCGCGGCTGCTGGTATTCGACAAGGATCCGGTCGCCATCGCCGAGGCACAGGCGCTGCGCGCCGCCGACGGGAGGGTCGAGGTCGTGCATGACGGTTTCGCTTCCCTGGACACGCAGTTGGACCGCCTGGGCATCACCCTGGTGGACGGCGTACTGCTGGACCTGGGCGTGTCTTCGCCCCAGATCGACGAGGCGGAACGCGGATTCTCGTTCATGCGGGATGGCCCGCTGGACATGCGCATGGACACCAGCCGGGGGCAGACGGCAGCGCAATGGCTGGCCGAGGCCGACCAGGAACAGATCAAGGAGGTCATCGCAGATTATGGCGAAGAACGGTTTGCTTTCCAGATTGCAAAGGCGATTGTTGCGCGCCGCCAATCCGGGCCGCTGCGCACCACGGGCGAACTTGCCCAGCTCGTCGCCGGTACCGTCCGTACGCGCGAAAAGGGTCAACACCCGGCCACCCGCACCTTTCAAGCTATACGGATTCACATCAATGAAGAGCTCGCGCAGCTCGCGCGCGCCCTCCCGACAGCGCTGACCCGCCTGCGGGCGGGCGGGCGCATGGCCGTGATCAGCTTCCATTCCCTGGAAGATCGCATGGTCAAGCAGTGCTTCGCCGCCGCTGCCCATCCCGGCCGGGACCGGGCACGCCTGCCGATTCCCGAGCGTGACATGCCGCAGCCCTACGTGACCCTGCTGGGCCGCGTCCAGGCGGACGAGACCGAAGTGGCGGATAACGTGCGCGCTCGTTCGGCCGTGCTGCGGGTGGCCGAGCGCACCGGTGTGCCCCTGTCGCCGGAAGAGGCCGCGGACTTCGTCCGCCTGCCGGGCCGGGCGTCCGCGCAGCAGCGCCGGGGGGGGAGGGCCGCACGATGATCCGGTTGAACCTGTTCCTGGCGATTCTGCTGATGGCTTCGGCCATTTCCCTGGTTACGGTGCGGTTCCAGACGCGCGAACTGTTCGTGGCATCCGAACGGCTGAAGTCGCACGCGCATGAGCTCGACGCCGAATGGCGCCGCTTGCAGCTCGAACGGGCGGAACTGGCGCGCAACGCACGCAT
>Ga0180220_1002740_pt1 | contig 10916 bp, 10 predicted proteins | sample eDN5th37CBELigBY_FD_151335 | JGI IMG/M metagenome (GOLD analysis project Ga0180220, IMG submission 151335) | Enriched backyard soil microbial communities from Emeryville, California, USA - eDNA 5th pass 37_C BE-Lig BY (version 2) (version 2) | ecosystem: Environmental > Terrestrial > Soil >... | reverse complement strand
ATACCGCCGACCATGTCCGTTTACAGCTGGACGAAGCGATCCAGAGAGGACAAACGGAGCATTTGGTGCTCAGCTTTAAAAATTTGCAGTTTATGGACAGTTCCGGTTTGGGAGTCATTTTGGGACGCTATAAGCTGATCAAAAGCAAAGGCGGAAAAATGGCCGTGTGCGACGTCAATGCGGCTGTCTATCGTCTGTTGGACATGTCCGGGCTGTTTAAGATCATGCCTATTTATGATAGCGAGGGCCAGGCGCTTTCGGGATTGGAGGTCGTGTCATGACGGAGAAAAAAGAGGTGCAGCGCAATTTCATGACGCTCCATTTTTCCGCCAAATCGGAAAACGAATCCTTTGCAAGGGTGACGGTAGCGGCATTCATCTCCCAGCTGGATCCGACCATGGACGAGCTCAGCGATTTGAAAACCGTCATTTCCGAAGCGGTCACGAACAGCATCATCCACGGGTATGACGGCAATCCCGACGGAATCGTCACCATCAACGCCGAAATCGTGGGCGATACCGTGACCATCACCGTCGAAGACAAGGGCGCCGGCATCGAGGATTTGGATCTGGCCCGTCAACCGTTGTACACGTCAAAGCCTGAACTGGAGAGATCAGGGATGGGATTTACGATCATGGAAAACTTCATGGACGAGTTTGAAGTTTCCAGCGAGCCCGGCTCCGGTACATCGATCAGGATGAAGAAAAGGATTGAATCCAAGAAAGCTTTGTATAATTAGGGGTTGGGCGCATGGAAGCTGATGTGAAAAAACCTTCGCAGACCTATTTGGAAGACGCGGAAGTCAAACGCCTGATCGCTCTGAGCCAGGCCGGAGACAGCATGGCCCGCGATACGCTGGTAAACTGCAACATCCGTCTCGTCTGGTCCGTTGTACAAAGGTTCATGAACCGCGGCTATGAGCCGGAGGATTTGTTTCAGATCGGCTGTATCGGTCTGCTGAAGTCCGTGGATAAATTCGACTTAAGCTACGACGTCAAATTTTCGACGTACGCCGTGCCGATGATCATCGGCGAAATTCAGCGTTTCCTCCGGGATGACGGCACGCTCAAGGTGAGCCGCTCGCTGAAGGAAATGGCGAACAAAGTACGGAAGAAGAAAGACGAGCTGTCGAAGCACCTGGATCGATTGCCGACCGTGAAGGAGGTTGCCGACGAGCTAGGGGTGACGCCTGAGGAAGTGGTTTTCGCCCAGGAAGCGAACAAGCCGCCGACCTCGATCCATGAAACGGTATTCGAAAACGACGGCGATCCGATTACGCTCATGGACCAGATCGCGGACGATACGCAGGAGCGCTGGTTCGACAAGCTGGCATTAAACGAAGCGATCGACGGTCTCTCCGAACGGGAGAAACTGATCGTTTACCTGCGGTATTACCGGGATCAGACCCAGTCGGAGGTAGCCGCCAGGCTCGGCATTTCGCAGGTACAGGTATCGCGCCTGGAAAAGAAAATATTGCAGCTGATCCGAGATCAGATTGCGCAGTAAACGCGCAGCGGACCGGTACAAGGACATGGTTTCCTTGGCCGGTCCGTTTTGTCGTTTAGAAGAAGGTTTTACTTATGCAGCGATGATCTTTTTTGGTGATTCGGAAGCGCCGCGGAAGATTGTCCAAGAATTGTATCGTTTGAGTAGAAAACGGAGCTTTTTCCTATACTAACGACATTGAGCAAAGGAGTGATAGGAATGTCTTCGAATTCGGCTCCTACGGTGTACCTGCAGCTGCGCAGCCGCGTGCCGATCACGCAGGGCAGGGTCGTGACGCTTGGACATGTCGCCCGGATTTTAAGCGACCCGGAGTGGGAGGGGCCGCTTCGCAATTTGGAGCTGGTCGAGCCGCAAAAATGGGACGGCAATTTACTGCTTATCGATCTTATGCAAATCATTCCGAAGGTGCAGGAACTCATCCCCGGGGTGAAAATCGAACCGATCGGGCAAAACCATGTGCTGGTGGAGGTCGTGCAAAATCCGCGGAAGCCTTCCCTCGTGTTGTTTCTGCTTGTCTGGCTGCTGCTGTTTTTCGGCTCCGCGCTGACGATCATGAATTTCCATGCGGACGTCAACATGCAGGAGGTTCAGATCCGGACGGTGGAAATGCTGACAGGCAAGCGGGACGAGCATCCTTATCTGTTCCAGGCGGCCTATTCGTTTGGCATCGGCTTCGGCATGGTTGTGTTTTTCAACCATCTGTTCAAGAAAAAATGGAATGAGGAGCCGACCCCGCTTGAGGTGGAAATGTTCCTTTACCAGGAAAATATCGATCAGTTCGTTGTCGCCCAGGAATACAAAAAGATGAAATCGTCGCAGAACAAGGGTGAATCGCATTGAATACGACCGCGTTTGGGCTTTTGGTGCAAATCTTGCTCGGCATAGCGGGAGGCATCGCCGTCGGCGGCGGAGTGATCGCGCTTTTTATCGTGCTGGACATGATACCGAGGCTGGCCCAATTGACGCGGTCCTACCACCGGGTACATTGGTACGAAGGGGCGATGGTGGCGGGGTCGCTGCTCGGCACGGTATTTGACTTTTGGAATTGGAAGATGTCTCTTGGCGCATGGTCTGGACTCATAGTCGGGCTTTTTCACGGCATTTTCATCGGACTGCTGGCAGCGGCACTGACCGAGGTGCTCAACGTACTGCCGATTTTGGCGAAGCGCCTGAAGATGATCCGTTTCTTGTTCGGCCTCTTGATGGCGATGGTGACAGGGAAAGTGGCAGGATCGCTGTTTGACTGGTTTGTGTACAGAAAGTAAGACGCGAAAGGGTGCGTGATCATGAACGAACATGAAAACGAACGAACCGGCATGGAGGAGCCGTCCAAATCGGCAATGGCCATGTCCTATGGGAAAGAGGAGGAACTTCCCGAAGGGGAGGAGAAGGAACCGGCGGGTCAAGGCTCGAACGCTGGCGACGGGCAGGATGATGACGGGAGCGGAGCCGGCACGAAAGAGGCCGCAGGGCGGCAGCAATCCGCCTCGATGAAAGCCGAGGAGAAAAAGCGGGAGAAAGAGCACTCCGACTCGGTCGAAGATTCCGTCATCTATTGGCAAAAGACGGATGAAGTAACGGGGAGCCTGGAACAAACGAAAGCCACGTTAAAGGAAGTGGTCGGTCTCGGAACCTCCTTTGATATCGTGTTTCGGGAGATGACGCTTGCGGGGCAGCGCACGGGACTGTTTTTCGTCAACGGGTTCGCCAAAGACAACATTATGCTTGAAATATTGAAGCGGCTGACGTATTTGTCGGTAGACCAATTGTCGACGGATGCGCTGAGATCTTTTTTCGAATGTTATATTCCGCATATTCAGGTCGAAGTCGAAACGAAGATGAGCGCAACGATCAATAAAGTGCTGATGGGCATGTCCGCCCTGTATATCCAAGGCGAGCGGGCGGCCATCGTGCTGGATACGCGCACGTTTCCGGTGCGCAGTCCCGAAGAGCCGAGCATCGAAAGAGTCGTGCGGGGGTCCCGGGACGGCTTTACCGAAACGCTGCTCAGCAATATCGCCCTCGTACGTCGCCGCGTCCGCGATCCCGGATTCAAAACGGACCTTGTCCAAGTAGGCAGACGTACACGTACGGACGTATGCATCGCATATATTGATGATATCGTCGATAAAGTTCAGGTCGATTCGATCCGGGAAAAGATCAAAGGACTGGATATCGAAGGCCTGCCGCTCGCGGATAAACAGTTGGAAGAAGCCATTATCAACAAGGGCTGGCATCCGTATCCGCTGGTCAGGTATTCGGAGCGGCCCGACGTGGTGGCCGCGCATATCCTGGAGGGGCGCGTGGCCGTTTTCGTCGATACGTCGCCGAGCGTCATGGTCATGCCGACGACCTTCTTCGACCTGTGCCAGCATGCGGAGGAAAATCGGCAAACGGCCTTTATGGGCACGTATTTGAGGTGGGTCCGTTTCCTCGGCATATTCGCATCCATGTTTTTGCTGCCCTTATGGATGCTGATGGTGGCGAACCCGGAACTAAAGCCCGCATTTCTGGAGTTCATCGGACCGCATGACCAAGCCAAAGTTCCTTTGGTCGCCCAATTTCTCATGGTCGAATTCGGGGTGGACCTGCTGCGGCTTGCAGCCGTCCATACCCCGACGCCGCTTGCATCCGCCATGGGTTTGATCGCGGCGATTCTCGTCGGGGACATCGCGGTCAAAACCGGATTATTCGTCAATGAAGTCGTCCTGTACATGGCCGTTGCCGCCATCGGCATGTTCGCCACGCCGAGCTACGAGCTGGGGCTCGCCAACCGGCTGGTTCGCCTGGTGCTGCTTGTGGCCGTCGCGCTTTTTAAGGTGCAGGGCTTTGTCGTCGGCACGACGCTCCTCATCCTGCTGCTGACGCTGCATCGCTCGTACAATTCATCTTACCTCTGGCCGTTCATACCTTTTAATGCAAAGGCGATGGCCAGCGTGTTATTCCGTTTTCCGCTGCTTGAAGCGAAGAAAAGGCCATCCTTCAATAAAACGCGGGATAATACGAAAATGGCTCCAAACCCGGACAATACGGATCAATCGTAGAAAAAATACAAATGTTTTGCATAAAAATCCATTCATTCTCTTCCGTTGTCTGTTATACTGATGTAAAAGTTCAGATGGAATTTTGATTTTCCACAGAAAGCGAAGGGATGCTGAATTATGTTCTTACATGGTACTAGTCAAATAAACGCAGCAGGGCACCTGGAAATCGGCGGATGTGACGTCACGGAGCTTAAAGCCCAATACGGCACGCCGCTTTATATCGTGGACGAAGAGCTCGTGCGTCAGCGCTGCCAGCAGTATATCGCAGCTTTTCGCGCATCCGGCCTGAGATTCCAGGTCGCTTATGCGAGCAAAGCGTTTTGCACGATGGCCATGTGCCGCATCGCAGACCAGGAAGGCATGTCGCTTGATGTGGTGTCCGACGGCGAGCTTTACACCGCGCTGCAGGCTGGGTTTCCGGCCAAACGCATTCATTTTCACGGCAACAACAAGACGCTGGAGGAAATCGAAATGGCGATCGACGCCGAAATCGGCTGCTTCGTCGTGGACAACTTGGTGGAGCTCCAGCTTTTGAATGCGGCGGCCGCCGAGAAAAACGTGCGCGTGCAAATTTTGCTCCGCGTCACGCCTGGCGTCGAAGCGCATACCCATGAGTACATCTCCACGGGTCAAACCGATTCGAAGTTCGGTTTCGACATCGGCAACGGTTCGGCATTCGAAGCGGTGAAGCTGGCGTCCGAGCTGCCGAATCTGGAGTTGCTCGGCGTTCATTCCCATATCGGCTCCCAAATCTTTGAGGTCGAAGGCTTTGAAATGGCAGTACAGAGAGTGGCGGAATTCGCGAAAAGCGTGTCCCGGGAGCTTGACGTGCAGTTCAAAGTGGTCAACCTGGGCGGGGGTTTCGGCATCCGTTATGTGGAAGGCGACACGCCGCTTGAAGTCTCGCAGTACGTTAAAGCGATCACCGATGCCGTCAAAACCCATTTTTCGGGCTGGTCTTCCGAGCTTCCTGAAATCTGGGTGGAACCGGGTCGGAGCATCGTCGGCGACGCCGGCACGACGCTTTACACCGTCGGAACGAGCAAGGACATTCCGGGCGTCCGCAAATACGTGGCCGTCGACGGCGGCATGACGGACAATCCGCGTCCCGCTTTGTACGAATCCAAATACGAAGCGCTGCTCGCCAACCGTGCCAACGATCCGGTCGAAGAGACGGTTTCCATTGCCGGAAAATGCTGCGAGAGCGGAGACATGCTGATCTGGGATCTGGACCTGCCGAAAGTAAACAGCGGCGATCTGCTGGCTGTTGCCTGCACGGGCGCCTACAACTATTCCATGGCCAGCAACTATAACCGCATTCGCCGTCCGGCCGTCGTATTCGTCCGCGAGGGCGAAAGCGACCTGGTCGTCCGCCGCGAAACGCTGCAGGATATCGTCGGAAACGACGTCATTCCTGAGCGGATCAGCAAGCAGGCTGTCCTGAAATAAAGGACGTCCTTGCAAAGCAAGAATTGGTGCAGAACAAAACACGAAAAAGATCATTTCTGTATTGGGGAATGCGGAAATGGTCTTTTTCGTTTCCCGAAATCATTGCAAAAGGGTCTTCAAGTAAGATACAATCAGGTAGTGAGTCCATACGGCGGACATGCTTTTATCGGTGTTTGTCCATTGGCGAATGAAGCAGCAACCTATAAACGAAAATAACCGGAGGAAGTGAATACCGATGAAAAAAGGTACGATTGAACTTGAAAAAGGCGGAGTAGTTGAAATAGAATTTTTGCCGGAGGAAGCGCCGAACACGGTCGCAAACTTTGAGAAGCTGGCGAATTCCGGCTTTTATAACGGCCTGACGTTCCACCGCGTCATCCCTGGTTTCGTCGCGCAGGGCGGATGTCCGATCGGAAACGGCACCGGCGGCCCGGGTTACACCATCGACTGCGAAACCGCAACGAACACGACGAAGCACGAGAGAGGCGTGTTGTCTATGGCCCACGCCGGACGCAACACGGGCGGAAGCCAGTTTTTTATCGTGTACGAGCCGCAGCATCACCTGGACGGCGTGCACACCGTTTTTGGCAAAGTAACGAAAGGCATGGAACTGGTCGATGCGATCAGACCTGGCGACAAAATGAAAGAAGTGAAAGTTTGGGACGCTGAATAAGAACTTTCCCCTGTCGAAAAAAGGAAAATTTCGGCATAAATATTGATCTAGATGGCAAGCTGACGTCGGTTATCACCGGAGTCAGCTTGCTTTTGTAACCGCCCTTCCATGCGCTGCAATCGTTTTTGGAAGTCGGGCTTCCCTGGGCCGAAGCAAAGGGAAAATGCTGCTTTGATCGTCGATCCGGTTCAAGTCCGAATGCGGCTTCGCGGAAGCCAAGGTTGCAATTTGGGCAAAGTGGTGGTAACATTTCTTTTAGAAAGCGGCTTGATCTTTTTCAGCAGGCTTTCAAACAATTTCATACGCATGATTGGTTGATCCTTCGGGGCAGGGTGAAATTCCCTACCGGCGGTGATGATACAATACGTTGAAGGCTTTACAATGCTTTGCAACGATCGTATCTTAGTCCGTGACCCGGCCGCGTGGCTTGAAAGCCCGCGTTCGGTGGACCCGGTGCAAATCCGGGACCGACAGTATAGTCTGGATGGGAGAAGGAGCGAAAGCGCATGGTACATATGCTTATGCGTTTGCACCCAATAAAGCTGCGGCACAGACGTGTTTTTTCACGTGCTTTCAAGTTCGTTTCTTGAAATATCGGAAAACGGTTTTTTTGAGGACTCCGAATTTCGATATCTCATGGAAAGTCTTGATTTTGCATGGCGTCTCGCATGAAACAAGCGACTCGGCTCGCTTTGTTTTGCCGTTCCCGACTGCGGGTACCGCCTTCGTAATTGTTTGGCGGAAGCTTTATTCGCGTGTTTTTAGCTTACTCTCGACATGCCCCCGGATGGAATCCGGAGGGCTTTTTTGTTGTTTGGATGAAAAAGCAGAGGAAAGGAGGAGACACGCGCAATGGAACTCCCGATAAACGATGAGTTTTACATGTCCCTGGCGCTGGATATGGCGGAGCGTGCACAGGGTCAAACGGGAATCAATCCGGCCGTAGGCTGCGTCATCGTCAAAGACGGCGCGCTGGTAGGGATCGGAACGCATCTAAAAAGGGGAACCGCGCATGCGGAAGTCCATGCCGTCCGAATGGCCGGCAAGCAGGCGGAAGGCAGCACGGCATACGTCACGCTGGAGCCCTGCAGCCATCATGGCAAAACCCCGCCTTGCAGCGACCTTCTGATCGAAGCCAAGGTCAAGCGGGTCGTGGTGGCTTGCGAAGATCCCAATCCGGTCGTCGCTGGTTCCGGGATCGAACGGCTCCGTCAGCACGGCATCGAAGTGCAAGTCGGTACGCTGCGGGATCGGGCGGTTCGTCTGAACGAAAAGTTCGCGAAGTATATTACGACAAAGATGCCTTATGTAACGATCAAGACGGCCAGCACGCTGGACGGGAAAATCGCGGCCGACACGGGCGACAGCAAGTGGATATCGAACGCGGAAGCCCGATTGCAGGCGCATGCCCTCCGCCATCGGCATCAGGCGATCATGGTCGGCATCGGAACGGTGCTGGCCGATGATCCGAGCCTGACGACCCGGCATGACGGTCCGGAAGGCTTGCAGCCGATCCGGGTCGTCGTCGATTCCGGACTCCGCTTGCCGCCTGAAGCTAAAATGTTCAAGGTTGGAACTTCCCCCATCGTCGTGTTGACGACGGAACAGGCACCTCCCGAGCGGCGTAAGCCGCTGGAGGAGCTTGGGGCGGAGGTTCTGGTCTGCGGCGCAGGCCCTCGCGTCGATTTGAAAGCCGCTTTGGAAGAACTCGGGCGCCGGGAAATCGGCTCCATCCTGGTCGAAGGCGGCGGGGCGCTGAACGGCGAACTGCTGCAGTCGGGCCTTGTGGACAGAATCGTTTTGTATCTTGCTCCGAAAATCGTCGGCGGCAAACAAGCCCCGCATAATTTCGATTTTGAAGGGATTCGCCAGATGGCGGACGCGATTACGTTGGATGACCTTGAGGTGGCCCGGGTCGGGGACAATATTTTCGTCTCGGGAAAACCGGTATGGCCCGCCAGTACAGACGATGAAAAAATATAAGAGGAGGGGACCTGCATGTTTACCGGGCTGGTTGAAGAAATCGGGATATTGGACGGCATCGCAAGGCAAGGGGAAGCCATGGTACTAACGATCAAGGCTTCCGCCATCATGGACGACATCCGGATCGGCGACAGCATCGCGGTGAACGGAGTCTGCCTGACCGCCACGAAGATCGGCAGCGGATCTTTTTCCGTCGACGTCACGCCCCAGACATACCGCCATTCCAATTTGGGGCTGTTGAAGCCCGGAAGCCGCATCAATCTCGAACGGGCGATGAAAGCAAACGGGCGCTTCGGAGGCCATTTGGTCCAGGGGCATGCGGACATGACCGGCACGGTCCGTCGGCTGTCCAAGGAGCAAAACGCGGTGCTGATCGACATCGTGCCGGACAAACCGGAGCTGTTCAAATTCATCATTCCGCAAGGATCCGTGACGGTGGATGGAGTCAGCCTGACGATAGCTCATACCGACGAAGAAAGCTTCAGGGTGTCGGTCATTCCCCACACCCTGCAGGAGACCGGATTATCCGGCTTGAAGCCGGGCAGCGTCGTCAATATCGAATGCGACATTATCGGCAAATACGTGCACGCGCTGTTAGGGCCGGCGGCTTCCGGCGCAGGCAAGGAACGTTCGGGCATTACGCTGGATATGCTTGCATCCAACGGTTTTGCGTAATCAGATCACCGGCAAGCACCGCAACTGACAAAAGGGGGTAACAAACATCATGGAACCAATTCTTTTTGACCCGATCGAAGACGCGATTCAGGATCTCCGGGCCGGCAAGGTGATTATCGTCGTAGACGACGAGGACCGGGAAAACGAAGGCGACTTCGTGGCGCTCGCGGAAAAAGCGACGCCCGAGGTGATCAATTTCATGGTTACCGCAGGCCGGGGGCTTGTGTGCGTCCCTCTGGCGCGGGAACGCGCGGAGGCGCTTGAGCTTGTGCCGATGACGGCCCAAAACACGGATCATCACGGCACGGCCTTTACGGTATCGGTGGACCATAAAAATACGACGACGGGCATTTCGGCGCAGGAACGGTCGTTGACGGCCAAAGCGCTGATCGACCCGGCAGCGGCTCCTACGGATTTTCGGCGTCCCGGACATATGTTCCCTTTGATCGCCAAGGACGGCGGCGTCCTGCGGCGCGCAGGGCATACGGAAGCCGCGGTGGACCTTGCCGTGTTGAGCGGCTCCGCACCGGCCGGCGTCATCTGCGAAATCATGAAAGAGGACGGCACGATGGCGAGACTGCCCGACCTGCAGGAAATCGCGAAGAAACATGGGCTGAAGCTGATTTCGATCCAGGATTTGATCAAATACCGGAATGAGCGGGAGAAGCTGGTGCACCGGGCGGCCGAGGTACGGATGCCGACCGAATTCGGCGAGTTCAAAGCCGTAGCCTACACCAACGACGTGGACGACAAGGAACATCTCGCGCTCGTGAAGGGTACGATTTCGGGCGACGAGCCGGTGCTCGTTCGGGTTCACTCCGAATGCTTGACCGGCGACGTCTTCCATTCGCTGCGCTGCGACTGCGGTCCGCAGTTTGCCGCCGCGCTTCGCCAGATCGAGCAGGACGGCACCGGCGTGCTGCTGTATATGAGACAGGAAGGCCGGGGCATCGGCCTGATCAACAAGCTGAAAGCTTATGAACTGCAGGAGCAGGGGCTGGATACGGTGGATGCGAACCTCAAGCTCGGTTTCCCGGCCGACCTTCGCGATTACGGGATCGGCGCGCAAATTTTGAAGGATTTGGGCGTAACGAAAATCCGCCTGTTGACCAACAATCCGCGGAAAATCAAGGGGCTCGAAGGCCATGGCCTTGAGGTGGTCGAACGGGTGCCGATCCAAATGGAGGCTGGGGAGAACAACAGCCGTTACCTGCAAACGAAACGCGCGAAGCTTGGCCATATGCTGAATCTGTAATAACCAGCGAATGCAAAGGCAACATTTAGGCGAATCAATATACAATTTTAAAATGAGAGAGGTAGATGGAACATGACGCATACTTTTGAAGGAAATTTGGTATCGAACGGGCTGAAATACGGGATCGTGGTAGGCCGGTTCAACGAATTTATTACAAGCAAGCTGCTTAGCGGCGCTCTAGACGGTTTGAAGCGGCATGGAGCCTTGGACGAAGAAGTGGACGTTGCCTGGGTGCCCGGGGCTTTCGAAATTCCGCTGATCGCCAGCAAAATGGCCGAAAGCGGCAAATACGATGCCGTTATTACGCTCGGCACGGTAATCCGCGGAGCGA
>Ga0180220_1002735_pt1 | contig 10929 bp, 12 predicted proteins | sample eDN5th37CBELigBY_FD_151335 | JGI IMG/M metagenome (GOLD analysis project Ga0180220, IMG submission 151335) | Enriched backyard soil microbial communities from Emeryville, California, USA - eDNA 5th pass 37_C BE-Lig BY (version 2) (version 2) | ecosystem: Environmental > Terrestrial > Soil >... | reverse complement strand
TTTCCTCACTTGATTATAGATCTCTTTCCGTCTATACTTCGGGGTGAATACAATGTGGTATTTGCACATCCACTTTGTGTGAGCTAAACTATAGTTCTTGTTTGCCATCTAAGACCATTCCTTTCAATTGAGCCTGAACATCTCAATTTTATCGGGATGGTCTTGTTGGTCAAACCCTCGTTCCCTCCACCCGCATAGCGGGTGGTTTTTTGTTTCGCACGCTTCGCGAGCTCAACTGGCTAAAGCCTAAATAAAAAAACAGACCTCGGAAAGGTCTGTTTTTCATTGGACCCAAGCATCAGCCCAGCGGATGGTACCCAAGCCGGTGCAAATGTTCGGCAATCACTTTGTAGCCTCTTCCGTTCGGATGAAGACGGTCGAAAGACAAAAGCTCCCTTTCCCTTCCGTAAAAGGAAGAAAATATGTTGGCCGCGGCATACCCGCTTCCCCAATAACCGTTGAGGTAACCGTTAAATTGCTGAACCCATTGCGTGGCTGCCCCCACCTGGGGGTAGGGGTTATAGAGACCGACCGCCCGAACGATGTACGGCGTTCTGCTGCCGGATTTCAGCTGGTAGATCGACTGCATGATGCCGGAAAAATTGGACTCGCACTGCGACAACGCCTTGTTGAAATGCGAGGCCGCCTGATGGGAAGGCGCGCTTTTCGCCGCCCGGATCAAATCGTTGCCTCCGATCGACACCGTGATGATTTGCGCGTCCTTTAACGAGCTGCGCAGCCTCGGGTTGCGCCTCACGTTGTCGTACAATTCCGAGGAGGTCAGCCCGTTGATTCCCCAATTTTCATAGACCACCGGTTCCCCGATTTTCTGCTGCGCCAATCTCCGGTATACCGGCGCAAAGCCGTTTCCGGGCATCGCGCCGAAACCGACCGTCAGCGAGTCGCCGATCGCCGTGTATGAAATTGCCACAACCTTCGCCTCCTTCCCGTTTCCTCGTACTTCATCATTGTATGTGCCGGGAAGGGGCGTTGAAAGGGACAATATCCGGGGACAGGGAGAAGATCTCGCGAAAATCGGCGCAGGCCCAAACGCCAGGTTTATTTGACTTGCTTCAGCTGCTCGAAAAACCGGTTCATGGCCGGGGCGGAGAAACTGGAGCGATCCCCTCCCGCTTCCCCGCCGCGAACGTACAGGCCGGCCCGTTGCCGCAGCGTCTGGAAATATCCGTCTTGTCCCGCCGCTTCCCGTTTCATGGCAAGGAGCAGCTCATCCCAATGGATCGGACCGGAATAGGACATCCGATCTGGGTACTTTTCCGCCAAAGCCGCCGCTGTCTCCAGCGGGCCGCCGCGGGCAATCGCTAAGGCGATGTACGCGCCGATGAACCGGTGCGACGGATCGTTTTCGAGCGATTTCTGAAAAGAAGCCGCTGCCTCATCCCATTTTTGCTGTCTCATGAAAGCGATAGCTCGCGTTCCGTCCCTATAGCCGGTATCCTCCGACGTATCCAGCGCCGCCGCAAGTTCGTCGTACCGGCGATATTCGTCCCAATCGGCCCGATCGAACGCTTGCTGGGCCAACATGTCGTAGTACCAGGCGGCGGGATGCAGTTTCACCAGCTGCCGCAAAAGCCGGGTTTGCTCCGCCAGCAGGCTCTCTTCCGCCTCCCCCGCCCCTTTCCCCTCCAGCATCATGGTTCCCTGCAGCAGCCTGATGATCATATGCAAGCTATGGGCATCGTCGGGATCTTTGCGGTAATCCGCCCGATACATCGCTTCCGCCTTTTTCAAGTCCCCGCTGAGAAGCGTTCTGTCGGCCTCCGTCATCTCCCGCGCTTTCAAATAAAAAAACGGCAGACGGTCCGTCAAGCGTTCGTCCAAACGGTATCCGCCGCTGCGGGTCAGCATCCGGCCTCCCGCATCGTAAGCCGCGACGTCCCAGGTCATCTGGTTGTCCGTATTGGCATATCCGAGCAGGGACAACGGATCAATCGTCAGCTGGCCGCTGCCTTCGGAAAATCCGCTGATCCCCGTATATTCATAATAAAGATCATCCGCCTGGATCCGGACTTCGGGCACCGATATTCCCCGGCGGACGACACGGCTCGTCGAACCCGACTTCAGCTTTATTCCGACGCTGAGGTTATAATACGCCGCTCCCTGAACCGGCTCCCAGGCAAAGGCAATGCTGTTGTCCTTTACGATGGCATTGTTCACGGGTTCCCGGAGTTCGAGCAGCGGCTGAAACGTAACGTTCTCCACCGCCGCCTGCTGCCCGTTCAGGTCGATCCAGCCTCCATCGCGTTGTTCCGGCCACGTCCAGCCGTTCAACTGGCTTGCGTTCACCCCAAGATAGAGTTTGTAACGGCCGGGAACCACCCCTTTAAAAGCGTACTCTCCCTTTTCGTTGGTGATCGTCTGGTAGGGTTCAAAACCCGCCATGCTGTGGTTCAAATCATCGTCTCTCCGCAAAAATACGCCCGCGTAAGCCAAAGGCTCCCCATTTGCTTTCTCGATCGTGCCCGACACGTCGGTTAAGCCGGCCGGACGGCCCGAAGCGATCTTTTTTAAACGGTCCGTGATGCCCCGAAGCTCCTCTTTTTGGATTTGGACGGCCTGCCCGCTTGTCATGCGGCTGCTTTTTTGTTCCAAATCCGACCGGAGCAGCTCCAGCGTTTGGGGAACCTCCCCTTTTTCGATCGCATACTGCGCGAGCAGCTCGGACATGCGCACAAGGATATCATCGTTTGCTGCGTTCCTGTCGATTATTTCCGCGCACAACTTCAGCAGCGTATCATATTGTTTTTGCCCGGCGGCGAGCTGCGCCTGCATGAGCAGAAGTTCGTTGCTTGCGTACACGGCGGTCGAGGAATGCAGCCTTTTACGGGCTTCGGCCAAAACTTTCGCCGCTTTTTCCTGCTGCCCTTCTCCCTGGTAATGATAAGACAGCAGCTTGGCCGCGGCGGCGAGCTCCGGCCCCGGTTTACCCTCCGCAGCATACTGTTCCAAGTAGGGGAGCTTTTCGTCCAAGGAAAAAACGGGCTTTTTGGCGACGTCCACCACGCCTCCGCCGTACATCATGCCGGTCGACTCGATGTACATGTCGTATGCCCGGCTTAAATCGGCGCTGTCGTCTTTCAGCATGTATTCCTCAATGAGCTTCAGCTTTTCTTCCGCGCCGGCCGCCGCGATTTTACGAAGCACCTGCTCCTTCGCTTCCGCGCCGGTTTGACCGGCCCCGGCCATGTTTTGAGGCGGCTTCGCCATGACGGCGACGGCAAGGATGACGGCCAGCAGCAGGCCTGCCCCATACGCCAAATGTTTAATTTTGACCCGGATTTTCAAGCAGGGCAAGCCTCCTTTCGAGATCGTCCTTCCAATATACGCTGCCGGCCTCTTCGACCAGTTCCCGCTTGAAGGCGGTTTCGCTTCCCGGCAAGGGGCCTTTCGGATAAAGTGCCGCGCGATACAAAAAGACGGCTGTCAATAAAAGCAGCAGCGCTGCGCCAATCGGGACGACCGGCAGTTCAAGCTCCTTGTTCCACCATGCTCTTAACCGTCCGGGCAGCGATTTCGGATGCGTTCTTTCGAGCACGTTTTGCCGGTTGCCGAAGCGAAGGCCTGCAAGCTCCCGGTCCAGCTCCCGTTTTACGTCCGGTCGGTTCAAGTCCAATCGGTCTCCCCCTCCTTCTCCAACGTTTGTTTTAAATAGGCGCGCCCTCGGGCAAGCCTCGCTTTGACCGTGTTCTTGCTCACCTGCAGGTGATCGGCGATTTCGGCAACGCCCATCTCCTGAAAATAATAAAGCGTAATGACCTCGCGGTATTTATAGCTTAGACGGTGCACCGCTTTCGTGAGCCTGCCGCTCCTCCACCGCTGCACAAGCCTTTCTTCGGGCCCCGGCTCCTCTTCTTTCGCCAGCCGCCCGTCCACGTAGGCGGACGGAAACAGATGCCTGAAACTCCAGGTTCGCTGCTTCATGCGGCAGCGGTTGACGACGATGCGAAGCAGCCAGCTTTTGAGCTTCGTATCGTCGCGCAGCTGCCCGATCCGTTCAAAGGCCGCGATAAAGCTGTCCTGCACCGCTTCCTCCGCTTCCTGCCGATCCCGGAGCAGCAAGCAGGCGGTACGCAGCAAATCGTCGCCGTACTGCTGCATCAGCAGCACGAGCGCTTCTTCATCCTTCCGTTTTAAACCCGCTATGATATCCAGTCCGTGTTCCTCCCCCCTTACCATTAATGATGCGTCCCGGAGCGGATTGGTTGCATGTTTCCGAAAAAAATGTGCTGCTTCCGATTCCCTGCATGAAATACAAAAACCGGCTCCCCAAGAGGAACCGGCTATGTTACACCATCCGAACCAAATTATTCTTCTCCGGGCTCATCCTCGACCTCGAATACGCAGCGGAAGCGCTCCGTACCGGGATACTGCTCGCCCAGGCTGTGCACGATAAAGCCGATGTTCCGGTAAAAATCGACGGCCTCCTCATCCGTTTCGGCGATCACCCGCTCCGGCTTTTCCTTCGTCATGGCCTCCAAAATCATCCCTCGGCCATACCCCAGGCCCCGATTTTCGGGAATGACGGAAATATGGCGAATCACGAGGTCATTCCCCGACTTTTCGTATCCGATCATCCCGACGAGCAGTTCGCCGTCTTCATAGCCGTACAGCTGCCAGGCGTCGTTTCTTTCATAGGCTTGGACGGCCTCCTCGACCGACCGGTCATCCGGAAACACCGCGTAGGAAAACAGCTCGGCTACCTGCGGTTTGCGTATGTATGATTTAATGTTCAACAGCATGTTCAAAACCTCCACATCATCCACTTCATCTTTCAATTCATTGAGTTACTTTAACCCGCCGCGGCAAAAATTTCAACTTTAACATGCTGAAAATTCTCCCGGTTCCCGAAAACGATAAGCTTCAGGCATGAATGCGATGCTGGACCGATATTGAAAACAGCTTGCAAACAGGCGTACACTGGGTTAAGAAAACAATTGATTCGTTTTCAACTTTTTTCATGGAAAGAGGCTTTGCATCATGAGTTATATCCAGCATGGCACGTCCGCATTCCGCAAAACGAGTTTGGCCCTCTTCGCGGGAGGTTTTAACACGTTCGCCATCCTCTATTATACCCAGCCGTTGATGCCCGAGTTCTCCAGGGAATTCGGCATTTCCCCGGTGACGGCCAGCCTGTCGCTGTCGCTGACGACGCTGGTGCTGGCGTTCAGCATGATCGTCGTCGGCTCCCTCAGCGAATCTTGGGGCCGCAAGCCGGTAATGACGGTCGCCATGATTGCCGCGTCCGTTCTGACGCTTGCCACGGCATTCGCGCCCAATTTTCATACGCTGCTCGTCTTCCGCATCGTACTCGGAGCCGTGTTGGCCGGCCTTCCCGCCATCGCCATGGCCTATCTGGGCGAAGAGATCGCCCCTGGCAGCCTCGGGGCCGTCATGGGACTGTACATTAGCGGCAACTCCATCGGCGGCATGGGCGGCCGCGTCATTACCGGCGCATTGACGGATCTGTGGAATTGGCGCATCGCCATCGCCGCCATCGGGTTGCTCGGGTTGGCATTCAGCCTGGTTTTCCTGTTTCTGCTTCCGCCGTCGCGCCATTTCGAAGCCCGCCCGCTGCGCTTCAAATCGCTGCTTCGTTCGCTTGGAAGCCAGTTCAAAGATCCCGGCCTCCTCATTCTATACGCGCTTGGCTTTTTGCTTATGGGAAGCTTCGTTTCGCTATACAATTATATCGGTTACCAACTGATCGCTCCGCCTTATTCCCTCAGCCAGACGCTGGTCGGATTTATTTTTGTCGTTTATATCGCGGGAACCTTCAGCTCCACCTGGATGGGAAAAATGGCCGACGCGCACGGCAGGCCGCTCATGTTATGGATAGGGCTGGCCGTTTTTCTTTGCGGAGCGCTGCTGACGCTTAGTCCGCTGCTGGTCATAAAAATCGCGGGCATCATCATGTTCACCTTCGGATTTTTCGGTTCGCATTCGATCGCCAGCTCCTGGATCGGCATCCGGGCCAAACGCGGAAAAGCGCAGGCCTCTTCGCTTTATTTGTTTTTTTATTACGCAGGTTCGAGCGTCGGGGGGACGCTTGGCGGCACGTTCTGGGGCGCGTACGGCTGGCACGGCGTGGTGGACATGATCGCGGGTTTCCTCGTAACCGCCTTGTGTCTGTCTTTGCTGCTTGCCCGCCTCCATCGCCGCCAAGCCGCCGCCTAAGCTTCCGTTATGCGATGATTTTCGGCGCGAAAAAAGCCGGGTAGAAAAGGGGACCGCCCGCTCTACCCGGCTTTTTGTTCACATCATGTTAAAAAGAGGACAAGTTATCGCGGCAACCTCGTCATCCTTTGCATGTGAAAATCCGGTCACCTAACATCCTGCAAGTGCTGCTCCGTAGGAACGGCGCCGGCCTTTCGGTTTAGGGCGCGAATTTCTCGAGCACGATGACGGCATTATGGCCGCCAAAACCGAAGGAATTGGATATGCCGACGCGCACGTCCTTCCTCCGGGCTTCGTTCGGCACGAAATCCAAATCGCATTCCGGATCGGCCGTTTCCTGATTGATCGTCGGCGGGATGCGGCCGTCCCGGATCATTTGCACCAGCGCGATCGCTTCCACGCCGCCGGCGGCCCCGAACATATGGCCGATCATCGATTTGTTGGCGGTTACCGGGATCCGGTAAGCCTCTTCCCCGAACAGCCGCTTGATGGCCGCCACCTCGGACCGGTCGCCGACCTGCGTGCTCGTTGCATGCGCGCTGATGACGTCGACGTTGGCCGGCTCGACGCCGGCCTCCTGAAGCGCAAGCTTCATCGCCAGATAAGCCCCTTTCCCCTCGGGATGGGAAGCCACCACATGGTATGCATCGGAGGTCGCGCCGTAGCCGGTCACTTCCGCATAAATTTGCGCGCCGCGCTTTTGTGCGTGGGACAAGCTCTCCAGCACCAAAATGCCGGCGCCTTCCGCCATGACAAACCCGTCGCGCCCGGCGTCGAACGGCCTGCTGGCACGGGCCGGATCGCCATCCCATCCGGACAGCGCGGTCGCGTTGCCGAATCCGGCCATCGAAATTTCCGAGATCGCCGCCTCGGCTCCGCCGGCCAGAATGACGTCGGCTCCGCCCGCCCGAATCAGCCGGAACGCTTCCCCGATGGCCGTGTTGCCGATCGAACAAGCCGTCACGGGCGACAGGGTTGGCCCCTCCGCTCCCGTGCGAATGCTGATCATCGCCGCCGCCATATTGGAGATCATCATCGGCACCAGCAGCGGACTGACGCGGGAAACGCCGCGCGTGCGAAGAACCTCCGCCTGCTCCATCAAAGTCGAAATGCCGCCGATGCCGGAGCCGACATAAACGCCCATTCGTTCCTTATTCACCTGATCAAGCTTAAGGCCCGCATCCTGAATCGCATCTTCGGCGGCGGCAAGCGCAAACTGGCAAAAGCGGTCCATGCGCCGCGCTTCTTTCCTGCCGAAACGGGCGTCGGCGTCAAATTCGCGTACCACGCCCGCCAGCGAAGTTTTCATAACGGACGTATCCCAGGCATCGACCTTGGAAATCCCGGATGCTCCTTGCAGCAGCGCGTTCCAAAAAGACGGCACGTCATTGCCAAGCGGCGAGACCAGCCCTGCTCCCGTAATAACGACTCTTTCCATATCCTGATTCCTCCCTGTGCAATCTTTATGGAAATATCTTTTCACAGGTGTTATCCTATTACAAGTTGTTGTTTATCCTAGTATAATGAATACTATGCATGTACTTTGGAAAGCTTGGCCGTGCAACAAGAGAGGAGGAACGCCATGAATCGCGATACCCGCCTTAAGGCGCTGTCGGCCTTCCTGACCGAGCAGCGCGCCAAAATCCAGCCCGAAACGGTCGGATTGCCGGCCGGCGGAAGGCGGCGCACCCCCGGGCTGCGCAGGGAGGAAGTCGCCCAATTGGCCGGCGTCAGCAGCACCTGGTATACATGGCTGGAGCAGGGCCGGGACATCAACGTTTCATCATCGGTGCTCGACTGCATCGCCGCCGCCCTGCGCTTGACGCCCGACGAACGCAAGTATCTGTTCGCCTTGGCCATGGAAGCCCCCTCAAGCTCCATAACGACGCAGCAGGAGGAGCCCAAGATCAGCCCTGCGCTGCAAAAAATGGTGGACGAGCTGCATTACTGCCCGACCATCATCTCCGACCGCCACTGCCAGATCGTCGGCTGGAACCGGGCGGCTTCTTACGTCTTCCTTGCCTTCGAGCGCATTCCCGCCGAGCAGCGGAACATGATCCGGCTGCTGTTTACCCGGAAGGAGTTCCGGCGGCTGGCGGTGAACTGGGAGCATTTTGTCATGGGTTTTCTTTCGATTTTCCGTTCCTATTACGGCCAATACGTGGAAGACGCCTGGTACGAGCAGTTTTTGCAGGAAATGGAGCAGGTCGATCCGGAATTTTTGCCCTTATGGAAGCACAGCCAGGTCAGCAGCGCGCCCGAGGTCGTCATCGAATTCCGGCATGCCAAAATGGGGAAAATGCTATTTGACCTGACCTCGCTTCAAGTGCAAGGCAGCGCCGACCTCCGCTGCAGCGTATATACGCCTGCCGCCGGCTCCTCGACGGAAGCCAAGCTGAAGCGGCTGATGAACCAATCGGCGGATTGACGCAAATGATAAGCTGGGGATGATGAACGATGGCTTTTGGCATAAACCGCAAGGAACTGGACGCGTGGAAAAAGGCGGTCAGCCGCGGCGAAATCGCGTTTTTGACCCATTATTGGCTCGATCCGCGTTTCCCCGGCATGACGACCGTGACCAAAGTGGGCTGCTCGGACCTGGAAAGGCTCCGGGCATGGTGCGAGGCGCATGATCTGCCCTCCCGGTACATCCACAACCGGAACCCTTTTCCGCATTTTGATTTGATCGGTCCGAAGCAGAAAGAAATTTTAATCGAGGAAAAGCTTTGGGAACATTTGGAGCGCTTCAACCTGTAAAGGCGTTCGAAGCCGCTGACCGCCAGCGTTTTTTCCTTTCCATTCAACGAAAAACGGCCCGCCGTCCGCTGTCCGATACGCGGCGACGGGCCGTCTTTTGACGTCCTACAAGGGGATTATCATTTTGGGCGTCCGGCTTTGTAGCTCTCTTCGGCAGCATGCCCCAGCTTCTTCAAAAGCTCGACGGCCTGCTTTTTCTCGTCTTCATTAAGCCCTTCGACCGCATGGACGAGCACCTCTTGGTGGCTCGGGAAAATCGACCCGAAGAAAGCGCGCCCTTCGTCCGTCAAATCCGCGAAAATGACGCGGCGGTCATCCGGCGAGGCTCTGCGCACAAGCAGGTTTTTTTTCTGCAGCTTATCGGCTACATAAGTAATGTTTCCGCTGGAAATCAGCACTTTCTCGCCGATCTTTTGCAACGGCTGCGGGCCTTTGTGATACAAAAGATCAAGCACGCCAAATTCGGTGGTATTCAGGCCATGGCTTTGGATATCGCGCGAGGAATGGGCTACGACCGAATTATAAGCGCGTGCGAGTACGATAAATAATTCCAGGGACAATTCGTCATTGTTCATTTTGTCTGCCATACGAGAAACCTCCAAAACTACTATCTTAATATAAAGATAGTGGAAACCCGCGCGATTGTCAATGGCCTGCTATTTTTCGGGCGTCATCACCGTTACGGTGCCGTCCTGATGCCCGATCACGGCCCGGGCTGCGAGTCCGATAAACAGGCCGTTATCCACGACGCCGGGCAGCGCGAGCAGCTGCGCATGCAGCTCCGCCGGATGTTCGATCACGCCAAAACGGCAATCGGCAATGTAATTGCCGTTGTCCGTGATGAACAGGCGCTCGCCGTCGGTGCGGAGCATCGGCTTTGCGCCCAGCTTTTCCAGCGCCTCCATCGTCCATTCATTCGCAAAAGGAACGATTTCGACCGGCAGCGGAAAGCTGCCGAGCTTGTCCACGAACTTGCTCTCGTCCGCGATAATAATCAATTCCTTGCTGTGGTACGCAACGATTTTTTCCCGCAGCAGCGCGCCTCCGCCGCCTTTGATCAGATGAAGCTCCCGGTCGAGCTCATCGGCGCCGTCGATCGTCAGATCCAGCCCTGCGATTTGGTCGAAAGGAACCAGCGGAATGCCCTCTTCCTGCGCCAGCTTTTCCGAAGCCTTGGAGGTGGCCACCGCTTGTATGTTCAACCCTGCCCGGACGCGTTCCCCGATTTTACGGATGGCCCAATAAGCCGTCGACCCCGTTCCAAGCCCGATCCGCATCCCGTCTTCCACATATTCCACCGCTTTTTCGGCGGCCAGCTGTTTCATATTCATGCTCCCACGCTCCTCAAACGAGATTCATTTCCTTTTCCGGTCCGTTACAGATCTTGTCCGTAACCTGATATAATCAGACATAAGATGACAATCTTTGGAGGTACCGACATGAGAACCGAAAATCAAATCAAATCCAAAATCAATGAACTTACGCTGCAAAAAAAATCGCTGATGTCCCGCATCGAGTCCGCCGAACAAGGGTCTCCGGCGCATGCGTCGCTGAACGCGCAGCTGTTTCGGCTGGAGGATATGATCAGCATGCTGGAATGGGTGCTGCACGAACCGAGCGGCAGTTACCATATGTAGCCCCCGATTCGGCCTTTATCAATCCGCTGCCTCCGTCCCCTTAAAGCTGTACACGACCGAATCCGCCGCCAGCGATAAATCCTCTGATCCATCAAAGTGACGGGTTTCAGGCCCGTCTGCCGCCGCCATGCTTCCGCAAAAGCGTCCGCGGCATGGCGAACGGCTACGATGCTTGGGATATGTACATCCTTTCGGCGGTGCAGATGCTCTGCGGCAGCCGCGCAGCAAGCTTCCAGCTTTCCCGCCGGCATGCCTTCAGGCACCCCGAGGATCAGGTGGGATTGCGTCTTCATCATGACGAGCAGCGGCTTGTCCCCTTCGTCGACCGAGGCAAGAAAAT
>Ga0180220_1002730_pt1 | contig 10938 bp, 12 predicted proteins | sample eDN5th37CBELigBY_FD_151335 | JGI IMG/M metagenome (GOLD analysis project Ga0180220, IMG submission 151335) | Enriched backyard soil microbial communities from Emeryville, California, USA - eDNA 5th pass 37_C BE-Lig BY (version 2) (version 2) | ecosystem: Environmental > Terrestrial > Soil >... | reverse complement strand
AGGCGGTGGCCCGGGTTGGCCCGCAGCCGCGGCTACCGCCGAGATCCAGGTGGTGACGCTGCCGGAAGCGCTGCGGCGGATCCGTACGTCGCAGCTCAAGCTCGAGGCGCTCGAAGCCCTCGTCCTGGATGGTGCGCCGGCAATCGTCGGGTTGCACGGCTGGGACGGCATCGAATCGATTCTGGTGACGATCCCGCGGGAGGCGCAGCGCGTCATCACTGCGGACTCGTCGATGCCGGAGCTGGAAGATTTCGTGGAGCGTCATGCCCGCCGCGCGCTCTACGTCCCGGCGAGGGCGGTCCCGGAGCCGGGGCGGCCGGCTCCTCGTGCGCCGAGCGTTGCGACGGTCGGCTACGTCCCCGTTCCGGAAGAAGAGCTGCCGGCCGCAGCGGCGGCCGTGTTGACCACCAGTGAAGCCGCCGCGGGTGCACGACTCTATTGCCGGTCAGCCGCTGCCGCTGAGGCACTGGCGAGCGAGCTGGAGCTGCGCGGGTTCGATGCGACGGTGGATGGCTCGATCGTGGTGGTCGGCGCCGGCGACGGCCTTGCGGTGAGCTACGGCGTACCGGTCGACGCGGAGGCGCTGCTCGCCAGGCACGGCGAGGGCGGGATCGTGCTGGTGGCGCCGAGGCACACGAGTCACCTGCACCGAATTGCCGGCGATGCGAACGTGGTCCTGGAACCGCGTACGCTTCCGACGGCCGAGATCGACGCGGAGGTCGAACAGTTTCGGGAGACGCTCCGCCGCGCCGCCACGGAGGAGGACCTTGCCGCCCAGATCATGGTACTGGAGCCGCTTCTCCACGAGCTGTCCGCGCTGGAGCTGGCGGCGGCAGCGAGCGCACTGCTGAGGCGGGCGCCGGCAAAGCCGCCCGTCGAGGAACCCGTTGCGGCGCCGGAGGCGGCGCCGCCTGCGTACGTGCGGCTGTTCATCAGCGTGGGGAGTCGGGACAACGTTCGCCCGGGCGACCTGGTCGGCGCGATAACCGGCGAGGCGGACGTCCCGGCAGCCGTGGTCGGTCGGATCGAGATCAGGGACACCTTCTCGATCGTGGAGGTCACTCGCGATTACGCCGAGCGGGTGCTCAAGGCCCTGAACGGGATCACGCTCAAGGGCCGCAGCATCAGAGCCGACTACGATCGCAAGGGAAGTACACCGGTGCGGCGTCGCGCGCCGGGCGGACAGTTCCCATCCAGGGGTTGACTCGGGAGAGAGAGCCGCGCAGGCCGTCGTGACCGGGCGCGGCCTCTGAGTGGGCAGGACCGCTTACTTCTTCGTCGCGTCCCGGAGCGCCTTCCCCGGGCGGAACGACGGGCTCGTCGTTGCGGCGATCCTGATCTCCTGCCCGGTCCGCGGGTTGCGACCGGTCCTCGCCTTACGCTGCCGCGATTCGAACGTGCCGAAGCCGGTGATCTGGACCCGGTCGCCGCGGCGCAGAGCGCCGGCGATGATACCGTTCTCCGGGTGGAAGAGCGCGTTCACCGCCTTCTGTGCGTCGGCCTTGGTGATGCCTGCCTGAGCGGATAGGGACTGAACCAGATCCGACTTGTTCATGGAACTGCTCCTCATCTGAGGGTTCAGGGGATTCGTACCCTTGCGCGGTAAGCGCGAGATGCGGCAACTTGCCGCCCGTATCAGGTAGGAGCCGCAGTCCCGGCAACCGCCGGACCAGCGAGGAAAAGTTGGGTTACAGTAGGTCTGCCGCCAGCGCACGTCAAGAGATTCACGGGCGGTGCCTCGCCCATGCGATGGCGCGAACATCCACCGATCTGGATGCGTCATGACCGGACACGTCGGGCCGGGCTCGCTCAGGTCCATGCATCGCGCCGTGGTAGACATGCTGGCGGCCGCGGCGGCAGTCGCGACGAACCCGCTGGAGGTCTACCGCCTCGCGCTGTCCCGCGTCGCTCCACTCATCGAGGCCGATTTCGGCTCTGTCTTCCTGCGCGATCCGGAAGACCTCACGCTCCTCAAGCTGGTCTGCGCGCACAACTGGCCGCAGTCCTCCGCGCGTCACCTGGGGAATCTCCGCATCCGGATCGGCCGCGGGCCGACGGGCCAGGCGGTCGCCGATGGGGTGTCCATCGAAGTCGCGGATGTGTTCAAGGAATCGGAGATGCGGGAATGGTGGCAGCCGGCGCGTGAGCTGGGGTTCACTTCCCTGATCGCCACGCCGCTGATCAGGGATGACCTGCCCCACGGCGCGATCTCCTTCTATTACACGTCACCTCGTCAGCCCGACCCTGACCGTCGCGCACTGGTCGAAGCCACGGCGCGCGCCGTGGCGCCTCTCCTCACCCATTCGGACTGATCATTGCACAGAGCGTCGGTTCCGACGAGCCAGCCGGGGGAGCCGCCGGCTGGCGTCGTGATCGTCCGTACGCCGACGAACGAGGAGGGTATCTCCATGGCAGGCCCCGACTACGGTTTCGACTACGACTGGCCGTTCTGGCGGGCGGCGCCACAACGCAGGCCGCAACGCGGACACCCCGCGTGGCGAACGCGAGGTGGATACGGCCTGGATCTCGACTATGATGACCAGTTCCGGATGCGTGGGCCGTACGGCGCGCCGGAATATTATGGTTCCGAGTACCGCAGACGCCGGTGGGAAGCTGATTACGGCGATCCATTCCACGACCGCGAGCGTGGGACCCGGATCCGCATGATGCGGGGCGGTTGGGACGAATACGGACGCGACATGCTGCGCTACGGCGGCGAGTATGGCCGCCGGCGTCGTCGACCCATGTCGGGGCGCACCTACCCTGGTGCGCGCGCGGCTGGCGAGTTCTACGGCCCGCCCGGGGAATACCGCCGTGAATATCGCTCGCGCCGCCGACGCTACTGGTGATCATTCAGCAGTAGCGCGCGGCCCGACGCGGTCATTTCGCCCTGGCGGCGGCGCGGGTCAAAGCTCGCGGGGCCGCCAGCGCGAGAGCATGAGCGTACCGGCGGCCAGGCACACGCCGACGAATGCCAGCACGTGTGCGAGACTCCTCGCCACGGTGCTCCAGTCTCCCGTCATTGCCCCGGCCCGCAGCATGCGGGCGTCGGTGATGGGCGGCAGGAGCAGATGGAGTGCTGCGCCCACCGGTGGCGGGAACGCGAGCGATGCGAGCGGCTCCATCGCGCCGGCGGCCACGCCTACGATCAGGATCTCCACACCGTGCTCGAGGCGAAGAGCGCCGGTGACGTAGAGCAGCGCCGTCGATATCCCGAAGAGCGTCAGCCAGTGGCCCAGGCTCGCGGCCGCAACGGTCTCCGCCGCATTGCCGGTTCTGTACGCTGCCAGGTGCAGCGCGACTGCCCACCACGCGAAGGCGACGGTTGCAAGCGCGAAGTTCATGAGCCAGCCGGTCATCGCGGCATCGGCGACTGACGCGCGCTTCTGGTAGAGCCAGAGCCAGGCAGGACGAGGCTTCGCGACGTCGCGGCCGAGTACGCCGGCCAGCACGAGCACTCCGATCACGCTCCAGCCGCCACTCCAGCCCGGCCAGTTGCCGCCGAACAGCTCGTGGTTCACGTCGGCGAGGTAGAGCACCGGAAAAGCCGCGACGACGATGGCGCCCGCGATTCCCGGTGCGCCGCGCAGCCAGCGTCGGGCGTGCCAGCCGGCCGCGACTCGCCGGATCATGGTGCACCTCCACCGGCGTCTGACATCGTGGAATCGGCGCCGGCAGCGATCGTCGCGTGGAAAAGCGCGTCGAACGACCCGAACCGGTCGAGGGCGGCGGCGCGGTCCCAGACGGCGCCCGCGCGGCCCGCCCGCAGGATCACGATCCGGTCGACCAGTCGCTCCAGCTCGTCCAGGTGATGTGAGGCGATGAGAATCGACCGGCCCGCGCGGCGGCACGCCTGGATCTCCTCGCGCAGCCACGCGACGGCAACCGGGTCGAGCCCGTTCGTCGGCTCATCCAGGAGCATGAGATCCGGCGAGCCCGCCGCCGCCGCGGCGAGCGCGACCCGCCGCCGCTGCCCGAGCGAGAGTCGCCCCAGCCGCTGGTGGCGGATCGCGTCGAGGGCGAATTCTGATTCCGACCGGCCCCCGCGGTCCACTGCAACAGCGCTCGCTCCGGTGTGGAGTTCGGTCCCGCGCGCGAGCCGCCGGATGCCGGTGAGGAACTCGTCGACTGTCAGGTAGTCGTCGAAGGCAGGACTCTCTGGCACGAATCCGATCCCCGCGCGCCGGAGGTAATCACCGGGCGGTTCCCCGTCGATCCGGCACTCGCCTGCCGTGGGCACGAGGCAGCCGAGGAGCACCCTGAGGAGCGTGCTCTTCCCCGCGCCGTTGGGTCCACCGATCCCGATCACGCCAGGACTCAGCGTGAGCGTGAGCGCCCGCAGGACGTCCCCGTCCCGGCGACGATACCCCGCCCGCACTTCGGTCAGCGTAACGGTCGGCATTGGTTAATCCGGGAGCGTGAGGCGCGCGGTTTCGATGACGATCACGTCGATCGCTTCGCGGGCTCGGAAGATCGATTCCTCGCTCACGTGGATGGGCTCGGCGATCGCCTCACCGGAGATCGTCCCGAGTGGACTGCCGTCCGGCGCGAGCCATTCGATGTACGAGGTCTCGAATGTCCGGGCGACGCGCGCGACCACCGACCCATCAGCGCGCAATGTTACTCCACGCACCGGCGGAATACGGTCCGGCATCGCGTACGCCTCCCGCATCGAGAATGGGAGTCTCGCGAGGAGCTCCTCGTGCTGCCGGCGAATGGAGTCAGGTACCTCGAAAGCCGGCGGGTCCCGGCGAACCGCGATGTCGAGCAGTTCGCCGTGCTCGGCGATCCGATGCAACTCGTAGTCGAGCGCGGTCGCGACGAGCAGGTTGCCATCACCACGTATCGAGATGTGTGGCATGTTCGCGCCGGCACCTGCCGTGGCGCCCGAGGGTGCGCGCCAGAGCGTGTCAGGGGAGGAACCATCGTCGGACACGCGCAGGACCATCCAGTCGCCCGGCGCGTAGATCGACGCCACGTGGGCGACGATGTACAATCGCCCGAGCGCGTCCACCTCGATCTGCTCCGGTTCGAACGGCACGGTCCCGTTCAGCTCGAGCGGAATCTCATGGAGCCGCGTTCCCGTATCGGTCCAGACGGACACCTGCCTCCGGCCGCCGTCGAGCAGGTAGACCCGCCCGTCGTGCCAGGCCAGGTCCACCGCCCGTTCGATCCAGTTCGGCGAGCCGCGCGTGGCATCGCCGAACGGACCCATTAGCCCCGACCGCCCCAGCCGATACCAGTGATTGTAGCGGAGCGCGAACAACTCGCCATCGACGGCCTCGAGAGCGACCACCGGGCCGTCGCTGCGCAGCAGGTCCGCCGGGATCCGGCCCACTTCGCGCCATTCGCCGAGCGCATCCGGGAGGAGCGGTGGTAACTCGCCGCCAATGACGAACGAGCCGGCACCCGCTCCGCCCGATGCCCTCCATGTAACGACCGCCAGGCCAACGACGGCTACAGCAAGGATCGACAGTACCCACCGTGAGGTCCGCATTGCTCTCCGTCCTATTGGCGGTGACCCCGCGGTGACCGGAGCACTGACCGCTTCCGGCTCCGCGGACGTTGACACACGTTCAACCGAACTCCGACTGCCGGATTCAACCGGTGACGACGCACACCACGACTTCGATCGTGCACAGGATCGCGATCACGACTTTCACGAGCGGAGTCGGCGCTGCCCGGATCGGCTCCGCGCAGGTGACCACGGCCTCGACCGTGCACTCGACCACCCGCCTGGCCACCGGGAGTCTGGTCTCCTGGGCGTGCAGCGATTGCACGCTCAGCGCTGGCGCAACAGCCCCCAGCGCAAACGCCAGAAACAGGATCCGGGGCAACCGACGAATTCCCTCCATTGGGCCCTCCTTTCTGCGGCATTGCCGCGGTGACGTAGGTGCGGCGATCTCACGGTGGGTCGCCACCGGTCGGACCGGTGACGGTGCCTGCTCCGTGGGTCACCCGCTGTGCCTGCGTCGCGCGGCGCCTGCCTGCGCGGGCCACAACATCAATTCGTGCTTCCACTTATTTGCGTGGCGGCCGCGGGGCGCCGCCATAGCGGTTTGGGACGCTGACCGGTCAATGAGCGGAACGGGATGCGCTGTTCCGGTCGTCAATGCCGAGGCTGCGGATCTTGTTGCGGAGAGTGTTGCGGGCCATGCCGAGCTGTCTGGCGGCGCGGGTGCGGTTGCCGCGGCAGCGCTCGAGCGTATTGAGGATCAGGCGGCGCTCCTCCTCGGGTGAGCCGACGAAGGAGTAACGCCCGTCGGGGTATGGCGTGTCCTGCGTCGGCTCCGGTGCGCTGGCGGGTTCGATGGTGTGGGGGAGGTGGTGAAGCTGGATGAGGCCGCCATCGCAGGCGAGCACTGCTGCGTGGATGACGTGGTCCAGCTCGCGGACGTTGCCGGGCCAGTGGTAGGCACCGAGGCGGGCGCTCACTGACCTGTCCACGCCGCGAACGGGGCGGCCGTATCGCCGAGCGTAGCGATCCACGAAGTGGCGGACGAGGAGCGGGATGTCGCCGTCGCGTTCCCGGAGCGGCGGCAGGTGGATGGGGAGCACCAGGAGCCGGTGCAACAGGTCTTGCCGGAACGTGCGGCGCGCCACGGCGCGGGCGAGGTCGACGCCGGTGGCGGCGATGAAGCGAGCGTCGACCCGGACCGTCCGTTCCGCGCCGACGCGCCGGATTTCTCCATCTTCCAGCGCGGTCAGGAGCTTCGCCTGGAGAGGCAGCTCGAGGTCGCCGATCTCATCGAGGAAGAGGGTGCCCCGGTGCGCCTGTTCGAAGAGCCCGCGGTGGGAGTACTGTGCGCCGGTGAAGGCGCCGCGGTTGTGGCCGAAGACCTCGGATTCGAAGAGGGACGGCGCGATCCCGGCGCAGTTCACCGCCACGAAGGCCGCTCTGGCGCGGGGGGACGCCTGGTGGATCGATCGGGCCACCAGCCCCTTCCCGGTGCCGGTCTCGCCGGTGAGGAGCACTGGCGCATCGACGGCGGCTGCCCTGGCCGCGGCCTCCCGCACACGCGTCATGGCGGGGCTCCTGCCCAGGATGTCGGCGAACGTCATGGTCACCTCCGTTGGGGCGCAGGATCGCGCTCCGCCCGGGGCGATGCCATGGGCCGTTGAGCCGCCTGGCAGGCGGGCTGTCACCTCATGTTGCGCTTCAGCTCTTCGAGACGAGCGGCGGCGGCGCGTTCGCGTGCGCCCTGTTCGAGGAGGTCGAAATCAGCGGAGTCGATCGACGGATTCCGGGACGGGCCGGCGTCGGCGAAGCCGGCGTCGTTCCGGAAGTGGTTGCGGGCGGCGACCTCTTCCATTTCCTGCAGCTCACGCGTGCGGAGCGCGTGTTCGGCGGCGAGGACGGAAGCCTTCTGGCTCAGCAGCAGCGCCCGCTCGCGGTGCCTCGCGGCGAAGCGCACGGCGATCTCTGCGGTTTCCAGGTCGCCGATATCGCGGGCGAGGCGCTCTCGCCGCGTGCACGTGTCCGCCTCTACCTGCTCGGCTTCGAGGCGGCGTCGCGTGTCGGCTAGATCGGCTTCGAGTCGGCGGAGCTCCTCACGGGCGCGCGCCAGCTCGCGGGCGAGCCCGGCGGCGTTCGTCGGCCCGGTGCCGTCGTCGTCGGCGTGGAGCTCGCGGCGGAAGTTCTCCACGGCTTCGCGCCATGCGCGCCGGAGTTCATCGAACATGCCGGAAAGTAATCCGGGGCGCGCGTCTACGGTAGCACGGGCGCGATCCTTGCCCCCTGCATTGGCGCCAGGGAGACCGGTCACCACGCACGATGCGAGCGGCGCGCATGGGGAAGCGATGGGCCTCGCCTCCGACGCCGGAAATGGCTCGGCTGACGCGCGAGGAGCTGAAGTCGCTGACGCACGGCGAGTTCTGGATCCCCGAATCCGAGCGTGACAGCTACCAGCTCGCCCTCCGGTCGCTCAACGAGGCCGGGGTCCCGTACGTCGTGAGCGGGCTGTACGCCATGTACCAGTACACCGGGATCTACCGCCAGACGAAGGACCTGGACCTGCTCATGGAGGCGCGGCACGTGATCGACGCCGCCCGCACGCTCAAGGCTGCCGGGTTTCAGGTTCGGCTCGAGCAGGCGCACTGGATCGCCAAGGCCAGCCGCGATGAAGCTTCGATCGACCTCATCTACGGAACCGGCAATGGGCTCTTCCTCATCGACCGGGCGTGGATCCAGCGGTCGCGGGCAGGGTTGCTGGCGGCCACGCCCGTACGGATCGCGCCGCCGGAGGAGCTGATCTGGCATCGGCTCTTCATCTGGGAGCGGCACCGATCCGACGCGGCCGACATCGTGCACCTGATCCTGGCCCGCGGCGACGAGCTGGACTGGGCACGCCTGCTGGACCGCGTCGGTGACCACTGGCGTCTCCTCCTCATGCAGGTCCACTACTTCGACTACGTATATCCCGGATACCGCCCGCGCATCCCGGCGTGGGTCCGGGAGGAGCTGTTCAGCCGGGCGCTCGACACGATGGATGAGGTGGGGCCGCGGACGATATGCCGGGGCACACTCGTCTCCCGCTTCTCGTTCGCGATCGACGTGAACGAATGGGGGTTCCGCGACCTCCGACACGAGGCGGTCTGCGCGGTCCGGCAGCTCCCGATCATCCGCGAGATCCAGTCGCACCCCATCTGGGACGACCAGGCGGACCAGGAAGAGGAGATGGCGTGACGAACGGACGGCAGCTCCGTATCGCCGCGGTCGGCGACCTCCACTTCGACGAAACGCGGCGGGGGACGCTGATGAATGTGTTCGCCGCGGTGAACCACGAAGCCGATGTGCTCGCGCTATGCGGGGACATCACCGCGCACGGACGCCCGGAGCAGATGGTCGGATTTATCCAGGAGCTTGCGGTTGTCGAGGTTCCGGTGGTCGCGGTGCTGGGCAACCACGACTACGAGGCAGAGCGGCCCGACGAGCTGGCCGACCTCCTCAGCGAACGCGGCGTGCACGTACTGGACGGCGGCGGCGTGGTGGTGCAGGGCGTCGGCTTCGCCGGGACCAAGGGCTTCGCCGGGGGCTTCGGCCGGGGACTCCTCGGGCCGTTTGGCGAACGGCTGATCAAGGATTTCGTCCAGGCAGCGATCGACGAATCGCTCAAGCTCGAGAACGCGCTCCGCATGCTCAACACGGACACCAAGATCGCCCTCCTGCACTACTCGCCCATCGAGGAGACGATCGTCGGTGAGCCCGAAATGATCTATCCGTTCCTGGGTACGTCCAGGCTCCTTGCCCCGATCGAGGACCAGGGCGCGGCCGCCGTCTTCCACGGACACGCTCACCACGGCGCGCCCGAAGGGCGGACCCCCACGGGGATTCCCGTCATGAACGTCGCAATGCCAGTGCTGAAGGCAGCGGGTCTGACCATTCGGGTGCACCGCGTCGGCGCGCCGGAGCGGCGGAGACGGGATGCTGGGGAAACGGCGGCATAGGGCCAGGGCCAGTGACGGGTTGGGTTCAGTTGCCGGTGGGGGAGCCCACGTACTGGCGGGGCAGCAATTGCCCGTGCTGCCGCGGTGCGGGAGCAATACAGTGCTCGCTCGACCCTGGCGCTATGCGCGACGAAGCCATTGGCCCTCGCCCTCGCCCTCGCCCTATGCCATTCACCCGTATCGCTCCAGGAACCGGATGAGCGCCGCTTCTTCGGGATAGAGCGTGCTGGGAGCGATCGCTTCGACCGGTCGGGAGAGCCCGCGGGGGTGGGTGGCGATCGTGCGGCCGGCGCGGCGATACTCCTCAAGTACGGCCGGATGGATGTAGGCCTTTCTGGCGATCGAGGGCGTGTTCCCTAGTTCCAGCGCGACCAGGCGGGTGGCGATGGCGAGGTTGCGCTTCGTTTCCCGCTCCGTCGAAGCCGGTCCCAGGTCGGACAGGATCGTCGCGGCGCGCACGGTGCCGCCAAAGGTACGAATGTCCTTGGAGGTGTAGCGGCTGCCCAGGACCTCGCACAGATACTGGTTCGTCGCTTCGGCAGTCACCGGACGGATTCGACCGGCCGCGTCGACGTACTGGAACAGGCGAGGACCGGGGAGCTCCAGGAGCTCCGCGACGACCTCGACGAGCGGGGTGTCCGCCACGACCTGCCGCTGATCCTTCCGGCGTTTCCCCGTGTAACGAAAACGCAGTGTCGAGCCGTCCATCTCGAGGTGCGACTTGGCCAATGTGCAGATCCCGAAAGTGCGGTTCCGCACGGCGTACCGCTCGCTCCCGACGCGGAAGAACGCCCGGCACATGAGCCGGACGACCGTCGCAAGGACCCGTTCCCGCCGGTACGGAGGCGTCTTCAGGTGCCGGTTCGTCACTTCGCGCAGGCGAGGCAGGACGAGGCCGAAGCGGAGCACACGACCCCACTTCCTTCGCTCCCGCCGAGCGATGTACGAGGCGGCGTAGATGTACTGCTTCCGACCGGCGGCGTCCCGGCCCCACGCCTGTACCTTCCTGCCTTCATCCGGCGCGATGTGGACATCGGTCCAGGCCGGCGGTATGGCCAGCGCCGCGAAGCGGGCGAGCGCCGATTCGTCGCGCACGGGGGTACCCCGGTGGTCCACGTATTCGAACCCCGCCGCCGCCGTCCCGACCCGCCGATACCACCGGAGTGCCTGACTCACGTTCATCCATGAGCCAGTTGTCACGCTTCGTGCCAACAGGTCCGTCGAGGCCTCGCGGCCCGTCCCTGTTGACTCAGGCGCGGTGGTGGGCTATCGTGAGGGACACGATACCGTAGGGGGGTATGCTATGGAAAGCAGCGTGAGGCACGCGGTAGGGGTCGACGAAGAGCTGAAGGAGCAGGCGCTCGGCAGGCTGAAGCGGATCGAGGGGCAGGTCCGCGGGATACAGCGGATGGTGGACGAGGGGCGGTACTGTGCGGACATCCTGACGCAGATCGCGTCCGTGCACGAGGCGCTGCGGGGCGTGGGGAAGCT
>Ga0180220_1002729_pt1 | contig 10938 bp, 19 predicted proteins | sample eDN5th37CBELigBY_FD_151335 | JGI IMG/M metagenome (GOLD analysis project Ga0180220, IMG submission 151335) | Enriched backyard soil microbial communities from Emeryville, California, USA - eDNA 5th pass 37_C BE-Lig BY (version 2) (version 2) | ecosystem: Environmental > Terrestrial > Soil >... | reverse complement strand
TCACCACCTTGGCGACGCGATTGATGTGAACGAGCTTGTCGACGATGCCGTCGTCGCGCTCTTCGCGGTCACGGCCACGATCGCGGCCGCCTTCCCTACGTTCCTGTGCCATATCCTGATCCTTGTTTTTTTCCGGAAGCACGGATTGCTGAAATGCCGGCAGCCCTGTTTCGGGATGCCGGCGGCGAAATTCACGTCTCCTGTGAACGATCCAGAGGAAAAAGTCAGCAACTTTTTTGTCGCTGGCCCTTTCCGGACCGCCTTAGAAGCTCAGCCCGCCCTCGCGAGCAGCCTCGGCCAGGGCCTTGACGCGGCCATGATAGATGTAGGCGCCGCGGTCGAAGACCACTTCCTTCACGCCCGCCTTGATCGCGCGCTCGGCGATCAGCTTGCCGACTTCGGCAGCCGCAGCGCTGTCAGCGCCGGTCTTCTTGGAAGACTTGAATTCCTTTTCCAGGGTCGAAGCGGCGGCCAGGGTGCGGCCCTGGGCATCGTCGATCACCTGCACATAGATGTTCTTCGACGTGCGATGAACCGACAGACGCGGGCGACCGTTGGCAACGGCCTTGATCTGACGACGGACGCGCGCGGCGCGGCGCTGGGTGGATTCCTTGGAAGCCATGTGTATTTCCTGCCTTGTAAAACGGGAGCTGCCTTATGCGGTAGGCCGAAGCGCCTCCCGCGACACCTTCCCGTGGCGTTGACGTTCTTACTTCTTCTTGCCTTCCTTGCGGAAGATCTTCTCGCCCGCGTAGCGCACGCCCTTGCCCTTGTAGGGCTCCGGCTGGCGGTATTCGCGGATCTCGGCGGCCACCTGGCCAACCTTCTGCTTGTCGATGCCGGTGATGCTGATCTCGGTCGGCTTCGGGCAGGCGAGCGTGATGCCTTCCGGAGCCTCGTAGATCACTTCATGGCTGAAACCCAGCGAAAGCTGGATGTTCTTGCCCTGCATGGCGGCACGATAGCCGACGCCCTGGATCTCGAGCTTGCGCTCGAAACCGTCCTTGACGCCGACCAGGATGTTCTCGATCTGCGAACGGGACATGCCCCACTTGGAACGCGCATCCTTGGAGGCGTCGCGCGGCTCGACGCTGATCTCGCCGTTTTCCAGCTTGACCAGAACCTCGTCGTTGACGACGAACTTCAGTTCGCCCTTCGGACCCTTGGCCGTAACGGTCTGACCGTCAACGGTGGCGGTCACGCCCTGCGGCACGGCTAGGGGCTTCTTACCAATACGAGACATTGTGTTGTCCTCGTCACTCTTATTGTTTCAGGTCCTGCCGGGAGACGCGGGTCTCACCGGCAATTCCTATCGGGAACGGTTACCGGATCAGAAGACCTGGCAGAGAACTTCCCCGCCGACATTCTGTTCACGCGCCTCGTGGTCGGCCATCACGCCCTTGGGCGTCGAAAGGATGGCGATGCCAAGGCCGTTGGCAACCTGCGGGATCGACTTGGCCGAAACATAGACGCGGCGTCCGGGCTTCGAAACGCGCGAAATCTCGCGCACCACCGGGGAACCGTCGAAATACTTCAGCTCGATCTCGATCTCGGACTTGCCGTTGTCGAAGTCGGTCTGGCTGTAATCGCGAATATAACCTTCCGCCTTCAGCACTTCGAGGACGCGGGCGCGCAGGCGGGAAGCCGGCGTCGACACGGTCGTCTTCTTGCGGCCGTAGGCGTTACGGATACGGGTCAGCATATCGCCGAGAGGATCGCTCAGGGACATCTCGTCTACTCCTTACCAGCTCGACTTGACCAGGCCCGGGATCTTGCCCGTGTTGCCCAGGTCGCGCAGCGCGACACGCGAAAGCTTGAGCTTCCGATAGAAGGCGCGCGGACGGCCGGTGACTTCACAACGGTTGCGGATGCGGATCTTCGCCGAGTTGCGCGGCAGGGCCGACAGCTTGAGCTGGGCGCGGAAGCGCTCCTCAAGCGGCAGCGACTGGTCCATCACGATGTCCTTCAGCGCCTTGCGCTTCGCGGCATACTGCTGGACGAGCTTCCGGCGCCTGTTATTCTTCTCGACTGAGCTGGTCTTTGCCATATCAGATTTTTCCTTTGCTCGCTGCCGTTACTGGCGGAAGGGGAAGTTGAAAGCCTTGAGCAGCGCCCGGGCTTCGTCGTCCGTCTTCGCAGTCGTACAAACGATGATGTCCATGCCCCACATCTGATCAACCTTGTCGTAGTTGATCTCCGGGAACACGATGTGCTCCTTGAGGCCCATGGCATAGTTGCCACGACCGTCAAAGCTCTTCGGGTTGAGGCCCCGGAAGTCGCGAACGCGCGGCAGCGCGATGTTCACGAGACGATCCAGGAACTCATACATCTTCTCATTGCGAAGGGTGACCTTCGCGCCGATCGGCATGTTCTCACGCACCTTGAAGCCGGCGATCGACTTGCGGGCGCGGGTCACCACGGCCTTCTGGCCGGTGATCAGGGCCAGGTCCTCGGCCGCAACGGACGGCTTCTTGGAATCCGCGGTCGCCTCGCCGACGCCCATGTTCAGCACGATCTTCTCGATGCGCGGAACCTGCATCTCGTTGGAGTACTTGAACTGGTCCTTCAGCGCCTGGCGGATGGTCTCGTTGTAGACCTTCTTCAGGCGCGGCGTGTTCTTGGCTTCTGCCTGTGCTGCTGCCTTAGCCATTGATCGTTTCTCCCGAGCGCTTGGCAAAGCGCACTTTCTTGCCGTCCTTCTCGACGCGGAAACCGACGCGGGTCGGCTTGCCATCCTTGGGGTCGGCCAGCGCGAGATTCGAGAGTTGAATCGGCGCTTCCTTGGTGATGATGCCGCCTTCCTGGGAAGCGGACTGCTTCTGGTGGCGGCGGATGAGGTTCACGCCACGCACGATGGCGGTGTCTTCCTTCGGCTGTACGGAGAGGACCTCGCCGGAGCGGCCCTTGTCCTTGCCGGCCAGGACGACAACCTTGTCGCCTTTACGGATTTTCTGCATGGTTGCGGCTCCTTACAGCACTTCAGGCGCGAGCGAAATGATCTTCATGTGGTTCTTCGCGCGAAGCTCGCGCGGAACCGGCCCGAAGATGCGCGTGCCGACCGGCTCCTTCTTGTTGTCGACCAGAACCGCTGCGTTCTTGTCGAACCGGATCACGCTGCCGTCGGGACGGCGGATGTCCTTGGCCGTGCGAACCACGACCGCCTTCATCACATCGCCCTTCTTGACGCGGCCGCGCGGAATGGCTTCCTTGATCGACACCACGATGATGTCGCCGACGGAGGCGTACTTCCGCTTCGAACCGCCCAGCACCTTGATGCACATGACACGACGTGCGCCGGAATTATCCGCCACGTCGAGGTTTGTTTGCATCTGAATCATGACTGGCCGCCTTTTTCTTCTCTATTGGGAGAGGCCCTGCCCTCCCCGGTCTGTCCAAAATTCGCTCTACGCCCGATCAAGCCTGGTCCTGGGCCACGACGACCCAGCGCTTGTCCTTGGAGATCGGCGCCGATTCCTGGATCAGGACGGTGTCGCCAACCTTGTGGGCGTTGTTCTCATCGTGCGCCTTGTACTTCTTCGACATGCGCACGACCTTCTTCATCACCGGATGCGTGAAGCGGCGCTCCACCTTCACCACGACGGTCTTGTCGTTCTTGTCGCTGACGACGACGCCCTGCAGAATACGCTTCGGCATGGTTTTTTCCTTATGCCTTCTTGGCCGCGGCTTTTTCCGCAGCAATGGTCTTGATGCGCGCGATGTCCTTGCGGACCTGCTTGACGCGGTCGGTCTTCTCAAGCTGGCCGGTGGCCTTCTGGAAGCGCAGGTTGAACTGTTCCTTCTTCAGGGAAGCCAGTTCGTCAGAGAGCTGATCCTGCGTCTTCGAGCGGATATCTGAAGCTTTCATCTCTGCTCTTCCTTATTCAGCGATGCGCTGCACGAAACGCGTGCGCACCGAAAGCTTGGCAGCACCCAGACGCAGCGCCTCACGCGCGACATCCTCCGGGACGCCGTCGATCTCGAACATGATGCGGCCGGGCTTCACGCGGGCCGCCCAGTAATCGACCGAGCCCTTGCCCTTGCCCATACGGACTTCGGTGGGCTTGCTCGTCACGGGCAGATCCGGGAAAATACGGATCCACACGCGGCCGGCGCGCTTCATTTCGCGGGTGATCGCGCGGCGGGCCGCCTCGATCTCACGCGCGGTGACGCGGTTCGGCTCCAGCGCCTTCAGTCCGAAACCACCGAAATTCAGATCGGTGCCGCCCTTGGCGGTGCCGTGGATACGGCCCTTGAACTGCTTGCGGAACTTTGTGCGCTTTGGCTGCAGCATCTTACTTGCTCCAAATTCTCAATTATCAGGCGTGCTCGCGACGACGCTGGCCGCCACGATCGCCGGTATTGGCTTCGCCCTCGGTCGCCCGGCGCTCGGAAGCCATCGGGTCGTGCTCGAGAATCTCGCCCTTGAACACCCACACCTTGACGCCGCAGATGCCATAAGCGGTCTGAGCCTCGGCAGTGCCGTAGTCCACATCGGCGCGCAGCGTGTGCAGCGGAACGCGACCTTCGCGGTACCACTCCATGCGCGCGATCTCGGCGCCGCCGAGACGGCCGGCGCAGTTGATGCGGATGCCTTCGGCGCCAAGACGCATGGCCGACTGCACAGCGCGCTTCATGGCGCGGCGGAAGGCGATGCGGCGCTCGAGCTGCTGCGCGATGGACTGCGCGATCAGCGTGGCGTCGGTCTCGGGCTTCCGCACCTCGACGATGTTCAGGTGCGTCTCCGACTGGGTCATCTCGGTCAGCTTCTTGCGCAGCTTCTCGATGTCGGCACCCTTCTTGCCGATGATCAGACCCGGACGCGCGGCGTGAATGGTCACGCGGCACTTCTTGTGCGGACGCTCGATCACCACCTTGGAGATGGCAGCCTGCTTCAGCTCCTTCTCCAGGTATTCACGGATCTTCAGGTCCTCGTGCAGCAGCTTGCCGTATTCCCCGGTGTTCGCGTACCAGCGCGAATCCCAGGTCCGGTTGATGCCGAGACGGAGACCGATCGGATTGATTTTCTGGCCCATTACGCGGCCTCCCCTTTCTCTTCCACTTCACGAACGACGATCGTGAGGTGCGAAAACGGCTTTTCGATCCGGCTGGCGCGACCGCGGCCACGGGCGTGGAAACGCTTCATGACGATCGACTTGCCGACATAGGCTTCCGCGACAATCAGCGAATCAACGTCGAGGTCGTGGTTGTTCTCTGCGTTTGCGATCGCCGATTCCAGCGTTTTCTTCACCGTCTCGGAAATACGCTTGCGCGAGAATTCCAGATCGTTGAGCGCAGTCTGGACCTTCTTGCCACGGATGAGCGCGGCAACCAGATTGAGCTTCTGCGGGCTGACACGGATCGTGCGCAGAACGGCGCGCGCCTCGTTGTCAGCAAGCCTGCGCGGAGCTTTGGCCTTGCCCATCGTTACTTCCTCTTCGCCTTCTTGTCCGCACCGTGACCGTAGTAGGTACGGGTCGGGGCAAATTCACCGAACTTGTGGCCGACCATGTCTTCGTTCACCGAAACGGGAACATGCTTCTGGCCATTGTAAACACCGAAGGTGAGGCCGACGAACTGCGGCAGGATGGTGGAGCGGCGGCTCCACATCTTGATCACCTCATTGCGACCACCTTCGCGAACCTTGTCTGCCTTCTTCAGAAGGTAGCCATCAACGAAGGGGCCTTTCCAAACAGAACGAGTCACAGGCTTACCTCTTATTAGCTCTTGCGCTGATGGCGCGAGCGCACGATGAACTTGTCGGTCGCCTTGTTGGACCGCGTCTTCTTGCCCTTGGTCGGCTTGCCCCACGGGGTCACCGGATGGCGACCACCGGAAGTGCGGCCTTCACCACCGCCGTGCGGGTGGTCGACAGGGTTCATCGTCACGCCGCGGTTGTGGGGACGCTTGCCCCTCCAGCGCGTGCGGCCAGCCTTGCCGTCCTTGATGTTGGCGTGCTCCGGATTGGAGACGGCGCCCACGGTCGCGAAGCACGAACCGTGCACGATGCGCTGCTCGCCAGAGTTCAGGCGCAGGATCGCCATGCCCTGGTCGCGGCCGACGAGCTGGCCATAGGCACCGGCCGAACGGGCGATCTGACCGCCCTTGCCCGGCTTCAGCTCGATGTTGTGCACGATGGTGCCGACCGGCATGGCCGACAGCGGCATCGCGTTGCCCGGCTTCACGTCGGCGGTTTCGCCGGCCACCACCTTGTCGCCGGCAGCGAGGCGCTGCGGGGCCAGGATGTAGCTCAGCTCGCCGTCCTCGTACTTCACCAGAGCGATGAAGGCCGTGCGGTTCGGGTCGTATTCCAGGCGCTCGACCGTGCCGACGACGTCAAGCTTGCGACGCTTGAAGTCGATGATGCGGTAGGTGCGCTTGTGACCGCCGCCGATGAAGCGGGCGGTGACGCGGCCGTAGTTGTTGCGGCCGCCCGACTTGGTCAGGCCCTCGGTCAGGCCCTTGACCGGCTTGCCCTTGTGCAGGCCCGAACGGTCCACGATGACCAGCTGGCGTGTGCCCGGCGTGATCGGATTGTAATGTTTCAATGCCATTTTCTTATCCTCGCCGCTTCGCTCACAGGCCCGTCGCGACGTCGATCGAGTGACCGTCGACCAGGGTCACGATCGCCTTCTTGACGTCGCCCTGGCGGCCAACCGTGCCGCGGAAGCGCTTGACCTTGCCCTTACGGACAAGCGTGTTCACAGCCGAAACCTTGACGCCGAACAGCGCCTCGACAGCAGCCTTGATTTCCGGCTTCGTCGCCTTCTTGGCAACGTTGAACACGACCTGGTTCTGCTCGGAAGCGATGGTCGACTTTTCGGTGATCGCCGGCGAGACGATCACATCGTAATGACGAAGGTCGGTCATTTGAAGCGCTCCTCGAGAGCCTCGACGGCGGCCTTCGAAAGGACCAGCGTGCCGCGGCGCAGAATGTCGTAGACGTTGATGCCCTGAACCGGCAGCACGTCGATGTTCGGGATGTTGGTGGCAGCCAGCTTGAAGTTAGCGTCCAGTTCCGCACCGCCGATGACCAGCGCATTGGTCAGGCCGAGCGACTTCAGGCTGGCCAGCAGCGACTTGGTCTTGGCCTCTTCCAGCTTCAGCTCGTCGACGACGATGATCGACGCCGCCTTCGCCTTGGCGGACAGGGCGTGCTTCAGGCCGAGCGCACGGACCTTCTTGGGCAGGTCGTGCTCATGGCTGCGGGAAACCGGGCCGTGGGCCTTGCCGCCGCCGCGGAACTGCGGAGCGCGAGCCGAATGGTGACGGGCGCGGCCCGTACCCTTCTGCTTGTACATCTTGGCGCCGGTGCGCGCGATGTCGGCGCGGCCCTTGGCCTGATGGGTGCCCTGCTGCTTCTTGGCAAGCTGCCAGCGCACGACGCGCTGCAGGATGTCCTCGCGGGGATCAAGACCGAAGATCTCGTCGGAGAGCTCGACCTTGCCGGCATCCTTGCCGGCGAGCGTTGTGATCTTGATGTCCATTATTCCGCTCCCTCAGTGGCCGGAGCTTCGTTCTTTTCAGCCGCCTTGGCAGAGGCACGGAAGGCCGCCGGCTTCGGCGCATTCTCGGGCAGCGCCGACTTCACGGCGTCGCGCACCAGGATCCAGGCACCCTTGGTGCCGGGCACGGCGCCGCGGATGAGGATCAGGCCGCGCTCGACATCGGTGGAAACCACTTCGACGTTCTGCGTGGTGACGCGGGTGGCGCCCATGTGGCCGGCCATCTTCTTGCCCTTGAACACCTTACCGGGGTCCTGGCGCTGGCCGGTCGAACCGTGCGAGCGGTGCGACACCGAGTTACCGTGCGTGGCACGACCGCCGCCGAAATTGTGGCGCTTCATGACACCCTGGAAACCCTTACCGGTCGAAGTGCCGGTCACGTCGACCTTCTGGCCGGCGACGAAGTGATCGGCGGTGATCTCGACACCGATATCGAGCAGGTTGTCGTCGGAAACGCGGAACTCGGCCAGCTTGGCCTTGGGCTCCACGGAAGCGCTGGCAAAATGGCCACGCATCGCCTTCGACGTGTTCTTCACCTTGGCGAGCCCGACGCCGAGCTGCACGGCGGTGTAGCCGTTCTTCTCCTGCGTGCGCTGCGCGACGACCTGGCAGCTCTCCATGCGGAGAACCGTGACGGGGACATGCTCGCCCGCATCATTATAGATGCGGGTCATTCCCAGCTTCTGTGCAATTACACCTGAACGCATCGGTTCATTTTCCTTCAGAGGAGCTCCGGGTTGCCCCTGGGAGCTCATGGTTCAGCTCTTAGAGCTTGATTTCGACGTCCACGCCGGCGGCCAGATCGAGCTTCATCAGCGCGTCGACCGTCTGCGGGGTCGGGTCCACGATGTCGAGGAGACGCTTGTGGGTGCGCATCTCGAACTGCTCGCGGCTCTTCTTGTCCACATGCGGCGAACGGTTGACCGTGAACTTCTCGATGCGGGTCGGCAGCGGGATCGGGCCGCGGACATTGGCGCCGGTGCGCTTGGCCGTCGAAACGATCTCACGCGTCGAAGCATCGAGCACGCGGTGGTCGAACGCTTTCAGGCGTATGCGGATATTCTGTCCGTTCATTCGTCTATTCCTTGTTCTGGCGCGGCGCGGGCGTTTACCCGCCCGCGACAGATCGATTGCTTGTTCTTATTCGACGATTGCGGCGACGATGCCGGCGCCGACGGTGCGGCCGCCCTCGCGGATGGCGAAGCGCAGGCGCTCTTCCATGGCGATCGGCACGATCAGTTCCACGTCCACCGTCACGTTGTCGCCCGGCATCACCATCTCGGTGCCGGCCGGAAGCGTCACGATGCCCGTCACGTCCGTCGTGCGGAAGTAGAACTGCGGACGGTAGTTGGTGAAGAACGGCGTGTGACGGCCACCCTCCTCCTTCGTCAGAATGTAGGCCTCGGCCTTGAACTTCTTGTGCGGCTTCACCGAACCCGGCTTGGCCAGAACCTGGCCGCGCTCGACGCCGTCACGGTCAACACCGCGCAGCAGCGCGCCGATGTTGTCGCCAGCCTGGCCCTGGTCGAGCAGCTTGCGGAACATCTCCACGCCCGTGCAGGTCGTCTTGGTCGTCGGGCGGATGCCCACGATCTCCAGTTCCTCGCCCACCTTGACCACGCCGCGCTCGACGCGGCCGGTCACAACCGTGCCGCGGCCCGAGATCGAGAACACGTCCTCGATCGGCATCAGGAACGGCTTGTCGATCGGACGCTCCGGCGTCGGGATGTAGGCGTCGACCTCGGCCATCAGCTTGCGGATCGCGTCCTCGCCCAGCTCCTTCGAGGAATCCTCAAGCGCCGCCAGCGCCGAACCCTTGACGATCGGCGTGTCGTCGCCCGGGAACTCGTACTTCGACAGAAGCTCGCGAACCTCCAGCTCGACCAGCTCCAGAAGCTCCGGATCGTCAACCTGGTCGCACTTGTTCAGGAACACAACGATCGCCGGAACGCCAACCTGGCGGGCCAGAAGGATGTGCTCGCGCGTCTGCGGCATCGGGCCGTCAGCCGCCGAAACAACCAGGATCGCGCCGTCCATCTGCGCCGCACCCGTGATCATGTTCTTCACATAGTCGGCGTGGCCGGGGCAGTCGACATGCGCATAGTGACGGTTCTCCGTCTCGTACTCCACATGCGAGGTCGAGATCGTGATGCCGCGCGCCTTCTCCTCAGGCGCGTTGTCAATCTGGTCATACGCCCGGAAATCGCCGAAGAACTTCGTGATCGCCGCCGTCAAAGACGTCTTGCCATGGTCAACGTGACCAATCGTGCCAATGTTCACATGAGGCTTCGTGCGCTCGAATTTACCTTTTGCCATGTGAGGTCTCCATTCCTGCTAGCCCGTTCGGGCATTGAACCAAGTTACTGTCGCAACCCTACGGGATTTAAGCGTATTTCTTCTGGACTTCCTGAGCCACGGCGGTCGGCACCGGCTCATAATGGTCGAACTGCATCGTGTACTGGGCGCGGCCCTGAGACATCGAGCGCAGGCTGTCGACGTACTTGAACATGTTGGCCAGCGGCACCATGGCGTTGATGACCACGGCGATGCCGCGGGCTTCCTGGCCCTGGATCTGGCCGCGACGGCTGTTCAGATCGCCGATGATGTTGCCGACATATTCTTCCGGCGTCACGACCTCGACCTTCATGACCGGCTCCAGGAGCTGCACGCCGAGCTTCGGGGCAGCTTCGCGGAAGCAGGCACGCGACGCGATTTCGAAGGCCAGAACCGACGAGTCGACATCGTGGAAGGCACCGTCGATGAGCGTCGCCTTGACGCTGATCATCGGGAAGCCGGCGAACGGACCGGAAGACAGGACGCTCTCGATGCCCTTCTGAACACCGGGGATGTATTCCTTCGGCACGGCGCCGCCGACGATCTTGGACTCGAACACGTAGTCTTCGCTCTCGGTGTTCGGCTCGAAGACGACCTTGACGCGGGCGAACTGGCCCGTACCGCCGGTCTGCTTCTTGTGGGTGTAGTCCTGCTCGTGCGAGCGGGTGATCGTCTCGCGATAGGCCACCTGCGGAGCGCCGACATTGGCCTCGACCTTGAACTCGCGCTTCATGCGGTCGACGATGATGTCGAGATGAAGCTCGCCCATGCCGGCGATGATGGTCTGGCCGCTTTCCTCGTCGGTCTTGACGCGGAAGGACGGGTCCTCGGCTGCCAGGCGATGCAGGGCCAGGCCCATCTTCTCCTGGTCGCCCTTGGTCTTCGGTTCGATGGCGATCTGGATGACCGGCTCGGGGAACTCCATGCGCTCCAGGATGACCGGGGCCAGCGGGTCGCACAGCGTGTCGCCGGTGGTGGTCTCCTTGAGGCCGGCCAGAGCGACGATGTCGCCGGCGAACGCCTCTTCGATGTCGGCACGCGAGTTGGAGTGCATCTGCAGCATGCGGCCGATGCGCTCCTTCTTGCCCTTCACCGTGTTGTC
>Ga0180220_1002728_pt1 | contig 10942 bp, 8 predicted proteins | sample eDN5th37CBELigBY_FD_151335 | JGI IMG/M metagenome (GOLD analysis project Ga0180220, IMG submission 151335) | Enriched backyard soil microbial communities from Emeryville, California, USA - eDNA 5th pass 37_C BE-Lig BY (version 2) (version 2) | ecosystem: Environmental > Terrestrial > Soil >... | reverse complement strand
GCGTTCGGTCTGGTCGCGGCCGATCTCCCAGCCTTGCCGGCGCATCAGCGCGTGCATCTTCCGGCGCCCGTAAACGCCGTAGTTCTCCGCATGCAACCGGGCGACCTCCGGCACCAGCAACTCATCCTTCAACTGCCGGGCCGACGGCGCACGGCCGACGGCGGCACGGTAGCCGCGGGAGGTGAGGAAGCCCTGCACTGCCGGTCGGAGGACACGGCAGATGAGCTCGACCCCGAAACGATCCCGATGTTCGTTGATGAACCGGATCATCTCGGTCAGGGGCGGTCGAGCTCCTTCGCGAAAAACACACTCGCAGCCTTGAGGATCTCGTTGGCTTTGCGCAGCTCGGCGTTCTCCTTCTGCAGCCGCTTGATCTCCGCCGCCGCATCCGTCGTGAGCCCGGGCTTCACTCCGGCGTCGACCTCATACCGGCGTTGCCACAGTCGCAGCGTCTCCGGGCTCATGCCGAGCAGACCAGCCACATGCCGCACCGCGCTCATCATCGTCGGGTGCTCCGGCCGCGCCTCCGCGAGCATCCGCAACGCACGCTCACGCATCTCCGGCGAGTACTTCCTGTTCATCGAGTTCCATCCTTGCTTGAAGAACGGAACGAAAGTCAGGCCGATTCAGTCCGGTATGGGCCACCCGTACGTGTCGGGTGATGAACTAGGCGCACGACGTCGGAGATCGAGGTCTTCGAGTCCACGGATGGAGTGGTGAGCCTGAACTGCGCACGGAGCGTGAGACGGTGTGGGCATCGCAAGCTGACATCGAGGTGCTCTTCGGCGTTGATCAATCGGGAGTGTCTCGCCACATTCGCAACATCTTTCGCGCGGGCGAAGTCGACCCCGAGAGCAATATGCAGAAAGTGCAAATTGCTGGCGCCACGCGGCCGTCAGGGATGATTGCCGGGGCGGCGTCGTCCGTCCCTCGATCGGGGCGCGCAGTCCCCGATGATTGAGCCGTGACCACACTTCGATGGATCGGCGTCGACGAGCCGAGCGAGGAGACCTGCGTCGTGAGCCGCAGCCTCGACTCGACCCGGTTCGCGAGCACGGTACTCGGACCGTTCGGCGAACTCGTCTACGTCCTGTCCGTCGATGCCGACTGGCGCTTTCGAAGCCTCGACCTGTCGATCGGAGAGCGTTCGACGTCGATTCGGCGCGGACCGGATGCATGGGCAGTGGACGGCCGACGACGGCCGGATCTCGACGACGCCGAGGAAGTGGACATCTCCGCCTCACCGTTGACCAACACCCTGCCCATCCGACGGCTGAGGCTCGAGGTCGGACAGCACGCCGACATCGTCACCGCCTACGTCTCGGTGCCCGACCTCGAGGTGGTTCCCGACCCGCAGCGCTACACGCGACTCGGCATGGATCGGTACCTGTACGAGTCGCGCGACTCCGACTTCACGCGGACCATCACGGTCGACGAAGAGGGCTATGTCGTGCGGTATCCGGGGCTCTTCCTCCGGCTCGACGGCTGACGGACGGCGACAGCAAAGGGCCCGGCCCCGCCGATCGGCGAGGTCGGGCCCTTCGTCAGTCCGTCAGCTCTCGTCGACGGGGACGACGTCCGGGTACTGCTCGAGCCACGCCTCGATGGCCTCGGCCTCGCGGCCCTCGCCGAACTCGTTCACGACGAGGTCCTCGAGCGTGCCGTACTCGGCGTCGTCGAGACGGATGCCTCCGATGAGGTCCGCGGCCTCGGCGCAGCGCTCCGAGAAGCCCTCGGTGCCGAGGAAGTGGAGCGACTCTGGCTCGCCCATCGCGCCCTTCGGGTCTTCGAGGTCCTTCAGGTCGTACGCGTCGTTCGCCCAGAACGGACGCCACGACGTGACGACGATGTCCTCCTGCGCGGCGATGGCGTTGGAGAGCTCGGTCGTCATGGCGACGGTGGAGGAGGTGATGAGCTCGTACTCGTCCTCGAGGCCGTACGCGGGGATCATCGAGTCCTGCGTCTGGGCAGTGAGACCCGCGCCCGGCTCGATGCCGACGATGCGGCCCCCGAAGCGGTCGGCGTTGCCTGCCAGGTCTTCGATCGAGTCGATGTCGACGTAACTGGGTACCGCGATCGTGAGCTTCGCGTTGTCGTAGTACGCGCCCAGGTCTTCGATCGAGTCGCCGTACTGCTCCATGTAGGACGCGTGGGTCAGCTCGGGCCACGCGGACGGGTAGATGTCGACGTCGCCCTGCGCGAGACCCGTGTAGAGCGGGCCCGCCTCAGTGAGGGTCTCCATCTCGACGTCGTAGCCGAGCGCCTCGAGCCGGTTCTCCAGCAGGTAGGCGGTGCTCAGCCCGTCCGTCCACGACGGCAGGAAGCCGAGGGTGATCGTGTCGCAGCTCTCGCCGGAGCCGCCGCCTGCGGCATCCGAGCCGTCGTCGTTCGCGCCGCAGCCGGTCAGCACCAGCGTCGCGGCGGCGCCGAGGGCGAGCACGCCGGTGAGGTTTCGCTTCGTCATGTGATTCATTCGGTCACGCATGTTCTTCACTCGTTTCGTTTCTCTCTTGGTGTGGCGGCGCGGATCGGATTCCCGCGCGCGGCCGTCAGCCGGTCTTGACCGGCTGTCTCATGGACGAAGCGTCGTTCTCCTTCGCCTGAGTCTGATTCCCTCGCGTCTGCGCGGCCGCCGGCTGCGCCGTGCGTGCGGCCGCGCGTCGGCGAGCCGCGATCCCGATGAGGGACGAGGGGTGATCGGCCGGGGTTCCGAGGGCGGCGGTGACGCGGTCGAGGTAGACCGCGATGATCACCACCGCGAGCCCGGCTTCCACGCCGATCGCGAGTCGCGCGGTCGAGACCGACTGCACGACCAGCTTTCCGAGGCCGTCGGCACCGACGATGCCGGCGAGGACCGCCATCGACAGCGCGAGCATGATCACCTGATTGACGCCGGCCATGATCGTCGGCATCGCGAGCGGCAGCTGGATGCCCCGCAGGATCTGACCGGGCTTCGCGCCGAACGCGTTGCCCGCCTCGACGGTCTCCGCGTCGACTCCGCGGATGCCGAGCTCGGTCAGACGCACGCCCGGCGGGAGCGCGAAGATCACCGTCGCGACGACACCGGGCACGACCCCGATGCTGAAGAACGTGATCGCGGGGATCAGGTAGACGAACCCCGGCATCGTCTGCATGAAGTCCAGCACCGGCTTGAGGATCGCCCGCACGGTGTCGTTGCGCGCCGACCAGATGCCGAGGGGGATGGCGATCGCCACTGCGACGAGCGTCGCGATGAGGACGAGCGAGAGCGTCTGCATGGACGCCTCCCACAGGTCCATCGCGACGATGAGGGTGAACGTGAGCGCGGTGCCGAGCGCCATCTGCCACGAGCGGACCGCCCATCCGATGAGCGCGAACAGCAGAATCGCGAGCGGGATCGGGATCGCGAGGAGCCCGTCCGTGAGGCCGTTGACGAGGAAGCGCACGACGACCGTGATGACGTCGAACAGGGCGTCGAGGTTGTCGCGCAGCCACGCGACGGCGTCTTCGACCCACGTGCCGAGAGGGATGCGGAAGCCGTCCATCAAAGCACCGCCTCTCGGTCGCTCGGGCCGGATCCCGGCGGCGTCTCGCCTCCGGCGAGCACCTCGTCGATCACGGAGACCGGGATCGGCTGCGGCTGGACGGGGATCTCCTCCGTCGCACCGGGGCCGGGTCCGAGCGCCGCGAGGAGAGTGACGCGCGGGATCACCCCGACGAGATGCCCGTCGTCGTCGGTCACGGCGAGGGGGAGGGGCGACTCGACGGCCGGCACGAACAGGTTCATGAGGATCTCGTCCTGTCGCACGCTCTGCGGCACGGGACGAAGCACCGGTGCCATCGACACCTCACCGGAGCGTGCGAGCTTGACCGCGTCGCGATCCGTGATCATCCCGATGAGCGTCCGATCGCGCCCCACCACGTACGCAGCCGAGGTGTAGCTGTCGCGCATCTGGCGCAGGGCCGTGCGCGGTCCGGCGGTCTCGGAGACGACGGGGCGCGGGCGCTCCATCACGTTCGCCGCGGTGAGCACGCGGGCGCGGTCGACGTCCTGCACGAACTGCTCCACGTAGTCGTTCGCGGGGTCGGTGAGGATGTCCTCCGGCGTGCCGACCTGAACGATGCGGCCGTCCCGCATGACGGCGATCCGGTCGCCGAGCAGCATGGCCTCATTGAGGTCGTGGGTGATGAACACGATCGTCTTGCGCAGCTTCTGCTGCAGTTCGAGGAGCTGCTCCTGCATCTCGCGACGGATGAGCGGGTCCAGGGCGCTGAACGCCTCGTCCATCAGGAGGATGTCGGTGTCGGCCGCGAGGGCGCGGGCGATGCCGACCCGCTGCTGCATGCCGCCCGACAGGGCCGACGGGAGCTTGTCGCCCCACCCGCCGAGGCCGACGAGCTCGAGGATCTCCTCGGCCTTCGCCCGACGCGCGTCCTTCGCGACGCCGCGCAGCTCGAGCGGGTAGGCGACGTTGTCGGCGACGGTGCGATGGGGGAGCAGCGCGAAGTGCTGGAACACCATCGCGATCCGGTCGCGGCGGATGCTGCGCAGACGGCTCGCGCCGACGCCGGTGATCGGCTCGCCCTGCACCGTGATCGTCCCTGCCGTGGCGTCGTGCAGACCGTTGAGCATGCGGATCACGGTCGACTTGCCCGAGCCGGACAGGCCCATGATGACGAAGATCTCGCCGGGGTGGACGTCGAAGCTCGCATCGATCACCGCCGCGGTGCCTGCATCGGCGACCTCCGTGCGGGTCGCGCCCGCGCGCAGGCGCTCGACGACTCTCTCGGGGTGGCGGCCGAACACCTTGTAGACATGCTCGACCCGGATTGCTGGAGCGGTCACTGTGCAACCTCGGCAGCCCGGTGCAGGGGGCTGCATCGGTAACGCCCGGGTGGCGATCACTCGCGCTCGTTCGGGAACGGCGCTCCGGCTGCGGATTTCGGATCCGAGCAAAGACCGCCGACCGTACGCCCGCCGGTCTGATCCCTTCCCCGGGAATCACCAGCGGCCGCGGACTGGTCGGGTAAGCCCTTTCGGGCCGCATCCGACACTCTCATGCATCCGCAAGCAGATGCAAACCCTCGGTCCCGCTCGGCGGGCCGAGACCCCGCCCCTTACGCCCGCAGCGAAGCCGCCGCCGCGAGCTCGAAGTCCTCCTCCACCAGGGCGCCGTGCGCGGCCGCGCCCGCCGCAGCCCCGGCCCCCATCGACTGCGGGACGTTCGCCATCGGGTTCACCACGTTCCCGGCGGCCCAGATGCGGCGGGAGCTCGTGCGGCCGGCGGCATCGACCGCGAGGAACGCGCCGTGCGGCGTCTCGACGCGGTCCAGGTCGAGGGCCGCGAGGAACCCGTCATGCGGCCGGGGAGCGCCCATCGTGAACATCGCGTCGAGCGGAACCGTTCGCTCGTCGCGAAGTCGCACGCCGGTGAGGTGTGGCGCGTCGCCGAGCAGCTCGACGACGGGCTCGCGCTCGATCGCGATGCCCCGTGCCCGCCAGCGCTGCTCGACGGCCGGGTCCAGGTCGCCGAGCGCCCCCGCGAACACGGTGACGTCGTCGCTCAGCGCCCGAACGAGCTGCGCCTGGTGCAGCTGCAGAGGCGAGAGCAGCAGCACCCCGAGCCGCTGATCGCGCACCTCCCAGCCGTGGCAGAAGGGGCAGTGCAGCACGCTTCTGCCCCACCGCTCGGCGAGGCCGGGGAGGTCGGGCAGTTCGTCGGCGATGCCCGTCGCGACGATGAGCGCGCGGGCGGTGTGCGACGTTCCGTCGTCGAGGACGACGGTGACGTTCGTCGGCCTCTCGGTGACGGAGACGACGGATGCCGCGCGCGCCTCGACCCCGTACACCTCCAGCTCGGCGCGGCCGCGGGCGAGCAGGTCGGGTGGAGGAGTGCCGTCCTTCCCGAGCACGCCGTGCATGTGCTCGGCGAACCGGTTGCGCGGCGCGCCGGCGTCGACGACGAGCGTGCGCCGGCGCGACCTCCCGAGCATCTGCGCGGCACTGAGGCCGGCCGCGCCGGCGCCGATCACAATCGCATCCCACTGTTCCATGGCTCCAGCGTGGATGGCAGGATAGGCGTTGGCAAGCACGTTTGCGAAAACAGCAAGAAGGGCGACGGCGATGGAGGAACTCGACCGGGTCGGGCCGCGCCTGAGGGAAGCGCGCCTCGCGAAGGGTCTGACGCTCGAGGCTGTCGCGAGCCGGTCGGGCATGTCGGTCAGCACGCTCTCGCGACTGGAGTCGGGCAAGCGGCAGGCGACGCTCGCGCTGCTGATCCCCGTGACCCGACAGCTCGGCATCCGCATCGACGACCTCGTCAGGCCCGAGTCTGCCGATCCTCGCGTCCGGCGGCCGGCGGTCCGTCGCAACGGCATGGTCATCGCGCCGCTCACGCTCGAGGACTCGCCCGTGAGCACGTTCAAGATCACGTATCCGCCGGTGCGGGAGCTTCCGAGCCTCAAGACGCACGACGGGTTCGAATGGGTCTACGTGCTGAGCGGGCGCCTGCGCCTGCGGCTCGGCGAGCAGGACCTCGTGCTCGCCCGCGGGGAGGCGGCCGAGTTCGACACGCGCACGCCGCACGCCATGAGCGCCGTCGGCGCGCGCCCCGCCGAGGTGATCAGCATCTTCAACGCGGAGGGGGAGCGCATCCACACGCACGACGCCGACTCGCGCGAGGCGTGAGCCGCAGCATCCGTCTCATCGTCACCGGCCGCGGCGGCGGCCGATCGTCAGCACCGGATCGACGACGCCCGACCCGTGGTCGAGCTGGTAGTCGAGGTTGACCGCGGCGTTGATGAGCGCGAGGTGGCTGAACGCCTGCGGGAAGTTGCCGAGCTGCTCTCCGGTGAGCCCGATCTCCTCGGCGAAGAGCCCGAGGTGGTTCGCGTACGTGAGCATCTTCTCGAAGATGAGCTGAGCCTCGTCGAGGCGGCCCGATCGCGCGAGCGCGTCGACGTACCAGAACGAGCACAGCGTGAACGTGCCCTCCGAGCCGCGCAGACCGTCGGGGGCCGCGGCCGGGTTGTACCGGTAGACGAGGCTGTCCGACACGAGCTCGTCGTCCATCGCATCGAGCGTCGACAGCCACATCGGGTCGTTGGGCGCGACGAACCCCATGAGCGGCATCACGAGCAGCGACGCGTCGAGCACGTCGGAGCCCTCATGCTGCACGAACGCGCCGCGCCCCTCGTGCCAGCCGCTCGCCATGATCTCGGCGTAGATCGCGTCGCGCTCGCGGATCCACCGGTCGAGGTCGGCGGGGCGGCCGCGGAGCTGGGCGAGACGGATGCCGCGATCCAGCGCCACCCAGCACATGAAGCGCCCGTACGTGAACTTCTTGCGGCCTCCACGGGTCTCCCAGATGCCCTCCTCGGGCGTGTTCCAGTGGTCGCACACCCAGTCGAGCATCTCGGCGATCTGCACCCACCCCGCATGCGGGAGCTGCAGGCCGTGCGTGTCGGCGAGGTGGATCGAGTCCATCGCCTCGCCATAGATGTCGAGCTGCAGCTGGTCGGCCGCGCCGTTGCCGATGCGCACCGGCGTCGACCCGCGGTAGCCCGCGAGGTGGTGGAGAGTCTCCTCCTCGAGGTCTGACGAGCCGTCCACGCGGTACATGATCTTGAGCGGTCCGGATCCGGTGCCGGCGCTTTCGCGGATGCGGTCCATGAGCCACTTCACGAACGCCTCGGCCTCTTCCGTGTAGCCGAGTCCGAGGAGCGCGTACACCGAGAACGACGCGTCGCGGATCCACGTGTAGCGGTAGTCCCAGTTGCGCTCGCCGCCGACCTGCTCGGGGAGCCCCGCCGTGGGCGCGGCGACGAGGGCGCCCGTCGGCGCGTAGGTCATGAGCTTGAGCGTCATCGCGGACCGCGCGACGACCTCGCGCCAACGCCCGCGGTAGGTCGAGCGGTTGTTCCAGTCGCGCCAGAACCGGCGCGTCGTGTGGAACAGCTCGATCATCTCCTCCTCGCTCACCTGTGTCGGCGGTACGCCGCCCGACTCGAGCATCACGCCGGTGAGCTCGCCGGCTTTGAGGGTCCCGGTGATGCGGATGCCGCCGTCGATGAGCTCGATCCGCCCGGCCCGCTGCGACCCGTGGATCACGGGAGGGCCGACGCGGTGGAGCGTGAGCGACAGATCGGGGGTCGTGAACATGACCCCCGACTCGGGCACGGGATGGATCTCGTGAGGAGTCCGCCCGTAGTCGAAGCGCGGCTGGATGTCGGCCTGGAAGGTCATCTCCCCCCGCACCACGCGGACCATCCGCACGAGCCGATGGCGGTCCGTCGCCTCGCCCTCGATCACGGGCATGAAGTCGATGAGCTCGCCGACCCCCGCCTCGCTCATGAACCGCGTGATGAGGATCGCGGTGTCGGGCAGGTAGAGCTGTCGCGTGACGTAGTCGTCGACGAGAGGCCGCACGCTGAAGCGTCCGCCCTTCTCCGCATCGAGCAGAGACCCGAAGACACTCGGCGAATCGAACCGGGGAAGGCAGAACCAGTCGATCGTGCCGTTCACGTCGACGAGCGCCGCTGTCTGCAGATCGCCGATGAGCCCATGGTCCGCGATGTTCGGGTAGTCCTGCGCCACGTAAGACCTCCTCGCTCCGACGAGTCCGACAGTACGCGAGGACGGCCCGCGAAGGTCATACCGACAGGGTGATCCGGCGCGATGGATCTCCTGATGGAGCGCGCGAAAGGGCAGTATCGTTCGAGCCATGAGCACAGTGCAGAGCACGCCCGCGCAGCCCTGGTTCACCCAGGACGCGGATGCCGTCGTCGCGGCGATGGGGACCGATCGCGAGCGCGGACTGACGACCGCCGAGGCCGAGCAGCGGCTCGCGACGTACGGGCCGAACTCGATCGCCGCGGAGCCCGCGCCGTCGGTGTGGCAGGTCGCCCTCCGGCAGCTCGCCGATCCGATGAACATCATGCTCGTCGCCGTCGCGATCGTGAGCCTGTTCATCGACCAGACGAGCGTGGGGATCCTCGTCGGCGCACTCGTCGTGCTCAACGTCGTGCTCGGAGCGCGCCAGGAGCTGAAGGCGAAGGCATCCGTCGACGCGCTCGCGAAGATGCAGGCGCCGAAGGCGAAGGTCGTCCGCGACGGTGTGCTCCAGCAGGTCGATGCGACGAGTCTCGTGCCCGGTGACATCGTCGCGCTCGAGGCGGGCGACATGGTGCCGGCGGATGCGCGCATCCTGCGCTCCGCGACGCTCGAGACGCAGGAGTCCGCGCTCACCGGCGAGAGCACGCCGATCGCGAAGGATGCGGGCACGCTCGACGACCCCGAGACGACGCTCGGCGACCGCGCCAACATGGTCTTCCAGAACACGCAGGTCACGCGGGGGACTGCGACGGTCGTCATCACCGACACCGGGATGACCACGCAGATGGGTCGGATCGCGTCGATGCTGTCGGCGGTCAAGCCCGCGAAGTCCCCGCTGCAGCGCGAGCTCGACTCGCTCACCGTCGTGCTCGGCTGGATCGCGTGGGGCGCGGTCGCGATCATCGTCATCGCGGGGCTCCTGCGGGGGCAGGAGATCGCCTCGGTCCTCGTGCTCGGCATCTCGATGGCGATCTCCGCCATCCCGACGGGCATGCCGTCGTTCGTGCAGGCGATGCTCTCGCACGGCTCGCGCGAACTCGCCGAGCACAACGCGATCGTGAAGAACCTCACCGATGTCGAGACGCTCGGCGCGACGAGCGCGATCAACTCCGACAAGACCGGCACGCTCACGATGAACGAGATGACGGTCGAGTCCCTGTACTACGCGGGGGAGTGGTTCTCGGTCGGCGGCACCGGATACGAGAAGTCCGGCGAGATCCGCGGCGTCGCGGGCGGGGCGATGCCCGACTTCACGAACCTCGCCCTCGGCCTCACCCTGTGCAGCGACGCGACGGTGTCGGACGAGGGCGACGTCATCGGCGACCCGACCGAAGCCGCGCTCGTCGTGCTCGCCGCCAAGATGGGCGCCGACGCCGAGATCACCCGCGCGCGCTTCCCGCGCGCGGCCGAGGTGCCGTTCGACTCGGCGTACAAGTTCATGGCGACGTTCCACGAGATCCCGAACGGCGCCGGCACGCGGCTCATCGCGATCGTCAAGGGCGGGCCGGATGTCGTGCTCGAGCGCTGCGCCCACGCCCTCACGCCCGATGGCCCGGTCGACATCGCGTCACGGCGTGACGAGATCCTCGCCGCCAACCGCAAGCTCTCGGAGCAGGGACTGCGCGTGCTGGCGTTCGCCGTGAGGCGGTTCCCGCAGGGGACGCCCGTGCCGGCCGATCCGATGTCCGCCGTCCACGACCTCACCTTCGTCGGGCTCGTCGGGATCATCGATCCCCTGCGCCCGTCGTCGAAGGAGGCGGTGCGCATCGCGCGCGAGGCCGGCATCGAGGTGCGCATGATCACGGGCGACCACTCGATCACAGCGGCCGCGATCGGCGAGAAGCTCGGCCTCGCGGAGGGCGCCGCGAGCGGAGCCGACATCCAGGCGATGAGCGACGACGAGCTGAAGGCAGCCCTGCCGAACCTGCACGTCTTCGGCCGTGTGACGCCCGAAGACAAGCTGCGCCTCGCGCGGCTCATGCAGGAACAGGGCGCCGTCGTCGCGATGACGGGTGACGCGGTCAACGACGCGGCGGCGCTCAAACAGGCCGACATCGGCGTCGCGATGGGTTCGGGCAGCGACGTCACGAAGCAGGCGGGGAAGATGATCCTCGTCGACGACAACTTCGGCACGCTCGTCACCGCCGTGCGGCTCGGCCGTGCGATCTACGACAAGATCGTGAGCTACGTGCGCTACCAGATGGCGCTGCTGTTCTCGCTCGTGCTGCTGTTCCTCGTCGCGAGCCTCTTCGACATCAACGACGGCGTGCCGCTCACGCCGATCATGGTGCTCTTCCTGAACTTCTTCATCACGATCTTCCCGGTCATCGTGATCATGGTCGACCCCGC
>Ga0180220_1002727_pt1 | contig 10943 bp, 11 predicted proteins | sample eDN5th37CBELigBY_FD_151335 | JGI IMG/M metagenome (GOLD analysis project Ga0180220, IMG submission 151335) | Enriched backyard soil microbial communities from Emeryville, California, USA - eDNA 5th pass 37_C BE-Lig BY (version 2) (version 2) | ecosystem: Environmental > Terrestrial > Soil >... | reverse complement strand
TACAACTGACCTAAATCACCGGACTTCTAGAAGCACGAAAAATATGGAATCCCATGGGGAAGACCCAAATGAAGCAGGGGAGCGGCGGAATATCACGATCTTGCTTTTCTATTCCGATATTCCTTCGTCCGGACGAAAAAGAGGGTATACTTTGGATGAAGGGGTGAACGAATATGAACATGGCGAAAGAAGAGGCGTTAACGGAGGAAAGATGGCAGGCGATCATCGGGAATGACGCGTCCTATGACTTCAAGTTTTTTTACGCGGTCAAATCAACGGGGATTTTTTGCAGGCCTTCCTGCAAGTCAAAGGCCCCCAACCGGGCCAACGTTCGGATCTTCCGCACCGCGACGGAAGCCATTCGGGAGGAATTCCGGCCGTGCAAACGTTGCAAGCCGACGGGCGAACGTTTGCCGGACCGCGAGTGGGTCGACGCGATCGCCCGGTACATGGAGCGGCATTACGACAGCGCGATGACTTTGAATATGCTGGCGGAGATGTTTCATGGCAGCCCGTACCACTTGCACCGGACGTTCAAAAAAATCATGAAAGCAACGCCGGTCGCCTATTTGCAAGGCATCCGATTGGATAAGGCGCGCGAGCAGCTTGCCCGAACCAACATGTCCGTAGCCGAGGTCGGAAGCAGCGTAGGGCTTCCGAATCCGTCCTATTTCATCTCGCTATTCAAACGAACATTCGGCATGACCCCCTACGAATATCGAAAACGGATGATGGGAACGGAGATATGGACCCAAGGAGGCGCATTCGATGAAAAGTGAAGTGTTAGGACCTGTTTATTGGTCGGTGTTGGAACACGGAGGCTGGACGCTGCATCTCGCAGCGACGTCCCGCGGCCTTTGCTACGTAGGTTCGGCTAACAAGCCGTTTGAGGAAATGGAAGAATGGGTGGGAAAACACATGCGCCCGGCGAAGCTGATCCGGGACGATAAGGCGCTGTCGCCTTATATCGGCGAATTGGCGGATTACATCGAAGGCAAGCTGGTGCGCTTCACGATTCCCTGCGACCTGGTCGGCACCCCGTTCCAGCGTTCGGTTTGGGATGCGCTGCGCTCCATTCCCTACGGGGAGACGCGCTCCTATTCGGACATCGCGGAATCGATCGGCAAGCCGGCCGCGGTTCGGGCCGTGGGTTCGGCGATCGGCGCCAATCCGGTGCTCATGTCGGTCCCATGCCATCGCGTCATCGGCAAAAACGGAGCCTTAACCGGCTTTCGCGGCGGGCTCGAGATGAAATCGCGGCTGTTGTCCATCGAGAAAGCGGCCGCCGATACCCGGGCCCGTGAGGTTGCCCATCATGCATAACGAGGTTTCGGAACGGGTTGCGGCTTTGGACTGGGACGCGCTCCACCGGGATTTGGATCAGCAGGGATTCGCCGTTTTCCGGCCGATCCTGACTCCGGAGGAATGCGAGGCATTCATTGCGTCCTACCCCGCCGAAGAGCTGTACAGAAAGACGATCGATATGAAAAGATACCGTTTTGGACTCGGGGAATACAAGTATTTTCAGTCGCCTCTTCCCAGCCGGCTGCAGCAGCTTCGGGAGGCGTTTTATCCGCCGCTGGCGGCTGCCGCCAACCGCTGGCTGGAGCAGCTGGGCAAGGAGCCGGGGTATCCCTGCACGCTTTCCGCTTTTCTGGAGAAGTGCCATGAAGCAGGACAACGCCGTCCCACGCCCCTCATTCTGAAATATGAAGCCGGAGGGTATAATTGCCTGCATCAGGATTTGTACGGCGAGGTATATTTTCCGTTTCAGGTGCTCCTTACGTTGAACCGGAAGGATGTCGATTATGAAGGCGGCGAGTTTCTCTTGGTCGAACAGCGCCCGCGCGCGCAAAGCCGCGGGCATGCGATCAAGCTGGAACGGGGAGCCGGCGTCATTTTCCCGACGAGCTTCCGTCCCGTTCAAGGAGCAAGGGGACATTACCGGGCTTCTCTGCGGCATGGGGTCGGCACCGTAACGGCCGGCAATAGGTACAGCTTGGGCGTCATTTTCCATGATGCGACATAAAACGGAAACTTTAGATATGAGAATTGAACCCGGGGGGAGAAGCCATGACCTATTCGCTGGAATATAAAACGCCAAAATCGATGCTGAATAAAGGGACGGGCTTCCTTTCCGGTTACAGCCATTCGCTAAACCCGTATTCGGGCTGCTCGTTTGGCTGTTCATATTGTTACGTCCGGCGAATGCCCGTAGCCACCTTCCGTGAAAAGGCTTGGGGAACGTGGGTGGATGTCAAACATGGCGCTGCTGACGTGTTCCGGAAAGAGCTCGCCAGGGCTCGAAAGAAGGGGCCGGTCACGATTTTCATGTCCTCGAGCCCCTACCAACCGGCGGAGGCGACGGAACGGATTACGCGCTCCTTGCTGGAAGCGATGGCGGAGCTGCCGCCGGACTTTTTGCTGGTACAGACCCGAAGTCCTCTCGTGAAACGCGATATCGATTTGCTGCTTCGATTGGGGGATCGCGTCAGGGTCAGCATGACCGTGGAAACGGACAGGGAAGACATCAGACGCCATTTTACGCCTGGAACCCCGCCGATCGAAGCGAGGCTTAGGACGCTGAAGCTTCTGAAGGAAGCCGGCGTGCCGGCCCAGGCAACGATTGCGCCCGTACTTCCGAGCACGGATGCTTTTCCGTCCAAATTACGCCCCCTTGTCGACCGGGTATGCATCGACGATTATTTTATGGGAGACGGAAGCGGCGGAAAGCGGACAAGAAGCCTGGGCATCGAGCGGCTTTACGGGGAAATCGGGCTTAAGGAATGGTATGATCCCGGCGCATACCGGACCGTCTATGAACGGTTCATCGGAACTTTTCCGAAGGATCGCGTGTTTCTCAGCCAAAAGGGTTTTGAACCCTAATTTTAAACGAAAGCCGCGACGGGAGGGGGAACAAGCCTATGTTGAGTCAAAACGCCGCGTTTTTTCAATACGGCAAGACGGAAACGGAAGCATTAAAGAACGCGGATCCCATACTTGGCGCGGCCATGCACAAGCTGGGGAGAGTGGAGCGACCCGCGAATCCGGACCTGTTTCAAGCTTTGAGCCAGGCGGTGGTAGGCCAGCTGATTTCGGTCAAAGCAGCTCAGTCCATCTGGGAAAGGATGCTTCGCCGGTTCGGGCGAATCGATCCGGCCGTTATAGCGGCGGAGTCTCCGGAGGAGTTAAGGGCCTGCGGTTTGACGGAGAAAAAAGCGGCATCCATCCATCGCATCGCCAGCAGCATTAGAACCGGCGAGTTTAACTTGAATGAGCTTGTTCAACTCCCTGACGCCGAAGTTGTCCGCCGCTTGACGGCGCTTCCGGGCATCGGCGTGTGGACGGCTGAAATGGTGCTGCTCCATGCGATGCAGCGGCCTGACGTGGTCAGCTGGGGGGGTGTGGCGATCCGGCGCGGAATGATGAAGCTCTACGGTCTTGACGGGTTGTCCAAACAGCAGTTCGACGAATACCGGCGGCGTTATTCGCCGTATGGTTCCGTCGCCTCGATCTATTTATGGGAAATATCATACGGGTAAGGATGGAAATTCATGATGGAAACGGCGGTCGTTCGAGCAAAGCTGCTCGAGCTGGCCGAACCTGAATACCAAAAATTTGCGTCATCCCTCATTCCGGGCGTATCCAATTTGCTGGGCGTCCGGATTCCGGAGCTGCGCAAATTGGCGAAGGGGATTGCAAACGGGGACTGGCGGTCTTATTTGCAGCATGCTCCAGGCGAATATTTCGAAGAGGTAATGCTGGAGGGCATTTTGATAGGCCATGTAAAAGCGGACCCCGCTGAAAAGCTGAAGCATGTCGCCGCGTTTGTCCCTAAAATCGACAATTGGTCGGTATGCGATACGTTTTGCTCCGGCTTGAAATTCACCAAAACGAACAAGGAGCTGGTATGGGATTTTCTTCAGCCATATTTACGGTCCGAAGAAGCATATGACATTCGTTTTGGCGTGGTCATGCTGCTCAATTATTACATCGACGAAGCCTATATCGATCGCGTGCTGCACATCCTGGATCGGATCCGCCACGAAGCTTATTACGTCCGAATGGCCGTGGCTTGGGCATTATCGATGTGTTACGTAAAACTGCCGGCTACGACAATGGCTTACCTGCAGAACAGCACGGTCGATGATTTTACATACAACAAAGCGCTGCAAAAAATAATCGAGTCGACCCGCGTTGATTCGGAGACCAGGCAGCGAATCCGAGCGATGAAACGGAAGTAGCCTCCAATTCATTGGCCCCTGCCTGCAAGATTAGGAGTTTTCTTCCAAGGCGCCACCCGGCGTCTGCTGCGATACACCATCGACACGCTCGGCGGCAAGCCGCCCGTTCAAGCGGGATCAGGCCGCCGGGCAGGGTGTGCATAGCCGTCAAATTCGCTGACATGCATCAAAAAACGAAGTAAGAAGCACCTTTTGTAAAAGGCTGACCTTCAGTCATCTGAAGCGCAAGTCTTTTTCTTTTTTTAATCTGCTTTTAAGAAATATGTAGTATAATATCCGCCTGAGTCAAGTAAGGAGAGGATACGAGTGCAACAATTGTTTAAACCCTCGAAGCGGTTGGGAGCGACGCTGCTTACCCTGTTCTTTGGCGGTTTTGTCCTGAATTTCATCATGCAGGCGGCATCCCTGAACCTGAGTTTGGGAAGGGTTCTGTCCTGGATTTCGCAATATTATTGGCTTTATATTTCCGGGAGCCTGTTTTTCTTTTTTGTGCTGCTCACTTTTGCGGCGATCATTCCGAATGTGTATTCCGGCGCGTTGTTCGCTTTTTTGGTATGCTGCATTTTGGCGGTGGCCAATTATAAAAAGCTGAGCACGACCGGCGAACCGTTATTTCCATGGGATTTGATGCAGGTTAAAAACGCCAAGGAAATGACCAAAATCACGCATGGCATGATCTCTCCCGCAGCCGTGATCATGGCGGTCGTCATCGTCGCCGCGCTGGCGTATTTGGCGTTTAAGCTGCCCAAGCTCAAGGTTCAGCTGCCTTTGCGCCTCGTCATGGTAGCGGTGTCCGTTTTGATGATTGCCGGGTTCATTCAAATGGTCGGCGGGCAAAGCGCGTTTGCAACCTCCATGCACTATCAAAATATTCCCTGGAACCAGAAGGTGAATTACGCGCAGAACGGGTTTGTGTATGCTTTTACGGGCAACCTGAACCAGAAACTGATGGAAAAACCCGAAGGGTACAGCAGAGAGGCGATCGAAAAAATCGCCGCCAAATACCGCAACCTGCCGGATCGCGGAACGGCGAAGCCGGCCGCGGAGCAGCCGAACATTTTGTATATCATGGACGAGGCTTTTTTCGACCCTACCCGGCTGCCTACCTATACCTTTAGCGAAGATCCGCTGAAGTTCATCCATCAGCATGAGCATGCAACGCCTTCCGGGTATTTGCTTTCTCCCGAATTCGGGGGGAATACGGCCAACGTCGAATTCGAAGCGTTAACCGGTTTGTCGATGTATTTTCTGAAGGACGGATCCATTCCTTATCAGCAGCGGATCGTCAAAATGTCTTCGCTTCCGTCGATCGTCAGCATTTTAAAAGAAAAAGGGTACGAAACCAAAGCCCTTCACCCGTTTGACGATACGTTTTATAACCGAAATCGGGTGTATCCGATTCTTGGCTTCGACCGTTTTACGAGCGAAAAGGATTTGCAGAACGCGGAACGGTTTACGCCGAACGGTTATATCACGGATAAGTATGCCATGCAGGAAGCGGTTCGCCAGCTTCAATCGTCGGATAAGCCCGCCTTTCTGCATCTCGTGACGATGCAAAACCATTTTCCGTTCACGAAAGGCTTGAATGGCGAGAACACGATTACGGTCGGCGGCGTCAAGCCGGAATATAAAGACGAGATGGAAACGTACGTGCACGACACGAAATTGACCGACGAAGCCGTTGCCTATTTAAGCGGCGAATTAAAGAACATCAAACGTCCAACGATCGTCGTTTTTTGGGGCGACCATCTGCCGGCCTTGTCTTCGGGAATCTACGCCCAGGCAGGCTGGGACCAAAATCCGCGGCTGAAACATGAGACGAAGCTTCTGTACATGGCCAATTTCGATATCGGAAAAAGCTCCGTCGGCACAATCAGCCCATCGTTTATCGGACCGACGTTATTCAAGCTGAGCGGACAGGAGTTGCCTCCGTATTACAGACTGCTTGAAAAGGTGCAATCCGAAATACCCGGGCTCAATAAAAACGTGCTGATTGGCGCTTCGGGAATCATATCGCAGCTAACCCCCGATCAGCGGTCGCTCTTAAACGATTACCGCTTGGTCGAATACGATTTGCTCGAAGGAGAACAATACGCCAAGGCTCTCCTGTTTTAAGTTCCAATCGACAGACAACCCCGCCGCATCGGCGGGGTTTGTTGTCATGAGCGGGCGATTCGTCGGGGAACCCCCGGCTTCATTGTAAAAACCGCTTAAGTCCGGTATCATTAACCCTGGATGTAGGCGCTTTTTTTGCATCATTTTTATGAATCGCATAATCTATACATAACGAAGTCATTTGGGAAGGAGGAGGTCGAATGGCGACCATAAAAGACGTGGCGAAGCTGGCGGGGGTTGCGCTTTCGACGGCTTCTTATGCATTAAACGGGGACCCGAAAGTAAGCAAAGAGACTAAGGAGAAAGTCCTTGAGGCAGCCCGGCAGCTGAACTACCGCAAAAACGGTTTTGCCATGGATTTGAAACGGAGCCGCACCAACACGATCATGCTGATCCTGACCGATCTTTCCGGGCCTTATTATTCGGAGCTCATCCGGAGCATTCAAGACGTAGCGATTGCAAACGGTTACGATCTGATCGCCTGCAGCTCCATCGGCGCCCAGGACTCCACGGCCGTCCGTTTTCTCCGCGAAAAAAGAGCCGACGGGGCGATCGTATTGGCCCAGAACATTCCGAACGAAATTTTGCTGGAGTCGGCGTCGGAACGTTTTCCGATCGTCGTGATGGACCGGGAGCTTACGGGCGACGGATTGGCGAACGTGTTGGTGGACTGCGAACAAGGCGGTTATATCGCCACGCGCCATTTGCTGGATTCGGGACATCGAACCATTGCTTATGTCAGCGGCCCGCAAAACTCGTATGACAACGGCCAACGTTATAAGGGATATATCCGAGCTTTAAACGAGAGAGATTTAAGCGAGAAGACGAAGTGGCGCCTGACCGGCGGTTTTGTGCGGGATGGAGGATATCGCGCCACCAAAACGATGATGATGCAGGGCGAATTGCCATCGGCGATTTTTTACGGGAACGACGAAATGGCCATCGGCGGCCTGGCGGCGTTGAAGGAAGGCGGGTATTCGATTCCCGGCGACATTTCGATCATCGGCTTCGACGATATCGAGCAGGCCGGTTACATGAATCCGCCGCTAACGACGATTCGCCAGCCCAAACACGAGGCCGGTTCCTTGGCGGCGCATTTGCTGTTCCAAATGCTTAACGGGGAAGAGGTCAACGCGACGTATAAGCTGGGCATTGAACTGGTTCAACGCGGGTCCGTCCGGAATGTAGACACCCGGATCGATAGCTGATTTATTGGACATCACTTGAAAAATACCTTCCGTCAAGCAATAATAGAGACTCGTGTATCATTCCCATCGGGATGATGCTTAATATCTAGCGAAAGAAAGGAAGCGATTCCACATGCCAACGATTCAAGTCGAAGGAAAAGGAACCATTGAAGCGGCGGACGGACAAAAGCTGGTACTCGCTCTGGAGGATCACGGCGTCGACATTCTGCACCGCTGCGGAGGCAATGCGAGATGCACGACCTGCCGCGTAGAGATCCTTGAAGGAGACGCCGGCGCCATGGGCGAAGCGGAGGCAGCGATCCTCGCAACCAAAGGAATCCACGAGCCGAACGTGCGGCTTTCCTGCCAAATCCGCGTACATAGCGATCTGACCGTCAAGCCGGTCATGACCGTTTCCGGTTCCGGCATGGATGCCGGCAAGCGCCCACTCGATTAAAAGAGAATGGCAAATGAATTCATGAAGCGGCTGTTTGTCCACCGAATGGGCAGGCAGCCGTTTTTTATTGGCAGCACGCGGCCGGCAAACCTCCGGAAAATTTTCTGCAAAAGAAAATCGTTGACAATCAAGGCCTTCTGTCCGTTATAATATGTAGACCGTTCGTTATAATTTTGAAGAAAGGAGGCCTCGCTTCCATGGCAGGCAAAGCAAACTCGCGTGAAACCATCGTGAAAACGGCTACCAGACTGTTCTCTGTGCAGGGATATCATGGAACGGGATTGAACCAAATCATCAAGGAAAGCCAATGCCCCAAAGGCTCGCTCTATTATTATTTTCCGGAAGGGAAAGAGGAGCTTGCGCGGGAATGCATCGAGCAGATTAAGCGAATGGTTTCCGGCAAATGGCAGGAGGCTTTCGAACGATTCGAACATCCGGCCCAAGCGATCCCATACCATATCGAAATGATGGCCGAGGATGCCGAAAAATCGAATTTTGAGGGTTTTACCCCTCTCAGCTTCTGGAATGCAGTGGAAACGTGTTCCGTCAGCGTATCGCTTCGGGAAGCTTGTCAGAACGCAATCGATGAGTGGCACGGGATGTTATCCCAGCGGCTGCAATCGGCGGGACTTGATGCGGAACGTGCCGCCGAGACGGCCACGGTCATCTTGTCCATGATGGAAGGTTCGCTGATCATTGCCATGACAAAGCAGGATTCCGGACCGATCCATGCGGCATCCAAGTATATGGGGATACTGGTAGAACGCCTGCTGGACGTCAGCCGGTCGGATCAATCGTCCCCAAAAAGCGAAAGACATAAAAAAGAAGATTGAGATAGAAAGAGCGACAGTGATCTAGATAACAAATAGAGATAGAAATCAGACATATGGAGGTTAGGTATTGTGGAAGCAGCCATGCAAAATACACAAACGGCAGCAAGCTCGGACAAACGATTCAAAGTCATCCCGATCATGGTCGCGCTGCTCATCAGCGGATTTATCGGGATGTTCAGCGAGACGGCGTTAAACGTCGCTTTAAACGATTTGATGCAGGTGCTGCACATTTCGCCGCCGACGGCGCAATGGCTCACTACGGGATATTTGCTGACGCTGGGCATTTTAGTGCCGGTATCCGGCCTTTTGCTGCAATGGTTTACGACGAGACAATTATTTATTACCGCGCTGATCTTTTCGATCGCCGGTTGTTTGATTGCGGCGCTGGCGCCGAGTTTTGAAGTACTGCTGGTCGCTCGCGTCGTTCAGGCCGCGGGGACGGGCATTATGCTCCCGCTGATGTTCAACACGATTCTGGTTATTTTCCCGGCAGAAAAACGGGGCGCCGCCATGGGCATCATCGGCCTCGTGATCATGTTCGCCCCTGCGGTCGGCCCGACGATCGCGGGTCTGTTGATCGAAAACCTCAGCTGGCACTGGATTTTCTGGCTGTCTTTGCCTTTTCTCGTGTTGGCGCTGGTTTGCGGCATCCTGTTCATGCAAAACGTATCGACCATCACCAAACCGAAAATCGATCTGTTGTCGATCATTTTATCGACGATCGGCTTCGGCGGCATCGTGTTCGGCTTCAGCAGCGCCGGCGAAGGCGGAGGCTGGACGAGTCCGAAGGTGATCGCGTCCCTGATCATCGGTATCGCGGCACTGCTCTTGTTCGGTTGGCATCAATTGCGAATGAAGCAGCCGATGATCAACCTGCGGGCATTCAAATACCCGATGTTTTCGGTCGGCGTCGTCATGGTCTTTATCAGCATGATGATCATTTTGTCGTCGATGCTGGTGCTGCCGCTGTTCCTGCAGGGCGGTTTTGGAAAATCGGCGTTTTACGCCGGACTCATTATGCTTCCCGGGGGAATCGTGAACGGCTTGATGTCTCCCCTCATGGGGCGTTTGTTCGATAAATATGGTCCGAAGTGGCTTGTATTCCCTGGTTTTATTGTAGCAGCCGCGGCTCTGTGGTTTTTCTCGGGCGTAACGGCCGCTTCCGCCGCTTTCCTCATCATCGTGCTGCATTCCTGCTTGATGATCGGCATTTCAATGATCATGATGCCCGCGCAGACAAACGGCTTGAACCAGCTGCCGCGCGAATATTATCCGGACGGAACCGCGATCATGAACACTCTTCAGCAGGTGGCGGGGGCCATCGGCACGGCGGTTGCCGTCAGCATCATGTCGGCCGGGCAGGAGAGCTATTTTAAAACCCATCCGGGCGGGAATCCGATCGATGCGTTGACGGCCGGCGTATCGCATGCCTTTATGTTCGGCATGATCATCGCTCTGGCCGGCTTCGTGATCGGCCTGTTTATTAAACGGGTTCCGGTAAAACACGATTAAATAAGCGCAAAAACCCCAAAGCCACGGCTGCGGGGTTTTTCATCGTTTTTGGCGACGATCCTTCGGATCATTCGTCCGTCGAATCTAGCAATAGGTTTTATCCCATCCTTCTAAACTATTTCATGCTGTGTCCGCTGTCTATGATCCCCCGGTTCCCGATGACCTGCCGTTGGGGGAGGCTGCGCGTGCAGTTGTTGGGCGGCCCGATGAACACCGTATCTTGGATCGGGGCCAGCGTCGCTTTGACCTGTTCTTCGTTCAAGCAGTAGGTGTGGGCAAATATTTCGGCCGGGGTAAGCCGCAGCAGATCGGACCCTCCGATAAATTCGGGAACCGGGGCGTCGAAAATGGCTAAAATGTGCGTGTTGTCCGCCGTCGCGATTTCGTAATGCCACCAGCCCTGGGGCACATTGGCGACTTGCCCGGGAGTTATCGGTATGTTGATCAGTTTCTTCGTAAACGGATTGACCAGGGAAACGACGGCTGCGCCTGAAATCAGGTAGACCAGTTCAGAGGCATTTTGGTGGATATGGGGTTCGACCACATTGGATTTGCTCAAATAAATATCGAGCAGCGATACGTTTCCCAGGGTATT
>Ga0180220_1002725_pt1 | contig 10948 bp, 10 predicted proteins | sample eDN5th37CBELigBY_FD_151335 | JGI IMG/M metagenome (GOLD analysis project Ga0180220, IMG submission 151335) | Enriched backyard soil microbial communities from Emeryville, California, USA - eDNA 5th pass 37_C BE-Lig BY (version 2) (version 2) | ecosystem: Environmental > Terrestrial > Soil >... | reverse complement strand
GCTGGGCGGGGGGGGCGAGGACGTGGAGCGTTCCGTCTCGTCGACGTTCGCCTTCGCCGGTCGGATGCGGCTCCCGTTTTTGACCATCTACGCCAAGCAGCTCGCGGAGTGGGGATTCGCCGTCCCGGAGATGATGTCGCCCGGGCTTTTTGACCGCTACAATGGCGACCTGGCCAACGGGGGCCAGGGGGAAATCCTGATCGCGGCCCGCCCATAACCGCCCCGCCCGCACTTTCCGTCTTGAGGTTTCGCCATGCCGATGTCGTTGAACTCCCGCGCCCTTGAGATCGTCGAAGCGCTTTTGACTCGGGCCGAAGAGCGCCGGGTGTCGGTTCTCGAGGTCGACGGAGGAGGCCGCTTCGTCGATTGCGGGATCGAGGCGCGGGGGGGACTGCTCGCCGGGATCGATCTGGCGCGGATCTGTCTTGGGGGCTTGGGGGACGCGACGATCCAGCCGGGAGAGGTCGCCGGCCGGGCGGTCCCGCTCATTCAGGTTGTCACCGATCATCCGGTCCAAGCGTGCCTCGCCGGTCAATACGCCGGCTGGGCGATCTCCGAGGGGAAGTATTTCGCGATGGGTTCCGGCCCGATGCGCGCCTCGCGGGGCAAGGAGCCGATTTTTGAGGCGATTGGTTTTCACGAGTCGCCCCCGGCCGTCGTCGGCGTGTTGGAGACCCGCAAGGCGCCGCCGCCGGCCGTCTTCGCCAAGGTTGCCTCGGAATGCAACGTCCCCGCCTCGGCCGTTACGCTCCTGGCCGCGCCGACGGCCAGCCTCGCCGGCGGCGTTCAAATCGTGGCCCGCTCGATCGAAACGGCGCTTCACAAACTGGCCGAGCTGAAATTCGACCTCGGCCGGATCGTCTCGGCCCAGGGGACGGCCCCTTTGCCCCCGATCGCCGGCGACGACTTGGCGGCGATCGGCCGGACGAACGACGCGATCCTTTACGGCGCCCGCGTGATCCTCTTCGTCACCGGCGACGACGCCTCTCTGGAGGAGATCGGTCCCCGCGTTCCGTCGTCGGCCTCCCGCGACTTCGGCGAGCCCTTCGCCGCGATCTTCGCCCGATACAACAACGACTTCTACGCCGTCGATCCCCACCTGTTCAGCCCCGCGGAGGTCGCGTTCCAGAACCTCGACACCGGCCGAACCCACCTCTTCGGCTCGCTCCGCCCCGAGATCGTCGCGCGGTCGTTCTGGGAATGAGTCGAAGAACCGGGATCGAAACAGGGATGTTCGCTCATCATGACCATTCTCGCCGCCTTGGTTTCTGGAACGGGTTGGCACGTCGCCGACCTGCTTAGGGCCGCTTCGCTGTTGGACGTGGATTTGCGCGTTTTGCCGTTCGCTGAGGTCTCGGCGGAGGTGGGGGGGACGTTGGGGAGCGTGTCGGCGGGGGGAGTTGCGCTCGACGACGTGGACGGCGTGTTCGTTCGGATGATGCCGCCGGGCGGTCTGGAGCAAGTCGTCTTTCGAATGGACGCCTTGCACCGGCTGTCGGCCCTTGGGGTCCCCGTATGGAACACCCCGCGCGCGGTGGAGGCGGCCGTCGACAAATATTTGACGCTCAGTCTTCTCGAACGCCGAGGGATCCCGGTCCCCCGGACTTGGGCCGGGCAGACGGCCGAGCAGGCGCTTCGCGCTTTCGACCAATTGGGCGGAGACGTTGTGGTGAAGCCCCTGTTCGGTTCGGAGGGGCGGGGGCTTTCGCGGATTAGCGACCCCGAGTTGGCCTGGCGATGCTTCCACGCCCTCGAACGGATCGGGTCGGTGTTGTATCTTCAGAAATGGATTCGACACCCCGGGCATGATCTGCGACTTTTCGTGTTGAAGGGTCGCGTGCTCGGGGCGATGCGGCGGACGGCCCGGCTGGGCGAGTGGCGAACGAACGTCGCGGTTGGCGGCTCGGCCGAAGCTTGGCGACCCGATCCCGCGGCCGAGCGCTTGGCCCTCGCCGCGACGGACGCCGTGGGCGCGGTCTTCGCGGGCGTTGACCTGATTGAAGACCTGGATCGGGGCGAACTCGTCGCGCTGGAGGTCAACGCGGCGCCCGGCTGGCGGGCCTTGGCGCGCGTGACCGGGGTCGACGTGGCCGCCGCCTTGATCGAGGCCCTTCGGGATGAATCGCGATGAGCCCAACTGATCCAAACGCCGAATCAAGGGGCTCCGACCCGTCGTCGGGCAAGCTCGCTCAAATCGCCTGCATTCTGGAGGCGACGGCGCGGAAGCCGGGGAACGTGCATCGGTTCGCCGACTTCGCCGACCTGGATTACGTCGACTTCCTGCTCAGCGCCGCGGCCATCGCCGAACCGCTCGACCAGGCGGAACGCGAGGGGATCGGCCCCGCCATTTTGGCGGCCGTCGAGGCCACCCGACGTTTGATCGCCACGAACTCAAACCTGGGGATGATCTTGCTCCTCGCGCCCATGGCCGCCGTTCCCCGAGCCGAGGATCTGCCCGACGGCCTGGAGCGCGTTCTCGCCGCCACGACCATCGAGGACGCCCGATTCGTCTATCAAGCCATTCGGATGGCGAGCCCCGGGGGCATGGGGAAGGTCGCCGACCAAGACATCGCCGGCGAGCCGACGGTCACGCTCCGCGAGGCGATGATTCTGGCCGCCGATCGCGACATCATCGCCCGGCAATACGCCAACGGCTTCAAACAGGTTTTCGATGATGGGCTGCCGGCGCTCAAAAGGCGGCTCGACGATGGCCGGCCGCTCGAACCGGCGATCATCGGCGCTTATCTGGACTTGTTGGCGAGCCATCCCGATACCCTGATCGTCAGAAAGGCGGGCTGGGAGAGGGCCCGAGAGGCGTCGCGCCTCGCGCGAGCCGTTCTCGACGCCGGCTGGCCCGACGCCCGCGACGGACGGGACCGCTTCGAGGCGCTGGATCAATGGCTCCGAAGCGAAGGCAACCGCCTGAACCCCGGCGCGACGGCCGACCTGTCGGCGGCGGTCTTGTTCGCCGGACTCCGCGATGGGACAATCAGGTTGCCCCGTTCAACGGGCCCGGATGGGTGGTCGGGAACCCCGGTCGACCTCCGCCGTTTCGCTTAAATCTCCTCCTCCTCCACCCGCTTCCGGAAAGGTCCGTCTCCGTGTCCAGCGCTGGTTTCAAGGTTCGCGTCACCAAGGATTTTCTGGTCTTCTCGTCGGGCCATTTCATCACGTTCAACGGCGACCACTGCGAGCGAATCCACGGGCACAATTATCGAACGGCGGTCGAAGTCGAGGGCGATTTGGACGAGAACCATTACGTCGTCGATTTCCTCGCGCTTCGGGACATGACCCGCGTGATCACCGACGAACTCGATCACCGGATGCTTCTGCCCAGTCAAAGCGCGTACATCCGTTTGGAGGACGATGGGCCGAACATCGTCGCGCGTTATAAGGACCGTTACTGGAGCTTCCCCCGCGACGAGTGCGTGGTTCTGCCGATTCCCAACACGACCACCGAGCTGCTCGCGCGTTACATCGCCGAGCGGCTGCTGGCCGACATGCGCCAGCGCGGTTGGACCGATCCTCGGTTGCTCCGCGTCGAGGTCGAAGAGTCGTTCGGCATGACGGCCGAGGTCGCGCTGACGCCTTGATGGATCATCGAACGAACGCGGCGAGTTGCTCCCGGTCGATGTGGCCGTCATGAAGCGCCGAGCCGATCAGGACCGCCGCGGCCCCTTGGTCGCGGAGACGCTCAAGCTCCATCGCGTCAACAACTCCGCCGCCGAGCGAGACTTCGATCCCCGGATTCGTTTCCAAGATCGACGAGAGAAGGGGCTCCGTTCCCGGCCCCTCCCCACGGCCCACGCGGACTAGGTCGAGAAGCAGAACCCGGCGAACGCCGAGCCCGATCACGTGGTTCGCCAGGCCGATCGCGTCGGCCTCGGGCCATGCATTGGGCGAGGAAGTGATCGGTCGGCCGTTCCAGAGGTCGAAGCTCACGATCAAGCGCTCCGGCCCCGCGCGGTCGAGCATGGCCGAGAGCGAGTCGGGGCCGCGCAGGCTCTCAAGGCCGGCGATGATCGAAGTTCCGCCGAGGTCGAGCAGGGGGGGGAGGTCGCCTTCGTCCTTGAGTCCCGCGTCGATCCAGAGATCGAGGCCCATGCCGGCGATCGCGCGATGAAGCGCCCGGTTTGGCTCGCCTCGCGTGATCGCGTCGAGGTCGGCCAGGTAGAGCGACGAGAGCCCCAGCGCGTCGCGGCAGGCCCGCGCCAGTTTCAGCGGATCGTGGCCGGAGTGTAAGATGCTCCGCAACGGCCGATACCGCTCGCGCTGCCCACCCACCGCGTGGACGGCCAGACCGCGCTGGACGTCGATGACCGGAATGACACGGAAGATCGAACCCGCCATGAGCGTCCCAAATTTCCCAACGATCCTTATTTATGAGCACATCACCGGCGGCGGCATGGCCGGAGAGCCCTTGCCCGAGTCGTTGGCCGCCGAGGGCCGCGCGATGCGACGGGCGCTCGCGGAGGATTTCGCCGCCGCCCTTGACGGAAAAACGCGCGTGATCGTAACCCTGGATCCGCGGTTCCCGTCCGAGGATGGCCCCTGGTCCACGGTCTCCCTCGACTTCGGATCATCGCTTGATCGTTTTCGAGAGATCGCCGGCCGGGCGGATTATACCCTTTTGATCGCCCCCGAAACGATGGGAACGCTCGAGCGCCTGACGCGAGCCGTCGAAGAGACCGGAACGCGCCCGCTCGGCCCCTCGCCAGAGGCCGTCGCGCTGACGGCCGACAAAGCGGCGTTGGGGCGTTGGTTCGAACGGCATGGGATTCCGACTCCTCCGTTCCAGGTCGTCGAGCCGGCGAATGGGCTTCCCGAGGATTGGACTGGCCCGGCCGTGCTCAAACCGATCGACGGCGCCGGTTCGATCGATACATTCCGAATCGATGATCCGAACAACCCGCCCGACGGCGCGCTTGGGCTCGCCGCGGGACTGCTCCAGCCCCTCGTCGCCGGCGAGACGATGAGCGCCTCGCTGCTGGTTTCTCCAGAGCGCGGCGCGGCGTTGATCGCGATCGGGAGGCAGCGGATCGAAACGCGCGAGGGACGATTCGCCTATCGGGGAGGCTCGTTGCCAACGCCTTGTCCCGAAGCTTCGCCGATACTGATAAGGGCCGTCGAGTCGATCCCTGGATTGAGGGGATTCATCGGCGTCGATTTCCTCTGGGACGCAAATCGAGGCGCGGTCAACGTCCTGGAGATCAACCCAAGGCCCACCACGTCATGCGTTGGGCTTTGCCGGGCGCTTCCACGGGGACTGTTGGCCGACGCCTGGTTGGCGGGCTTGAACGCGACGAAGCGATGGGACCCATTGATCGACCAAATCGCCGGTGAAGTCGAAGCCGCTCCGATGGTTCGGTTCGACGCCGATGGACGGGTGGTTCTCGAAGACGAGGGTGACGCGCGTTGACGACGAGTGGAACGGGAGCGTTTAAGAAGCGGCCGACATGGTTGGGGATCGACGTCGGCGGGGCGAATCTCAAGGCCGCCCATGGAGACGGCTCGGCTGGGTCGTCGCCTTTCGCGGTTTGGAGGACGCCCGAACGGTTGAGCGAGGCCATCGCCGAGCTGGCGTCGGGTTTTCCTCCGTTCGACCGGGTCGCGGCGACGATGACCGCCGAGCTTTGCGACTGTTTCGCGACCAAGCGCGAGGGAGTCTTGAGCATCGTCGACTCTCTCTCTCAAGCCTTCGGCCAACGTCCCGTATGGTATTGGGGGACGGACGGACGATTCCACGACGCCGAGGAGATTCGTGGCCAACCGCTGCTCGCCGCCGCGTCGAACTGGGTGGCGCTGGCGACCGTCGCGGCTCGGCTGGTTGAGGGCGAATCGGCGCTCTTGATCGATGTTGGAGGCACGACCACCGATTTGATCCCGCTCCGCGGCGGGCGAGTCGCCGCGCGGGGGCGAACCGACCTGGAGCGGCTGCGAACCGGGGAACTCGTCTACGCGGGGGTCGTTCGAACTCCCGTTTGCGCGCTGGCGCGGGAGCTGCCGTTTCGCGGCGAGTTGACGGGACTCGCGGCCGAGTTGTTCGCGACGACGAAGGATATTTATCTGTTGCTGGGCGACCTCGCGCCGAACGCGGCCGACGTCTCGACCGCCGATGGACGCCCCTCGACTCCCGAGGCGGCCCATGAACGACTGGCCCGGATGGTGGGGGCCGATCGCGAGACCTGCTCGCGAACCGACGCCGAAGCGCTCGCGAGGGCCGCGGATCGCATTTTGGTCGATCGGCTGATCGAGGCCGCGCGGCGGGCCAGCGCGGCGACGATCGGCGAGACGAAGGTCGCCGTGGTGAGCGGAGAGGGGGAATTCCTCGCCCGTCGCGTCGCGTCGGCGCTCTTGGGGAAGGAGGGCGTTGTTCATTCGCTGGGCAGCCTCTGGGGACAAAGCGCGTCCGAGGCGGCTTGCGCCCACGCGTTGGTTGAGCTTGCCGCGGAGCGCTGGCATGAAATCCTATGACGATTCCGGTCCCGTCACGGTCGTCAAGGTCGGCGGCAGTCTCTTGATCTGGTCCGAGTTGCCGGAGCGGCTGGAGGCGTTTCTGAGTGGCGAGGAGACCAAGGGACGGCGTCTGGTTCTGATCGTGGGAGGAGGAACCGCCGCGGACCTTGTCAGGACGCTCGACGCGGCGCGTGGGCTCGGCGACGAGACCGCTCATCGGCTGGCGCTTCGAGCCCTGGATTTCACGGCCGAATTGCTCGCGGCGCTTTTGCCAGGCTCCCGGGTCACCCGCCGGTTGGATGAGCTTCCTTCGATCCATCGGAGCGGCCTGAGGCCGATCCTGGCGCCCCGACTCCATCTTGAGGAGGTGGACGAGCGGCGGCCCGACCGGCTTCCCTTCTCCTGGGACGTGACGACCGACTCGATCGCCGCCCGGATCGCCGAAACCTTGAGGGCCGAGCGGTTGGTTCTGCTCAAGAGCGCGTCCGCGGCGGAGGGAATGACGCGCGGGGAGGCCGCTCGGTCGGGGCTCGTCGACGCGATCTTCCCCGAAGCGGCTCGCGCCTTGAGTCGCGTGGAGGTCGTCAACCTCCGCCGCCAATCGTTGGAATCGCGCCCGCTCTTCAAGTGATGGATCGTCGCGCGACTTGACTCGGTTGGAACTCGCGCGGACAATCGGGTCGGCGGTTGGGAGAAGTCCGTCGACGAGGTTGTCGAGGGAGCGCCGAGCACCATCCGCGACGCCGCGGCCGATCTCGGCTCTCCCTTTGTTCCCGCGATCTCGGCTTCACGCAACTACGATTTGGGCGGAAGAATGATGCCTCATTCGATGCTGGTTCCTCTTGACCGACCGGAAGTCGCCCCATACCCACTCTCGGATCGGCTGCGCTCGCAGCTCGTCTACTTCATGGCCGGACCCGAAGCGCCGGGGATGCCGGAATTGGGGGAAAACGAATACTGGTTCGATCGCGACGACGTGACCAGATGGATCATGGAGGGGGTGTTTTACCTGGTCTCTCCGCTTGATACGGAGAACATGACCGAGGTTGAGTTGTCCGAGGAACAGGACGCCCTGCTCAACTGGCTCGACCGCAACGAGATCCGTCACGCCCGCGTTGACGGGTGATCCGACCCCAAGCGCGACCCTGATCGCGGCGCCTCCCCCTTGCGACGGCCGAAAATTCGCCGGAGAATGGCGAACGCGCCTCGCCCGCCTCGGGAGTTGCCCAACCCTGGGTTGACGCCCGATCTCAGCTTGCGCGCCCTCCCGAACCGCTCCCTCGCTTCCCTCCGACGACCCGGGCCATCGCCCCTCGGGACGGCTCCGACGTGGCGATCCCGTTTCCGAGCGGCGACGCTCGTTCTTGAAGAGGAGACGACCCGTGTTCCCATCGCGCTGGGGCCTTTTCGGACTGGTTGGCGTCGTCTTGGCTTGCGTTGCTCTTGAGGCCGCTTCGGACGATGGGCCGGCTGGGCGGGAAGCTCCCCATTTGGGTCCGAAGTCGACCGGACCGGACGTCATCGCCTTGTGGCGCTTCGATTCCGACGCCCCGGCCAAGGACGCTTCGGGGAACGGCCACGACTTGCAATTGCAGTCGACCGGCTCGGAATTCGTCGCCAAGGAGGGACGGTTCGGCGGCTCGTTGCGAGTGAGCGTGGGAAATGAGGTCGTCGACAAGCCCCACGGCGCGGCTGCGGCCGACCACGACGCGCTGACGCCCAAAGGGGCGTTTTCCATCGAAATGTGGATTCGCCCCGACGAGCGCTTGGCGTCGCTGAGGACGGCGTTCCTCTTGGACAAAAAAGGGTTCCCCTACGCGAGCAATCGGCCGAACGCGAACGATGATTATCTGCTGCAACTGGTCAAGGCTCCGGGGGACGACGAATACCACATCGAAGTCCAACTCGGTTACGGAACGGAGTCGGACGCGCTCCGCTCCCGCCCGGTGAAACTGGAGGCGGGCGAATGGCGTCACATCGGCTACAGCTATGACGGTAAGGGGACCAGCCGGTTCACGCTGGATGGGGAGTTGGTGGGGTTCGCACAGCGAGAAGGCCGGGGCGCGATCAGCAACGGAGTTTATCGCCTGGCCATCGGCGACCGGACGATGAGCACTCACGCGCCTTTCCCTGGGATGATCGATGAGGTTCGCCTGAGCAATGGTCTGGTTCGATTGACGACCGACCGGGTGATCGTGGACGCCGACGCCTCTCGCCGGGCGTTTTACCGCCTTGAGGAGAACGCGGCGCTTCGACTGAGGATCCTCAACGAAGACGGGGCTCCACTCGCCGGAGCCTCGGCTCGCGTGTTGATCGAAGGAAGCGAGGACCGGGCGTTCCCCCTAACGGACATCGACGCCGGCGGGTTCGTCGACGTCGAGGTTCCCATCGACGCTCGGCTGCAAATTGGCAAGTACCCAGCGCGGATCACCGTCGCGGATCAGGCGGGCGAGCCGCTCGGAAAACCCACTCCGATCGATCTGACCATCGCGCCCCGGCCCTTGTCCAACCAGATGCCCGTCGTCATGTGGGGCTTCCCCAACGATCTTCGCGAGGCCAAGGAGATCGGATTCACCGACTGTTTCGTCGGCGCGCCTGTGGACTTTCAACGCCTCTGGGACGCGGGCGAGCCGCAAGACGCGCGCGAGTCGCCCCGGTGGATGGAAACGCGCAAGCGCCTGGATGAGATGATGGCCATGGGGCTCGGAGGCGCGCTTTCGCTGAATCCGGCCTCTTGGGTCGCCAAACAGCCGAAATATTGTCGCGTGGACCGCGACGGCCAGGCTTATCAAAACGCCAACGTCTGCGGCCTGTTCGACCGGGTTCAATCCTTCTGTCGGAACACCGGAGCGACCGCCGTCCGGCCGCTGGCCGACATGCCGGCGCTTCGGGCCGTCCTCGTTCAATCCGAACTGCGCGACGGGACGCAACTCTGTTTCCACGACATCGACAAAGAGGCGTACAAGACGTTTTCCGGCGTCGAGATCCCGCCCGAAATCCAAATCAAGAACGGTCTTCCGTACCCCTCTTTGCCCGACTTCCCGACCAACCGCGTCGTGGACGACGATCACCCGATCTTGGATTACCTGCGCTGGTTCTGGAAACGGGGAGACGGCTGGAACCAGTTGCAAACGGCCGTTCATCAAGGAGTCAAATCAAAGCACCCGCGCCTGTGGACTTGGTACGACCCGGCCGTTCGCGTTCCCAGCGTCTGGGGAAGCGGAGGCGAGGTCGACTTCGTTTCGCACTGGACCTACAGCTATCCCGATCCCTTGAAGATCGAACTCGCCTGCGACGACCTGCTCGCGATGGCCGAGGGCCGGCCTGAACAGCAAGTGATGAACATGATCCAAATCATCTGGTATCGCGCTCAGACGGCCCCCGCGCCCAAAGAGGGAGACGAGGCCCCGGCGCATCAGGCGGAGTGGGAGAAGAAGCTTCCCGAGGCCAAGTTCATCTCGATCGCGCCGGACCACCTGAGCGAGGGGATGTGGCTGGAGCTCTCGCGGCCGATTAAGGGGATCATGAACCACGGCTGGGGATCGCTGGGCGCCGAGGTCGGATATGAGCAGGGAAGCTATTCGACCACCAACGCCGAAACCCGCGTTCGCCTCGCGGAGATGATTGACAAGGTGGTCAAGCCCCTGGGACCGACCTTGATGCAAGTGCCCGACGCTGAGGCCGACGTCGCCTTCCTCCAAAGCTTCGCCTCGCAGATGCTGGCCAGGCGGGGAACCTACGGCTGGGGAGGAAGCTGGGGCGCCGACGCCTATATGACGCTCCGTTACGCGGCCATCCAGCCCCGGATCGTTTACGACGAGTCGATCGCGAGGAACGGCCTGGACCAGTACAAAGTCTTGGTTTTGGCCGATTGCGACGTGCTGATCCGGAGCGTGGTCGACGCGATCCTCGCGTTTCAAAAGCGCGGTGGGATCGTCATCGGCGACGAGCGTTTGACGCCGGCCATCACCCCCGACATCGCGATGAAAAGTCGCGCCCGTTCCGGCAAGGCCGACGTGGACAAGGCCGCCGCGCTGGAGCGCGCCGCCAAACTCCGCGCCGACTTGGCCAACGCCTACAAGCGTCCGGTGGACGGCGACAACCCCGAGGTCATCTTGCGAACGCGCCGATACGGCGACGCCGACTACGTCTTCGCCATCAACGACCACCGAGAGTTCGGCGACTACGTTGGTCATCACGGGCTGGTGATGGAGAAGGGCCTGCCCTCGCGAACCTCCATCACCCTCTCCCGCGCGGACGGACACGTCTACGACCTGACCGAGTCGAAGCCCGTCTCCGAAGTTCAAAAGGCCGACGGCCGCCTCTCGTTCCCCTGCGACCTCGGCCCGGGCCAGGGCCGGCTCTATCTAGTGCAGAATCAGGCGACCTTCTGTTCAAGAGGCTGAAGTTGCTCACAGCCGTAGTAGTCACAGACGCGATCCGTGATCTCCCGCGCCGTCAGCAATCGGCCCGGCTCCACAATGGCGCGCTT
>Ga0180220_1002724_pt1 | contig 10954 bp, 9 predicted proteins | sample eDN5th37CBELigBY_FD_151335 | JGI IMG/M metagenome (GOLD analysis project Ga0180220, IMG submission 151335) | Enriched backyard soil microbial communities from Emeryville, California, USA - eDNA 5th pass 37_C BE-Lig BY (version 2) (version 2) | ecosystem: Environmental > Terrestrial > Soil >... | reverse complement strand
GGAAGGACGGCGATGTGGCTCGCGCTCATGATCGTCTCCATGGCTCCCGGCCGTCGAACTGCGGCGCTTCTCGCGCGCCGCATTATGCGCTACCCCGGCACTCCGGATCCCACGCGCCGCGACAACGGCGCCAGCCGAGCAGGTGCCGACAGATGGCTGACACGTATGACCTCATCGTCAAGGGCGCAACCGTCGTCAATCAGAATGGCGAAGGCGTGCGCGATATCGCGATCCGCGGCGGACGCATTGCAGCCATCGGGCAGCTCGGTTCGGCAAAGGCGGCCGATGTGCTCGATGCCAGGGGCCTGCATGTGCTTCCAGGCGTGATCGACAGCCAGGTGCACTTCCGCGAGCCGGGCCTCGAGCAGAAGGAGGACCTGGCGACGGGCAGCCGCGCTGCGGTGATGGGCGGTGTGACGGCCGTGTTCGAGATGCCGAACACAAAACCGCTGACCACCGACGCCGCGGCCCTCGCCGACAAGGTGGCGCGCGCACGGGGACGCATGCACTGCGACTTCGCGTTCTACGTCGGCGGCACTCGCGAGAACATCGCCGACATCCCGGCGCTCGAGAGGCTCGAGGGCTCGGCCGGCATGAAGGTCTTCATGGGCGCCTCGACCGGCGACCTCCTGGTCGAGGACGAGCCGTCGCTCGACCGCATCATCGCGCGCATCTCGCGACGGGCGGCCTTCCACTCGGAGGACGAGGCGCGGCTCCGCGCCCGGGCGGATGTCCGCGAGCGCGGCAATCCGGCCACCCATCCCGTCTGGCGCGACGTCGAGGCGGCGGTGATCGCGACGAAGCGGCTGGTCGGCCTCGCCGAGACATACCGCCGCCGCGTGCACGTGCTGCACATCTCGACGGCCGACGAGATCCGCTGGCTGCGCGACCATAAGGACTGGGCGACGTGCGAGGTGACGCCGCATCATCTCACGCTCGTCGCGCCCGACTGCTACGAGCGCCTCGGCACGTTCGCGCAGATGAACCCGCCGGTGCGCGACGAGGCGCACCGCCAGGGCATCTGGGCCGGCATCGCCGACGGAACCGTGGACGTGCTCGGCTCCGACCACGCGCCGCACACGGTCGAGGAGAAGCACCGCCCTTACCCCGAGAGCCATTCGGGCATGACCGGCGTGCAGACACTGGTGCCGCTGATGCTCGATCACGTCAACGCGGGGCGCTTGTCGCTGGCGCGCTTCGTCGACCTGACGAGCGCGGGGCCACAGCGCATCTTCGGCATCGTCGGCAAGGGGCGCGTCGCGGTCGGCTACGACGCGGACCTGACGATCGTCGATCTCGGCCGCACGGAGACGATCAGCAACGCCTGGATCCAGTCGCGCTGCGCCTGGACGCCCTACGATGGCGTGACGGTCAAGGGCTGGCCGGTTGGCACCTTCGTCCGCGGCCGCCGCGTCATGTGGCAGGGCGAGATCGAGGACAAGGCTGCCGGCGCCCCCGTTCGCTTCCTCGAAGGCGCTCCTTGAGCCGCGGGCCGTGGCGGCTCAAACACTTGCTCGTGGAGAAACGTTCACGGCATGACCTCTGACAGCGCCTTCGAGATCTTCCTCGCGATCGCGCCGGGCCTCGAAACCGCGCTCGCGGCCGAGGCCCGGAGCCTCGGCTTTGCGGGCGCGAGGGCGATCCCTGGCGGCGTCACCATCCTCGGCCGGTGGCCCGAGGTCTGGCGCGCCAACCTCGCCTCCCGCGGCGCAGCGCGGGTTCTTGCCCGCATCGGTTCGTTCCGGGCCGTGCACCTCTCCCAGCTCGACAAGCGCTCGCGCCGCGTGCCGTGGGCCAAGGTCCTGCGCGCCGACGTGCCGTTCCGCGTCGAGGCGACGTGCAAGGCCTCGCGCATCTATCACTCGGGTGCTGCCGCAGAGCGCATCGAGCGGGCTATCCGCGAAGAGCTTGGCGCGCCCATCTCCGCGGACGCCGAGGTCGTCATCAAGGTGCGCATCGAGCGCGACATCTGCACCATCGCAGTCGATACCTCCGGCGAGCCCTTGCACAAGCGTGGCTTCAAGGAGGAGATCGCCAAGGCACCGATGCGCGAGAACCTGGCGGCCATGTTCCTTCGCGACTGCGGCTACGACGGCAGCGAGCCCGTGGTCGATCCGATGTGCGGCTCAGGCACGTTCATCATCGAGGCGGCCGAGATCGCGGCGGGGTTGATGCCTGGTCGCGCGCGCCATTTCGCGTTCGAGAAGCTCGCGAGCTTCGACGACTCGGCATGGCAGGAGATGCGGAGCATTGCGCTTCAGGCGACGCCGGCATTCCGCTTCTGTGGAAGCGACCGCGACGCCGGTGCCATCCGCATGAGCCGTGCCAACGCCGAGCGCGCCGGCATTGCCGGGCTGACGGCGTTCTCGCACACGCCCGTCGAGGAATTGACAGCTCCCGCCGGTCCGCCCGGCCTCGTCATCGTCAACCCGCCCTATGGCGATCGCATCGGCGACAGGAAGCGCCTCGCCGGACTTTATCGCGCGCTCGGGCACACCTTGCTGACGCGCTTCTCCGGCTGGCGCGTTGGCCTCATCACGAGCGACGCGAACCTCGCGCGTGCCACCGGCTTGCCCTTCGCTCCGCCATCGCCACCCGTGCTGCACGGCGGCCTGCGCATCACGCTGTTCAAGACGGCGGCGCTGGCCTGACGCGAACGCGTAGCGTCAGCGCGCGCGCCCGCGACCACCCTTGCCGTCGCCGGCGTCCGTCTCGTCCTCGTCGAACAGCGGCAGCTCGGCAATCGAGGTCCGCGCCGGTCCCGCGACGCCGAGATGGCGATAGGCTTTCAGCGTCACCACGCGGCCGCGCGGCGTGCGGCCGATGAAGCCCTGCTGCAGCAGATAGGGCTCGACGATCTCCTCAAGCGCATCGCGCGGCTCGGATAGCGCCGCCGCGATGGTCTCGATGCCGACCGGGCCGCCGTCGTAGTTCTTCACGATGCACGACAGGTAGCGATGATCGAGCGCGTCGAGGCCCTCGTTGTCGACCTCGAGCATGCGCAGCGCCTTGTCGGCGACGGCTGCGTCGATGACCGGCGCACCATCCACCGCCGCGAAGTCGCGCACGCGCCGGAGCAGGCGCCCCGCGATGCGCGGCGTCCCCCGCGAGCGGCGCGCGATCTCCATCGCACCGTCGCGCGCCATCGGCGCACCGAGCACGCGCGCCCCGCGCGATACGATCAGCTCCAGCTCGTCGTGCGTATAGAAGTTGAGCCGCACCGGGATGCCGAAGCGGTCGCGCAGCGGATTGGTCAGCAGGCCGGCGCGGGTCGTCGCACCGACGAGCGTGAACTTCGCGAGATCGATCTTGACCGAGCGTGCCGCCGGCCCCTCGCCGATGATGAGATCGAGCTGGAAGTCCTCCATGGCCGGGTAGAGGATCTCCTCCACCGCCGGATTGAGCCGGTGGATCTCGTCGATGAAGAGAACGTCGCGCTCCTCGAGGTTGGTCAGCAGCGCCGCGAGATCGCCCGCTTTCGCGATCACCGGCCCGGACGTCGAGCGGAAGCCGACACCCATCTCCTTCGCCATGATTTGCGCGAGCGTCGTCTTGCCGAGCCCCGGCGGGCCCGCGAACAGCACATGGTCCAGCGCGTCGCCGCGGCCGCGCGCCGCCTGGATGAAGACCTTGAGATTCGCGCGCGCCTGCTCCTGGCCCACGAAGTCATCGAGCGACTGCGGACGGATCGTAGCCTCGAAGGCGTCAGCCTCTCTGCGCTCCCCCGTGACGAGCCGATCAGCCGTCATCGCGCTTGCCTCCGATTCGGCTTCTTTCTCATGTTCTCATTGTAGGACAGAACAGCGATTGGCAACCCTCGCATGGACCGATGCGAGGGGAATGTCATGAACAGGTCGTGAGTTTGATGTTCACGGACGGTTCAGTCGCCGCCCATGTTATTGCGTGCTGGATTATGTGGCACCGGTCGTGCCACGGGTACGGCGGCTGAGGAAATCAAGGGGAGTTCCGACATGAAGAAGACACTAGCGTTGGGATTTGTCCTGGCGCTGGCAGCACTCACTCCCGCGCACGCGCAGCGTGGCGGCGGCGGGAACTGGGAGCTGCTGGCCGAGGAACGCGTCACGCTCGGCAACGATCGCGACGTCATCCGGCTCAACCACGACGAAAACTTCTATCGCGCTCGGGCCTTCCGGAAACTGCGCTTCATCGCCTCTGGCGGCGAGGTGCGCATGAAGACCGTGCGTCTCGTCTATCTCAACGGCTACGCCGAGACGATCGACTTCAGCCAGACGCTCCGGCCCGGCCAGAATGTGGACCTGGATCTGCGCGGCGAGCGCAGCTTCCTGCGCCAGATCGAAATGCACTACGCCTCCAAGCTCGGCATCTCGATCGGTGGCGGCGGTATCAAGCTCTCGCAGCCGACGATCCGCGTGTTCGGAGAGAATGTACGCGTCGCGCCGCCGCCTTCGGGGCCGCCGGCTCTCGGCCGCTTCGAAGAGATCGAGCGCGAGCGTTTCGACCGGCGCGACAACCGGGTTGTCGTGAAAGTCGGCCGCCGCGAGGGCCGTTTCGGCCGCATCAAGCTGCGCAACACGTCGCGGGACGACATCGAGGTGACCGGCGTAATCGCCGAGTTCGGCAACGGTGAGCGCCAGCCCATCCGCGTCCGCCAGAAGCTTGGCCCCGGCGAGGAAACCGCCCCCCTCGACCTCGTCGGTGATCAGCGCTTCCTGCGCAGTGTGGCGATCGAGCTCGATCCGCGCCGCCGACCGGGTCCCGCGGAGATCTTGCTGCTCGGCTCCGAGCGCCCAAGCGGGCGCCCCGGCATTCCGTCGCCGCCGGGCCCGCGCCGGTAACACGGCAACGCCTCGGCGACTGCGATGGGCGGGGTCTGCCCCGCCCATCTCGTTTGGGGTCCACTCAGATCTCGACGACCTGTCCCGGCCGCGCCGGGCGAAACCGCTCGCCCGGGATGCCTGCCTGCGACAGCGCCGCCTCGAGGTCCGCAAGCGGTCGATCGTGCGGCTCGGTCGTGAGCTGGAACGTGCCCCAGTGATGGCCGAGGGCCATTTCCGCGCCGCAGAGCCGCAGGGCCTCGACGGCATCGGCGGGGTTCATGTGCTGGCCCTGCATGAACCACCGCGGCTCGTAGGCACCGATCGGCAGCAGCGCGAGCCGCAGGCGCGGATGACGCTCGGCGACATGGCGAAATATACTGCCGTCACCGAAGCCGGTATCGCCGATCGCGTAGATGCGTCCCGCAGGCGTCGCGAGCATGAAGCTCGCCCAGAGCGCGTGCCGGCGGTCACGTGCGCCCCGCGCCGACCAGTGCTGCGTCGGGACGGTGTGCACGCGAATGCCGCCGAGATCGAAACTGTCGCCCCAATCGACCGCCTTCGCTTCGAGCCCCGGGATCTCCGACCGCATGATGGTGTCGTTGCCGAGCGGCGTGACGATCTCGGGCCGGTGCTGCTGCCAGAGCGCCGCGAGCGTCGCCATGTCCATGTGGTCGTAATGGTTGTGCGTGACGATGACGGCGTCGATCGGCGGCAGGTCGCCGAACGCGATGCCCGGCTGGTTGGCCCGGCGGGGGCCGGCGAAGGAGACGGGGCTCGCCCGGTCGGCCCAGACGGGGTCGATCAGGATATTGCGGCCGCCCGCCTGGATCAGCCAGCTCGCGTGACCGATGAAGACGAGGCGCGCACGGTTCCCCTCCACCCGGGACGGCGGCTTGTCCGGCGGGAACGGGCTCGGCAGCTCCGATGGCCAGACCGACCACGTCTCGGACGTATAGAGACGCGCCACCTGCCAGAGTCCCCGCGGTGAATGGCCCACGGGATTGAAGAAGTGCTCGCCGTTGAAATGATCGCTGACGGGTCCGGTGTAATACGCGTTGGCCTTGCGCGGCAGCAACGTCGCCGCCCCGCCGGCAATGATCATTCCCGTTGCTGCAAGGCTGCGTTTGAGAAAGCGGCGGCGCGTGGTCATTCCTGGTGATCCGGCTGCTCTTGGTCCCCTACTCGGGCAGGTATGCCGCCTCAGAGATAATCTCAAGCGTTCAGAAACAAAATGGCCGCGCGGCTGAGCACCGGCGCGGCCATTCCCGAGACTGACGGTGATGTGGGGCGGAGCCTTACATCATGCCGCCCATGCCTCCCATGCCGCCGTGGTCGTGGCCGGCATGCGCGTCCTTCTTCTTCGGCGCCTCGGCAACGCCGGCTTCCGTCGTGATCAGCAGGCCGGCGATCGAGGCGGCGTCCTGCAGCGCGGTCCGCACGACCTTGGCGGGGTCGATGATACCCTTGTCGATCATGTCGCCGTACTCGCCGGTCTGGGCGTCGTAGCCGAAGGTTGCGCCCTTGGCCTCGAGCACCTTGCCGACGACGATCGAGCCTTCGACGCCCGCGTTCTCGGCGATCTGGCGGATCGGTGCCTGGAGTGCGCGGCGAACGATCTGGATGCCGGCGTCCTGGTCCTCGTTGTCACCCTTGACCGAGATGGCCTGGGTGGCCTTGGCGAGGCACACGCCGCCGCCGGCGACCACGCCTTCCTCGACCGCGGCGCGGGTCGCATTGAGCGCGTCGTCGACGCGGTCCTTGCGCTCCTTCACCTCGACCTCGGTGGCGCCGCCGACCTTGATCACGGCAACGCCGCCGGCGAGCTTCGCCAGGCGCTCCTGCAACTTCTCGCGGTCATAGTCGGACGTCGTCTCCTCGATCTGCACCTTGATCTGGGCGACGCGACCCTCGATGTCCTTCTTCTTGCCCGCGCCGTCGACGACGGTGGTGTTGTCCTTGTCGATGCGCACGCGCTTGGCCTTGCCGAGCATGTCGATGGTGACGTTCTCGAGCTTGATGCCGAGGTCCTCGGAGATCACCGTGCCGCCGGTTAGGACGGCGATGTCCTCGAGCATGGCCTTGCGGCGGTCACCGAAGCCCGGGGCCTTCACGGCCGCGACCTTGAGGCCGCCGCGCAGCTTGTTGACAACCAGCGTCGCCAGCGCCTCACCCTCGACCTCTTCCGCGATGATGAGCAGCGGGCGGCCCGTCTGCACGACCGCCTCGAGCAGCGGCAGCATCGGCTGCAGGCCGGAGAGCTTCTTCTCGTGGATCAGGATGTAGGGGTCGTCCAGCTCCGCGATCATCTTGTCGGCGTTGGTGATGAAGTACGGCGACAGGTAGCCGCGGTCGAACTGCATGCCCTCGACGACGTCGAGCTCGGTCTCGAGGCTCTTCGCCTCCTCGACCGTGATGACGCCCTCGTTGCCGACCTTCTGCATGGCCTCGGCGATCATCTTGCCGATGGAAGCCTCGCCGTTGGCCGAGATCGTGCCGACCTGGGCGATCTCTTCCGAGTTCTTGACCTTCTTGGACTTCTTCTTGATCTCCTCGACGACCTGGGTGACGGCCTTGTCGATGCCGCGCTTGAGGTCCATCGGGTTCATGCCCGCCGCGACCGACTTCAGGCCCTCGCGGACGATCGCCTGGGCGAGAACCGTAGCGGTGGTGGTGCCGTCACCGGCGGCGTCGTTGGTCTTCGAAGCCACCTCGCGCACCATCTGCGCGCCCATGTTCTCGAACTTGTCCTCGAGCTCGATCTCCTTGGCGACCGTGACGCCGTCCTTGGTCGTACGGGGAGCACCGAAGCTCTTCTCGATGACGACGTTGCGGCCCTTCGGGCCGAGCGTGACCTTCACAGCGTTGGCGAGAATGTCGACGCCGCGCATCATGCGGTCGCGCGCGTCGATGGAGAACTTGACGTCCTTGGCTGACATAGTCGGTTCGTCCTGATGTTTGGCTGTCGGGGTGGAGACGTCTGGCTTACTTGTCGAGAACGCCCATGATGTCGCTCTCCTTCATGATCAACAGCTCCTGGCCGTCGATCTTGACCTCGGTGCCGGACCACTTGCCGAACAGCACCTTGTCGCCCTTCTTGACGTCGAGGGCCACGAGCTTGCCGGTCTCATCGCGGGCACCGGGGCCGACCGCGACCACCTCGCCCTGCTGGGGCTTCTCGCCGGCCGTGTCGGGGATGATGATCCCGCCGGCGGTCTTGGTCTCGCTGTCGGCGCGCTTGACGACGACGCGGTCATGGAGGGGACGGAACTTCATTCGAAGGTGCTCCAGATGTCAGGGGCCTGGCCGGCCCCGCAATTGAGTTGCACATCAACTTTCTGTTAGCACTCAGAAAGATCGAGTGCCAAGACGGCGTTGAGATAGCCCTGCCCGTGCGACAAGTCAACAGCCCGTGACGTGCTCCGGCGCCCGCGCATCCACTCCTAGCAGCCTTGATAAGGCGTTAACGTGGCAGGCATTCTCGCGGACGGGACCGGAAGGAGACCGACGTTGCGACGCACGAAGCGGTTCGTGATCGGGAGCGCCATTCTCGTCCCCGCGAAGCGTCGGGAAGAAATGCAGAGCTATATGGCTGCGCGCGGTGCGGCTTTTCCCTCAGATCGGGTATCAGCTTCGATTATGTCTGGAATGACAATGTGGGAATTACGCGGATTTTTTTCGGTTCCATCCGCCGGGATTGGATGGCTTCATCTTTAAGGGCTCGGCTGCAACGGGAGATGGCGCGCCATCAACGAGGGTCGCGCTTTCCAAGCCGGCCATCGAGCCGGCGCCGCTGCCGGCTCGCGATTCCCTTCGCAGTCTCGCACCCGCGATGCTGCTGCCCTACCGCCAAGAGGATGCGCGGAAGACCTGATCCGGATTGCTAGTGCGCGAGTTGCTCGGAACGCACGAGCGAGTGACTATCCGCCTCAAAACCAAAACGCCGCAGAAAATCCGTCGCGGCCAAATAGGATGCCTGCGAAAGCGTGATCTCCCGCAACTCCAGCAACAGCCGGGAGATGATTTCAATATCGTCGGCAGAGAGTTCGGCACTCGAGCGAGGCGCTCTTTGCCGTTCCCAGGAAAACGCGTCGTAGTCCACAGCACACTCCTTTCGGCCTGTTCAGCGCTAACTCATCGCTTTGATTTCCGTTCCGCAGTTGTCGTGTCGGCGCATGTGAAACGTGTGCTCCTTGAACGCGATTTCAATTCGATTTCCGTCGCATTCCTGAAATGTCATTGGTCGTGAAGTTACGTGACGACCGACCCCGGGGACTTTCGTCGCATCGCCCAGGTCTTCCCTTCGCCTCTCGCGCCGACCGAGCGGGCGCATCTGCCGCGCGGGCGGCGTGTCGAGCCGTGCACACCCCTTCCCGTTCCCCCTTGACCCTGGCTCGGTTCGACACTAGAGGAGATCGCTCTAAGCGAACGAATATTCGTTTTACTGGGAGCATAAGATCCCATCGTCCCAGATGGCGCTGTCCGTCCACTCCAGAGTGAAGCACCGGGTTCATGCCACGCCTGAAGCCGCATACCCAGCAGCAGCGCCGCGAGCACATCCTCGATGCCGCCGAGCGAAGCTTCGCGCGCTCGGGCTTCCATCGCACCACGATGCAGGCCATCTGCCGCGAGGCAGGCGTCAGCCCCGGCGCGCTGTACCTCTATTTCGACAGCAAGGAAGCGCTCATTGCCGGTATTGCCGAACGCGACCGGGCCGCCTTCCAGGAGCGGTTCGACGGGCTCGGCAATGCGGCGGACGTGATGGAGGCGCTGCGCGAGCTGGCGAACCATTATTTCGTCGCAGAGCCGGCCCACAAGCGGCTGATGTGCGTCGAGATCGGCCTCGAGGCAACCCGCAACCCGCGCGTCGGCGAGATCTTTCATGCGGTTGACGCTCATGTTCGCGAAAGCTTCACGGCGCTCTTCCAGCGCCTCGCGGACGAGGGCCGCATCCGCCCCGCGCTCGACATCCCGGCCCTGGTCCAGGTCTTCGTCACGATCGGCGACGGCCTCTTCTGGCGCCGCGCGACCGATCCGACCTTCGATAGCGAGACCGTGCTGCCGGCCGCGCTTTCCGTGATCAACGACCTGCTCAATCCGGTGCCCGCAACCGACAGACCGAAGCCGCGGCGCGCCAAGGAGACAACGCGATGAGTTGGATCAGAACCGGCCTCGTCCTTCTGGGGGTTGCAGCAGCCGCCGGCGGCGCGCTGATCGCGAGCGGGCACCTGCCGGTCCCCTCCGAGATCGCCGCTCTCATCCCTGCGCGCCAGGCATCTGCTTCTCCGCCCCCCGAGCCCGTGGCTCCGCTGGCAGTGAGCATCGTGCGGGCCGAGACCGCACCGTTCGTCGAAACCGTGCTCGTGACGGGGTCGCTGGTCGCGCGGGAGGAGATCCTGGTCGGCCCCGAGATCGAAGGGCTTCGCGTCGTCGAGGTCCTGGCGGACGAAGGCGACCGCGTGACGAAAGGACAAGTGCTCGCCCGCCTCGTCTCCGACACGCTCGAAGCCCAGCTCGCGCAGAACACCGCCGCCCTGGCCCGTGCCGTGGCTGCGGTCGCCCAGGCGCAGAGTGCCATCGCCTCCGCCGAGGCACGCCTCCACGAAGCCGCCAACGCCTACGAACGCGCGAAGCCGCTGAGCAAGTCCGGAGTCCTGTCGGAAAGCGGCATGGACCAGCGCGAGAGCGCTCACCGCATGATGCAGGCGTCCCTCGCATCCGCCCGTGACGGCCTCAAGGTCGCCGAGGCCGAGAAGGCCCAGGTCGAGGCCCAGCGCCGCGAGATCGTCTGGCGCCGCGCGCGCACCGACATCCGCAGCCCGGCCGACGGCCTCGTCAGCCGGCGCAATGCGCGCATCGGCAGCTACGCTTCGGGTGCCGCCGATCCGATGTTCCGCATCGTCGCCAAGGGTGAGATCGAGCTCGACGGCGAGGTGCCGGAAGCCCGGCTCTCGAAGATCCGCGAAGGCCAGACGGCAACCATCGAGACCGCGGGCCTCGCCGGTGTAACCGGCGCCGTGCGGCTGCTCTCGCCCGAGGTGGACCGCCAGACCCGGCTCGGCCGGGTGCGCATCTTCATTGGCGACAAGCCCGGGCTCTTCGTCGGCGCGTTCGCGCGCGCCCGCATCCGCACCGCCGAAAGCCGCGGGCTCGCCGTG
>Ga0180220_1002723_pt1 | contig 10956 bp, 6 predicted proteins | sample eDN5th37CBELigBY_FD_151335 | JGI IMG/M metagenome (GOLD analysis project Ga0180220, IMG submission 151335) | Enriched backyard soil microbial communities from Emeryville, California, USA - eDNA 5th pass 37_C BE-Lig BY (version 2) (version 2) | ecosystem: Environmental > Terrestrial > Soil >... | reverse complement strand
CCGGGACTGGTTGCCGCCTTCATAAAGGTCGGAAATGAGGATGAACAGCGTTTTTTTCGGTTCCTTGATGAACTGCTCGCAGTATGCCACGGATTTGTCGATATTCGTGCCGCCGCCAAGCTGAATACCGAACAGCATATCCACCGGATCGTTGGCGCATTGCTCGGTCAGGTCGACGACCTCCGTGTCAAACACGACGACGCGGGTATCCAGCGCAGGAATGCTGGCAAAAATGGAGCCGATCACCGATGCCCAGATCACCGATTCGGCCATCGAACCGCTTTGGTCGATGTCGACGATAACCGTCCATTCCTTGTTTCGTTTGGCCCGGTCAAAATAATAAAATTTTTCGGGAATGATCCGTTTGCGCTCGACGTCATAATGCTTCAGGTTCCGCTGGATCGTCCGTTTCCAGTCGATCCCGCTAAGGGACGGCAGCGGCGTATGCTGCCTCCGGTTCAGCGCGCCGGTGACCGCCCTTTGAAGCTCATGGCTCATGCGTTTCACCAGTTCGTCCACCACCGCCTGCACAAGCATGCGGGCGGTATCTTTGGTCTGCTCGGGAATTTTCCCTTTCAGCGAAAGCAGCGTTCCGACGAGCTGGATGTCCGGCTTGACGCTGGCCAGCACCTCCGGCTCGAACAAAAGCTGCTTCCAGCCCTTGCGCTCCATGGCATCGTTTTGAATGACGGACACGACGTCCTCCGGAAAAAACGTGCGCACGTCCCCCAGCCATTGCGCCAGCCGGGGAGCGGATTTCCCCCTTCCCGCGCCGCGGGCGCCAGAACCGGCACCCGGCGGGCCTTCTCCTCCATCTTCCGTCCGGTCATAAATGGCCGCCAGCGCCCGATCCATGATCAGCTCGTCGCTGCTCAGCTCCAACGTGCCGTTTTGGCCATACCGGCCGAGTTCCTCTTCGGCGGCTTCGCCCAGAATAAGCCGCCAACGGGATAACGGCTGACGATTTACGGTGTCGGCCATGGCCTAAAAATCCTCGAAATCAAAATCGTTAATTTCATCCAGCATCCGGGCTTCTTCCTCCTTAAGATCGTCCATGACGATTTCCGCCGCCTGCTCCGGCTCGACGCCCCACAACTCTCCGAGCAGTTCGGCAACCATTGTTTTTTCTTTCGGGCTGAAGGCGCTGAAGGCGCGGCGCAAAAATACGAGCGCACGCTTAAACTCCTCATCCTCCAGCGTGGAAATGTATTCGTCAAGCTGCTGCCATAAGCTCATGCGCGACAGCAGCGCGTAACGATTGCGCAGCGCGAGCCCTTCGAACCATCCCGCGCCCAGTTCGGCGGGGATTCCCGGCGACAGCCGCCGCGACACCTCCGCGGCGCACTGCTCCGCCGAAAGCTCGCCCCGCTCCAGCAGCATGGCGCAGGCCAGTCCCGAGAGCAGGGGATTGGCATCGTCCCGGTCGGACAGTCTGGCCAGCTCCCGAACCCAAAGCTCGTCATCGACCTCGCCGCTATGTTCCGAAGCGATGTGGTTCATTTCGTTCATCGCGGCGGCCATCGGCTTGGCTGCCTCGTCATTGCACTGGCTTGCCTCGTATAAATACAGGCAAGCGCGAAGGAACAGCTGCTGAAGCAGCGGGACGAGCGGGGCCGTATCGATTCTGCGCACGCCGCCAAAACGGACGAGCTGCGACAGCTTTCTCGCCGCCTCCGCGATTTCGGCGACGTTCTGGCTCTGCACGGCCAGCTTTTGAAGCGCCGACCGGCCCGCTTCCATCTGGTGGATCATGCCGCATTCGTATGCCGCCGTGATGAGCTCGGATGCCTCCTTGATCGTGGAACAGGATTCCAGCCTCTGCTGCAGAACAAATGCCGCGGCGGTTTCCACGGTTTCGCCCAGCAAATTCGATTCCACCACTTCGATTTCCACTTCGGGCGACCACTGAACGATCCAATGCTCCGCCCAGGCCGCCTGTTCCTCGCCCCTGGCTTTGGCCTTCACGAAATGGATGCCGAGAAGGGATAACCGGTGGAACCAAAATGATCGGTTCAAGTCGAGAAACGCCGCTTCCTTTGAAGACACTCTCCGGTTTTCCCGCAGATCCAAAGAAAGGTCGGCGGCAACCGCCGTTTTGTACTTCTCCAGCTTGAGGCGTTTGAGCTGCCGGTTCATGTCTTCCTGAATCGGCGTCTGGCTGACGCCCTCGGCCAATGATCCGATCGCCATGCCCACCTCCGCTTTCGCAAGCGATTCGGCGACCACGGACAACTCCCCCCGACCCAGCAGCGTTTTGGCGGCATCCCTCAGGTCCGTGAGCGTCGGGGCGAGACCGTCATGAAGGGCCGCCAAAGATACCGCAAACCTGACCGCCTCGATCACCTCGGCCGTCGAACGGTGCGTGCCCGCTGCTCTCAAATCGGCGGCGACGGATGCCAGATAACGATGCGGCAGCTCCTGGAGCGTTCCGCGCCGCATATGCTCCCACATCATCTCGAAATAGTACGGGGCGACGTTTCCTGCCCCATAACCCGTCAACGACGACAGCTTCAAATACGAGTACGGCATCAGCGTCAGCTTCGTCTTGCGCGAAGGAAGGAGCTTCATCTCTTCATCGCTCATCGCATTGGCAAGGTCGCCGAGGGCGGAAGCATGGTAAGCCCCGCAAACGACGACAATCCGGTCGGGGCTGTGCCCGGCCGCGATGGCATCCGCGATCTGCCGGCACATATAGGCTTCGCGAATCGCGTTATAAGCGTATTCCCCCCGCCGGGACGTTTGCTCCGACGCCTCCGTCAGCTCGCGCATGCGTTCGGAATAAGCCAATATCGTTTGGCGGTACGCGTCAGGGCTTAAGTTATGTTCAAAATTCCGCTCCCAGTACGTGTCAAAATCAGGCTCCCCTGATATTTTCGCGATTCGCTCATACAGAGACGATGCGGTCGTTTCGTTTCCTTCATCCGCCCCGGAACGTTCAACAACCGTCCCTTCGGCGGCTTGGCCGGTGGCTTCGGCCGGAGCCGGTAAGTCAGGATTTTCGTCTTCCCGTAAGCCGGCAGGACTTGCCGCAGCCGAACCGCGGATATCCTCCAATCCGATCACGGAGGACGAAGGCAAGTCGATGAACGCGCAGTACGCCCCATGTTTCCGTGCCCACAGCATCGCTTGATATTCCGGCGAATATGCCGCAAACGGCCATAGAGCGGTGCGGACCGGAAGCTCCTCGGTAAAGGCCAGCATCGCGACGGGCGGTTTCGTCGATACGTTCGTCAAATGCGCGATTTCGGCAGTGGCGTCCGAGGGACCTTCGATCAACACGGCCGTCGGCTGTGCCTGATCCAGAAAGTCGGCGACATGATAGGCGCCGGCCGGCGACAGGTGCCGGACGCCGAAAACGTGCACGCCAGCGCCGCGGGCCGTCTTCATGAATTCATCTCCTTGCAGGCGGCATAAAGGCCTCTCCAGCTTGCTCCCCGCTTTTTCATCACGTTGTCCAAATATTCCTTCCAGACGAGACGGTCTTTGTCGTCGTCTTTAACGATCGCGCCCTGCAACCCCGCAGCCAGATCCTCGTCCGTGATGTCGCCGCTTCCGAAGCTGGCTGCCAGCGCCATGCTGTTGGTGAGGAGCGAAATGGCCTCGGCCGTCGAGATCACCCCGGCCGGGGATTTGACCTTTTCTTTTTTGTCGAGCGTCATGCCGCTGCGCAGCTCCCGGAAGATCGTCACGACCTTGAGCAGCGCCTCGTCCGCCGGAACCGCCGCCTGGAGGTCGTAGGAGGCGGCAATTTCGGAAACGCGTTTCTTCACGATCTCCATCTCCGTTTCCAGATCCGCCGGCGCCGGCAAAACGATCATATTAAACCGCCGCTTCAGCGCCGTCGACATTTCGTTGACGCCGCGGTCGCGGGTGTTCGCCGTCGCGATGATGCTGAATCCTTTGCGCGCGTTCAGCTCCTTGCCGAGTTCGGGGATCGATATCGTTTTTTCCGACAAGATGGAAATCAAGGCATCCTGAACTTCGGATGCGCAGCGGGATATCTCCTCAAAACGCGCGATTCCGCCTTCTTCCATCGCCCGCATGATCGGGCTTTTCACCAGCGCTTCGGGCGTCGGCCCCTGGGCGAGGAGCATGGCATAGTTCCAAGAATAACGGACCTGTTCCTCCGTCGTTCCCGCCGTCCCCTGCACCACCAAACCGGAGTTGCCGTAAATGGCGGCGGCCAGGTTTTCGGACAGCCACGATTTGGCGGTTCCCGGTTCGCCGATCAACAGCAGCGCCCGGTCCGTGACCAGCGTCGCAATGGCCATTTCGACGATGCGCGGGTTTCCGATGTATTTGGGCGTGATGACCTGCTTGCCGGCGGTCCCGCCGACGATAAACTTGAGCACCGACTGCGGAGACATTTGCCACCCCGCCGGAATTTTCCCCTGATCCTCGCGGATCAAAGCCTGCAGCTCATCTTGGTATAAAAGCTCCGCAGGCTTGCGCATGATGTCCTGCATCGTGGATTCATTACTCATTGCCTATTCGCTCCTTTTTATGATCGATTGGATGACTCCATCGTTTTCAAAACGTATTCCAGCTGTTCGGCGCTCACGGACCCGAATTTAGGCAACGCTGCCCGGATTCGGTCCGCGTACGACGCGGGGAGCCGGCAGAGCTGATCGAAAAGGAACGGCTCGATCTCGCGGCAATCCGTATTCCTCTCGTCTTCAACGGCCCGAACCAGCGCTTCATGAAGCTCTTCTCCCGATACGCCTGCGCGAACAAGCCCCATGACGGCCAAGTTCGCAAACCGGTTGCGGAACTCCGGCGATCGCTTCAGCTTATCGAGCAAATAGGAAGCCGCCTCCGCGTGTCCCGGGCGCGCAAACGCGCTGACCAGCGCCATGCGGTCGAGGGCGATGAAATGATCGAGCCAGCGCGGATCCCACTTGCCGGCCAACTCCTCCTGCGGCGGCATCTCCACATGGTAGGTGTAGCCCGTTTCGCCGTAGGACCAGATTTGTTCGATTTCCCGATACCTTCGGATGACTACCATATCTTCGATCGTATCCATCAGTTGTTTGGCTTCGTTGGCGCTCCGGCTCAGGGACGAGGCTTTCGCACGCTCCTCCAGGATGGTCCCGAAGGCTTCAAACAACCGTTCCGGAGGCAGCACGGGCAGCGCTTTTTTGAACAGATCCCGAGCAAACGAAGCCGTTTGGGCATGTTTCTTCAAGTCGAGTTCGACTGCCGCCCGGACGAGCTGCCGTCCCTCTTCGGAATGCTCATGCTGTATGTACGCCATCGCTTCGTTAGCCAAAAACGCCCAGCCCAGTTTATACATGTACAACTTGTAATTCCTCATCACATCCATATAAAGCCGGCCAAGTTCTGGGCTTGTTTTTTGATGCAGCGCCCAGATGTAACGTCTTACCTCGTTCCAGACGTTTGCCATTTCCTCTTGGCTTGCGGTCCCTTCCCGGACCGATGCCACGAGTTCCGACAAATCGCGGACCAGCCAGCCGTTCAACAGCTCCGACCGGGATTGCATGACGGACGACGAGACCGTCTCGCGGTCTTTTCCCGTAAAAGCCTCGTATAAGCGTTCCGCCGCGCTTTCCCGGTCGGAGGCCGCAAGCGCCTGAAAAGCCGCTTCGCGGATGCTCTTTTTCTTGTCGCGGCTGAAATCCAGCAGCACCTGCTCATATTCGGGATGGCCCGCCAAAAGCCGGATGGCCGTCGTCCGAACCTCGTCCGAACCTGAGACGGACGCTTTATGAACGACGTCGAGCACGTCTTTCCCGCCGTTTCTGGCGATGACGGTCAATTTGCGGGCCTCAAGCTTGCCTCCATCAGGCCGGAAGCTTTCGAGCAGATGCGGCACGATGTCCGGACCGTAGGACGGCAAGATGTCGTTCATGGCAAACTCCGCGATCTCCACATAGGGATCGTTCAACGCTTCGATCGCCAGCGGGACCAGGCGGACATCGCGAAACAGCCCTTCGCGGAACGCTTCGACGATGACTTCGTGGCGTCCGCCGCCCCGTGTCGTCAGCGCCGTGCGGACCGCGGAAAGTTTGCGGTAAGAAAGATTCGCCTCCAACCGGACGGGCTGCGTTCGCAGCGGAGCCGTTTCGCCCTCCGCGGCCCCTTTCCCTTGGGTGCGCAGCACCGACTGCAGCAGTAGGTTCACGTCCTGCAGCCGGCGGGCCGTATCCGTCCCTGCGCCTTCGTCGATCAAAGCGGCGATGCCTTCGCCCAGCTTTTTAAACACCGGGGCCCGCTCCCCCAGCTGTTCAAAGGACGGCAGCAGCCGTTTCAATCTATAATCACCGGCTGCCAAATCGCTCCCCGCGATATACAGGCGCCGGATTTCTTCATTCAGCTCCATCAGCAATGCTTGGCTCATTTTTGCATGTTCCTCCCATTCGGCTCGTTAGTAAAGCAAGCGTACCAGCTCTCGTTCGTTGATGATGCTCAGCGGCTGGACAACCAATCTTCCGCTCCGCATCTCGTGGTTAAACATCCCTAGCAGGGCAACGTCCCGCAAATGTTCTTCGGCCAAATACTTCAGCAGGTGAACGGTCCCGTCTGCGAGCACGTCGCGAAGCTCAAGCGTTTCCCCTTGGGCATCCGCGATGAAAATCCGGCCGTTTGAATCGGTCACGATGTTTTCCGCACGGAGCAGCACGACGGGATTCGGATCGCCAAGCGGATTTTTAAGCTGGTTTTTCACCTTTTTGACGACCTCGGCAAAAGACGCGGCGGCGTGCCGGCGAATCCGGCCCATGTCGCTTTCCGTAAGCGGTCTGGAAGCGAAGGACTCGTACCGGACCCTGCGGTTCAGGTCGCCGGGATAGCGGTAAAGCTCCGGCACCGCGGCCACCTCGAAAAAGCTGTCGTCCTCCCGCATCAATTTTGCCGCTTTGTATGGGCGGTACTGGACCGTGAAGTGGATTTCCCCGGTGTCCATCTGCATCCAATAACCGCAATCGACGAATTCCTGGCGGGAAACGTCGTCATAGCTGATGAATGAAAGCTGGATCAGTTCCGCATCGGACCCGGCAAGCCCCGCCTCTTTAAGTTCCGTCAGCTGCCATGCGTGACCAAGCCACTCTTCGATCGTGGATTCATGGTCCGGCGCAAGCTCCGGATCTTCCAGCCTGGCGTTCAAATGGGCCCGGCCCTTTTTAATGAAGGCATGGATGACGGCCAGCTGCTCCGCCGCCCGCGAGTACGCGTCTTCCCGGTCTTCCTTCGCCGATAAAAGCAAATGAAGCTTGCGCAGCTGAATTTGGGCGCCGCTCAAATAATGGCTTCCCATTTGTTTCACGTGCTCCTGAACGGCTTTAAGCTCTTTGGCGTCCAAGGTGCCCAGGCCGCGGCGGATCAGCGAATGCGTCAGCTTCTCAAGCAGTTCCAGGCCTTCCAGCTGCGTCAGGATTTTTTTCTTTAAAGCCGCTTTATTGGTTTTTTTCGGTTTGGCCGGCGTCCCGGCTGCCGCTTCCTTCGCTTTTTTCTCTTCCCGTTTCTCCGCCTTCTCCCGTTTGGCCGCCAAATCCTCCGGGATTTGCGCCGCCGTGAACGGCTTGCCTTCGGCATAAGCGTAGAGCAGGCCCAGGACATGCTTGCACGGGAACTGCCGGCTCGGACAGCTGCATCGCATGACCGGCTTATCCGGTGTGACGAAATCGGCCGAAGGCATGTAAGGCGTTTTCCCGCTACCCTGGCATTCCCCGAAAAGCACCTGACCGTCTTCGGACCGGTGCAGCCCGGTAAACTTCCCTTTTTTATTCAGATCTCTCCCGTTTTTTATCGCAGCGCTGTTCGGCGCAAGTGAGTCGATCCAAGTTTCCGTGATCTCAATCAAACGTTTCCCCTCCACCATCGCTCTGTTTACAGATCAACCAAATTTATGATATTAATCCTCATATCTAAATCATACCTAATAATTGCGGCTGTCCCTACCCTCTAAAGACCCAATTAAGAACATACATTCTTATTCCGGAATCCAATGAAAACGGGCAATTGCAAGCTCTTCTCTTGCCGAATTCAGCCTGTTATCACAAATTCCTGAAGATAACATCCCTTCACATCCCTTGAAATTGCGTATTTGTGAAATCTATAATAAAAAAAGACTGCCGGAGTCCCAGCAATCCCATAAAACGTCATAAGAGTGGTATTGACGATTATTCTATACCCGTGATTTCCGGGTTCGCATGCATGATGCTTTCGGCGATCTGCCGCAGCTTCGGCAAAAAACGCAACCCCTCTTCGGCGCGGCGAAGCAAATCCCCGCTCGAATGGATGCCTAAATCCGCCAGGAAACGGGCAAAAAAAGGTTCGTGCGCGCGGCGCACCTCCGCCTCCGCGTCAATCGACAAAATGTGGTGGCACCGCGCATGCGTGACCCCTATCCAAAAAACCGCTTCGCGGGGATTTCCGCTTCGGATCAATTCAAGGCTGCCGTCAATGGCAATCGTTTTCGCCCCGGGCGTGATGTCCGAACTGAACGCTAACGGCGTTCGGGCCGCGGCGGCCGCAGCTTCAAAACACCGTTCAAGCCCTTCCAGATGACGCTCCGCCAATCGAGCAGTCCAGCCGCTGCACCCTAAAAATCCGAGCAATTCCGGGTACGCACCCTCAAATCCGTAGTCCTCGAGCACGCGGCGGGCTGCCAAATATCTTAGCCTGACCGTCGGGTTGCGGAGCGCGGCGACCAAAAGGACATGCGTCATCACCCCCGTCGGAAACAACCAAGGCATAACCAGCTCGAACAAAGGAGCCGACGGATTCAGCGACCTTAGCCCTTGGTCCACCCGATTCCACGCCTCCTCGCAGCGGAGTTTCACCCATTTTTCATCCGCAAATTTTTCTGAAACCTGTCGCTGCAGCTGATGCAAATATCCGCTCGGGTCATCGATCACCGCAGGCAGGCGGATACTGCCCGCCAGATGGTAGGAGCCTAACACTTGTTCCGCCGAAGCCAGCTGATTGAAGGGCAGGTAGGTGATCTCGATCAGGGTATCCTTGTAAATCATCTTTCCCGGCTTCGGCGGAACCGTCTCCCCTCTGAGGACCACGACAACATCGACGTCCGAACCCGTCGGCAGCGCCTCCTTCTCCGGCCTCCCCACCGTCGAGCCGCTGAAATAGGCCCCAATATAACCCGCCTGCATGCAGGCATGTTCCCGGACCCACTCCGCAGCCCGTTGCCGCGCCGTTCCGATCGTAATCATCCGACCTCACCTCCAGTTTTTTTACCGCGCATTCTTGCGCGAAACCTTAACGGTGCTCCCGATGCATGCAAAGGCAGCCTCCGTCTCCCAAAGGCTGCCTTCGCCTCCCTTTTCCAAAATTGTCCCTGCGTTCCGGACAATACTTCAATCGTTATCCACGTAAAAATTGCGGTCGCCGATTTGGATGTCCTGCGGGTTGGGTTTCCCGTCTTTTCCCGTGTGGACGAAAAACACGAAACGTTCCGTTTTGCCGTCGGAAAATTTAAGCGTGATCGTATTGCCCGAGATGTCGTACGTTCCCGTGCCGCTTACGCCCGATGAGGAATTGGCGGTGCCTGCCCCCGTATCCAGCGTCCCCAAAGCGAGATTGTCGCTTTTGAACGTGCCGTCCGTTTGGAAGGCGATCCGCTCTTCCCAAGCCGAAGAGGCCGAATTGGCGCCGGCCATGCCCGAATAACCCCGGTAGACGTAGCTGCCGCTAAGCTTGAAATGGGCTGCGACGGGTTTCACGGGCTCCAGCTGAACGTCCTCGATGAACAGGTTTCCTTTGGCCGACACCCGGATCGCATAGGACTTGCCGTTATTTAACGTCAGGCGGTTATTTTTGATGCTGTAGGCGCTGCAGGCCTGCTTGGAGCAGTCGATCGTTTCCGGCCCGCCGGAGACGGGCTCGCCTACGACGACTTTTTGCCCCGGAAGGAACGTGTAATAATCCCAGCATGCACCGCCGCATTCGTAACCTCCCGGATCGAGCCGCATGCCGACGTACATGCCTTGGAGCTTGTCGAGCTTGACCGGGGAAGCCGGAGCTTTTTCTTCATCGCCGCTTCCGTTCTGTCCCGTCCCTGGAGGATCCTTCGGCGGGTTCGATGTCGTCATGCCCCCGTTTTTAGCGAGTATTTCCGCAGCCTGCTCTTTGGTGAGGCCAAGCTGGCTCAGCATTTGCTCCGAAAATATCGTGATTTCGCGGTTTTTGGGATCCCACACCACCAAACCGCCCGTCGCCTCCCCCACAAACCGCAGCGGCACCAAGGTATTCCCTTGGACGACCCGCGCCGGCTTATCGAGCTTGATTTCTTTCCCGTTTAAAACGGCCTTTGTGCTGCCTACCTTCAAAGTGAACGACATGGAACCTTTTTGTCCCGTAATCGTTTGGTTCCGCTGATCCCATGTCAATGCAATGCCCATCGTTTCAAACAAAGGGCGCATCTGGACCAGCGTCGAACCGCCGTCCAGCAGCGGATCGACCGAAAAGGATACCCATTGCGTATCGACCGCCACCTTGATCGGTGCCGCCGCAGCCGCATAAGCCTGCTTCATTCCCCAAACGCCGGTTGCCAGCAGCAATGCGAAGAACAGCAGCAATCCGGCGCCGGTTTTCTTATAAACAGCTCGCATGTTTGCCTTTCACTCCTTTTCCTGCGTATTCGTTTGAGACGTTTTTGCCGCGTTGACCATCCGTACGCATCCATCATCAGGCTATTCACGACTTTTTCCAATTATATCCTGAATTTTTCGGTATGGGGCTGGACCGAAGCCGCATTTTGGCCAAAAAAAACATAGGCCTGAAGTTATCTTTACTTCCAGCCTATGCACCTATTTATCATAGGGAAATACGCAAAGCAGCCTTTTACGTTGTCCTGTCAATCCTTGATTTTTTAGGCCTCGGCCAGGTCATATCCGGATTTCGGCAGCCAGCTCCCGTATATATGATCAAAAGCATTGCCCAAAGAATCCAGCTTGCCTTTATGGGTGACGACCACGTACT
>Ga0180220_1002722_pt1 | contig 10957 bp, 11 predicted proteins | sample eDN5th37CBELigBY_FD_151335 | JGI IMG/M metagenome (GOLD analysis project Ga0180220, IMG submission 151335) | Enriched backyard soil microbial communities from Emeryville, California, USA - eDNA 5th pass 37_C BE-Lig BY (version 2) (version 2) | ecosystem: Environmental > Terrestrial > Soil >... | reverse complement strand
CGTCCCAAATGGCTTGCGCTTCCCGCGCGGCCTCTTCATGGGCGGGGCTGCGCTTGCGCCAGCGGTCGAAGGCGGCATGGTCGGCCTCACCGGCCCGGCCGGAATGGAGCCGGACCAGCCATTCCAGCGCTTCGTCGCTCAGGCCGGTGTCCATCTGTCGCTCCTCACGATTTTGCCACGCTCCCGCAAAGGCGCACCCCGGAACCAGAGCCCTCTATAGCAAGGACGAATCGAGGCCCGGGAACTTGCACCCTGCCCGCGAAAAAAGCTCAGGACTGGTCGCGGAAATGGTCCCGGCAATGGCGCAGCGCCTGCATCAGATAGCGTGCGACCATGCTTTCGGACACCTCGAGCCGGGAGGCGATCTCCCGGTGGGAAAGCCCGTCGCAACGGTTCATCAGCAGCGCGGCGCGCGGTTTCGGGGGAAGCTGCGCCAATGCGAGGACGAGAAAGCGCAACTGGTCACGATCGATAACCACCCGCTCCGGCGAGGGACAGCCATCCTCGATGGCCTGGAGCACCGCCTCGTCGCTGACGCAGCGGGCCGAATGACGCCGCTCCTTGCGGACAAGGTCGATGGCGATGTTGCCGGCCACCCGCAGGATGAATGCGTGGTGGTCGCGAATGTCGACCGGCTCGCCCTTCATCCGCGACAGCCGCAGCCAGGTTTCCTGCAAGGCATCCTCGGCCAGTTCGCGGGAGCCGGTCTGGCGCTTCAGCCGCGCGCACAACACGCTCCACTGGCGCAGATAGACGGAGATCAGTTCGTGATACGCGTCCGAGGCGGCGGCACTCATGGTCATCTCTGTGTTGCTGGAACCGAAGGCTCCTCTTAGCGACATCGAAAAAGTGACGCAACATCAATGATTTGGAGAAGTTCTAAACAACACGCCGGGACTGCCCGCCGGCAGCCCGCGATTCACCGCGCCGTCAGGCCCGAACCCGGATCAGAGATCCACATAGCGCGCATGGATCACGACGCCCCCTACCGCGTCCAGCCGGTGGATGAAATAGGCGAACGGTTCCTGCACCGGGCGCGACTTGGCCGCCTGGCCGTCGAGATCGAGGCCGATCTGGAAGGCCGGGCTGCCGGCGACCGTGCACAGCACCCCGTTCCATATTGCCTGATAGGGCCGATGGACGTGACCGGACAGGATGCGCAGGCTTCCGGAATAGGCGCGCACCAGCCTGGCCAGCCGCTCACCACCCTCGACAAGGCCGCGCCGGTCCATGGCGCCGATCCCGGAATCGAAGGGCGGGTGGTGCATGAGCACCAGCGTCGGCCCGGCATGGGCACGGTCCAGCCTGTCCTCGAGCCAGTCCAGGCTTTCCTCGGCCAGACGGCCCTCGACCTTGCCTTCGATCAGCGTATCCAGCGCCAGGATGCGAAGATCGCCATGGCTCGCCTCATAGTTCAGATAGGTTCCGGCCGCGAACGGAAGACGGTCGGCGAAGGCGGCGCGCATGGTGGCGCGCCGGTCGTGATTGCCGGGAATGACGAAGACCGGCACCGACAGTGGCGACAGCACGTCCTTCAGCAGGGCATAGTCTTCCTCGGTGCCGCCATCGACCAGATCGCCGGTCAGCATCACCGCCTCGACGGCGGGCGTGAAGGCCGCGATGTCGGCGACCAGCTTGCGGGCCGCTTCTGTGGCATCGGCTCGCACCAGCGCCGATTCCGGCCTGTCGGAAAACAGATGGAAGTCCGAGATATGGGCGATCAGCATGAGCAAGTCCCGACAATGTCACGGCATCCGCAGCCGCGAACCGGCCGCCACGAATGGCAGCCGGAAGCGGGCCGCGAGACCGTTACCAGCGGAAGGAAGGTACCACGAAATCGGGCACGAGCCCGGTTTCGGCAAACAGGCGCGCGCAATCCTCCGGATCGGGCATCCCGTCGGTCCAGTGCAATTGCTTGTAGTGGATGCCGCCGGCCACGAAGATGCTGCCCAGCCCCGCCATGCGGGCGCCGGCCACGTCGTGATCGAGGGAATCGCCGATCGCCGCCACACGTTCCGCCGGCAGCCCGAGCAGCTTGAGGCAGGTGGCGTAGATGCGCTGATGCGGCTTGCCGTGATAGCGAACCGCGCCGCCCAGCGTCTCGTAGACACGGGCGACGGCGCCCGGTGCCTCCAGCAGCTTGCCCTCGGGGCTCACCCGCACGAAGTCGGGATTGGCGCAGATCATGGGCAGGCCGCGCGCGGCCGCCTTCCGGAGCAGGCCGTTCCATCCCTGCACGGACTGATAGGCCGGTTCCATGCTGAGCAGGAGGAGGAAATCGGCGTCGTCGACCTCCCTGACCAGTTCCAGGCCAAGCCCGTCGGCCAGGTGGTCCTCGCCGTCGCGGGCCATCAGCAGGCACCGCTTGCCGAGCCCCGCATAGAAGGGATCGGGATCGTTCAGGATGGCGTCGCGGGCATCGTCGCCGGCCGGCATCACGGCCTTGTAGAGCGAGCGGTCGAAGCCCATCGCGGCCAGCAGGTCCTCGTTCTCGGCCGCGCGGCGCCCGGAATTGGACAGGATCACCACTGTCTTTCCGGCCTCGCCCAGGCGCTGCAACGCCTCGACGGCCCCGGCATAGGCGCGCTTGCCGTCATGCAGCACGCCCCATTGGTCGATGAGGAAACCGTCATATCCGGCCACTACCTCGGCCACACCCTTCACCGAAGTGAAGGATGTGGCGGCGGCGCGGACGGCCTCAGGAGATGCGAGAACGGACATAGGCCGAGATGCCCTCACTGATGACGACGATGGCAAGGATGGCGATCAGCACGACCAGCACCTGCGACCAGGCGAAGCCGTTGATCGAGGCGTAGAGCTGGAGGCCGATACCGCCGGCGCCGACGAAGCCGAGCACGCTCGATTCCCGCACGTTGATGTCCCAGCGGTAGATCGACGTGCCGATCAGCACCGGCTGGATCTGCGGCATGATCGCGGTGGCGTAGACTTGCAGGGTACGCGCACCGGTCGCCTCGATGGCCTCGATCTGGCCGTGGTCCACCTCCTCGATCGCCTCGGCGATCAGCTTGGCGATGAAGCCGACCGAACGGGCAGCCACGGCGAAGATGCCGGCTAGCGGTCCCGGACCGAAGATCGCCACGAACACCAGGCCCCAGATGACCGTGTTGATCGAGCGCGACGCCACCAGGATGGCGCGGCCGAGCAGCCAGGTGGCCGAGTTGAGGGTGGTGTTGCGGGCCGCCAGGAAGGCGACCGGCAGCGCCAGCACGATGGACGCCATCGTGCCCAGCGTGGCGATGTGGATGGTCTCGATCAGCGGCTGGATGATGACCGGCAGATATTCCCATCTCGGCGGCCACATGCGGGTGACGAGATCGAGCGCCTGCTCATGGGCATCGGCGAAGAAGGCCCATTCGATATCGAGGGCCGACACCGACCAGGCGGCGGCGAACGCCGCGCCCGCGAGCCACAGCCACTGGACCAGCCGCTCGCGCGGGGTGTAGCGCTGCCAGATGTCAGGATAATTCTTGGTGTTCACCGCAGCTTCCTCCTCACCCAGTCACTGAACCATTCACCAAGCGCGACCATGGCGGCGATGGTGAGCAGGATGGCACTCGAAAAATCGAAGTCGTAACGCGAGAACGACGCCGACAGCGTCTGGCCGATGCCGCCGGCACCGACGATGCCGATGACGGTGGAATGGCGCAGATTGGCGTCGAGCCGGTAGATGATGACGCCGAGCGTCTTGACCAGCACCTGCGGGGTGACCGCGTAGAACACCACCTGCCAGAAGCTCGCGCCGGTGGCGCGCACCGCCTCGACCGGACCTTCCTTCATGTTCTCGATGTCTTCCGCCAGCATCTTGCCGAGGAAGATCGCCGAGGCGAAGGCCAGCGTCAGCAGGCCGGCGATGGGACCGAAACCGAACAGCTTCACGAAGAAGATGGCGATGACGACCTCGTGGAAGGTACGGCCGACCACGATAAGGCCGCGCGCCGCCAGATAGAGCGGCTTCGGCGCCAGGTTGCGGGCGGCGCAGATGCCGAGCGGAATCGACAGCACGATGCCCACGATGCTGGCCGCGATGGCGATCTGGACGCTTTCCAGCATGCCGGTCACCAGGAGCGGCCAGCGCTCGAAGTTCGGCGGGAACATGCGCGTGATGATGTCCAGCGCACGCGGCAGGCCGGCGACGGCACGGGCGAAATCGATGTCGATGGTGGTCAGCGACCACACGAGGTAGACGATGACGCAACCCCAGAAGACGGCGCGCTTGAGGCGCGTGCCGAACAGGGTCGGCGGCCGCCATGTGGCGGCGCGGTCGGAACTGGCGAGGACGCTCATGACCCGGTCGCCTCGCCGTCGTCAGCCGGAGGATTCCAGTCCTCGTCGCCATAGATGCGTGCCAGCGCCTCGTCGGTCAGGTTGGCCGGCACGTCGTCGAAGACGATGCGGCCATCGTTGAAGCCGATGATGCGGTCGGCGTGCGCCTTGGCCAGCGCCACGTCATGGATGTTGATGATGGCCGGCGTCTTGCGCTCGTTGACCAGTTCGCCGACCAGACGCATGATCTGGCGCGACGTCTTGGGGTCGAGGCTGGCGGTCGGCTCATCGAGCAGCAGCAGCTCCGGCCGCTGCATCAGCGCGCGGGCAATGCCCACGCGCTGGCGCTGGCCGCCCGAAAGGGCGTCGGCGCGGCGGTTCTCGTAGCCTTTGAGGCCGACCCGGTCGAGCAGTTCGAAGGCCGCCCGGATATCCTCGGGCGGGAACTTGTAGCGGATCGAGTTCAGCAGGCCGACATAGCCGAGGCGGCCGGACAGCACGTTCTGCATCACCGTCAGCCGCTCGACCAGGTTGTATTCCTGGAAGATCATGCCGACGCGGCGGCGCGCTGCCCGCAGCCCCTTGCGGTCAAGGCTGACAATGTCCTCGCCATTGAGCAGGATACGCCCCGACGTCGGCTCGACCAGCCGGTTGATGCACCGGATGAACGTGCTCTTGCCGGCGCCGGAGGAGCCGATGATGGCCACCACTTGCGGCCTGTCGATGATGAAGTTGACTTCCTGAAGCGCGCGCTTGCCGGTCTTGTAGACCTTCACAAGGTTCTGCACCTCAAGCAACTGACGTTGCGCCTTCATTGCTAGCTTCTGCACCTGCTCTTGCGTGGACATGTGTCCCATCATTCACGCCCCAACTTGGAAAGACCTTCTTGCGTATAGGTTGCACCGGTTTCCTTCTGGATGGTCCGGACATCGGTCCAGCCCGTCTTGTAGTCGACCGGCACGAAGCCCTTCTCGTCCTGGAATTCCGCAGCCAGCTTGGAATGGAGGAAGTCGAAGCTCAGGAAGGCTTCCTGGATCTTCTTCTGCAGCTCCGGATCGAGATCGTGCGCGACACCGAAGGCGGTTCTCGGGAACGGCTTCGATTCATAGATCGCCCGGACATCGCCTTCCTTCAGCATGCCGCGTTCGATCATGCGGTCGAGGACGTTGGAGGCGATCGGCGCCGCGTCGTAGTCCTTGTTGGCCACACCCATGATGGAGTTGTCGTGCTTGCCCGAATACAGGACCTCGTAGTCCTTGCCGGGCTCGACGCCCATTTCCTTGAACAGCACGCGCGGCGCCGTGTCACCGGAATTCGACGACGGCGACACATGCGCGACGCGCTTGCCCTTGAGATCGGCAACGGTCTTGATCGTGCTGTCGGCGGGAACGATCAGCTCCAGCGTGTAGCCGATGGTGCCGTCCTTCTTTTCCATGGCGACCTGCGGGCGGAAGCCGGCGAGGTTCACGGCATAGGGCACCGCGCCGCTGGACACGCCGGCGATGTGCAGGCGGCCCGAGCGCATAGCCTCGACCTGGGCGGCATAGGATTCGGCGGCGAACCACCGCACCCGCTTGCCGGTGACCTTCTCGACGTGAGCCATCAGCTCTTCGAAGACGTTCTCATAGACGGAAGGGTCCTCGACCGGCGTGTAGCTGAAGATCAGCGAGCTCGGATCCTTCCAGTCGTCCTTGTTGGCGGGCACATCGGCCAGCAGATCGCCATCGGCGTCGCAGTAGCGCTCATCGAGCGTGCCGCGGCTTGCGCAATCGTCCGCCCATGCGGCTCCGGTGTTGGTAAACATGGCGACGCACAAAAGGGCTGCCGCCGAAACGAGGGTCTTAAGCATCCAATCCTCCCAAGGAGACGAACTAAAACCTGATAACTGGCACGGACCTCCGCGCAAGTCATCCACGTTAATCACTTTCTTCCACGAAAGTCAACGTTTTGTTAGATATCTAACACTGATGTTGTTTCATTGCTTCCATGCGACATGGCAGGGCGGATTCCGGTAGGCCCGCCAGGCCGCGCAAGCAGGCGGCGGCCTCCGACTGCGGAGCCGCCGCCGTTCATTTGGCTCAGTAGGGCCGCTCCGCGGCCGCCGCCAGCGTAACGTCGCACTGCGCATCGCCGGCCTTGGCGGAACCGCGCACCGCGGCAAGTTCGGCCCGCGCCTTTTCGAGATCGGCCCGGAACGCCGCATCGCCATGCAGCGCCGCCACCAGCGCGGCACCGCCGCTGCGGCCGGCCTCGACGTCGCTCGGCCAGTGCACGCCGCACACCACGCGGCTCTCACCCAGCGAGCGGGCCCGCGCCATCACCGCATCCGAACGGTCGGGTACCAGTTCGGCAAGCACCAGCCCGGCAACCCATCCGGTCGTGGCGTGGCCCGAAGGATAGGAAGCGCTGATGGCCAGGTGATCGTTCATGGTTTCGCAGATTTCGGTGCCCGGCAGCGTGACGAAAGGACGGGGACGCGCATATTTGGCCTTGGTGTCCTTCAACGCCTGCTTGGCATCCTGGTAGATCCGGCCGAAGAGCTGGTGCAGCGTCGGCGCCTGCGCCTCGTCCGCGTGAATGCCCAGCGCGCAATCGAAATGGCTGAGCAGCGGCTCGGGGTGGACGTCGGCGTCGATCACCGCCAGATCCCAGCGTGGCTGCCCCTTCAGCGCCCGCGTCTGCTGGATGATGGCGCGCTCGGCATCCTGGGCCGGGGTGCCGTCAGCCGGCGGCGCGATGACCACGTCGGCAAGGTTCGGCATGGCCTCCTTGGCCAGATAGGGCAACGGCTTCGCCGGCTTTGCCGCCTCGCCCTGCGGCGCGGACGCAGCGCTTCCCGCATCGGCGACCAGCGCAGGACTTGCCAGCAAAGGGCCGGCCAGCAGGACCGAGACCGCCGCCGCATGACACAAAGTGACGATGGATCTTTGGATAACGGGCATCGCTTCCTCCCAGAATGTCGATAAATGACCACGCCAAGTAAGTTTGGCGTCACAATCGATCACTATCTTACAAGGGAGTCAATAAATTTGGCGTATATCTACCAAATCGATGTTGGAAAAATTACGCCCCGGCCACCACGCATGCGACACCCGCCTCGCCGAAGGCCCGCCGCAGATGTTCCGGAGGCTCGGCATCGGTGACCAGCGTCTGGAAGGCCGAGAGGGGCGCCAGCCGCATCACTGCCGTGCAGTCGAACTTCGAGGAATCGACCACCGCGACGGCGTGGCGGGAATGATCGAGCCCGGCCTGGCGAACGGCGATCTTCTGCAGGTCGAAATCCATCGGCGTGCCGTCGCTGTCGAAGCCGGCGAAGCTCACCACCGAGAAATCGACCTTGAACAGGCTGATCTGCTCGACGGTGACATTGCCCACCAGCGAGCCATTGGCCCCGCGCAGCAGGCCGCCGGTCAGGAACACTTCGATGTTGGGGTGTTCGGTGAACAGCATGGCCACCGCCGCGCTGCAGGTGAAGATTTGCAGGCCGCGCTTGTCCAGAAGGGCGCGCGCCACCGCCTCGACCGTCGACCCGACATCGAGGAACACCGAAGCGCCGTCCGGGATGAGATCGGCGACCGCCTGGCCGATTCGCTCCTTGCCCTCCACCGCGATGACCTGCTTCTGGGCATAGCCCAGCCGCACCGAACTGTCGCGCAAGCCGGCCCCGCCATGGAAGCGCTGCAGGAAATGCGCCTTCTCCAGCGTGATGATGTCGCGCCGTACCGTCTGGGCCGACACGTCGAACTGACGCGCCAGGGCCTCGATGGTGACGAAGCCCTGCTCCTGGACCGCGGCCAGCACCTGTTGCTGGCGACGGGTGAGTTCTTCCACGGCAATGGGCGGAGTTGGCTGATGTTTCATGGCGGTCAGCTCCAGTTTCTGCCCTGAGTGTCAATCACAGCGCCGCCGATATGGCAACGCTTGCCCCACGTCCCGTTCAATGAACGCCGAAAAGCGCGCCATGGATCGCGTCCCAGTTGCCCTTGTCGGCGGCATAGAGGATGCCGCCGTCGGTGCGCGTCGGCAGATAGGGCGAACCATCCAGCCGCGCCGAATAGCCGCCCGCCTCCCGGTGCAGCAGCCAGCCGGCGGCATGGTCCCACGGCATCAGCTTGGCATACATGGAAAAATCCGCATGGCCGGCGCACAGGAACCTATATTCATGCGCCACGCAGCGGTAGGAATTGACCACGGCGAACTGGGCGAGATTGGTGGCCACGGTGCTGCGGACAGGCTCCGGCAACGCCTTCCACGAGACGAGTCCGCTCATATCCGACAGGGCGGTGGTGGCGGAAACCTTGAGGTCGCCGCGCACGCCCTCGGCATTTTCCGTCCAGGCCCCCTCGCCGCGCACGGCGAAGGCGAAATCGTCGAGGATCGGGTCGTAGATCACCCCGCCGGCGACCTCGCCCGAAACCAGCACCGCCGCGATGACGCCGAACAGCGGCAGGCCCGAAGCGAAGTTCTTGGTGCCGTCGACGGGATCGATGACGAAGGCGAGGTTCGCCGACGGCAGGCGATCGAGGATGGAGGCATCGGCCGCCGCCGCCTCCTCGCCGACGACGACGGCGGAGGGAAAGGCCCGGGCCAGCGCCGCCGAAATCGTCCGTTCGGCCGCGACATCGGCATCCGTCACCAGATCGTGCGCGGAGGATTTGCGCCGCACCTGGCCATGGGCAAGCTGGCGGAAGCGCGGAAGAATCTCGTTCTGCGCGGCCTCGCGCAACACATGGCCCACCGTCCTCGCATCGGTTTCTGAAATCAGCATCTGGCAACTATCCCGTTTGGTATGTCCATCTTCTATAATCGAATGTAAGATAATTTACAAACCTCTCCTGAACCTGTATGCGTCACGTCGCAATGTCGAAGGCGCGGCCGGCGCTTGCCGGGCAGAACCGCCGGTTCCGTCACCGGGCCGGCGGGAAGCTTGCGCGCTGCCGTCTCCCCGCCACATCCATTCACAAGGGACCGTTTCATGAAGTTTTTCGTCGACACCGCCGACGTGCGGGAAATCCGCGAGTTGAACGAGCTGGGCCTGCTGGACGGCGTCACCACCAATCCGTCGCTCATCCTCAAATCCGGCGGCGACATCGCCGAGGTGACGAAGGAGATCTGCGGCATCGTCGAGGGTCCGGTTTCGGCCGAGGTGGTCGCCACCGACTACGCGGACATGATGCGAGAGGCGGAAATCCTGTCCAGGATCGCCGACAATGTCTGCATCAAGGTGCCGCTGACGCTGGACGGGCTGAAGGCCTGTCGGGCGATCACCTCGGACGGGCGCAAGGTCAATGTCACCCTGTGCTTTTCGGCCAACCAGGCCCTGCTTGCCGCCAAGGCGGGCGCCACTTTCATTTCCCCCTTCGTCGGCCGCATCGACGACATTGGCATCGACGGGATGGAACTGATTGCCGAGATCCGGCGCATCTACGACAATTACGATTTCCAGACGGAAATCCTCGCCGCCTCGATCCGTACCGTCAATCACGTCAAGCAGGCAGCCCTGATCGGCGCGGATGTCGCGACCGTGCCGCCGGCAACCCTGAAGGCGCTGGTCAAGCACCCTCTCACCGACAAGGGGCTGGAAAGCTTCCTCGCCGACTGGGCGAAGACCGGCCAGAAGATCGGCTGACGAAGCCTTCCGGGGACATAACACCGATACCGGCCGCACCGGCGGGCACAACAGCACCCGCCGGCCACCCTGCCCTTCCGAAAGACGCGACACAACGCCGTTGACCCGCGCCCAATGGTTCCACGCGTTTCAACCCACGCTCCCTACCGGGAGCGACAGCGCATTCCATGGCCACATGCATGGCCTGTTCCTGGTTTCGACCCGCGCTTCCGCAAGGGGAGCGACACGGTAACACCAAGGCCGATGGCGCAGAGCATCTGTTTCGATCCGCGCTCCCGCGAGGGGAGCGACCCCGGCGCCTGCCGGATTACACCCGGCTTTCATGGGTTTCGATCCGCGCTCCCGCGAGGGGAGCGACCCGGACAGCCCGTCGCCCGCGCGCCAGTCCTGCTGGTTTCGATCCGCGCTCCCGCGAGGGGAGCGACCGCGGCCACGGCCGCGAGCGACAATAGTTTCCTGTTTCGATCCGCGCTCCCGCGAGGGGAGCGACGCCAAGGCCGTGGCGTGGGCGCTGGCCGCTACGGGGTTTCGATCCGCGCTCCCGCGAGGGGAGCGACCTGCCCCATGGGGCAAGCGAACGCTGTTCGCGGGTTTCGATCCGCGCTCCCGCGAGGGGAGCGACCGCACCGGATATCCGTCGATGCGCAGATACTTCAAGTTTCGATCCGCGCTCCCGCGAGGGGAGCGACCGTGCATGAGCCAGCCAAGCTGGGCGTCCACGTCAGTTTCGATCCGCGCTCCCGCGAGGGGAGCGACGCACCATGTTCCAAGCAGGCCGTCAGCCCGTGTCAGGTTTCGATCCGCGCTCCCGCGAGGGGAGCGACTCCCGCGCGATCGACACGCTGACCAGCGCCGTCGTGTTTCGATCCGCGCCCCGCGAGGGGAGCGACCAGGACTTTCTGCACCGATACTGCGTGGTGCGTATGTTTCGATCCGCGCTCCCGCGAGGGGAGCGACTCTGAAAATTAGAATAAAACCGCGTTGACAATGTATGTTTCGATCCGCGCTCCCGCGAGGGGAGCGACCCGTGGGCGCGATCCTTGG
>Ga0180220_1002721_pt1 | contig 10959 bp, 8 predicted proteins | sample eDN5th37CBELigBY_FD_151335 | JGI IMG/M metagenome (GOLD analysis project Ga0180220, IMG submission 151335) | Enriched backyard soil microbial communities from Emeryville, California, USA - eDNA 5th pass 37_C BE-Lig BY (version 2) (version 2) | ecosystem: Environmental > Terrestrial > Soil >... | reverse complement strand
GAACACGACGCGGTGAACGAATGCTGTACCTTGCAGCAAACTGAACGTGGAATAAGAGCGGGCGAAACCTTTAAACTTGAAGACATTAAATAGCTTCACTCCTATTTAAAATTCTTGCCGATCTTTTAGAATGGATAAGAAGCGTGTAGCAGTTAGTCGAAGCTGTTCGTATAGGCTGATAACCAATATAATTTAAATATGAAAACAGTCATTACGGCGCTCATCCTTTCCGCTTTTCTAGCATCCTGCAAAAAAAGTGATACCGCAAAACTGCAAGGAAAGGAGTTTATGCTTTCCGCTGCTGAAAAACAGCAGGCCATTGCAGGTAATTCATTTACATTTGATCTGTTTAAAGCGGTCGCGGCCAGCGAGCCTGAAACTAAAAATCTTTTTATTTCTCCCTTAAGTGCACAAATTGTTTTAGGAATGACAAGCAACGGCAGCAGCGGCGAAACCCTGGAGGCTATGCGTTCCACACTTGGGTTTTCGGAGATGAACGAAACCGCGATGAACGATTATTTCAGAAAACTTTTAACAGACCTGCCGCTGCTTGACCCGAAAACCACTTTGAACATTGCTAACTCCATTTGGTATCGAAACGAGTTTGACGTGCTGCCAGAATTTAAAAAAATTAATTCCGAATATTATACTGCCTCTGTAGAAGCTTTGGATTTTAACAATCCCCAGGCGAGGGAAACCATAAACACCTGGGTCAAGGATAAAACAAAAAACAAAATACCCTCCATTATCGACAAGCCGATTCCGGGCGATGCGGTAATGTACCTCATTAATGCCATTTATTTTAAAGGGCAATGGAAATATCAGTTTGATAAAGGCAAAACTAAAAAAATGCCTTTTTATACTAATGAAAACAATTCTGTTCAAACTGATTTTATGACTGCCAATGCCGCTGTGCGCACTTCTGAAAATGAATACGGCCGTTTCCTGGAACTGCCCTACGGCGATGGAAAATTCAGCATGGTGATGCTGATGCCGGCTGAAGGCCAAACATTTGAAGCAGTTCAAGATGTGTTAAACACAGAGGAATGGAATCGATCCATGGAAGGAATGAAAGAAATAACCGCTGATGTGGTCATCCCCAAATTTAAATTTGATTATGAAAAAACGCTCAATAAGGAGCTTTCCCAATTAGGAATGGGGATAGCTTTTTCTCATCAAGCAGATTTTACACGCATTAATCCAGGAGGTGGACTGCAGATTAGCACTGTAAAACAGAAAGCATTTGTGGAAGTAAATGAAGAAGGTACAGAGGCCGCTGCGGCAACCTCGGTAGAAATGGTGCTGACTTCCATGCCGCAGCCTCCAAAGATTACCATCAACCGCCCTTTCTTTTTCGCGATTAAAGAAAACAGCACAGGAATGCTGCTGTTTGCCGGAAGAATACAAAATCCGGCCTAATGCCGTTAATTACTGAAACTGTCTAAATGGTGTACAAAGTAAGAGCGTACACCATTTAGACAGATGGTTATATTTTCTTACAGAAGTTTTGCATCCAGCGTAATATTTACCGCGTTTAAAGCTTTGCTTACCGGACATCCTTTCTTAGCAGCTTCCGCGATTTCCTTAAACTTATCTTCGCTGATATTCGGAACTTTTCCTTCGAGGGTGAGGTGGATAGAAGTAATTGAAAAGCCGCCGCCGTCTGGTTCGATCTTTACCGCAGCATCCGCTTTAAGTTCTTCAGATGGGAAACCAGCTCCTGCAAGCTCTATGCTGAGTGCCATTACATAGCATCCGGCATGTGCCGCCGCGATAAGTTCTTCAGGGTTTGTTCCCGCTTTGCCATCTTCACTTTGAAAACGGGCAGAAAAGGAATAAGGAGTACTGTTTAACGCACCGCTTTGGGAGGTTAATACACCTTTTCCTTCTTTGCTGGCGCCTGTCCATACTGCTGTTGATTTTCTGATCATGATAATAAAATTTTTAAGGAGTTAAACTTAGGTTAATGAACAAGCCTCTCTCTTATTGGTTTCAGGCGATTCAGCCTGACGCTCAATAAAAAGATGAGCTTTTACAAAAGGTCAATATACCAAAAACCTCCTTCAATTTCTCTCTCATCCGTTTTTATTACCATAAGATGAAATTCTTTTTTTCCAAAAGCAAACGGAATGGTTTTTCTGAAGACCGGGCCTGCATAACAGAAAGTATGGTATTCTCCATTTTCGCCGCAGGGATCAACACCAGCTGGAAGCTGCTGTAGAAAATGTTCATTTAAAACACTTCCTAAATTTTCTTCGTTGAAAAAAAAACTATCCACACAGCAGGTAACAGCCTGAAAACCGGAAGCAGCAAATTTCTCTATTAAACCCGCCGTATCCTGCTTCCATAAAGGGAACAAGCCTTTTAAACCAGCTTCTCGCAGCAGTTTTTCGCGATAAAGTTTTAAATCATCAAGCAATATATCCCCGAAAATAATCTGCTCAATGCCCTGCTTTTTCAGCTCATTGAATGCTAATTTTAGTTTATCCTCGTAGGTTTTATTATCGGGAATATTAGCGATATACATTTTATATAATGGGATTCCTACCGATTCAGCCTGACGCTCAATCAATTCTTCACGAAGTCCATGCATGGAAACCCGCTTATACTCTTCATTAATCGTGGTAACAAGGTAAAGTATTTCTGTTTCAGAATGTTCAGTTTGAACTTTATATAAAGCGTAGGCTGAATCTTTCCCTCCGCTCCAGAATAAGGCTGACTTCATTATTAAAAACTACACAGATAAAAAAACAACTGTGATTACATTTTACCCGCGATCACCTTTTCCATCTGGTCGAAATGGAGATAAGTTCCGGCTAGGTCAAGTAATTGAGCAGCTGTAATTGTTTTTACCGTTTCAATATAATTATCATAATAATCGTAGCTCATGCCGCTGAAATAGATATTCTTGAATTTATCAGCATGAGAAAAAACATTTTCAAGTCCGGCAAGCATTGAGCCAAGAATATAGTTTTTTACCAGCTGCAACTCATGCTCCGGAACAGGAATACTTTGAAGAATATTGATCTCCTTCTGAATTTCGTCTAAAGCGGCCTGACATACATCCGTCCCTACTTCAGAAGCAATGTAGAAATACCCTGTATCTTTAAAAGATACCAGGGCAGAACCTATTCCATAGGTAAAACCTTTATCTTCACGAATATTCGCCATCAATCTTGAGCCAAAATATCCTCCTAATACCGTGTTTAATACCTGGAGCGAAGCAAAATCCGGATGGCGGCGGCTTAGGGATACCTGGCCGATACGAATGGCCGACTGCAGTGCATCAGGCCTTTCAATAAAGTGCAGCTCACCGGTGCCAGCTTTAAAGCTGAAGTTATTTTCAGCTAAAGGGTTTGTCTTTGCCCAGTTATCGCCAAACAGCGTATTAATAAAGGCAATGACACTATCGTCAGCGTTGCCTGAAACAATAATTGTGCAGTTTTTCGGCTGATAAGCGCTTTCATAATAATTGATCAGATCGCTCCGGACGATTTTGTCGTAATCGCTTTCTTCAACCATGAACCCATAGATCGTATCAGCAAATAGTGCGTGGTTAAAAACCCTCCGGCTGATAAAATCGTTCTTTTCCAGATTGACATTTAACTTCTGCTTTTGATTCCGGATGAATGTATCCAGTTCTTCCTTTGGAAAAACCGCATCGCTCACGACTTCTTTAACAATGGGCAGTGTGGCTTGGAGGTGCTTATTTAAGGTATAAAGTGTTACAGTCGAGTAATCGTAAGAATAATCTGTTTGTAAAAAAGCGCCGTAAAAATCTATACGCTCAGCAATTTCAGAAGCGTTTAAACTGCCGGCGCCTTCCACCAGCATATTATTGACAGCAAAAGCCTGAAGAGGTTTTTTACTGTCCCAGTTCACATTCGCAAAAATAAATTCAATGCGTACCAGCTCCTGTTCGGGAGCATGAATGGAAAATAAGCTGATACCGTTATCCAGCGTATGCTGCTGTGCTTTTATCAGATCTATATGCTCTACCTGCCTGAATGCGGGTGCCTGGGTACGGTCTATTCCTATCATGATCTAATTAGCTAAATAATATAAAACTGACGTGTTTTCGTTTCTAAAAAGAGATTGTGCCCTCGCTTGAATATCAGCTACGCTTATAGCGGCGTACTTTTCCGTTTCCTGGTTGAGGAGATCAGCATCGCCCAGCAATTCGAAATAAGCCAGGTTCATCGCTTTATCTAAAAGATTAAGTTCTGAGAACACCATCGTCGACTCTACTTTGTTGATCACCTTTGTTAATTCGTCCTGCTCCACCGGTTCATCCTTAATCCGGCGCAGTTCGTTCCATACCGCTGCCTCTGCCTGTTCAATGGAAATTCCTTTAACCGGCTTTCCTTCAATTACAAACAGACCTGGATCAATACTGCTGGTAACATAGGCGTTCACTTCGCTGAAAATCTTCTTTGCTTTCACCAGGTTGACCATAAACCGGGAGGCATTTCCTCTGGATAGAATATCAGATATCAGATCGGCCTCATAAAAGCCGCGATCCGTTCTTCCGGGCATGTGGAATGCCATATAAAGTGCATCTACAGGAACATCAGCCTTAACAGTTTCTCGTCTTTCCTTTGTTTGGGGCGGTTCCTGCGGCAGATCACGAACAGGTGTGGGAGCGCCAGGAATAGGTGCAAACCATTTTTCGGACAGGCGCTTTACTTCTTCTACAGATACGGCTCCTCCCACAACCATGATGGCGTTGGCAGGATGATAATATCTTTTGAAAAAAGCTTTTACATCTTCCATTCTGGCTTCCTCGATATGCGAAAGCTCCTTTCCTATTGTTGCCCATTTGTAGGGATGCGTTTTATAGGCCAGAGGACGCAGTTTAAGCCATACATCGCCATAAGGCTGGTTTAAATAGCGCTGTTTGAACTCTTCGCATACGACATTCCGCTGCACTTCCAGGCTTTTTTCTGAAAAAGCTAGTCCCATCATACGATCGCTTTCCAGCCAGAAAGCAGTTTCCAAATTTGCAGCAGGAAGTTGGATAAAATAATTAGTGATATCGTTGCTGGTAAACGCATTGTTGATGCCGCCTACACGCTGCAGGGGCTCATCATAAGAGGCTATGTTTACAGATCCGCCAAACATCAAATGCTCAAACAAATGTGCAAATCCGGTTTGCTCCGGATTTTCGTCGCGTGCACCCACATCATATAAAATATTCACAACAGCCATTGGTGTTGTATGATCCTCATGTACTAACACGCGAAGGCCGTTGTCTAAAGTAAATCGCTTGAAATGAACCATAGTTAAACTATCAAAAGCAACAAAGGTAGCAGAATTAGCACAAGAACAAATCCGCAAAACAAGGGAAGTGCTTAATAAAAAAAACTCCGAAGGCACTATCAGCCTTCGGAGTTTTTCAACGATCAAAACCTCTTATTTATCCGTCGTAAACTTATATACCGACGATGTTTCGTAGGTCTGGCCTGGATTTAAAGTTGTAGAAGGAAAAGATGGTTTGTTTGGAGAGTCAGGGAAATGCTGTGTCTCTAAACAAAAGCCAGAACGGTGTGGATACGCTTTTCCGCCTTTTCCGTCATGATCTTCTCCTGTCATAAAATTGCCGCTGTAAAACTGGATACCAGGCTCTACGGTTAATACTTCCATTACAATACCGGTTTTAGGGCTTCTCACTCGTGCCGCTAAGTTCATCTTACCACTTTCTTTTAATACAAAATTGTGGTCGTACCCTTTTCCGTAGCGCAGCTGCTCGTGATCATCGTTGATACGTGCTCCTATTACAGCGGTGTTGCGAAAATCAAAAGGAGTTCCGGCAACGTCCATTAATTTCCCGGTAGGAATAAGTGTAGAATCAACAGGAGTGATCTTATCCGCATTGATCATCAGGTCATGATCTGTAATGGTGCTGTCGCCTTCACCATTCAAGTTAAAATAAGCATGGTTGGTAAGATTAACAACAGTTGGCTTATCGGTTTGAGCATGATAATCAATTTTTAACTCGTTATCATCAGTAAGCGTATAAGTTACTTTAACAGTAAGGTTGCCAGGATATCCTTCTTCTCCATCTTTGGAGACATATGCAAGTTCTAACGTATGGTCATCAGGCTGTTTCGCGTCCCAAACACGGGTATGAAACCCTGTGGGGCCTCCATGAAGTGTATTAGCGCCATCATTAGCTGTTAGTTTATAAAGCTGACCGTTGAGGGTGAACTGTGCTTTTCCTATGCGGTTGCCGTATCTTCCGATTAATGCGCCGAAATAGGGCTCTCCTTCTTTCTGATACGACCCGACTTTCTCGTAACCTAAAACAACATCTGTTAACACTCCATTTCTATCTGGAACGAGAAGACTTACAACCCTGCCGCCATAGTTTGTAATGGCAGCCTGCATATTATTTTTATTTTTAAGAACATACAGGGCAACCTGCTTACCGTCAATTGTCTGTTCAAAATTAGTTTTATCAGGAAGTCCGGCCTGGGTAGAATCTGCTGTAGAAGCATTAGTATTACTTCCCTGATTAGTACAGCTGCCAAGGCCGATAATGGCACAACAGCTTAATAAAATGGAGGTTCTTTTCATAAAATTTATATTTATTTCTGATAAAAGGCTGCAATTTAAGCTATTTTTCCAAAGCGGATACCTGGGGCCATCCTTTTTTATCCCAGCTTAATTTTTCAATCCGCAATTTTGAACGGCCGTTCGTTTCGGCATCATAACCATGAAAAATAAGGTAATCTGTACCATCGAAAGTATAAACAGCATTGTGCCCTACTCCATGCCATTTCTCATTTCCTTCAAGCAGCAGCGTTCCGCCTCCCGCGGCCATCGGCTGTCCTTCTTTATCCAGGTAAGGGCCTGTAACTTTTTTTGACCGGCCAGCGATCATTTTATAATCGCTTGCGGCACCCTTACAGCAGTAGTCGATGGAAGCAAAAAGATAGTACCAGCCGTTTTTCTTGAAAATAAAGGGTGCTTCAATGGCGTTACCTCCCGCGTCAGGAGGATTGCCGCCTACAGCCGGCGGATTAGGACTTTTTGGTTTTTTCTTTCTGCTGGCGATAGTAGGAATTTTACTGATATCTTCAGCAACCGCTGTCCTGTCGGCCGTCAGCCGGACCAGCTTTAAACCATCCCAGAAAGAACCAAAGGTAAGATATGGTACTCCTTTATCATCTGTTACCAGATTAGGATCAATGGCGTTCCAGTTGGTCTTTCCAGGTATGGACTGGATCACTTTTCCATGATCTACCCATTTGAAGTTTTCATCCTTCGGATCAAGGGTCGCATTTGTGGCCAGGCCGATACAGGAAGTATTCTTACCAAAAGCAGATACAGAATAATAGAGATAATATTTCCCGTTATAATAACTAATATCCGGAGCCCAAATATGGTTCTTAAACCCAGGAACAGCTTCCACAGCCCATTGCGGAGCGGTTTCAAAAACCGGCTTTTCCCGTTTCCAGTTTTTCATATCCTGGGACGACCAGACTGCTATCCCTCTGCCTGTGCAGAACAGGTAATACGTATCCCCCTGCTTTGCCATGACGGGATCGTGCACCGAAATGTCTGTTTCAGTTTCCTGTGCTGACGCCCCTGTTATCACCAGGAAAAGCAGAACCGAAAGCAGTGTAGTGGTTATCTTTTTCATATTTAAGCGTGTTACATCATTTTGACACGGATAACATTGAGAGAAGACGGCTTAAGGGCGGCAGTTATTTTTCGGCCTTTTACTTTAATCTCCCGCTGCTTCGGACTAACTGCTACCGCGTTTTCAAATGAATTCACTTCTTCCAGATTTTCTCCGTGCAGCTCAATGAGCTTTCCTGAAGATGCCAGCTTTTTCACCCCATCGATTAAAAAATCCGCGTTCTGCGCTTTATCGGAAGTGTTTACTACCTTAATAACCAGTTCTCCCGCTTTTTTATCGATTACAGCGGAAGCATAATATCCATTCTGCCCTGTTACGGCATCGTTATTCAAAAGTAATGGCACCACATGTGTCCCTTTATTTGTAGAAAACAATTTTTGTACATAATAATTGGGCGTTCCATAAGCATTTAAATTATTAACCCAGATCAGGTCAGGAGTCCACTGCCAGCCATCCGCATGGGCGAATAATGGAGCATAGGAAGCCATCACGACTACATCGGCGTTACGCTCCAGTCCGGTTAAGAAAGCGGCTTCGGCTATGGCCGTTTTCCAATTGTTTTTATTGTTCGGACTTGCAATGCGGTCGCTTTGTGCGGCATATTCGCCTGCAAAAATTTTCGGACCCTTCCTGTCATAGCTGTCATATCGGGCTGCATTCTGCAGGAACCATTCTGGAGCACGGTAATAATGTTCGTCAATAATATCCGTATTCATTCTCCGGAGCTCGGTGTTCAGGTAATCAAAGCGGTCGCCATTTGGATCAGTCCCCGAACTGCTTACAATTTTAATTTCAGGGTATTTGTCTTTTAATGCTTTAGTAAAGATTTTCAAGCGTTCGATATATTGCGGCCCCCAGTTCTCATTTCCTACACCGATCATCTTCATATTAAAGGGCTTAGGATGTCCCATATCACTGCGTACTTTACCCCATTTAGTATTTACATCTCCATTTGCAAATTCGATCAGATCGAGCGCATCCTGCACATACTCATCCAGCTCGTTCAATGGAACTACTTCGGCTGTATTGAACTGGCATGCCATCCCGCAGTTCAGGATAGGAAGCGGTTCGGCACCAATATCCTCTGCCAATTGGAAATATTCAAAAAATCCGAGTCCGAATGTCTGAAAATAATCAGGAGTAAGCCGGTGGACGAATTCGGTATTCCAGCGATTTACAATCATCTGCCGTTCTTCTATCGGACCGATGGTTTTTTTCCATTGGTAACGTGTTGCCAAATCGCGGCCCTCAACAATACAGCCGCCCGGAAAACGTAAAAAGCCAGGCTTCATATCGGCCAGCAGCTGTATCATATCCGCACGCATTCCTCCCGGACGCTTTTTCCAAGTGTCTTCCGGAAAAAGGGAGATCATATCCAGATCAATTTTGCCGGTTCCTTCAAACCAGATGTTAAATTTTGCCTTTGGTTCTTCAGCATTAGAAACAAAGCTTATTGACTGTTTTTTCCAATCAGCACCGCTTTGATTAGGAATAAGTTCTCCCTCTCCTATTTTTTCACCTTTTGCGTTAATCAGTTCAAGGCGAAGTTTAACCCCCGGTTCCTGCTGCCGGTACATTACAGAAAAATCATAACGATTTCCTTTTTTGATACCCATGCCGCGGAAGCCCTCGTTGGTCATACCGAGGCTTTTGTCTTTGGCATCTTTAGCTGTAACTGTGATATAGCGGGGATTTGCCGGGTTTTCATTACCCCTGTTTTGAACCAGTATTTCGCCTTCATTAAACTCTTTCCGTTGAATTTTCCATCCCATAAGCGGCTGATAAAACTCAAAAGACCGGTTCTTGATTAATTCCGCATAAATACCTCCGTCGGCCCCAAAGTTTATATCTTCAAAGAAAAGTCCCCACATGGTGGGCTGTACTTCTCCTTTTACCTCACCAGCCTTGACATGAAAAGCAGTCTGGGCCGATAAAGCTCCGGCTAAAAGCAGCCCTGCGGCCGTCAGAGAGCTTTTTAAATACTTCATTTTCATTCTGTTCTTATTTTGATTGATTTAGGTTTTAGTAATGTTATCGCTGTCTCTAAAGAACTATTTCAGCTCAAGCACCACAACCGAAAAGGGCGGCAGTTTAACATTCAGCTTTCCGTTCTTTATGCCCGCATCCTTAAAAGCGGCGGGTTTAATCTTATTTGGATTATTAAAAGTATTATGATCCTGAAGTTTCGCTGAACTTAAGATTCTTCCGGTTACAGATTTCAGACCGGAATTCTTCAGATCGACAGTTACTTCCTGTGCTTTCTTGCTGTCAATATTCACTAAAGATATGTGAGTTAAGCCTTTGCTGTCTTTTGAGGCGGAAACAGAAACGGCAGGAAGCTCCTGGTTTTCAAATTTATAATTCTCGCTCTTTACTTCAAGCGGAATTAATACCGCATCCTGATGAACATTGTACATTTCCATTACATGGTATGTAGGTGTCAGGATCATTTTTTCTTCTTCAGTAAGTATTACTGCCTGAAGAACGTTCACGGTCTGGGCCAGGTTAGCCATTCGCACCCTATCGGCATGATTATTAAATATATTGAGTGTAACTCCTGCAATCATCGCATCACGCATCGTGTTCTGCTGATAGAGAAATCCAGGATTGGTACCTGCCTCCACATCGTACCAGCCGCCCCATTCATCAACTACAAGCGCTACCCTCTTCTGCGGATCATACTTATCCATTATGGCCGAATGCTTGGTTACCAGTTCTTCCATTTTTAAAGCGGACTGCATTGTTCTGAAATACTGCTGCTCGGTAAAATCAACCGCAGGGCCTTTTTTGGACCATTCTATTACTGAATAATGGTGAAGCGCCATTCCTTCCAGTAAATTCTTCGGAATATTCTTCATCAGCACCTCTGTCCAGTTATAATCGCCCGAATTGGCCCCGGAAGCCACTCTAAATAAACCGCCGGTATTAGACCAGTCGGACATGAACGTGGCATATTTCCGGTAAACATCCGCATAATATTCCGGGCGCATATGGCCGCCGCAGCCCCAAGCCTCATTTCCTACGCCCCAGAATTTAACTTTCCAGGGATTATCGCGGCCGTTTTCGCGGCGCAGGTCGGACATCGGACTTTTGCCATCAAAGTTTACATACTGAACCCAGTCGGCCAGCTCCTGTACGGTGCCGCTTCCAACATTCCCCGCTAGGTAAGGTTCTGTATTCAGGAGTTCGCACATATTCAGGAAATCGTGCGTTCCGAAGCTGTTATTTTCAGTAACTCCGCCCCACCAGGTATTTACAATGCTTGGACGCTGGTTTTTGGGGCCGATTCCGTCTTTCCAGTGATAAGTGTCGGC
>Ga0180220_1002720_pt1 | contig 10962 bp, 13 predicted proteins | sample eDN5th37CBELigBY_FD_151335 | JGI IMG/M metagenome (GOLD analysis project Ga0180220, IMG submission 151335) | Enriched backyard soil microbial communities from Emeryville, California, USA - eDNA 5th pass 37_C BE-Lig BY (version 2) (version 2) | ecosystem: Environmental > Terrestrial > Soil >... | reverse complement strand
CGCGCCTGTTCGCACCATCCATGCTGCGCGCAGCGCTGCTGGCCGTGCCGCTCGCGCTTTCGGCATGCGGACACCGGATGGATGTCGCGCAATCATGCGCCGCGCCGGGCAGCAAATGGAACTGCCTGACGCCCGCGACGCCGACGGAACCGGCACCGCAGGCTGATCCGGCGCCGGCAGCCTATGAGCAGCGCATGCTGGCCATGCTGGCCGCCGACCGCAAGGACCGGATGGAGAAGGCCAACGGCATCGGGGTGCAGGGCAAGACCTTCCTCGACGTGCGCAGCCATGCCTTCCAGCAGGATTACCGCGCCGTGGCGCGGCAGGCCGCCGCCCTGGAAGAATCGCCACCCGTCGCCACCTCGAAGCCGGCCAGCCATACCTTCCTGCGGCCATGGCGCATTTCTCGCCAGACCCTCTATCTCGGGCCCGGAAGCGGATCGGCAGCACCCCGCATATTCCATTTCAGCGGCCTGCAGGCGCGCCGGACGGAGATCTCCCTGCTGCCTGTGGGCACGAAGAGCGTGGTGCTCGACGGCACCTGCGACGGCGCGCTGCAGGTTCTGGGCAATGAGGTCGACCTGGCGGTTCCCGCTGGCCGCGCCATGCGCATCGATGTCACCAGCGCCGCGCGGATCGTGCTGCAACCGGCGGCGAAGCTGAACCGCTGCGATCTCGTGGCCAGCATGAATGGGCTGACCGTGCCGCTGACGCTGCTGCGCGAGGAGACGGTCCGCCCCGATCTTGCCCGGCTGGACAGCCGGGTCGCAATATGCCGCCTGCCGGCGCTGGCGGGCCTGCCGCCCCTCGACCGGGCCTTTTTCGAGGATCGCTGGCTGTCGCAGACCTGCCCCATCGACATCGGAACGCCGCGCCTTCTCGACGGCGAGCGCAAGGGCTTCGACGCCAAGGTCGAGGCCCTGCTCGGCCGGCCGCTTCCCGCCGCCTTCTACGATCGCGGTGATCCAACCTTGCCGCTCGACTTCGCCGCCGCGCCGAAGCTGGACCTGATCTATCTCTCCTATCTCGACATCAAGGCCGACTTCTCCGGCCGCGTCATTGAACGGCTGGTGCGCCACCACGCGGCACGCGGCACGCCTGTCCGCATCGTCATCACCGGCATTCTGGAGCGCGAGAAGGACAAGGCGCTGCTGCGCGGGCTGGCGGTGGATTTCCCCAATGTGCAGTTGCAGGAATTCGCTTGGACGCCGCCGCGCGGCGCGGAAGCGACGGAGCAGCTCTCGCGCTTCTTCAAGACGCATCATGTGAAGATGCTGGCGGCACTGTCCGACCAGCCGGGCCGCTCGCGCGTCATCCTCGGCGGCCGCAACATCCATGACGGCTTCCTGTTCGACGCGCCGCTCGACCTGTCGCGCTTTCCGGAGCTCCAGCAATACGGTCCCCGCAAGGGGCTCAGCTTGAATTACTACGCCAATTACGACGATTTCGACTTGGAGATTCGCAAGCCACAGGCGGTGCGCACGCTTGCCGCGCATCTGGCGACGCTATGGCATCGCGACGGCGCGACATCGATGGTCCGTCCCTTCTCCATCGCAACCCGCGCTGGCAAGACCTCACGCCAGGGCAATATGCGCCATTTCATCTCGGTTCCCTATGCCGACGGCAATGCGCTGGAACGCTTCTATGTCGAGCTGATCGACACGGCGCAGAAGAAGATCGAGATCGCCAATCCCTATCTCAACCCGACGCCGGAGATCATCGCCGCGCTGGAGCGCGCGCTGGCGCGGAGCGTGAAGGTGACGATGGTGGTGCGTGTCGACCTGCGCGGCGATATCGGCGGCAAGCTTCTCACGGCGCTCAACGAAATGTTCGTCGGCCGCTTCGCCGACCGTATCGCGATCTACGAATACAGCGCGCCGAAACTGCTCCTGCACGCCAAGATGCTGATGGTCGACGGGCGGCTGGTGACGATCTCGTCGGTGAACCTCAATCATCGCAGCTTCATCCACGACACCGAAAACGGCATCGTCGTTCTGGACCGCGCATTCTACCGTCGCATCAGCGCCGTGTTCGAGCGTTTCCGCAGCAAGGCCAGGCGTCTCGACGCCGATGTCAGCGTGCCGCTGCGCTACCGGATGTTGTTCTCGTCCGACGTGGTGCGCGGAGCCTTTTGAAGGCCAAGGGAGAGCGAAGATGGAAGCCGGCGTAAGAGCATTCTTCGACCGCTACGAACGCTTCTTCAACCGGGCGCTCGCCGGCGACATCGACATGGACGAGATCGCGGCCCTCTACACCCCCGCCTTCATCGCTGCCTCGCCCGCCGGGGTGATGGCCGGGGAGAATAACGAAAAATTCAGCCAGGCCATGGCGCAAGGCTATGCGCATTATCGAACGATCGGGACCAAGGAGATGCGGATCCGCAATGTCCGCATCTCGCCGATGGGCGAACATCATTGCGTCGCCCATATCGCATGGACGGCGACCTATGCGCGCAAGAACCAGCCGGATGTCGCAATCGATTTCGAGGTCCACTACCTCGTGCAGATGCTTGACGATGACCCGAAGGTCTTCGGCTGGGTCACCGGCGACGAACAGGCGGTCCTGAAGGAACACGGCATCATCTGACGGATGGATCGCCGGCCGATGCGGCGGTGAACACCGACAGTTGCGCATCGAAGGCGCGCTGGAAGGCCGGCCGCGCCTCGCCGCGGGCGACATAGGCGGCAAGGTTCGGATATTCCTCCAGAAGCCCGGACCCGCCCAGCCTTCGCAGCACCGTCACCATCAGCAGGTCGCCGGCGCTGAATGCGCCGTCGAGCCAGTCGGCATCGCCGAGACGTGCGGAAAGGCCCTTCAGCCGCTTTCCGATATTGTCATGGAGGACGCGCAGGCGCTGCTCGTACCAAGGCTCGTCACGCTCCAGGATCATCGCGAGGGTGCGTTCGAAGATCGGCGGCTCCACCGTGTCGAGCGCGGCGAACATCCAGCCGATCGCGCGCGCCCTTGCATTGGCGTCTTCCGGCAGCAGGCCGGCATGGCGCTCGGCGATGTGGAACACGATCGCACCCGATTCGAACAGAGCGAGATCGCCCTCCTCATAGGTCGGGATCTGCCCGAAAGGATGAAGCGCCAGATGCGCCGGCTCCTTCATCGCCGTGAAGGAAACGAGGCGAACATCGTAGGGCTGGCCCACTTCCTCCAGCGCCCAGCGCACGCGCATGTCGCGCGCCAGTCCCCGGCCACGGTCGGGTGATCGCTCGAAAGCGGTGATGGTAGGGTTCATCGGAAGGCTCCGTCGGTTTGTCCTCCGAGGACGAACAGGCGGCACGATATCCGACATCGACCTTGAAAATCCGCCGAAACCGACCTCAGGCCGTCCTGCCCTGCTCCTCGGCTTCCGCCCGTGCCCGGTCGCGAAAAATGCGGCGGATCACCTTGCCGCTGGTGGTCAGCGGCATGGAGTCCACAAAGGCCACTTCGCGCGGATATTCATGCGCCGAGAGGCGCTCGCGCACGAAATTGCTGATCTCCGCCGCCAGTTCAGCGCTCGGCGTGACGCCATCGCGCAGCACCAAATAGGCCTTGACGATCTCGGTGCGCAGCGGGTCCGGCTTGCCGACGGCGGCGGCCAGCGACACGTCGGGATGGCCGGTCAGGCAGTCCTCGATCTCGGCCGGGCCTATGCGGTAGCCGGCCGAGGTGATGACATCGTCGTCGCGGCCGAAGAAGGTGACGTAGCCGTCACCGTCCACCGTGCCCTGGTCGCCGGTCATCATCCAGTCGCCGATGAATTTCTTCTCCGTCGCCTGCGGGTCTCCCCAGTATTCGAGGAACATGACCGGGTCGGGCCGCCTGACCGCGATCTGCCCGGTCTCGCCGGGTTCCACCGGGCGAGCGTCGCCGTCGAGCACAGCCACCTCGTGCCCCGGCACCGGCAGGCCGATGGCGCCGGCACGGCTGACGCCGAGCGCCGCGCAGGAGGAGAGCACGATATTGCACTCGGTCTGGCCGTAGAATTCGTTGATGGCCATACCGAGCTCCGACATGCCCCATTCAAAGGTCTCGCGGCCAAGCGACTCGCCGGCGGAGCCGATGGTGCGCAGGTCGAGCGCGAAATGCTTGCGGATGTCCCGCACCGAACGCAGCATGCGCAGCGCCGTGGGCGGAATGAAGGCGTTGCGCACGCCGGCCTTCTCCATCAGCAGCAGCGCCGCTTCCGGATCGAACTTTTCCGCCCAGCTGCACACCACCGGCACGCCGAGCGCCAGCGCCGGCAGCAGCGCATTGAGCAGCCCGCCGGCCCAGGCCCAGTCGGCCGGGGTCCAGAGAATGTCGCCCGGCTGCGGCATGAATTCATGATGCATGATGACGCCGGGCAGGTGACCGAGAAGCACGCGATGGCCATGCAGCGCGCCCTTGGGCGGCCCGGTCGTGCCCGAGGTGAAGATCATCAGCGCCGGATCGTCCGGCCCGCTGTCGACCGGCGCGAAATCGCCCACGGGCTCGCCAAGCAGCCGGTCGAAGCCGACGGCTTCGGCATCGTCGCCATCGATGGAAACGATTAGGCCGAGCAGCGGCAGGCGGCCGGCAATGCGGCGCACCTTGGCCAGGCCGGCCCCGTTGGTGATGATCGCGCTCACGCCCGCCGTATGGAGCCTGTATTCCAGCGCCTCGATGCCGAAGAGCAGCGCCAGCGGCACCGCGATGGCGCCCAGCTTGTAGATCGCCAGATGAGCGATCGCCGTCTCGAAACCCTGCGGCAGGAGCAGCGCCACGCGGTCGCCCGCCCTGACGCCCCTTCGCACGAGCGCGGCGGCAAGCACGCTGGAGCGCGCGGCCAGCTCGCCATAGGTCAGAATGTCGGGCGCGCCTTCGGGACGATAGGCGATCAGCGCCGTGCGGCCGGGCGAATGGCGCGCCCAGACGTCGGAAACGGCGGTGCCGATATTGTAGCGCGCAGGTATGTTCCAGCGGAAATCGCGTCGCAGCGCCGCGTAATCGTCCCGCCGCTCCAGCATTTTTGCGCCTCCACACCTGTGACAACCGCGAACCCGCCGGGTTCGAGCGGGCGACTGCCCGCCGCCGGCCACATCCGGCGCCCCCTCTGGAGTGAAGCGGCCATGGCCGCGACAGCGTGAAGAGAAAGCAATGGTGCCCCTGGCCGGGATCGAACCAGCACTCCTTGCGGAACTCGATTTTGAGTCGAGCGCGTCTACCAATTCCGCCACAGGGGCTCGCGGCGAGGCCGCAAGTGGGAGCGGACTATACGGGCGGCCCCGGTAGCGTCAACAACCTTTCGTGTAGAGGGGCCGACCCGATTGCCGACCCGATGCGCGCGACTTAAAGCAGGCGGCGAGATTCGCGGGAGAATTGTGAATGTCCCTGACTGCCCCGACCGGACGCACCCAGACGCTGTCGGCGCTCGTGCTCCTCATCGGCATGGCCGCAACCGTCGGCACCGCGCTTGCCTTCCAGCATCTCGCCGGCTTCATCCCGTGCAAATTGTGCCTCGGCCAGCGCACCCCCTATTATATCGGCATTCCCCTGATGGCGCTGGCGCTGCTTTCGGCGGCGCTGCGCGCACCCGCCATCGTCACGCGCGGGCTGCTGCTGGCCGGCGGCGCGCTGATGCTGTGGGGCGTCTGGCTCGGCGGTTTCCATTCCGGCGTGGAATGGGGCTGGTGGCCCGGCCCGACCGATTGCGGCGCCGTCACCCCACCGCCCGCCGGCAGCGGCACGGGCGGCATTCTCGACCAGATCGACGCCTTCGTTCCGCCTTCCTGCGATCAGGCGGCAGGACGTTTCCTCGGCCTGTCATTTGCCGGCTGGAACGTGGTGGCAAGCGTCATTCTGGCAGCCATCGCACTCAACGGCGCCTTCACCCGGAAATAGGCACATAGGGAATGACTGCTTTCAGGGGATCGGGCTCGCCGTGACGGCGAGCCCGCAGCGCCCGTAACATTGCCGGGGCGCATCTTCGCAAATGGAGGATGACGTCAGTGACGCGTTGCCTGAAGGCTGATCTTGGTGATCTCGTCCTTGATGGCCAGTTTGCGCCGCTTGAGTGAGTTGATCTGAAGGTCGTCGGTTGAAGGATGTGCGAGCGCCTCGTCGATCTCGCGCTCTATTTCGCTATGCTTGCGGGTCAGTTCCGCAAGATGGGAAACAAGTGACATCGGCTTTTCTCTCCCGTGCTTACCTCTATCAAGGCAGTCGGAATTGCGGCGTCCGCCGGCCGCACTCCATGACAGCCAGGTGACAGTCTGCCACTGCCTTTCGGAGAAGTCGAATTGTCCGTAGTAGCATTTCTTAAAACGATGAAATGTGGTAATGGCTCGACGCCGCACGCGCCTGCCTGCCGGCGCTGCAACACAGTGAATGGTCACGCTTCATGTTGGAACAGGAACAGGCCGATATCCGGCTCGAATATGCCCGTGTGAAGCAGGAACATGCCGACTTCGACGCCGCCATCAACGCCATGATCGCAACCGGCTGCGACCCGTTGCAGATCCAGCGGATGAAGAAGAAGAAGCTGGCGCTGAAGGATCGCCTCAGCAAGCTCGAAGACCGTATCATTCCCGATATCATCGCCTGACGCTCGAGCTTCCTTGCCGCATGGCGCGAATTCCGCTATCGGCGCGACCTTGGCATTTTGCAGCCGAGCTGGATCGCTTGGTTTTCGTAAAGACGAGAAGGCTGGAGCTTTTCCGCGATTTCTGAAAAGCGGGAATACTCCCGGTACCGGAGCAGCGCATGTCCGCGAACGTCGCCATCATCATGGGCAGCCAGTCCGACTGGCCGGTCATGCGCAATGCAGCCGAGACGCTGGCTGCGCTCGATGTCAGCCATGAATGCCTCATCGTCTCGGCACACCGGACGCCGCAGCGGCTGGTCGAATTCGCCACCGGCGCGCGCGACAAGGGTTTCAAGGTCGTCATCGCCGGGGCCGGCGGCGCCGCGCACCTGCCGGGCATGACGGCGGCCATGACGCCGCTGCCGGTCTTCGGCGTGCCGATGGAAACCAAGGCGCTTTCCGGCGTGGATTCGCTCCATTCCATCGTCCAGATGCCGGCCGGCATCCCTGTCGGCACGCTGGCCATCGGCAAGGCCGGCGCGATCAATGCCGCGCTGCTTGCCGCATCCGTGCTGGCGCTCGGCGACCCCGCGCTGGCGGAACGCCTCGACGCATGGCGCGCCCGGCAGACGGAATCCGTCGCGCTGACCCCGAAGGACGAGGCATGACACCGCTCCCGCCCGGCGCAACCATCGGCATTGTCGGCGGCGGACAGCTCGGCCGCATGCTCGCCATGGCCGCCGCCCGCCTCGGCTACCGCACCATGGTGCTGGAGCCGCAGGCGGACTGCCCGGCCGCGCAGGTCGCCAACGGGCAGATCATCGCGAATTATGACGACCCGCACGCACTGGCGCGGCTTGCCGATGCCTGCGACGTCGTCACCTATGAATTCGAGAACGTGCCGGTCGAGGCCGCCCGCGCGCTGGCGGAAGACGTCCCCGTCTTCCCGCCGCCGCTGGCGCTCGACATGTCGCAGGACCGGCTCACGGAGAAGGATTTCGTCAACCGCGCCGGCATCTCCACCGCCTCCTGGCGCGCCGTCGACGCTGACCCGGACATCGCGGCCGCGCTCGACGCCTTCGGCGGCAATGGCGTGCTGAAGACACGCCGCATGGGCTATGACGGCAAGGGCCAGCGGGTTTTCCGCAACGCGCAGGCTGCGGATACGGCAGGCGTCTGGCAGGCGATGGGCGGCGTGCCGCTCATCATGGAAGGCTTCGTACCCTTCGCCTGCGAAATCTCCGTCATCGCCGCGCGTGGCCGCGACGGCGCCAAGGCGGCGTTCGACATTGCCGAGAACGTCCACCGCGAGGGCATTCTCCGCAGTTCCACCGTGCCGGCGCGCATTTCCCGGGCAACCGCCGATGCGGCGCGCAAGGCGGCCTTCGCCATTCTCGATGCGCTCGATTATGTCGGCGTGGTCGGCGTCGAATTCTTCGTCACGGAAAGCGGCACTTTGCTGGTGAACGAACTGGCGCCCCGCGTGCACAATTCCGGCCACTGGACGGAGGCCGCCTGCACGGTTTCGCAGTTCGAGCAGCATATCCGCGCCATTGCCGGCCTGCCGCTCGGCGATCCGTCGCGCCACAGCGACTGCGTGATGGAGAACCTGATCGGCGACGAGATCGGCCGGACGGTCGAACTGCTCGCCACGCCGGGCGTCTCGCTGCATCTCTACGGCAAGGCCGAGGCGCGGCCCGGCCGCAAGATGGGCCATTTCACGCGCGTGAAGCCGCGCGGCGGTTGACACCGATGGCGGCTTTCGGCTATGAGCCAGCCCGAATTGAGACGCGCCTTCGGGCGCGTTTTGCTTGATGTTCGCGCCCGGCGCGGACCAGACCGACGGACAGAACAATGAAGATCAAGAACTCGCTCAAGGCGCTGAAGGCCCGTCATCGCGACAACCGCCTGGTCCGCCGCAAGGGCCGCGTCTACATCATCAACAAGACCGATTCGCGCTACAAGGCGCGCCAGGGCTGATTTTGCGGCCAGGCGGGATCGTCTGGCACCGCATCCATGCGCCCGGAGAAACCCTGCCTTCCCCGACGGGAACCGGTTTCGGGCGCGCTTCACCCGGCTTCACGCGAATTTCAGTTTGACGTGCTTCGCCGCGGCAGTAGATTCCGCCGCATGCGGAGCTTTTTTGCATTGATCGTCCTCGGGCTGCTTGCCGGCCCGGCCAAGGCCCAGACCGAAACCATCATCGAGCCTGCGCCGGATGTGCCGTCTGTCCGGCGCGAGGCGCGGCTTCCCCAGACCAGCCCGCTTTCCGTTCCCGAAGACCGGCTCGACCGCCTCTACGGCCAGCTCAAGCGCGAGCGCAACGAGCGCGCCGCACAGCAGCTCGCGCGCCTGATCCGTGACGAGTGGACGAAATCGGGCAGCGCCAGCATCGACCTGATGATGCAATGGTCGCAAAAGGCGATGGACGAGAAGAAATTCGATATCGCGCTCGATTTCCTCGACCAGGTCACGCTGCTGGAGCCGGATTTCGTCGAGGGCTGGAACCGCCGCGCCACCATTCATTTCATGATGGACGCCTATCCCAAGGCGATGAGCGATATCCGCAAGGTGCTTGAGCTCGAGCCGCGCCATTTCGGCGCGCTGGCCGGCATGGCGGCGATCTTCAAGGCCTATGACCGCAAGCAGGCCGCGCTCGACGCCTATTCGCGCGTGCTGGCCGTCTATCCGACGATGCGCAGCGCGCAGCAGGAAGTCGGCCGCCTTGCCGATGAACTCGCGGGCGAGGCGCTTTGAGCCCGGCGCGACCGGCGATCATTCCCCGAACTTTGGCGCAAGCCGCGTGACATTCTCCAGAAATCCCTTGAGCTCGGCGGCGATGCGCTGGTGCAGCAGCGCGGCGAGTTCGGGATATTCCTCCAGGATCCGCCGGAACAGGGTGCGGCTGAGCCGCAGCGTCTCCACCTCGGTACGCGCCACGGCACCCGTATGGCGCGCACTGCCCGAAATGAGCGCATACTCGCCGAGCATGGCGCCGGGACCTGCCGTCGCGATGGCCACCTGGCGGCCGTCGACGAAACGGAACAGCTCCACCGTGCCGCTCATCACCACAAAGGCGCAATCGGCCTCCGCGCCCACATCATAAATGCCGCTGCCGGCCCTGAACCGCTTGCTCTCCGCCCCGAAGGCGAGCAGGCGCAACTGCTCCTGCGAAAAATCGCTCAGCAGGCTGACGCGTGACAAGATGCGGATGTCGTCCTCAAGAGCCATTCAAATTCCCGCAGCCGCTCGCCTCATCAACGCGAACGATTCGGCATCGCACGGCACCTCTCTCCGCCCCTCGGGAGGTGAAGCGCAAACCCGCCATGTGCCGAGCCGGCTCAGGGAACGAGCTTGTATCCGCCGCTTTCTGTCACAAGAATTTCGGCATTGGAAGGATCACGTTCGATCTTCTGCCGCAGACGGTAGACATGCGTCTCCAGCGTGTGGGTCGTAACGCCGGAATTATAGCCCCAGACCTCCTCCAGAAGCACGTCGCGCGTCACCACCTTCTGCTCGGCGCGATAGAGATATTTGATGATGGAGGCTTCCTTCTCCGTCAGCCGCACCTTACCGCCCTTCGCGTCGGTCAGCAGCTTCTGGCTCGGCTTGAACGTATAGGGGCCGACGGTGAAGGTGGCATCCTCGCTCTGCTCGTGCTGGCGCAGCTGCGCGCGGATGCGGGCGAGCAGCACCGCGAAGCGGAAGGGCTTCGTTACATAGTCGTTGGCGCCCGCCTCCAGTCCGAGGATCGTGTCCGAATCGGTGTCATGGCCCGTCAGCATGATGATCGGCGCCTTGAAGCCGCCCTTGCGCAGGAGCTTCACGGCTTCCCGTCCGTCCATGTCGGGCAGGCCGACATCCATGATGAGCAGGTCGACCGTCCCGTTTCGCGCGGTGGCGATGCCCTTGGCGGCCGTGCCTCCTGGAGAACGGCAAATTCCTCGTGGAGGGCGAGTTGCTCGACCAGCGTGGTGCGCAGGTCGCTGTCGTCATCGACGATGAGAATGGTACGCGGGGTCATGTTCGTCCCTGATCGTGAAAATGGGGCAGCATATTGACGGTCAAGCGTTTATGCGGAACCTCGCACCACGAATAATCGATCACGCTGTTTGGTTCCTATGCGACCACACTCTGATTTCGCTGGCAAGCCGAGGCCCGGGCGGGCCGCCAGCCCTTGCTGAACAGGCTTTCCGTCCGCCCGCGTCCGGGCAATCCACGGCAGGGTCTGCTCCAGGCCGGCCAGCGCGTGATTCGCTGCGCGCTCGGCAAGGGCGGCATCGGCATCGGCAAGCGCGAGGGCGACGGCGCAACGCCGCGCGCTTCCATGCGGCTGCGCGGTGTCTATGTCAGGCGCGACGGCGGGCTGGCCGGCGTGGCGACCGGCCTCCCGGCCCTGCCGATCACCGAGACGCTGGGCTGGTGCG
>Ga0180220_1002719_pt1 | contig 10962 bp, 12 predicted proteins | sample eDN5th37CBELigBY_FD_151335 | JGI IMG/M metagenome (GOLD analysis project Ga0180220, IMG submission 151335) | Enriched backyard soil microbial communities from Emeryville, California, USA - eDNA 5th pass 37_C BE-Lig BY (version 2) (version 2) | ecosystem: Environmental > Terrestrial > Soil >... | reverse complement strand
GCGGAGGACACTTTCGGAGTTCGAAGACGCGCAAAGAGATGGTCCTCCCGTACGTTTCGGCGTCGTAAACGCTGCTGCGGAACAAATACCGTTCGATCTTTTTGCCCGACCCTTTATAAAAGGTGTCCACTAGGCCTTTGCCCGTCGTCTTGTGCAGAAAGGAGTGAACCAGCGCGATGACCTGAGGCGCATATTCTTCCATAAGCTCGCTTCCCCCGTCCGCATAAAACTTGCTCCGCCGCGCATCGTAATCCGACAGCGCCATCAACTGCTCAAGCGTCAAAGAAGCGGGGTCTTCGGCCAGCATTCTCCCAAGCTCCAGATCAAACAGTTCTCCCGTCCGCGCCGTCCCGGACCTTGCGATCAAGTCGATTAGCGGAACGTCCAGCTTGTGAACCAGCACAAAATCGCTTATCCACTCGGCCAGGTAGCCATCCAGCTTGGGATATCGTCTTCCGTAAGCATCCCAAAGGTTCATCATTTGCTCGTACCCCTGCCGCGGAGACTCCCATCCGACGCCATGAATCAGCTCGTACAGGCAGACGAAAATATAGGACAGGTCCGTGAAAGGAAAACGTCCGTTTCGGACTTCGCTCCTCCAGTAAAAATACCAGCTTCGCTGCGCATCATTCATTTGCTCGTAAGTCGGCCAATAACTCATGAACGGGACGAAAGCCGTCTGTTCCCCTGTCCGCTCCGCCATCGCTTTTGCCTGCTGCACAAAACGTTTTTCCTTCGATAAAGCCTGCACGAACGGGAGCCGCTCTTCTTCCGGTTTCTCCGCCCGCACCGGTATTTTCAACTCACGGAAGGAAGTGCTTTCTTCATCCGCAGGCGCGCTCAAATCGATTTCCGCAAAATTTAAAGGGTATTGATTTGGATTCATGTAACCATGCATCACCATTTCACAGAATATTTGTTCTCTTTTTTTCATTATATATGAAATTGGCTTGAGGTGTAATTTTTTTGCCATTTTGCGTACGATGCGTGAAGCTCGTCCTCGGAAAAGATACTCTTTGCAAGCAAGTCCCTCCTTTGCGGCAAAAGAAAAGACGCCTGTTTCGGCGCCTATTCTTATCATCATTTTCTATTTATTTCTTGTCTCCATCGTTACTCCTGAATGAATCGATCCGCATAAACAATGACATTGCCGCTGCCGTACGATATTTTCAATTTGTAGTAATCCGCGGGCAGATTGGAAGCCAACAAAACTCTTTCGGTTTTTGTCTCTCCGGCACGTACAAAGACGGTTTGGGAGCCTACGGGCACGTCGCCATTGGAAGTCACCTTAAGCAACGTGAGCGTGACCGAACTAGGTCCATTAAAAGTTTGGTTATAGTAGGTAGCCTCATACGAAACGTTTCCGGAAAGATAATAAGGCGGCGAAGTGGCATCTTGAGCCGAAGCGAAGGAGGAGAACGAAAAGAGCATGATCATCAGAATGGCAATCACGGAAAATTTCCTCATAATTACATCACCTTCCATAATAAGGTATGTTTCTATCTTTCATTTTATTGAACTTTATCCATAGGATCAATGATAGATTTCAATTATTTGTATAAAAATACAATTATTCATAATTCATCCTTTGAATCCGATGGATTGTTCACTGCGCATCCTTTATTTCACCGGTATCTTGAACTCGAGTTCGGAAATGTATTGCTTTTCTCCGTTCCGGTATATGTAAGGTTTGACGGTAACGGACTCCGGAACGGCTTCAAACGGCTCGTAGCTGGAAGAAAACAAATAATGATCGTCTTCTCCGGTGCCGTTTGCACCGAGGTTTTTTTGAAGATGGCCCTTCTCGTCGGCCAGGTCGTAGGAAATATCGATAAAACCGGTTACCTTGTACTTTTCCGGAATAGCCTCCGCGATTTCCTTGATGCCCTGCCCCGGTTCTCCGGTGATTTCCATTTCCAGCCGGGTCGTCACCGGCGTGATCTCCAGCTTGGCTGCTTTCATATGAATATAATCGAATACCTTCGTCTCGCCGGGCGTAAGCACGATGTTGTTGTCGTTCGTTTTCTTGACCGGCAGCTTAAACTCGTAAGGTACGCTATCATTCGAAAAATGAATCACGAGTTTGAGTTCGAACTGATCCGGGATGTTCAAGCCGGGGGAATCCAGTCCATGCACCAGCAGCGAGCCCGGAGCCTTGTCTCCTCCCGAGGCATATCCCATGCTGGTGTTGATCAACTTGTCATTGACGTAAAAATCGATAAAGATATGGCCCGCTCCTTTGGATCGGACGATTTCTTCGTACCAATTGCTTGCCGTTCCTTGGCTTCCGCCGCCCCCGGCCATTTCTCTTGTCAGCACGAAATTGAGCCGGCTTCCATCATAAACCACTTCAGATAAGCGGATTGTCATTCCGTTATGCGTGACGCTCTGATTGGCATCCATGACATACCCTGCTTCGCTGGCTTTTTGAAGGCCTCTGTCCCCGGCTGACTTAAACACGCTTTCCAGAAAAGGAATCTGCTTTAACGCCTTCGCCATGACGGGGGATACAAAACCGGATCCGATAAGGATCAGGCCCGCCGCTGCCGTTCCGGCACAAATCACGGCTATTCTGCGGAGCAGGCTTCTTTCCCTCCCCGTATCCGGCTTCTCCTGCTCGACGTCATCCAATCCGGCATACGCGTCATCCATCCGCAATCGAATGGACCGCGGCAGCTCCTGTGCCCGATCTTCTTTTAGCTGTTTCATGATTTCGTTCAGTCCGGTCACAACCGCACCTCCTTTGCAGCAGGTTCTTTCAGTCGACGGGATAACGTCATGCGCGCCCGGTAAAGCCTTGTTTTCACCGCTCCCGCCGACATCCCCAGCATGTCCGCAATTTGCTGAATCGTCAGTTCTTCAAAATAATATAAAATAACGATCGTCCGCTGCGTTTCCTCCAACCGCTCCACGGCATCGCGCAAATCCATGCGGATATCCGCAGCTTGTGGAACATATGCGGCCTGCGGCGGCTCGGCCATCGAAACGGTTTTGCTTTTTTTGCGCAAAAGCGTGTTGCACTCATTGATGAGGATCCGGCAAATCCAAGTATTGAAGAATCGGGGATTTTGCAATGTCGGCAGCGCCCGGTAAGCCTTCAGGACCGTTTCTTGCATGGCGTCCGCACAATCCTCTTCTTTTTTGACAATGGATCTGGCGATGTTGAACATTCGAAGCTCCAGCCTTTTCATTAATGATATAAAAGCTTCCTTGTCCCCCTTTTGCGCGCGTATGACCTCGGATTCGTTCACATCTATGTTCAAACGGGGCGTCCCCCTTTCCAAAATTTCATTCCGATGATTAGATGCGGCTTCCGATCGATCGGTCACAATCTGATTCCGATTTTTTCTGTTTCAACAAAAAAGGCACAATCCTTAATCGGATTGTACCTTTCTAACAGCATGGACGCCATGCGCCAGCCGTCATTTTGACAGCATCAGTGAAACTCGACGTCGATCTTTTTGCGGGCATCCCCTTGTTTTTTCATGTGGATTTCCAGCACGCCGTTTTTATAGGAGGCCTTGACATCTTCGGGCGAAACGACGGCCGGCAGCGTTACCATGCGGTGAAAACGGCCCACGTAACGCTCCTGGCGGTGCATATGCTCTTCCTTCATTTCGTTCGTCCGGTTGATCGTGCCGCTGATCGACAGCATATTCCGTTCGATATCGATATCCACGTCTTCTTTCTTTTCAAGACCCGGAATGTCGCACTCCGCTACGACCTCGCTGCCGGTTTCGTACACGTCAACGCTCAGATTGCCCAGGTTTTGGCGCATGTTCCGGAAGGCCGGGAAGTCCGTATTCAAAAAATGATCCATCTCCCGTCTCATTTGATCCAGATGGCGGAAGGGCTCGTAAGGAACTAAAGGCATGTTGCTGCATCCTCCTTCTTCATATTCAAGCTTATTTTTACCGGGCAATGGGAAATTATGCTCGAAAGAAGCGCAGCGATTTCATTTATATGTTTTGTTTGAGTATCCTCCACTCGATGATGGCGAAGTTTACAATGATCCCGACCCATATATTTACATTCAGTGCTTCTTCGACCATTTGTTCCCTGCCGCCGGGGAGCGAAAGGCCGTTCAAAACATAATAGGATAATAATAAAACAGGCATCACCAGCCTTCCGCTAACCGCAATTAAAGTTACACCAAAATTTCTGATCATCCATTTCCGATGCTCGCGAACATTCCTTTGGACTGCAGCACGAAACCCTTTCCAACAAGTAAAGATCCATAAAAGTGACAATGCAAGGAATGACATTGCTTTTGAAAAGTTTTCAATATAGAAAACATACGCCAAGCCGATTCCCCCGCTTATAAAGACACTGCATACATAGATTCTTCCAAGAATCCGATGGGCTTTGGGCGAGTTTATTCGCATTCGGTCGTTGAATTGAAAAAATCCTGATAGAAGCGCTGCACATGCAAACATGATATGTGTAACAAGCAATACATATTGTATCGTTGAAGAAGCAGCTACGCGGCTATATGAGGGATTCAGCGTGAAATAGGGGGCAGCAAAAGGAATCATGATTCCTAATGAAACGATCACCAGCAGCCACCATTTTAAGTTTCTCCTCATCTACTTCCATTCCTCCTCATGGTTCCGTTATCCGGCTATTGCTTAAACACAATTTGCCCTGCCGTTTTTGTTTCATATGAATGATATAAAACATGTCTAAACGGACTCTAAATAAACCCTAAAAAAAAGTGTAAAAATACGTTTTTGATGACGAAATCTCCAGATCAAAGCAAAAAGCTCCGAATAACAATTTATTGTTATCAGAGCTCTTATTCATTCATTTTATTTACGGAACAAATACAATCCGAAGCCTAAAGTGTCGCGTCCCCATTGCAAGTAGGTTCTTCTCCATGACCGGATCCGCTCCAGCATGGCATCACGGTCAGGATCATCCGGGTTTTCATGGCAATAATTTTCGATCGACGAGGAATAGAGCCATTCGTATTCATCCCAATCATTGTCGTCTGCCGCATAGGACCAAATCGGAACGAGTCCCAATGCCTCGGCAACCTTTACGTTGTCTGCATGGCTTTTCAAATCCGTTTCCGATGCTCCGCCGAGCGCTTCCAAATACGCCGCGGATGGACGCTGTTTCCAGTAACCTTCGCCGATTAAAATGTACCCATCCTTTTTCACAAGACGCTTCATCTTTTCCAGTGTCGATTCCAGTCCGCCCAAGGCATGGGTAGATCCGATGCAAACGCCTAATTCAAATCCGTCTTGTTCGCAATTTTCGACTGCTGCATTGGCGTCATCCACAATAAACTCGATGCTGCCATCAGGTATTCTGCCGCTCGCTTGTCTTTTCGCTTCGTCAATAGCACCACCGTATAATTCAATAGCGACCCCTGAAATTTTATAATTTTCCACAAGACGGATTAACAGTTCACACATTCCTGCCCCAATGTCAAGCACCCTATCCTGTGATTTCAGCTGTACCTTTCGTATGATGTTCATCATCTTAGTTTCATTGACCGGGTTGCTAAATGCGTGATTTCTGTGGGCAATAATTGAAAATCGGTTTCGATCCAATGAGGCATTCTCCTTACACAATTGAAAGTGGAACCAATGATTTGTTCCCTTACATTAAATGATAATAATAAATTTTATAAAAGCAACTTGTGATTGCACCATTTGCTTATTTACCGTTGAGGCTGATATGTCATTACCGTAACACCTGATCGGAATGTCTTTGTTTCAACATGTTGTAAAATTTTTTGATCATTGCCGTCATTAAAAAGGCGTTTACCCTTCCCTACCACGATTGGGAATACCATAAGTCGATACTCATCAATAAGATCATGCTGCATCAACGTATTTACGAATCGGCAGCTCCCTGCAACTAAAATATCCTTACCGGGCAATCGCTTTAACTTCGTTACTTCCTCTACGATGTTTCCCTTAATCAACCGGGAGTTATTCCATGAAACCTCCTGCAAGGTCGTAGAAACAACAAATTTGGGGTAGTTGTTCATTCGATCGGCAAAATCATCAGGAATCACAACGCCTTTAGCGACCGTATTCTTCACTTTCGGCCAAGCCGCTGCAAAGCCTTCATAGGTTACCCGACCGAGCAGAAGCGTGTCGCAGGCTTTCAGTTCCTCGTATTTAAATTGATTTTGTTCATCCGTGTTGAACTGGAACGTCCAATTCGGTTCCTCCATGACACCGTCTAATGACACGAATTCAGATACAATAATTTTCCTCACCTATTATACCTCCCAAGTATATTGGTTTGAGAACCGGTAATGCGGATGATCTGCGTTTAACGGCTTCTAATAATATAACGAACGGGAAAAGGCCGCATCGACATATCCAACATATTTTTTACTCGTACCCTCAATTCACGATTTTGCATGGAACCGCAAACCGTTAAAGAAAATACTCGCCAAAATCATTTTTGGGAACAAAAATGCTCTCGTGTGCTGCGCTAACTTACCCGGTGAAACAAAAATATCCCGGCATTCCTTCACTTGAGGAACCGGGATATTATGGTTATAAAATTTTAGCTAAAGTTCAAATCCAAACCGTACTGTCTTAATTTCAACTTTCTTGCTGCGGCTTGAGAGGCAAAATTATTCCATGCCGTGCTGTATAAAGCAATCCGCCCCTGATTTTGGATTTCGGCCGCCCAGGCTGCCGCTGCCTCCACTCCGTAGGATTTGCCGCGATAATCCGGAGCCGTGTGCAGACTCGCTTCAGCAGCAATCGATGAGCTTCTTGCGCAGCTGCACAGGGACACGACGGCTTGATTCTGCACAACCGCAAAAGCTGGCTGCCCCAGGATAACATCATTGACAAAATCAGAAAAATGCGGTTCTAAAAGATCGAGATTCGTTTGCGTCATTTTTATCGCTTGTGTTGAACGACCTCTCATGTCAGGGAATACATAGGCTGGACCTAGGTAGACATCCTCAATGGGTCTTTCCTTGCTTAAAAAACGTATAATGTCAGCCATGTTAACCGTATTTGGAGCATCCAACCAAGGCGCTTTTTCGACAAACCGTTCCAGTTCGTTTTTAACGTCTTCAGCGAGTGCTTCATGGTACCTTACAACATTGCCTTGCTTGGTGATGCCCATGAAAAATCGAGGTGCGCTCTTAGCGCTAGGTTCGTTTATCGTGGTCATGAGGCCGTCCTCATTGTGGTTAAAAAGGACGTTGGCCTGAACTTCCATAAGTTCATGGTCAGACTGCAGAAATAGATGCTTCAACCAGATACCCCTTTTTTGAGGGGAAAAACGCTGGTTTTTGGGCTAGTAGGCGCGATCCCCCGCGAAAAATTTTGCCCGGATTCTTGTGTTATTCATCAAGACCACCCCCATAAAAATGCAAGCACTTACACTTGAAAACCCCTTGGATATCTCTGGATATCATAGACGGGGAATTCCTCAATAGTATATATTTGAAAATTCTATGATGTCAACTGATGATAACGATGCGCGAGAATCACTGTTCCGGTAAAGGGGAAAAACCAAGTCCGCCGGAGCTTCGGTTGCCGGGCAGCCCCCGTCATTTTCTATATAGAAACGCTAGCCGCCTCAGGTTTAAGACAATGAACAACGCCGCAAACAGGAGCAGCGCCCCGACATCCACCGCGATCTCGCCAAACCCAAGACCTTTGTACATCACGCTTTTCAGCGCGTCGGCCGCGTAATAAAGCGGCATGATTCTGGCAATGGCCTGAACCCACGAGGCCATCCCGTCCAGCGGAAAGATGCCTGCAAAGAACACCTGCGGGATAATGACGATCGGAATGAACTGGACCATCTGGAATTCCGAAGCGGCGAATGCCGAGAGCAAAATGCCGAGCGAAAGCGCCACGAACGCCAGCAGCAAATTGATCAGCAGCACGTACCAAATCGAACCTGCCAGAGGGATTCCCAGCACCAGCGTACTGAACAAAACGACAATGACCGTTTGCAGGAAAGCAAACATGCCGTATCCGGCCAAATAACCGGCGATGACCTCCCCCGGGCGCACCGGGGTCGACATCAGGCGTTCCAAGGTTCCCGCCGTACGTTCCCGAAGCAGTCCGATCCCCGCAATGAGAAACACAAAAAAGAAAACGAAAAATCCGATCAAGACGGGACTAAGCGTATCAAAATAGTTCGTATCCGCCCCGCCATAGACATAGTCCGTCGTCATCTCTACATGCGGCGCCGCGGCCGTTCCCCGCTGCGAATCAATTTCGGCAAGCGAGGCGGCCGACTGGCTGATTTTCATCTGGACCGCTTTGGAAACCGATGGATCGGCATTTTTCAAAATCAGGTGGATCGCCCGACCCTTCATCTCAATGACGGCGTCCAGGTTATCCTTTACCAACGTATCCTTATCGGCATGATCATACGGAATGACATCCATGCCTTGATTGTTCATCCATTCGACGATTCGCGGATCGAGGTTGACCGCGCCGATTTTGGCGTCGGATGCGTTTCCGGTATGGTTGAACAAATAATACATTAATGACAAGACAAGCAATGGGGCCAAAAAAAGCAGCGCAAGCGTTCTTTTGTCCCTTAGCAGTTGCTCGCAAATTCTGCGGACAAACGCGCGGATTCTCATGACCGGGCACCTCCCGCCCGAAGAAATACTTCTTCCAAGCTAGCGGCTTCATACTGATTCTTTAGCTGCTCCGGCGAGCCGCTGGTCAAAATTTTGCCTTCGCGCACCATCGCCAGCCGATCGCATTTCTCCGCTTCGTCCATGACATGCGTCGTGACGATGATCGTTTTCCGCTCCGCGGATTTCAGGCGGACCAGCTCCTGCCAAATCGACTGCCTCAACTCCGGATCGATCCCCACGGTCGGTTCATCCAGGATCAGGATCGAAGGGTTATGGATCAAGGCAATCGCCAGCGATAACCGGCGTTTCATCCCGCCGGAGTATGCGGAAACTTTCTTGCCAAGCTCTTGGGTCAAATTGACGAGATCGGCAGCATAGCAAATTCTTTTCTTTTGCTCCGTTTTCCCCATCTTGAACATCGCCGCAAAAAACTTCAGGTTCTCCTCGCCCGTCAGTTCGCCATAGAGCGCATCCGACTGGGCCATATACCCGATTTGCTGAAGCATGGACAAGTCAGGCATTTTCGTTCCGAGGATCTCAACCGATCCTGTACCCGGCAAATCCATGCCGACCATCATCCTGACCAGCGTCGTTTTTCCGGCGCCCGAAGGTCCGATCAGGCCATAAATCTGTCCTTTTTCCATTTGCAAATTCACTTCAGAGAGGACTGCCTTTTTGCCGAAGCTTTTACTGACTTGTCGCACATTCACGGTTGTTTCCATGTCAACTTACCTCCATCGGATAATGAACATCGTGTTGATTATCTTCCTCGCCTTTATTATAATCAGTGCATATCGGACCGACAATGAACAGATATTCGGCATGTGATCATTAGTCGGCAGGTTGGCTCAAAGTGTTCATTATTAAAGGAGGGATTCGATTGAATGAATCGACGGACAGGCGGATCCTGCGGACGAAAGCAGTCATCCGAGGCGCCCTGACGGAACTTATCGAGGAAAAGGGATTCGAAGCGTTGACCGTTAAAGACATCACGACCCGAGCCAACATCAATCGGGGAACTTTTTATCTCCACTACCGCGACAAATACGACCTGCTGGAACAAAGCGAGCAAGAATTGATTGAAGGCATGGTCGCGATCATTCGAACGATCCGCCCGTTTAATCTGGATGAGCTGCTTGCAAGAGACGAGCCGGTTCCGCAAATCGTCGACATGATCGAATATATGAACGGCCAGGCCGATTTCTTAAAGACCATCCTGGGCCCAAAAGGAGATCCGGCCTTCCATTCCCTCGTCAGATCCATGATGTCAAAGTATCTGTTCGAGAAAAATATCGTGCCGCTCATCAAAAAGGAAAACGCCCTTGTGCCGACGGAATATCTCGTGGCTTATATCAGTTCCGCCCATTTGGGCATCATTCAGGAATGGCTCGCGCAAGGGCGAAAAGAATCGCCGCGTGAATTGGCGCTCATCATGACAAAGCTTTCGATGAAAGGCCCATTATATGCCGCTGGCGTATTTCAAGAAATGAAAAATGCCATGGACGGCAAATAGGAGGCGACGTTTTGGAAAAGCAACGATTGATCCGGAAGTTCGACAAGCAATCGGCTATATATGAAGAAAATACGCGAAGGCGGATGATGGGAGCATGGCGAAAACAACTGTTGCAAGACGTCTCGGGCAACGTGCTTGAAATCGCCGTCGGCGCCGGAGCCAATTTTCCGTATTACGACATGGGCCGAATGCGGCTGACAGCCGTGGATTTCAGCCCGATGATGCTGCAGCGCGCGCGCCGGATCGCAGGGGAAATGGACATCAAAGCCGATTTCATCGAAAGCGATATCGAAGACCTCGATTTTCCTCCGCAATCCTTCGATTGCGTCGTCTCCACCCTGTCGTTGTGCGGTTATGAAGATCCGGTCCGGGTGCTGCGAAACATGAAGAAATGGAGCAAACCGGGCGGCCGGATTTATTTGCTGGAGCACGGGCTTGGAAAAAATCCCGCTCTGAAAACGGCGTTGAGGTTGGCGAACCCGATTGCCCGCCGCATGTCCGGGTGCCACTGGAACCGGAATATCGAGTCGTTGGTCCTGGATTCGGGATTGCGGATCGAACGCATGGAACGGCATTGGGGCGGCATGATTTACTTGATTTGGGCTATAGCCTAAGCCACCCTCGTCGTTTTATCGCAACCTGGAAGCATGGGGAACCGTTTATGAATAAATTCGATAAAGAAAACCGCCTTTACGAGGCGGTTTTCTTGCGCGTTTTGGCCGATTTTACGGCGAGTTCAATTTCAGGTGCTTTCCCTGGTCCAGCGCATGGGGCTTGACCGGACAGGTTCGAACTAGCTTACGCGCCAGATCTCGGGAACCGGCCGCCCCATGCCCTTTATTCATACAGCAAGCTCAAA
>Ga0180220_1002717_pt1 | contig 10968 bp, 9 predicted proteins | sample eDN5th37CBELigBY_FD_151335 | JGI IMG/M metagenome (GOLD analysis project Ga0180220, IMG submission 151335) | Enriched backyard soil microbial communities from Emeryville, California, USA - eDNA 5th pass 37_C BE-Lig BY (version 2) (version 2) | ecosystem: Environmental > Terrestrial > Soil >... | reverse complement strand
AATGAGCCGCCCCGGCTGGTGCAGACGTTCGGCGATGCGTCGCGCGTGGCCACCTGCGCCGAACGTGCCATCGACATAGATGCCGTCGCCGCGAATGGCGAGAGCTTCGATAGCTTCATCAGCGAGGACGCTAATGTGACTACTCGTCACAGGTTCAGACGGCACGAAACACTCGCCCGCCCCAGCCGCACCCGGCTGGATCGTTTCAGCATCAAGGTCATACATAATCATGCTTCTTCGTCGCGTCCCGCCTGCAACGAGACCACGACGCAGTCTCTAGACGAGCGCCGCCAACCGCTCAGCGATCGACGCCCCATCGCGCTCAACCAGCTCGTCCTGCCCGGCCCACTCACCGGGCGACCAGATCTCAAGAAACGTGTGCATGCCTGCCACAATCGCCTCGCGCTCCAGCCCGGCATGGTCTCGTAGCTCAGACGGGATCAGAATCCGACCTTGCCGATCAAGCTGGGCATCGACCGCGTTCGCAAACAGCATGCGGCGTAGAACTCTGCCATCCGGGTCGCCAATCGACAATGCGGACACACGTTCGGCGAGCGGAATCCAGGCAGCCATCGGGTAGACCAGCAGACAGCGATCGAAGCCGCGCGTCAGGACAACGCCATCCTGCAGCTGGTCGCGGTACTTGGCAGGCAGGGCGAGCCGCCCCTTATCATCGAGATTGTGCTGGTGACGTCCGAGAAACACCGGTCGCCTGCCTCATCCCGCTACGTACCGAATCGTCCAATGCCCGGGTGGAAGTTATCCACAAACCACCCCACTTATCCCCACTTTCCCCCACAGTTGTCCACAGTATGACACGAACGGGGTGTACGTACAAGATTTCGGGCCGCTTTTGCTGGTTTGCCGTGCGGCGAACTGGACGCTCTGGCCGCCCAGCTGCGCAGCCGCAGTAGACCGTTCGCCAAGCGACGAGCGCTCTGAACAATGCATGCGATGCCTCACCAGGACATTGCGTACGTACGCAATTTCTTACGCCTGGTATAGCACATATGTTCTGTTACAATACGTCTTGAAAGGAGTTGCGAATGTTTCTAGGCTGGTATGACCCCGACAAGAAGAAGACGATGCAGGAGAAGATCGCAGCGGCGGCTCGGCGCTACGAGCGCAAGCGCGGTCAGCCACCTGCCATTGCACTCGTCAACCCGGCGCAGCTTGTGGCTATCGACGAGATGGACGTTCGACCGGCAGCGCACGTCGCGGTCAACACGATCTATGTCGGTGTTGCTGAAGATGACGAGCGCGAAGAGCCGCTAGCTGCCTGACTCCGGGCACACACTCTGCTGTCGCAGCACCGTGAGAGATCGGAGGCTCGCCGATGGCACGTGCTCGAGGACCACAGCTGGCGACTGAGCTTGAAGCGCTGACATCCCGGATTGAGGCCGTCGTCGCCGGCTTTTCCGACGAGCAGTGGCGCAGCCCCTGCCCCAACGAGGGCCGGAGCGTCGCAGTCGTTGCCTTCCACGTCGCCGATGGCTACCGGTACGCGCTGGCGATGCTCGATGCTGCGATCAGCGGCGGGCCGTATCCCGACTGGGTCGGCGCGACGGAAGCGCAGGGCGCAGCGATCAATGCCCGCCAGGCGATGGAGCATGCAGATGTCTCAGTCGACGACGTGCTCGTTCTTCTTCGTCACAACGCCCGCCTGGCTAGTGATTTTCTGCGAAGGCTCACCGATGGTGAGTTGGACGAGCAACCGTCATTCGCTCCGGATCACACGACGGCCGACATCGCCGAATTCGCTCTCCTCGGCCATCCACGCTCACATCTGCCGAACCTGATCGCTTCTTCGCAACGCTGAGATCGGCACGGTGAGTGCGCCTACTCTGCCGGCTCGATGACTGCCACGGTCGCTCCGGACTGAACCGTTGCGCCGGCTTGCACGCCGATCTCCGTCACGACGCCCGGCTGATGAGCGGTGATTTCGTTCTCCATCTTCATCGCCTCGATGACGCAGATGAGCTGTCCTCGCTCGACCGTCGCGCCTGGTTCAACCGCCACTGATAGCACGGTGCCCTGGATCGGGCTGCGCAATGCATTGCCGGTCGGCGCAGCGACCGCGCCGCCACCAGCGGGGCTGCGCCGCGCCGGCTGGCGTGCCGAACGGCCGCCTGCCCGGACACTCAGACCCTCCGGCAAGCGCACACGATAGCTCGCGCCGTTCACCTCAACCGTCACCACCGCGCCATCCGGCTCAACTGGAGCCGGCACCTCAAACGGGGCCAGCCGCGTCGCCAGACCTGACTGCTCCAGCGAGCGGGTGTTGTAATCGCCGGCGGCGAACCACGGCGTACGAATCAGCGACCGAAAGAGCGGGATCGTCGTCGCGACACCGTCGACCTGGAAGTCCTCCAGCGCTCGGCCCAACCGCGATAGCGCCTCGTCGCGATCGCGTCCCCAGACGATCAGCTTGGCAATCAGCGAATCGAAGCGTGGATCGATCTCGCCGCCCTCATCGAAGCCGGTGTCGACGCGAACACCAAAGCCCTCGGGTCGCCGGAACGTCCGTAGCGGACCGGGGGTCGGCTTGAAGTCGGCAGCGGGATCCTCGGCGTTGATTCGGCACTCGATCGCGTGCCCCCACGGTGTCGGCGCGGCAACGAACGATAGCGGCTTGCCGGCTGCTACCCGCAATTGCTCGCGGACGAGGTCGATGCCAGTGACCTGCTCGGTGACTGGATGCTCAACCTGAATGCGGGTATTCATCTCAAGGAAGAAGAACTCGCCGTCCTGGACGAGAAACTCAAGTGTGCCGGCGCCGACGTAATCAACTGCCGCCGCCAGGCGCTCGGCGGTCTTGTTCATCGAGGCGCGCAACGTCGCGTCGATCGCCGGAGAAGGGCTTTCTTCGACGAGCTTCTGGTGCCGCCGCTGGATCGAGCAGTCACGCTCGCCCAGCCCGACGACATTCCCGTGCGCGTCGGCCATCACCTGAATCTCGATGTGGCGCGGATGGTCGAAGTAGCGTTCGGCGTAGACCGCCGGGTTACTGAAGTAGCGCAGCGCTTCACCGCTCGCGCCATTCCAGGCGTCCTCGACCTCGTCCGCAAACCAGGCAACCCGGAAGCCGCGGCCACCACCGCCGGCCGTCGCCTTCATCGCGATCGGGTAGCCGAATTCGTCGCCGAACGCACGCGCGCCGGCGATATCGACCTCCCCGTCAGTTCCCGGCACGACCGGCACGCCCGCCGCCATTGCCGCCTCGCGCGCCCGCACCTTGTCGCCCATCGTCGAAATTGCCGAAGGCGACGGTCCAACGAAGACGAAGCCGGCATCAGCGCAGGCCTGCGCGAACGCGGCATTCTCTGCCAGAAATCCATAGCCAGGATGGATCGCGTCGGCGCCTGTTGCCGTCGCAGCGCGCAGGATAGCGTCGATATCGAGATACGGGAGCGGGTGCGTTGAATCGAGGGTAACGGCTTCATCGGCGTAGCGCGCATGTCGCGGATCGCCCTCGCCGGCTGAGACGACGGCTACACAGGCAAGCCGTTCCTCCCGGCAAGCCCGCATCACTCGAATCGCGATCTCCCCACGATTGGCTACCAGTACCTTGCGCAGCTCAGGCATGGACCGACCTCACCCCCCGGCCCCCTCTCCCGTGGGGAGAGGGGGTGTCACGTTTCAAACTTGTTGTTGCCATTGTGAACAATGGCAATTGCAGACTCTCAACCCTCGAACTCCCCCTCTCCCCGCGGGAGAGGGGGCTGGGGGGTGAGGTCACCTCCACTCCCCTTCGCCGCGCCAGTCTGGTGCAACGCGACCGGACCGTGCCCAGGCAGAAACCTTCGGCTCGGTATTCTCTGGCTCGGCAACGAGGCGCGCGAGCACGGCGACAATGGCGGCGACGATCTCGTCTGAAAGCTCATCATCGTGTGGTTTGCGGCTCACAGCGGGATGTTCCCATGCTTGCGCTTTGGCCGATCCTCGCGCTTGTTGCGCAGCATCTCCAGCGCGCGAATGAGCTGACGGCGCGTCTCGCGCGGCGGGATGACCGCCTCAATATAGCCTCGTCCAGCCGCTTGCCACGGACTGGCGAACTGCTCGCGATAGGCGGCGATCAGCTCGCGCTCTTTCGCGGCTGGATCGTCGGCCGCAGCGATCTCGCGGCGCGAGATGAGCCGGACAGCAGCCTCCGAACCCATCACGGCGATCTCCGCAGTCGGCCAGGCGACGCTGAAGTCGGAGCGGATCGATCGTGAGTTCATGACGACATACGCGCCGCCGTACGCCTTGCGGGTGATGACGGTCAGCTTCGGCACGGTCGCTTCGCAATAGGCGTAGAGCAGCTTCGAGCCGTGCCGGATGATGCCGCCGTGTTCCTGGTTCACGCCCGGCAGGAAGCCTGGGACATCCTCGAACGTCACCAGCGGGATGTTGAATGCATCGCAGAAGCGCACGAACCGCGCGGCCTTCTCCGAGGCGTCGATGTCCAGCGTGCCGGCCAGCACACGAGGCTGATTCGCCACGACCCCAATCGGCGAGCCGTTCAGCCGCGCAAAGCCGATCAGGATGTTGCCCGCCCAGAGGGGCTGCACTTCAAGGAATTCACCATCATCGACCACCAGACGGATGACGTCATGCATGTCGTACGGCTTGGTTGACTCATCGGGGACGATCGAATCGAGCTCGGGCGACTCACGTTCGGGATCGTCGGTCGGCGCATACGTCGGCAAGCCGTCGAGATTGTTGGACGGCAGATACGACAGCACAGCCCGGACGAGGTCGAACGTGTCGCCTTCATCCTGTCCCAGAAAATGTGCAACGCCGGAAACGGAGTTGTGCGTCATCGCCCCGCCGAGTTGCTCGTGGGTCACATCCTCGCCGGTGACGGTCTTGATGACGTCCGGGCCGGTGATGAACATCTGCGAGATATCCTGGACCATGAAGACGAAGTCGGTCATGGCCGGCGAATAGACAGCGCCGCCGGCGCACGGCCCGGCGATGATCGACAGCTGCGGCACGACGCCACTGGCCTGCACGTTGCGCCAGAAGACCTCTCCGTAGCCGGCCAGCCCCTCGACGCCCTCCTGAATACGCGCCCCCGCCGAGTCGTTGATGCCGATGATCGGGCAGCCGATCTTCAGCGCCAGATCCATGATCTTGACCATCTTCTCGGCGAACGCTTCGCCAAGCGAGCCGCCGAAGACGGTGAAATCCTGCGAGAAGATGGCGACATCGCGGCCGTCGATCTTGCCAACGCCAGTAATGACGCCGTCGCCATACGGTCGGCGCTCCTGCATGCCGAAATAGGTCGAGCGATGCTGGACGAAGGCGTCGTATTCAACGAATGAGCCTGGATCGAGCAGCTGCTCAACACGCTCGCGCGCCGATAGCTTGCCGCGCCCTGCCTGTTTCTCGGCTGCGGCTGCGCTCTGACGTTCCAGCTCGTCGTGTCGGTCGAGATATTGCCCGGCTCGCGAGGGGGCGCCGGTTTCTTCCGGTGTTTGCACCACGCTGATTACTCCCCGGTCCCGCTGAGATCAACAGTCCAGAGTCTAGCAGGCAACGTCAGTGCGACGCGTCGGCTCGTTGAGTTGCTTGCGACCAGAGCCAGATCGCCGTCCCCAACACGATCAGGCCGGCAGCCCAGATCGCCAGACTCGTCGCGCCTTCGACAGCGGTAATGTAATCGCTTGCACTGTGCGCGGAGTTTGCGGTGCTCCACGAATGCGGGTCGTCGTTCATGAACAGGACGAGGAATGCCGCGACGCCAATGACAAAGAGCCAGATCGGAATCAGCGCCACCGGCCACTCCGGAGAGGTATCGGCTGTGCGCAACGCCGCGAGTGCAGCCGCAATGAGCAGACCGCCCGGGATCAGCAGCACGAGACTCACGCCGGAGAACGCGATGACCGACCCGGCGATCGCCAACGCGCCGCTGCCGAACCAGATCGCCGCCCGCATCATTGAGCGATCCAGCCGCAACGCTCCGTACGCCAGGACAAACGGCAGCAGGAAGGTCAAGAGGAACGCGACATTGCCCAGGCCGAACGCCTCCGGCGAGTCGTCAAGCAGCATCCGGAGTGAGCCCAGGCCGCCGCCCGCGAGTATTCCGAGCAACGCTCCGATGCGACCAAGCGACAGTCCACCGTCGGTTTCGCGATTCAGTGTCTCGGCCATTGCAGCGCTTCCTTCCTCTCGATCGTACCCCGTTCAAGGGACCGGTGCTGCAATCTGCGGACCGATCACCAACCTCGCCGGGCAACCTCCTCAGCCCCCAGCCGACGCAGCAGCACCTGCCACTCTGGCGGGTTGTCTGGATGCCACTCAAACACCGCCCGCTCAAAGTACTGCGTTAGTACCGTGTCGCCGTCACTGTTGGTTTCCATGATCGGCTCGGTCAGCGGATAGCCGAAGAGCGCCAGCGACTCGCGAAACGAGACGCTGGCATCGCCGAGATCCAGCCCGTGGCTGGACCAATAGTCCCAGAAGCGCTCGTCGATCGCGTGTCCGGTGGCGGGCTGATAGTGCGCGGCGCTGGAGTCGGCCTGCGGCATTTCGCGCCAGTCGCGGCCCTGACGCGCCAGCAGCTCCGCTCCGAGGCGACCGAGCAGCACCTCGTACGGCGTGCCCACGTTTTCGGCATGCCATTCAAGGCGCTGGCGCTCGAAGAACTGCGCCGGTCGCCCAGCGCCCTCGTTCAGCGCCTGTGTGTACTCGTCGGTCAGCGGATGCCCGAACACCGGCAATCCGCCATTCGCCTCCCAGAACGCGCGGAATCCCCAGCCGACGCCGTGCCCGGTCTCGGGATGCCAGGTCACGTTGGGATCCGTCGCCGGTTCGGGTCGCGGTGCGCCCGGCAACAGCGGCCGGATTGATGCGGCATGCACCTCGCGAAAGTCCTCGCCGGCCGGTGCGTCCCAGACGATCGTACCGTCCTGCAGGGTGAACCAGATCGGCGCGCCCGGCGCGTCGAAGCGGCTCCAGCTCGCCAGATCGACGCCGACCACGCCGCGCCCGCGCTCCTGCCAGAAGACGATTCCGCCGTCGCCAGTAATCCAGCCGCTGTCACTCTCTCCGAGCGGCGCACGCGTGCCGTCCGTCGCTGACCGCGCGACGATTGCGCCGCTCACCGCCTCGCGATAGATCACAGCGTCGCCAGCCACAGCGACGGACGTGACAAACGCACCCTCGGTCACAATCACCGGGCTGGTATCACCAATCAGCATCGTAAAGACGGTCGACGACCCGGACACCAACGGCGGGGCAGGGCCGTTGGTGATGCTCCACGCAAAGCGTTGACCATCGAATGCCAGACTTGAGAGATGAGCCACGCCGCTGGGATCGTTGAGTGCATCGGGTAGCGTCGTCAGCAGCACCGGGTCGTTCCCCGTTGGCAAGTCGCGTCTCATCAATCGCCACTCGCCCTCATGCTGTTCAACATAGACGAGGTGACCCGAGCGATAGACATGCCAACCCATGGGGAGCGTCGCGTCACCCTGCGCCGTGTCGATCTTCGTCACAGCACCACTACGGAGGTCTTTGCTGAGGATGCTCAGGCAGAGGTTGGCAGGGCAGCCGTCCGCCCATGTGGTCAACTCACGCCAGACAACGACGCCATCATCGATTCCAATTAATTCGGCGCTGCCCGGACCGGTAGCGATCGGGAATGGTTGACGTTCCAGCAGCCGCGCACCGTAAATCGCCGTCGGCCCGTGCAGATCTGCCGATGACAGCTGCGTCCAGACAACCCACTGTCCATCCGTTGCGACAGTCGCGCCGGCCGACTTGATCGTTGTGATCCAGGTGCCTTCTGCTGGCGCTACCAGCAGATCGCGCACACTGGCGACTCGCAGCGGGCCGGGTCGATCCGGCCCGCTGAAATCAGCATCTGGCTGCTGCCAGACGAGAACACCATCAGCGACATCCGGCCGCAAGTTCACCGGCCAATCAGTGACGACGTTCATTGGCTTGCTGGCCGGCACGTCGTAGGCAGCGAGATCGACGCGCCCATCCTGCGGCGCTTCCCAGACGACGACCTCGCCGTCGAGCGCGGGACGCCTCCCCTGACCAACAACCCGACGTGTATCGCTCGCCAGGTCGACCAGCGTGATCTCGCCAAACGTCCCGGCAACGACGAGCCGATCGCCGTCGAGATCGAAACCGGTCGGGTTGCCCGGCTCGTCGATTGCAACTGCCGCCGACGGCTCACCAATGCGCTTCGTCACAATGCGGTAGTTCGGGTAGGCATCTGGGTTGGGGACTTCCGGCTCATAGCACTCCATCCAGGCGACACGATCTCCGCTCACGACCGGCGCAAACCGCTGATAACAGCTCTCGCCGTTTGTCAGCGCCACGACTTCAGGAGGGCTCATCGAGACGATATCGCGCACCCAGACTGTATCGGCTGTCGCCCAAACCACCAGGTTGCCGGAAATGGACGGTTGATACAGCGCACCCAGCACGACACTACTAGCAACGACGAACTCGCTGCCTGTCGCCAGATCACGCCCGACGATCGCGGCGCGGCAGAAGGGACATTCGCGAGTCGGCCGATTCTCCAGCCAGACGACAACGCCACGATCGATCGCCGGCCAGCCGCGCGCATTCTGCGAATCTGTCAGCAGGAATGGATCGCCGCCATCCACCCGCCGTGCCCAGAGCCGCGCCGATGCATCGAACTGCTCGCCGCTGCCTTCGACCCAGACCAGCCATTCGCCGTCGGTGCGCGCCGACATCCCTGACGCAGCGACAACCTCGCCACTCGCAGCCGACGCAACGCCGCCAGAGCTAGCCGTCGGCAGCAAGGCCGCGCAGAGCAGCGCGAGACTCAGGGCACCAACGATCAGCCGCCGCACGCCCATACACGCACCTCCACTCCGCCAACACCTGCTGTAGCCCGCATCATAGACCAACAATTGCCTGCAATTACAAAGACACCCCCTCTCCCAGCATTGGGAGAGGGGGCCGGGGGGTGAGGGCCGTGCGTCCCCATCACCCGCCTACAAGCTGCTCCAGCCGGTCGACGTAGCTGGCGAGGATGTCAAACGCGGCCTGGATCGGTGCAGGGGTGCTCATGTCGATACCGGCAAGCTTCAACGCCTCAACCGGGTACGCCGCATCGCCGGTCTTCAAGAACTCAATGTAGCGCGCTGCTGCGTCCGGTCCTCCTTCGCGCACCTGCTGCGCCAGCTGGGCAGCTGCGGAGATGCCGGTGGCGTACTGGAAGACGTAGAAGTTCGCGAACAGGTGCGGGAATCTCGCCCAGGTGATGCCGGAGCGTGGCCGATCGAGCGCGACGGCATCGCCGTAGGCTTGCGCATACAGATCGGCCATCAGGTCGATCATCCCGTCGGCGGTCAGTGCCTCGCCGTTCTCAACCAGCGTATGCGTCTCCAGCTCGAACTTCGCCAGAATCGGCATCGTGAAGAGATAGCGCAGGTTGTTGCCCATGCGCTCTTCGATCACGGTCGTCAGGAAGTGTGGGTCGTCGACCGTATCAAGCAGGTGCGCGCCCATCAGCGCCTGATTCATGTTGGACGCCACTTCGGCGACGAACATGCTGTAGTCGGCATAGGCGAGCGGCTGCGTTTTCCAGGTGTAGTACGAGTGCAGCGAGTGGCCGAGCTCGTGAATAAGCGTCGATACGCTTCCCAGATCGTCGTGCCAGCTCATCATGATGAACGGGTGGTGGCCGGGCATACCGGTCGAGAACGCGCCGCCGACCTTGCCAGCGTTCACCGCGTAATCGACCCAGCGACTCTCGATACCGTGCTGGACGAGCTGGACATACTCCTCGCCCAACGGCGCGACGGAGGCGCTGACGATGTCGATGCCCTCATTGAACGTGATCTTGCGCTGCGGCGGCGCGCCGACCGGCTGTAGCGGCGACTCGGAGATGTCCCAGGCGTGCGCCTGTTCGACACCGAGCAGCTTCGCGCGCACCTTGAAGTAGCGCTGCCAGGTCGGGAAGTTCTTCCAGACGGTATCCAGCAGATTGTGGAAGACCTCCAGCGGTATCGCGTTCGGGGACAGCGACGCCTCCAGCGCCGTGTCGTAATTGCGCACCCGCGCCATCATCACCGCCTGCTTGACCGCGCCGGAATAGTTGGCGGCAAACGTGTTCTTCATCGACAGGTAGGCGTCCGCCGATGTCTCCCAGGCAGCCTGACGGATACTCCGGTCGGCGCTGTGGATGAATGAGTCGAGGTTGCCCTGCCCCAGCTCGACTGTCTCACCATTCCCGATATCGATTGACCCAAGCTTGAGGTCAGCCTCAGCTAGCGCCGTGCGAATCGATGAGAAGACTGAGAGCGGTTCACTCGCCATCGCCAACACCTGCTCGACCTCTGCCGAGCGAACGTGCGCTCGGCGACGTCCAAGCTTGTCGAAGTAGTGCGCATATGGCTTCAGGTCGTTGTTCGTCGCAATCCAGGACGACAGCGTGTCGGGATCAATCGACAGGATCTCTGGCTCGACGAATGCCGCAGCTGCCTCGACGCGCGCAAACATGCCATCAGCGCGATCGCTGAGCGCGAGCGACGCCGGATTGGTCGCATCCTCAGCGACGCGCATATGCGCGTACAGCTCCAGTTGCCAGGCCGCCTTCATCAGATCTTCAAGGTGCTGGATTGCAGCGTACAGCGTCTCGGCCGATTCACCGAGCCGACCGCGATACTCGTCCAGTTCGCCGAGGCGGCTGCTCAGAGTGCTAAAGGCGGACTCCCAGTCTGCCGGCGTGGCGAAGATGCTCTCGACGTCCCAGGTCTGCTCTGGCGCGACCTCGGATCGCTTCGGCAAGGTCGAGTTGGGCATGGTTCCTCCGTCTTCCTCAACGCCCGCCCCTTCCGTCGAGGGAGTCGTTCGACGACTGGCGAAGGAGCGGGCGTCTGCAATGGGTTACTGCGATCTAGCGGATCTTGCCGCGCGCGATGACCGGCCAGGTCTCGACGACCTTGCCATCACGAACGACGTACATCTCGTCCTGTAGGTTCACGGTGGGGCAGACGT
>Ga0180220_1002716_pt1 | contig 10969 bp, 9 predicted proteins | sample eDN5th37CBELigBY_FD_151335 | JGI IMG/M metagenome (GOLD analysis project Ga0180220, IMG submission 151335) | Enriched backyard soil microbial communities from Emeryville, California, USA - eDNA 5th pass 37_C BE-Lig BY (version 2) (version 2) | ecosystem: Environmental > Terrestrial > Soil >... | reverse complement strand
ATCACTGCTTGAATCCCCCCCTCGCGGCCGGATTCGAGGCGATCAATAGGCGTCGGAGCTGACCACCTCGCCGCCGCGGCGGCTGCCCAGGGCGTTGTAGGTTCGCATGTCGATGGACTGCTTGACGAACCGAACCGAGCCGTCGGCCATGCCGAAGTTGCAGCCTCCGGAATGGAAGGCGGAGAAGCCTCGGCCGGTCCAACTGTTGGCGATGGCGTAGGCCGGGTCGCTCAGGCACTTCTGGAGCGTCCAGTTCATGGGCAGGCAGGTGCCGTTGGTGGCGCCGGTGCTGGTGTACCAGACGGCGCTTTGGGATCGCGTGACCGCGGTCGTTTCGCCCAGGGAGAAGGTGTTGCTCAACCCGTCGGTGATCGCGGCGATCGTCACCGCCGGCGACTCGCTCCGGTAGTCGAACAGGCCTCGGTGGTTGGGGCCCGAGCCGTAGGGGCCGGTGGGAGACCCGCAGTCGGCCGCGGGCGCGGGGTTGACGACGTTGCGGCCCGCCGTGCTGCAACCGCCACAGCCGTACCGCAGGGACGCGCCGGCGGTGTCGTAGGGGCTGTCCGGGCTGTTGTTGTAACCGTCGCCGTAGCTGCCGGTGTAGTTGTTGATCATCCCGTTCTGTCGGTTCAAGGCTACGTTGTCCCGCGTGCTCGGCCCGCCGAAACAGGCGACGCCCGGGGTGGTCCGGTCGTTGGCCAACTGGCCGGTGTTCGGGTCGCTGGGGCAGAAGAACGAGTTGATGACCACCCGGCGAATCGTCGACATCGCCTCGCAATCGCAACTGTCCGAGAAGTTGATCGCGTTGTAGAGCGCCCCCTGCTCAAGCTGGCTGAGGATCATCGGCAGCCACCCCCAGCCCTTCGACGGGTTGGTGCCGAACCCGCCCCCCCACGGATACGAGCCCACCGTGTCGACGTAGTTGTGCAGCGCGAGATTGATCTGCTTGAGGTTGTTGACGCACTGCATCCGCCGGGCCGCCTCGCGGGCCGCCTGAACCGCCGGAAGCAAAAGGGCGATCAAAACGGCGATGATCGCGATAACCACCAAAAGTTCAATAAGCGTGAACCCCCGGCGCGGCGCCGCGGATGAACCGCCGCCACTCCGAATCAAATCAGACATGACCGACCTCCATCATGAAGCGGATGGGTCGAAGTATTGCGAACACGCGCCGAACTCTCTCAACCAAGTCGAGCGAGCTTAGGACGGGCCGAACGGAGCGGGGGGAACCCCTTGAGAGATCGGCTACATCAGGACATCCCAGATGCATGACGCACCGAAGACTCCCTTATGCATACTCGAAGAAGCCGCGCCGTGCAACATAGTGCTTGAAATTTCCATCCCCACGGCGGCGCCTCTTCTCGGCGGAACGTGATTCCGACCGCGCGCCGGACTTCGGCGCGCCTTCACGAGCTTTTCGCGCGAAACATCAACCGGAAATCGGAAGCGCCGCGCCCCGGCGCCGCCTGACGAGCGATCGCCGCATCTCTTCATATATCCGGCGCTTGGACATCCTGAATTCATTCGGAGTAAAGGGCGATGAACCACGCCGACGACCAACTCGAATCCGACGGCTCATTCCCTAGTCGGTCAGGTCGAAATCGAAGGTGTTGGTCTTGTCGGTTGAGACTTCGGCGCTGAGGCCGGAGGTCTCGGCGTTGAAGTATTTTTGAGGGATGAGGGGCTCGCCGGTCCCTTGCATATCTTCCTCGAGCACCTTGCCGATCATTTTGGCGGGGATCGGCTTGTCGGGCCCCCGCGAGACGACCGTGACCTTGTAGGTTCCCACGTAGGCGCCGTCTTGGGCGCTGAAGGTCCCCAGCGCGTAGTTGCCGTTGGAGTCGAGCTTTCCCTGGGCGCCGCGAGTGCTGGAGCCACTGGGCGAGAAATAGACGTCGCCGATTGTGACGGGTTCTCCCTTGTAGGTGATCCGTCCGGAAACGGGAATCACCCCCGGCTCGCCGCCGCCGCAGCCCGGGCTCGCAAGCCCCATCGTCAGAACCAGAGCCAATCCGGCCGCGGCGGCCGTCGTTCGATTTAAGAGGACGCGCATCATGGTTCCCTCGGTTGAAAATGGAGGACTCGCGCCGGGACCGTCATGTCAACCGTGATATAAAAGCGAACGAGCCCTCCGCCAAATGTAAGCGGGCCCCCACCATCGATCAATAGGCGCGGGTCTGATGAACTCGCTAATGTGGTTGCGCGGGGCCACCTTAATCCGCTTGAGGTTTGTCGCCACGCCCGCTGGACGTCATCAATTCATCCGAGAATCGCCGCGAGGGAGGGGAAGAGGTCGATGCACTCCACCCAAGCCTCCCCCCTGGGAACGCCGATCTCCCGATCGGCGGATCGGCTTGAGGACGTAAGCCCTCGGTCGCCGATCAGGAGATTGGCGTTCCCGGACCGCGCATCCCTCCCCCCTGGGAACGCCGATCTCCCGATCGGCGGCTCGGCGTTCCTGGAAATCGTCGACTTATTTTGGCGGCCAGCCACCCCAAAACGGAATCATGTGGCAAACTAACGGATGGAGGAGTGTCTCCCAACACCCGCTCTTTCTCAATTTGATCGTTCGGTGAGGCCGGGATTCGGGCGCGAAAAAAAGCGCGCGAACGAACCCAATCTCGGTTCCGCCTGATGCACGGAAGTCTTTGTCCAAATGAAGCTTGCGCTCGCGATGCTGGAGATTTCCCGGCGCGAACGAACCCAAATTTTGGCGAGGAAAGGGGGGAAGCGGGGGCCGTCGACGCGCCGAGGGGCGCGTCGACGGGAGGGGAAGGGAGGGCCGAGGGCCTTACTTCTTCGAGGGGTCCACCAACCCGGCGGGGTCGTCGATGACGAGGTAGTGTCCGTGGTCGGAGGAGATCAGGACCATCGAGTCGTCCCAGTTGCTGTTGTTTTCGACCCAGTAGATGATCCGTTTGATGGCGTCTTCGCCGCTGTAGAGGGCGCCGATGGCGTTGTCGAGGTTGTTGGCGTGGAGGCCGTAGTCGACGTCGCCGGCCTCGACGAAGAGGGCGAAGTTCTTGCCGGGTTGGGCCAGAACGGTCAGCGCGGCGTCGGTCATCTGGGCGAGGGTCGGCTGCGACCTGAGCTGTTCCTCGGTGTAGGACTCGGCGGCGCGGGGCTTGCCGTCCTCCTTGCCCGGGTCGGGGGCGGGGTCGAAGTTGCCGTCGGCGGTTTGGTAGGGAAGATGGCTCATCCCCTTGTCGCCAAAGAAGCCGAAGAGGCGGCGGTTCTTCTCGACGGCCTCGTTGGCGGCCTTTTGCAGCGCCTCGCCGCCGTTCACGTTGTAGTCGGTTTCAACAACGATGTACTTGCCGCCAAACCTCGCGTCGATGGCGGCGCGGTCGTTGGGGGCGAGATACTGATTGCCCGCGACGGCGTTTTTGCCCTGAGCCTTCGAGGGGCCCGACTCCTGGCCGTAGCCGGCGCCGATGACCACGTCGAGCCCCGGGTAAAGCGGCGCTTGGCGGGTCTCCTGAATGATGCTGGGGATGCCCAGCATGCAGCGGGCGAGGTCTTGATAATCGTTGCGGTGGACGTTGTGGGCGTACATGGCCGCGGGAGAGGCGTGGGGGAAGGCGACGCTGCTGACGGTTCCGACCTTCCAGCCCTGGAGCTGAAGCTCGTTGAAGAGGGTCGGCAAGACCCGGCCGTCGTCGGCGACGTTGACGCTGTTGTTGTACGACTTGACCCCGTTGACGGCCTCCGCGGCGCTGGTGGACGAGTCGGTGTAGGCGTGGAGGACCCGGCCGGCCTCCTCAACCCCCTTGCGGTCCTGGTCGTTGGCCGACTGGCCCTTCAGATAGCCCGGCGCCTTCTCGGCCAGCGGGCCGGGGGTCCAGGGGTTCGGGCCGGCGATCTCGGCGTCGTAGCCCCCCTTGAGGCTATTCTCCGGGATCGAGACGGTTTGCGAGTCGACGTCAACGCGGGCCCTGTCGTGGGTCGGGCTCGTCACGACGTAGCCGTACTGGGCCGAACCGGCGGCCTCGTAATCCTGGAAGATCAGGCCCGCGCCCTTCCCCTCGGTGAACACCTTGTTGGTCTTGACGATCGTCGCGGCCTGGGTCGTCGGCCAATCCAGGCCGTCGAACCAGACGATGAAGAGGTGCTTGACCCCCTTGGCGACGGCGTCGTCCATCACCTTGCGGAGCTCGCTCTGGTCGCCGTAGGTCGCTTCGGGGTTGACCGTGTTCTCGGGCAAGAATCCGTAGAGCTTCTCGACCTTCTCGGCGTCTCGGTAGCTGCTGTTCTCACCCGTGATCGAGCCGAGGTCGGCCTTGTTGCCCCAAACGTAAACCGGGACCTGACGGTTGGAGTGGCTCCCGTGGTTGGAGTAGACGTCGCCGGGCCCTTGCGAGCCGAAGTGGTAGACGCGGTCCACCTTTTGCTCGGGGTTGGTCGAGTACTCCGTCTGCAACGTCTTGATGTGGTCTTCGGCGGCCTGGGTCGCGCTGGCGAGCGCGCCGAGGGCCACCAGCGCGAGGGGCGCGACGGCCGCGCGGAGCGGGGGGGATGCGAATCGGGACATCAGGGTCGGAACCTTTCCAGACAAGGAGGAGCGGGGCCAGACGCGAGCGAACCGGCCGAAGCGGCGCCGACCGACCGAGGCTCGCGCCACGTTTCAGTCATCCATCGAAGTAGTCTACCAAGACGCAAGGGGCCACTCCTTAGGTTTCCCCAAAATAAATAACCCGAGATTCCGCGAAGCGGGGCGCGGCGAACCAGGCGGGCGGACCAGGCGTCTCAAGCCCGCCCATTGGATTGTCGCCCCGCGCGGGGCAGAATGGAGGGACGGCGCTTCGCGCGGCGAATCATCAATTCCAAGGAGGTCGGCTCGGTGGGCGCTCGCGGATTTGGCGTGGACGCGCCACGAGCAATCCCACCTCGACTCGACCCTGCGGAACGAGCGGCGCGTTCACCAAAAGAGATCACATCGATAGCTCGAGGAGGCGGCGCGGTGCATCGAGATGTTTTGGCGATCGTGCTGGCTGGCGGGCGGGGAAGCCGGTTGGATCCGCTGACCCGAGACCGAGCCAAGCCGGCGGTTCCCTTCGGCGGGATTTATCGAATCATCGACTTCGCACTCTCCAACTGCATCAATTCCGGCCTGCGGAGGATTTTGGTGCTGCCCCAGTACAAGGCGTCGAGCCTCAATCGACACCTCGCCCTGGGATGGAACTTCCTCAGCCGCGAGCTGGGCGAGTACATCGAGGTCCTCCCCCCCCAGCAGCGGATCACCGAGATGTGGTATCAGGGGACGGCCGACGCCATCTATCAAAACGTCTACACAATCGAGAAGGCCGCGCCCCGCGACACGCTCATCTTGGCGGGCGATCATATCTATAAGATGAACTATTTGAAGATGCTGGAATTTCATCGAGAAACGGGGGCCGACCTAACCGTCGCCTGCCAACCCTCGACCCTGGCCGCCGCCCGCGACTTCGGCGTCATGGGCGTCGATCGCGAGGGCCGCATCACCAGCTTCGTCGAGAAGCCCGAAAACCCGCCGCCGATGCCCGACAACCCCAAGGTGGCGCTGGCCTCGATGGGCATCTACGTTTTCAACACCAACGTCATGTACGAGCTTCTGTTCCAAGACGCCGCGCGAAAGGGGGAGAGCCGCCACGACTTCGGCCACAACATCATCCCACAGATGATCGACAAGGGAATGCGCGTCATGGCCTACCCCTTCCAGGACGAGAACCGCAAGACCGCCGCCTACTGGCGCGACGTCGGCACCGTCGACGCCTACTTCCAGGCCAACATGGACCTGATCGCCATCGACCCGATCCTGAACCTCTATGATCGAGACTGGCCCATCCACACATATTATCAACCGGCCTCGCCACCGCCGAAGTTCGTCCACGCCGAGCTCGACCGTCGGGGGGCGGCCTACAATTCCATCGTCTGCCAGGGGGTGATCGTCTCCGGGGGCGAACTCCACCGTTGCGTCGTCTCGGCCGACGTTCGGGTCCACAGCTACGCGTCCGTGGAGGATTCGATCCTCTTGGACGACGTCGACATCGGCCGCCACGCCCGAATCCGCCGGGCGATCATCGACAAGCACGTCCGAGTCCCGCCCGGATTCGAGATCGGCTGGGACCGCGAGCTTGACCTCAAACGCGGCTTCACCGTCACCCCCGAGGGCGTCACCGTCGTCTCCAAGGACGAGGACCTCGAGCGGTTCACCAAAAAAGCGATCACCTGAACGGCCCGCGCGGCGCGGCCCCACCCCAAATCAACGAGACGCGAACTCTTTATGTGTGGAATCTGCGGCGCGGTTTGGAGCGGCCAGGGCGAGCCGCTGGGCGAAGCGGCCCTGTCGGCCATGATGGACCGACTCGTTCACCGAGGGCCCGACGATTCGGGGACTTACCGCGACCAATCCGCGGCGCTCGGCTTTCGACGGCTCTCCATCATCGATCTGGAGGGAGGCCATCAACCCCTCTCCAACGAGGACGGGACCATCTGGGCCGTCTTCAACGGCGAGATCTACAACTTCCCAGAACTGCGCCGGAGGCTCGAATCCGAAGGCCACTCGCTCCGCTCCAAGGGAGACTCCGAAGTTCTCGTCCACTTATATGAAGAGCATGGCGAATCCTTGCTCTCCCACCTCCGGGGCATGTTCGCCCTGGCGATCTGGGACGCCCCCCGGCGAACTCTCCTCTTGGCCCGCGATCGATTGGGGCAAAAGCCGCTCGTCTACCGGAGAACCAAGGACCGCTTGATCTTCGCCAGCGAACTGAAGGCGCTTTTGGCTCTCCCCCAAGAAGACGTTCCCCGGAATGTCGATCCAATTTCGCTGGATCAATATCTCACCTATGGATATATTCCCCAGCCTCGGACGATTTTGGAGGATGTCGAAAAACTTCCCCCCGCGCATTTCGCGGTCTGGCGCGACGGCGATTTTCGGGTCGAGCGGTACTGGGCGCCCGATTGGAACCGCGAGCGCCGGCGGGCGTTCGAGGAGGACGCGGCCGAGCTTCGATCCACGCTGGAGGAGGCCGTCCGCGAACAGATGACGGCCGACGTTCCCCTGGGCGCGTTCCTCTCCGGGGGGATCGACTCGACCCTCATCGTCGGCCTGATGCAACAAGCGGCGAGCCGGCCGGTGAAGACCTTCGCCATCGGCTTTCCCGACGCCGCCTTCGACGAGACGGCTTACGCCGAAACGGCGGCGCGGTTCTTGGGAACGGAACATCATACGTTCATCGTCGAACCCGACGCGTGGGAGACTCTCCCGGCGCTCGCCCGGCAGTTCGACGAGCCCTTCGCCGACAGCTCGGCCCTACCGACCTGGCGGGTCGCCCTGGAGACGCGCCGGCATGTCACGGTCGCCTTGACCGGAGACGCCGGCGACGAGCTTTTCGGCGGCTACGATCGTTACCGAGCCCTGGCGCTTTCCGAGCTCTTCCATCGGCTTCCCGCCGCCCCCAGGCGCTGGATCACCAACCCGCTGGTTCGAATGCTCCCCCGATCGGGGAAGGCGAAGTCGAAGCTCCGGGCCGCCCAACGGCTCCTCGAACGGATCAACGAGCCGACCGTCGAGCGCTATCTCGGCTGGATGACGACCTTCGACGAAGCCGGACGATTGAGCCTCTACGCCGATGATCAGCTTGACCTGCTGGCCTCGCGAACCGCCCCGCTGGACGACCCCGCCCTCGCCGATCCGGGTTCGCTGTTGGCGCTCGCCTTCGCGAGGGCCAACGGGCGAGACCCGTCAACGAGGGCGATGGCCTCCGACATCCTGATGTACTTGCCCGGCGATCTCTTGTTCAAGGTCGACATGGCGAGCATGGCTCATGGGTTGGAGTGCCGGGCGCCGTTTCTGGATCATCGAGTCGTCGAACTGGCGCTGGCGATGCCGCTGGACCGGAAGCTCCGGCTGCGTCCCGGCCGGTCGAAGGTGATTTTGAAGCGGGCCTTCGCCGACCTGATCCCCCGATCGATCCAAACGCGCCGCAAGATGGGCTTCGGAGTTCCCGTGGGGCGCTGGTTCCGCAACGAACTGCGCAACGAACTGACCGAAGTCCTCCTCGACCGCTCGACCCTCGACCGAGGCCTCTTCCGCCCCGAGGCCGTCCGAAGCCTCGTCGACGACCACCTCGCCGGCCGTCGCGAGCGCGGACACCAACTCTGGGCGCTCTTGATGCTGGAGCTTTGGATGCGGAATTATTTCGACGTGGATTAAATGCGGAAACAGCCGCCAACGAATCGCCGGCTCTCGCGTCTCATAATTGGGGAAGTCGGTCGTCGGGTTCGCGGTGGAAGCGCCCTCCCGGCGAAACCGCTCGCCAAACCCGTCCCGAAATCCGCCCTTCCTCGCCGCGGGAAGGGGAAATCCCAACGTGGCTCGACACAACGGTTGATGTCCCGAGAATGAGAGGTCCACCGCCATGCATCGCCTTTCTCTTCTCCTGGCGTTCGGCATGTTTCCCCTGGCCGGCTGCGCGGACGAATCCGTCGAGCGATCCGCCGGATACGAGGCCGCCCAGAAGTCCGCCGCGCCCCCGGCGGAAACTCCCCCCGCCGACGCCGCGCTCGCACCGAGCGGGGCGGTGGACGGCGGCGAACCGACCGCGCCAAACGAGCCGGGGATCTCGCGGAAGGTGATCTACGACGCGACGATTGATCTGGTCGTCCAAAGCGTCGACGAGGCCGTCGGGCGGGTCGGCGAGCTGGTTGAGCAGTCGGGCGGCTACATCGCCGAGCAGAACATGGTCGGCTCGCCGGGCTCGAAGCGTTCCCAGCGCTGGCGGATCCGGGTGCCGATTGACCGCTTCGAGTCGTTCGTCGCCTCGGTCTCGGCGCTCGGGGAACTGGAGCGGTTCGACCGCAAATCCCAGGACGTGACGGCCGAATTCTACGACCTGGACGCCCGGGTTAAGAACAAGAAGGTCGAGGAGCAGACGCTCCAAAAGATCCTGGAGGAGCGCTCGGGGCAGCTTGAAGACGTGCTGAAGGTCGAGGTCGAGTTGAGCCGGGTCCGGGGCGAGATCGAACAGCTTCAGGGCCGGCTCCGGGTGTTGGAGAACCTCTCGGCCCTGGCGACCCTGACACTCAACGTCCGCGAGCGCGAAACGTATGAGCCCCCCGCGCCGGTGGTCGCCGACTTCCCCACCCAGGTCGCCCGCGCCTGGGGAGACTCGGTTCGGAGCCTCGTCAATCTCGGCAAGGCGGTCACGCTGATCGTTGTCGGCCAGGTGGTCTGGATCCCGTTCTGGATCGTGGGCCTCTTGCTGGCCTGGATCATCGGCCGCCGACTCTTCGCCGCGGCTCGGCTGCCCATCCGAATCTCGGTCGGCAACACGCCCAAGACCAGCGCGGGGGAGGGGAGCCCGCCCCGTTGAGGACGAGCCCCGGCCTTCGCCGAATCGGGCGCGGCGATCGATCGGTTAAACCGGTTCGGGGGTCGGCTTGCCGATGGCCAGAACCCCGAAAAACGAACTGACCCAAACGAAGATCAGGCACCTGTTGATCAGGGCGGTCCACCCCTCGTACCCTCCTCCCCAGGCGAAATGCCAGGAGACAAACGAAAGCACGAAGAAAATGGCGGCCCAGAGCTTCCAAAAACGCATAACGACGCGCCCTTTGCGACTGGTGGAGAGGATCGGGCCGGCCGTTGGACGTCGGCTGGAAAACGGCCCGCGCAATCACCGAGCCAGTATGCCGGGTCGCGCTCCGTTTTCCAACCGAAATTCGCCGGGCGGCCCGCTTGAGCCCCCGGCGCGCGAGCCTTCCCTCCGCGGCGCGCGTTCGGCCGCGGAGGGAAAGACCACGCCAAGGCCGGTTCGACGCTCCAAACCGACGGGTCGGGCGCTTCGTCAAAACAATCTCGGAAAGACGCCCAACGCGCTAGACCGCGGGTGGACTGGTCCGTCCAAAGATCAACGAAACGATAAACAACACCAAGAAGATGAACACCATGATCTTGGCGATGTAGGCCATGTCGCCCGACAGGCCGCCAAAACCAAGAACTCCCGCGATCAACGCGAGAACGAAAAACAGAATGGCCCAGCGCAACATGGCTCTTGCTCCCATCTCTCTGAAAAATGCGGCGCGTGGTCGGCTCGTCGCCGAACCGGGGCCGACCGCCGCGTTACCGGCCCCTCTCGCGAAGCGTGTTCTCGGAATGCGTGTTTCCGCGATGCTTTAAGGACTGACGGACGCCCTCGAGCCGTCCTCAAGGTGCCCCCGAGCGCGACACAGATCCTCGTGGTCGTAGGCGAGCCCCAAAAACGTGGTCGCCAGCCCAACCACCAAGGCGGCCAAAAGCACAACGATGAGCAGCATCATCGGCGTGTCGAGCTGGACCCATTTCAAGTACGTGATCGTCGCCGGGTCGTTGTCGGCCAGGTTTTGATAACGGGCTCCCAGGCCCATCATCGCGAAACCAAGGCCTATCAAAGAGCCGGCGGAGATGATCGATCCGGCGATCGCTCGCATTGGTGTTCTCCCATGATTGCCCATGAGCAACCGTGTTCACATATTGCAACCGCGCATCAACCCCGCCAGCACCAGAAGCATCCCCGCCAAGATCATGATGATGCTGCTGCAACCGCAGCCGGGATACGCTCCATAAGGGCCCCTGGGCTGATACCAACCCCCTCCGCCGTACCGTCCGGGTCCAAAGCTCATCGGCGATCCCCTTGTCCCGCAAGCCTCTTCGATGACGCGAGTTCCGCGTCGTCAGGGCAACGGTCAAGATAAACCGCAAAAACCGCGCCGAAACTTTGGGGCTCCTCGCGGAGCGGGGCCGTCAAAGCGGGCGGCCGGACCGTTCAAAATGCCTATCCCCCGGATGGGGGGTTTATGGTAAGGTCCGGTTGGGATCACGTCGTCGGGGGCCTCGTCCGGAGAATCCTCCCGGGTCGGGCAGCCGGCCCTTCCATTCGATTCGAGCGGACGACGCGATGAGAACTCATGTGCCGCCACCGGCGCGAACGATTTCGTCCACGAAGCCTCG
>Ga0180220_1002715_pt1 | contig 10979 bp, 12 predicted proteins | sample eDN5th37CBELigBY_FD_151335 | JGI IMG/M metagenome (GOLD analysis project Ga0180220, IMG submission 151335) | Enriched backyard soil microbial communities from Emeryville, California, USA - eDNA 5th pass 37_C BE-Lig BY (version 2) (version 2) | ecosystem: Environmental > Terrestrial > Soil >... | reverse complement strand
AGCTCGGTCCGATCGCGGTCAAGTGGTATGGCCTTGCCTATATGGCCGGGTTGCTGATCGGCTGGATCTATATCCGGCGGCTACTACAAAATCACGCGCTCTGGCCAGCGGGGAATCCGCCATTCAACATCGAGAAGACGGACGACCTGCTGTTCTTCATGACCCTCGGCGTGGTGCTCGGAGGACGGCTGGGGTTCGTCATCCTGTATGAGCCCGCCTACTATCTCGCGCATCCTCTCGAAATCCTGCAGGTCTGGCGCGGCGGCATGTCCTTCCATGGCGCGCTAGTCGGTTGCGGCATCGCCATCACTTTATTCGCGCGCCGTAACGGGCTTTCGCCCTGGTCGGCCATGGACATGTGCGCTGCCGCCGTGCCGATCGGCCTCTTCTTTGGGCGCATCGCCAACTTCATCAACGGCGAGCTGTTCGGCCGGCCGACGCCGATGCCTTGGGGCATGGTGTTTCCAGAGGCGATGTACCAGTACTCCGCCATCGAGCCGACGCCGCGGCATCCCAGCCAGCTTTACGAAGCCTTTTTCGAGGGCTTGGTGCTGTTCCTGGTCCTCAGGTGGATGACGCACAACAGGTGCGCCCTGCGGAACCCCGGTCTTGTCTCCGGCAGCTTCATGGTCGGCTACGGGCTCGCGCGGTCCTTGTGCGAGTTCTTCCGCCAGCCGGACCCACTACACCCACTGACCATCGGCATTCTCACGCCTGGGATTGCCTATTCCATCCCGATGATCCTGGCCGGGCTCTACTTCATCTGGATTGCGCGGTCGCGGCCCGTTCCGCAATCGACGTGAGCTTCCCCATGCCCACCGGATCGCAATCCACGCCCCTCGCGCAAAAGATCAAGGATCGCATCAGGCGCGAGGGGCCGATCCCGGTATCCGAGTACATGCGCGTATGCCTCGGCGATCCCGAGCACGGCTACTACCGCAGGCAGACGGCCATCGGCGCCGGCGGGGACTTCACGACCGCGCCGGAGATCAGTCAGACCTTCGGCGAGCTCATCGGTATCTGGGCCGCAGTGGCCTGGCGCGCCATGGGCGCTCCGGAACGTGTGGATCTCGTCGAGCTCGGCCCCGGGCGGGGCACCATGATGGCCGATGGGCTCCGCGCCGCTCGGGTCGTACCCGGCTTTTTCAAGGCGGTGAATGTGCAGCTCGTTGAGAGCAATGCGGTCCTCCGCGAAGCCCAGCGCCAGACCCTCACCGCCTTCGCGCACCAGGTGCCGATCACCTGGCACGACGCCATCGCCGTCGATACTGCTGGCCAGCACCCCACGATCGTGCTTGCCAACGAGTTCCTTGATGCGCTGCCCATCTGTCAGCTCGTTTTCCTAGAAGGTCGGTGGCACAAAAGGTGCGTCGGCCTCGATGCAGATGAGCAATTCTCATTCGTTCCCGGCGAAGAGGCCCCGCCCGAGCATATGCCGGCTGATCGTCCTCCGCGGAACGGGGACATTCTGGAGTTCCATCCGGATTTCGCATGGGTGGCAGAGGTCCTGCAGCGGTGGGCGACCAAGCCGCTCGCAGCCCTCTTCATCGACTACGGCCATACCGCCACCGCATTCGGGGATACGCTGCAAGCCGTTCGGCAACACCGGTACGCTTCGGTTTTCGACCGACCCGGCGAGGCGGATCTTACAGCGCATGTCGATTTCAGCGCTTTTCGACGGCATTGCCTCGATCGAGGTCTCGCGGTCGATGGCCCGCTGGCCCAGGCGGAATTCCTGGTGAACCTGGGCTTGGTCGAAAGGGCAGAAAAGCTCATGAGCGCAGCTCGACCTGAGGAGATCGGCTTGATCGAAGCGGGCGTGCAGCGGATCGCGGATCCGCTGGGCATGGGTGGGCGGTTCAAGGTGGTGTGCGCGCGATCACAGGACGTGCCTGTGCTGCCGCCCTTTCCGCCGGCTCGTTGAGGGGGACTGACATCATGGCCATCGACGGCGAGATCATTCGCGCAGGATGCCTTAGCGAGGCTCCCGGCATCAGCCATGGCTTCTTCACCCGGCAGGGCGGCGTATCGACGGGGATTTACAGCGCGCTCAACTGCGGCCTGGGGTCGAAGGACGATCCCTCCTTGGTCCGGCAGAACCGCGCACGAGTCGCTCGGGCGCTCGGTGCCGAACACGACGAGGTGCTGACCGTCTACCAAATTCACAGCACGACGGCGCTCGTTGTCGATCAGCCCTTTCCGCTGGGCCAGGTCCCGAAGGCTGATGCGCTGGTGACGCGCACGCCCGGCCTCGTCGTCGGCGCGCTTGCCGCCGACTGCACGCCGGTCCTCTTCGCAGATCCGAAGGCGCGGGTGGTCGCCGCAGCCCATGCCGGCTGGCGCGGTGCGATCGCCGGGATTCTCGAATCGACGATCGAGACCATGCTGACCCTCGGCGCTGAGCGTAGCCGCATCCGGGCTGCCATCGGCCCCTGCATCAATCAGACAGCCTACGAAGTGGGTCCGGAATTCGAGGCCGAGTTCCTGAGCGCCGATCCTGCCAATGCCAAGTTCTTCTCGCGGGCTGCCCCGAATGCATGCAGTCGTTTCGACCTGCCGGGATACGTCGAACACCGCCTTTCTCGCACAGGATTGGAGATCGTCGAACGTCGCTCGCTATGCACTTACGAGAACGAATCGCTCTTCTTCAGCTATCGGCGTTCAACACACCGAAACGAGCCTGATTACGGCCGCCAAATCTCCGCCATTGTCTTGACTTAGCCAGTCATCCACAGAAATCACTGGCTTGTTCGGGCAGTAAGGGGCACTACGCGGCCCGCCGGGGGCAAACGATCTGGACGCCTCGCGACGCAAGAGTTACAGCTCTGGCTCACGGGTACCGGATTCGCTATGAGGCCGCAGGGTTGGTACGTCGGCTGCCGGTTTGAACAGCGGGATATAAGAGGGGGACGTCACGTGACGACCATCCATGCTGCTGCGGCGTCGCACCTACGTAGACGGCTTGCGTTCGCGGCGCTGGCAACGTTCTTCGCCGCGGGCCTGGGCGCCTGCAGCACAGACACAAATCTCCTCGGCAACTCGGGGGAAAGCTCGCAGCTTCTGGCGCAGCAGCCTGCTGCGCAGCCCACTCCTGCCCAGACGCAAATCTCGATCGCGCCCGTCATCGGCGCACCGGAAGGCGTCAGCAAGGAGCTCGTGGCCCAGCTCACGCAGGACCTTCAGCAGAAGCGCGTCGCCGTCGCGAGTGCGCCGACCGATCGGGCAGATTACACATTGCGCGGCTACATCGTCGCCGCCAAGGAAAAGAACAGCACCAAGATCTCTTACATCTGGGATCTGACAGACCCCACCGGCCAGAGGGTTAATCGGATCACGGGTGAGGAAGTCGCGGGGCAGAGCCAGTCGCGCGATCCTTGGTCCGCGGTCACGCCTGATCTAATGAAGTCCATAACAGCCAAGACGGCGACCTCGCTTGCCACTTGGCTGCAATCATCGGCCGCCGCGGTGGCGAGCTCCAATCCGGCTGCGCAGCCGGTCAGCACGGCAGCCCTGCCCGGCTCCAGCGCGCAGGCTGCGCCGGCGCAACCTCCTGCTCCGACCGCGACTGCCAGCATCAGCCGCAACGAGGCGGTGTCCGCGCTCGTGCCGAGCGTGACAGGGGCGCCCGGAGATGGTTCCGTATCGCTGACGACTGCGCTGCAGCGCGAACTGTCACGCAACGGCATCGCGCTCGCCAGTGGGCCCTCCCCGAACGCCTACCGGGTCGAAGGCCGCGTCAAGCTCGGGCCCAGCCAGAACGGCAAGCAGCCGATCCAGATCGACTGGCACGTGAAGGATCCACGGGGCAAGCAGCTCGGCACGGTCTCTCAGAAGAACGAGATTCCGGAAGGATCGCTGGACGGAAGCTGGGGTAAAGTCGCGGACGCGGCAGCATCCGCCGCAGCCCAAGGTATCCTGAAGCTGCTCCCGGCGAACGCAACCGTGAACTAGTTGGCTGGCGCGCAGTCCCCCGCTTCACATTGCCGTCACAAAAGGGCAGGCCCGGACGTTTACACGTTCGGGCCTGCTTGCTAGAAGCCGCGCGGACGCGGGAGAGAGCGATCGCCATGAAGTTCGAGTTCGGCAACTCAGGAGACTTCGACGGGCTCAAAATCAAGCTCGTCGCCGGCAACAGCAACCGGTCACTTACCGAGGAGATCTGCTCGGTCCTGCGCGTACCTCTGACGAAGGGGGTTTGCCGCCGCTTCGCGGATATGGAGATCTTCGTCGAAATCCAGGAGAACGTTCGCGGCGAGGATGTCTACGTCATCCAATCGACCTCCTTCCCCGCCAACGACAACTTGATGGAGTTGCTGATCCTCATCGATGCGCTGAAGCGCGCCTCGGCGCGGCGGATCACGGCCGTTATTCCCTACTATGGCTACGCCCGGCAGGATCGGAAACCCGGACCTCGCACGCCGATATCCGCGAAGCTCGTCGCCAACCTCATCGAACGGGCCGGCGCTAACCGGGTGATGACCTTGGACCTGCATGCCGGACAGATCCAGGGCTTCTTCGATATTCCGACGGACAACCTGTTCGCCGCTCCGGTCATGGTGCGGGATATCAAGGAGCGCTTCGAGCTCGAGAACCTGATGGTGGTCTCGCCGGACGTGGGCGGCGTCGTGCGCGCCCGCGCACTCGCCAAGCGCATCGGCGCGCCAATCGCGATCTGCGACAAGCGGCGCGAACGCCCCGGTGAGAGCGAGGTGATGAACGTCATCGGCAACGTCCGCGGCAAACGTTGCATTCTCGTCGACGACATCGTCGACAGCGGCGGTACGCTGTGCAATGCGGCCGAAGCCCTCCTTCAGAGCGGCGCCATCGAGGTGATGGCCTACATCACGCACGGCGTTCTTTCGGGCGGCGCTGTTGCGCGCATCGCCAATTCGAGCCTCAAGTCTCTCGTCATCACCAACTCCATCGAGCCCACCGAAGCGGTCAAGGCATCGGCGAACATCCGCGTCCTCTCCATCGCGCCGCTCATCGCCGAAGCGATCGCGCGGACGTCCCGCGAAGAGAGCGTTTCGAGCCTGTTCTATTGACGCGGATCGTTCCTCCTCACCATCATTTGGCAAATCGCCAGCTCCAGTAAGCAAGGTGCGGCCGGTGAATGCGGCGGCGGCTTGGCTGATTGCTATTTCCCTGCCCTGCCGTTATAAGGCCCGCATCTCAGAACATGAGAGACGTTTCCTTCGGCACCCTTGGAGGCCGGGGACATCAGCACGGGCCCGTCGCGGCCCTTTACTTATTGGAGAAAGCCATGGCTGAAGTTGTCGAGATCGCGGCCACGGCGCGTCCCAGGGCCGGTAAGGGGGCCGCCCGGGCAGTGCGTCGTGAGGGGAAGGTTCCGGCCGTCATTTACGGCGAGAAGCGGGAGCCGGAGACAATCGCGATCGATGCGAAAGAAATCCTCAAGGTCATCCAGCGGGGACGCTTCCTGTCGACCGTGTTCGACATCAATATCGGCGGGGAGAAGCGCCGCGTGCTGCCGCGCGAGGTGCAGCTGGACCCGGTGAAGGACCTCCCGATTCACGTCGATTTCCAGCGCGTGGGCGCCTCCGACTACGTGCGCGTCGTCGTTCCGGTCCGCTTCATCAACGAAGGTGCATCGCCGGGTCTGAAGCGCGGCGGCGTTCTCAACATCGTCCGTCACGAGGTCGAGGTCACCTGCCCGCCCGATCGGATTCCAGAGTACTTCACCGTGGATCTCACGGGCCTCGAAATCGGCCGCTCCATTCACATCTCGGCGGTTCCGCTGGGTGAAGGCGTGCGCCCGACCATTCTCAATCGCGACTTCACTGTCGCCACCATCGCCGGCAAGAAGACCGAGGAAGCCGTCGGCGAAGGCGGCTCTGGCCAAGGCGAAGGCGAAAAGAAGTGATCTTTACGGTGAGGTCATGAGGTCGCCAAATCGTGAAGTCGGACTCGAGCCCATCACGATCCGGGGACCTTGCGACCTCGCCGCTTCGCGTCCTTACAGAACCTTTCCTGGGTTCAGAATGCCGTTCGGATCGAATGCAGCTTTGATCCGACGCATCAACTCGAGCTCGACCGGGATCTTGTAGCGCTCGAGATCCTTTCGCTTCATGCGCCCGATGCCGTGCTCGGCGGATATGGAGCCATCCATTTCCGCAACCAACTGGTGCACGGCCGTGGTGATCGGCTCCCATAGCTCCAAGAAGCGCTCTTTGCTCATGCCGATGGGCTGGGCGATGTTGTAGTGGATATTGCCGTCGCCGAAATGGCCGAGCGGGAGCGGCCGCGCGCCCGGGCAAATCGACTCGACGATGCGATCGGCGCGGGCGATGAACTCGGCGATCCGGGCGATCGGCACCGAAACGTCGTGTTTGATGTTCCCGCCCTCGGGCTTTTGGGCTTCCGAGATGCTTTCGCGAAGCCGCCAGAGGTCGCGAGCCTGGGTCAGCGAGCTGGCGAGCACCGCATCGAGCAGCAGCCCCCGTTCTGCCGCCTGGCCGAGCACGTCCTCCATCTCACGGGCCGCCTGCCCGTCCGCCTTGGCCCCCGAAATCTCGATCAGCACGTACCACGGGTACGCCTTCGGAAATGGCTCCCGCGTGCCGGGAATGTTCCGCAGCACGAACTCGACACAAATGCGCGGGATGAACTCGAAGGCCGTAACGGAGCGGCCCGCCGTTTCCTGCGCCAGGGAGAACAGATCGAGCGCATGCGAAATCTCGGCGAGCGCCACCATGGCGGTCGCCGTCTCGGCGGGGCGGGGGAAGAGCTTGAGGACGGCCGCTGTTATGACGCCCAACGTCCCCTCCGAGCCGATGAACAGGTCCTTGAGGTCGTACCCCGTATTGTCCTTCTTCAGCGCTTTGAGACCCGGCACGATGCGCCCGTCCGCCAGTACCACCTCGAGCCCCAGTACGAGCTGGCGTGCATTGCCGTAGGCCAGAACGCCGACACCGCCGGCATTGGTGGCGAGATTGCCACCGATCTGGCAGGTCCCTTCGGAAGGAAGGCTCAGCGGGAAGAGTCGATCGGCACGCTCCGCCGCCGCCCGGCACTCGGCCAACGTCAAGCCAGCCTCGACCGTCATGCTGTAGGCAGCCGGATTAACGTCACGGATCTGCTTGAGCCGGGAGACCGAGAGCACGATTTCGTTACCTGTTTCGAAAGGCAACTGCCCGCCGACGAGCCCCGTGTTGCCGGCCTGGGGCACCACACCAACGCGCGCCTCGTTGGCGAGGGCGAGAATGCGGGACACCTGCTCCGTGTTCGCAGGGCGCAACACCAGCGGGGTGCGGCCGATGAAGAGGTCTCGCCATTCCCGCAAATATGGAAGCTGCTGGTCCGGGTCCGTCAGGGCGTGCTCGGCGCCGACGATCTCGGTTAGTTTTGCGATGAGCTCGGGAGTCGGCGCGGCAAGCGGCGGCCTAGGCTGCTGGGTCATGTACGATCCAAGTTCACGAGTTTGCAGTTCTCAAGCGTACCTGTAGCATACTGCCGGCTTTGAGACAGATGTGGTCAGCACATGGAAACCTTCCGCTCGACCGCAAAGCTGCTCATCTGACGCCCCCCATTGACGCCTCCGCACTTCGAGTGTCATCTGGCCTCGCCATGCATCACGCCGCCTCGCGACCCATTGTCATGAGTTTGCCCAATGTCTTGACATACGGGCGCATACTTGCGGTCCCGGGGCTGGTCGCGTGCCTCTACTTCCTCGAAGGCGATCTCGCGCGCTGGTTGGCGTTTGCACTCTTCGTGACGGCGAGCCTGACGGACTGGCTCGACGGTTATCTCGCCCGCGCCTGGCAGCAGCAGTCGGCGCTTGGGCGCATGCTTGATCCCATCGCCGACAAACTGCTGGTGGGCACGACGCTTCTCATGCTCACCCACTTCAACACCATTTACGGCTGGCACGTCTGGGCAGCGGTCATCATTCTCTGCCGTGAGATTCTCGTCTCGGGTTTGCGCGAGTATTTGGCGGAGCTCAACGTGAAGATCCACGTCACTCAGCTCGCCAAGTGGAAGACGACGCTGCAGATGATCGCGCTCGCGGTGCTGCTCGCCGGGCCTGCTGGTGATAAGATCTTCTCAGTGGTGACGCCGAGCGGGCTCGCCCTCCTGTGGCTGGCGGCTCTGCTCACCTTGGTGACGGGCTACGATTACTTGCGCGCTGCTATCCAACACGCGATCGAGCGCTAGCGCCGCGCGCTTCAGTTGAGTGATATGACCGAGAGCAACGGGACGACTGTCAAGCTCCTCTACTTCGCCTGGGTCCGCGAGAAAGTCGGACGTGCCGAAGAGCACGTCGAGTTGCCGAACCACCTTGAAACAGTGGCGGACGTGATCAGCTGGGTGAAGACACGCGGACCGGAGTACGCCTCTGCTTTCGAGAGGTCCGATGTGATCCGCACCGCGATCGACCAGCGCCACGTCCAGCCTTCGGCCAGCATACGCGGGGCGCGCGAGATCGCGTTCTTCCCGCCTGTGACCGGAGGTTGAACCGATGGGCGTCCGCGTCCAACGCGAGGATTTCGACGTCGGCAAGGAGATAGATCGGCTGACGGCAGAGCGCACCGACATCGGGGCGGTCGTCACCTTCACCGGACGTGTGCGCGGCGAAGCCAACGGCCAGCCGATCTCCTCCATGACGCTGGAGCACTACCCCGGCATGACCGAGCAGGAGCTCACCCGGGTCGAGGCCGAGGCACGCGAGCGCTGGCCACTGCAGGCGAGCCTGATCATCCATCGGATTGGCGAGCTGAAGCCGGGCGACAACATCGTTCTCGTCGTCACCGCCTCCGCGCATCGCCAAGCCGCGTTCGAGGCGGCCGAGTTCCTGATGGACTACCTGAAGACCCGCGCACCGTTCTGGAAAAAGGAAGCCGGCCCGGACGGAAGAGGCACGTGGGTCGATGCCCGCGACAGCGACGAAGCGGCCTTGGAGCGGTGGCAATCCTGAGTGCGAAGCTGAAGCAAAGCTAGGCACGCTGCGCGAGCCAGACCGTGTGACCGCCGCAGTTCGGGTCGTCGATCGCATGCGCGATAACGGCGAAGCCGCTGGCCTGCAGCAGGCTGCGGTATTCGTCGGCATCAAGGCTGCCGTGATAGAGCGGCTCGCCTTCGAAGCTCCCGATCGCCTCCCCGTGGGACGGGCCGCTGGTGAACATGAGCGCCGCAGTGGGCGAGGCATGCTTCCGGAAGACAAGGAACATGCGCCGCTGGTCCTCGGGCGTGAGGTGGAAGAAGCTGTCCCAGGCGATAAGTCCCGCGAACTGTTTGCCGAGATTCAGCTCGCGCATGTCGGCAACCATCCAGTTCTGATCCGGAAATCGCTCCTCACACAGCGCGATCAATGCCGGTGAAGAGTCTACGCCGGTGACCGAATAGCCCTGCGCAATGAAGTAGCGGGCAATTGGCTCGCCCGACCCGCAGCCGATGTCGAGGATCGATTCGCCGGGTGGGATGAGAGCCAGGAAGCGGTCCAGCCACTGCTTCTCGAAAAGGCTCCGTCCGCGTGCCCTGTCCCAGGCACGGGCGTGCCGCTGGTAAAGTCCGATGATCCGCTCTGCGTCCCGACTCACGGCTCCCGCACTCGCCTCCTCACCGGCTGCCGATATCCCAGTAGTCACCGCGGAAATAGAGCAGTGGCGCCGCGTCCGTGCGGACGCGGCCATCATGGACGCCCCCGATGAAGATCGAATGCGTGGCAAAACCGTGCTGCTCTTCGAGGCGACAATCGAGGCTGGCGAGCGCCCCTTCCAGGATGGGCGCGCCTGTCGCCAGCGTCGTCCATTTCCCTTCCTGGAAGCGATTTTCCCCGACCAGGCCGCGGTTGCCGGAGAACACCTCGGCGATCTCCTGCTGATCCGAGGCCAGCAGATTCACGCTGAAAACGCCCAGCCGGTTGATGGCGTCATGTGCCCGCGCCGTCCGCCTGATGCAGGCCAAGATGGTGGGCGGATCGTCGGACAGCGAGCAAACGGCCGTGGCGGTGAGCCCGTTGCGGGCGCCCGGCTCGCCGACCGCGATGACAGTGACGGCGCCGGCCTGGTGCCGCATGATGGCTCGGTAAAGTGCGCCGTCCATGTCACGTCCTCGCGCCAATGCTGATGGCGCGCATGCAGTCGCCCTTCATGCCTTGGACCGACCCGCAAGCCAGCGTCTCAGGTTTTCCGCGAGGGCCGTCGACCGCTTCTCCATCCGTTCGCCGGCTGGATGTGGGCGCCGTTTTTCTTCCGCCAGTGGGGGCTTCTGCTTCTCGCGATCCTGCTCGGGCTGCGCGGTGGTGTCGTGAAGCACCCGCGCGACATCGCTTTGGAACCGGGCTACGTCTCCAGCGGCGAGCCGTCCGGCTGCATCGGCGATGGCGTCGAGCAGCGGATCGAGCCATTCGTATTCGGCCTTGGCGAAGTCGTGGAGAACGTACGGCACCACGGCGTCCTTCGAGCCGGGATGGCCGATGCCGATCCTGACCCGAACGTAATCGTTGCCAAGATGGGCGCTGATCGATCGGAGACCGTTGTGCCCCGCGTTGCCGCCGCCGGTCTTCACCCGCACCTTGCCCGGCTGAAGATCCAGCTCGTCGTGGAATACGACGATGTCGGCAAGATCGATCTTGAGAAACCGCGCCGCCTCCCCCACCGAACGTCCACTCTCGTTCATGTACGTCATCGGCTTAAGCAGCAGCACGCGCTCGCCGCCGATCGTGCCTTCCGCGGTCTCGCCCTGGAAGCGCCGACGCCACGGCGAAAAATTGTGTGCAGCCGCGATTCGCTCGACAGCCATGAAGCCGACGTTGTGCCGGTTACGGGCGTACTTGTCGCCCGGATTGCCTAGTCCGACGAACAGCTTCATGACACGCGCGCCTCATTGGCGAGAGGCACTCTCCAATTGTCCCGGCGACAACCTGATCGGGATTCGTTCAACAACCGCATGGCCGTGCTTATCGGTCCACTCTCGACGGCCTGCAACCCCGGATTTAACGTCGGGGTGATCACGAGGCA
>Ga0180220_1002711_pt1 | contig 10999 bp, 5 predicted proteins | sample eDN5th37CBELigBY_FD_151335 | JGI IMG/M metagenome (GOLD analysis project Ga0180220, IMG submission 151335) | Enriched backyard soil microbial communities from Emeryville, California, USA - eDNA 5th pass 37_C BE-Lig BY (version 2) (version 2) | ecosystem: Environmental > Terrestrial > Soil >... | reverse complement strand
GGACTTCGGCTCGACGCGGTCCCCTACCTCTACGAGCGCGAGGGGACCAACTGCGAGAACCTGCCCGAAACCCACGCCTTTTTGAAGGCCCTGCGCAAGCACGTCGACGAGAAGTTCCCCTCGCCTCCCCGGGTGTTTTTGGCCGAGGCGAACCAGTGGCCCGAGGACGCCGTGGCCTACTTTGGCGACGACGACGAGTGCCACATGGCGTTCCACTTTCCGGTCATGCCCCGCCTGTTCATGGCCCTCCATCAGGAGGACCGCTTCCCGATCGTCGACATCATGGCGCAGACGCCGCCGATCCCCGAGAACAGTCAGTGGTGCATGTTCTTGCGCAACCACGACGAGCTGACCTTGGAGATGGTCACCGACGAAGAGCGCGACTCGATGTACCGGGCCTACGCCCACGACCCGGAGGCCCGGATCAACCTGGGGATCCGACACCGCCTCGCGCCGCTTTTGCGCAATAGCCGGCGGCGGATCGAGCTGATGACCGCGCTTTTGTTCTCGTTGCCCGGCACGCCGGTCTTGTATTACGGCGATGAGATCGGCATGGGAGACAATATTTATCTCGGCGATCGCAACGGCGTGCGGACGCCGATGCAGTGGTCTCCCGACCGCAACGCCGGGTTCTCCAAGTGCAACCCCCAGAAGCTCTACTTCCCCGTCATCATTGACCCGGAATACCACTACGAGGCGGTCAACGTCGAGAGCCAGCAGGCCAACCCCAGCTCGCTGCTTTGGTGGGTCAAGCGGCAGATCGGCCTTCGCAAGCGGCACAAGGCGTTTGGCCGGGGAACCATCGAGTTCCTTCGGCCCGAGAACTCCAAGGTCCTCGCCTTCTTCCGTCGCTACGACGGCGAAGACATCCTGGTCGTCGCCAACCTCTCGCGGTTCGTCCAGCACGTCGAGCTCGACCTTCGGGAGTTCCAGGGCTTCGCGCCCGAGGAACTCGCCGGGCACAGCCTCTTGCCGACGATCACCGACGAGCCGTATCCCCTGACGATGGGTCCCCACGGCTTCTACTGGCTCTTGATGAAGCCGGCCGAGGCGGCCAAAACGACCGTCGAGCTGGAACCTCAGCGCGTCAGCGAATTGCCGGTCCTGATCGTCTCCGGCGACTGGCGGGTCGAGCTGATGAACAAGGAGGATGGACGGCTCGCGAAGATCCTGCCGGAATTTCTCCGCGGACGGCGCCCCGCGGGCTCGTCCCGAGTCGTCTCGTCTCGGGTCGCCCGGTCGTTCGCCGATCCGTTGGGCTCGGGAGCGGTCCAATGGTGCGTGCTCCACTCCGAGCTGGAGAACGGCGAAGACGAGCTGAGCATGCTCCCCTTGACCTTGATCGACGAGGAGGAGGCGTTGGAGCTGCTCGACCAGAGCCCGGCGACCTTCCTCGCCCGCCTGGACGGGGAGGACACGGGCCTGCTCTGCGACGCGCTCGCCGCGCCCTTTTGCGGCGAGGAGCTGGTGAGGGCGATCGAGCGCGGAATCAACGCCCCGCTGGCCGATGGCGAGCTGGCCGCGACGGCCGTGAAGGGGTTGGTCGAGAGCGACTTCGGCGAAGGGCCCCACATCCCAACCCACCTGATTCGAAGCGAGCGGTTCAACACAACGCTCATATTCGATGAGGCGTTGAGTCTGAAAACCTATCGAACCGTGGATTCCGAGGTCAATCCCGACTTCGAGATCCGGGCCTTCCTCTCCGCCAGGCAAGAGTCTCCGGTCGTCGCGCCGGTGTTGGGGCACTTGGAATACCGGCGCTTTCACGGGCCGCCGGTGACGATCGCCGTTTTGAACCGGTACATCCCCAACCAGGGGACGGCCTGGGCCCTGACGCTCAACCAGCTCAGCCAGTTTTACGAGCGGGTCGCCGCCCAAGCTCACCTCAAGAACGGAGAGGCGGAGGCGGCGCCGGGGCGCCCCTTGGTCGAGTTCGACTTCGGCGCCGAGCCGACGCTCGAGGCCCTTCTTGACGGGTTTGAGAACATCGCGCGGCGGTTGGGCCAACACGCGGCCCGGCTCCACGCCACGCTCGCCTCCGACTCGCAATCGGCGGTCTTTCGCCCCGAGCCGTTCGGCCGACTCTATCAGCGGTCGCTCTACCAGTCGACGCGGAACCTGACCCACCGGGTCTTCACCAGGCTGGCGGCCGCCTTGAGCGGCCTTCCGCTTCCCGCCAGGACCGACGCCGCCCGGCTCTTGGGGCTCCGCGAGCGGCTGTTGGAGCGGTTCGCCAAGGTCGCCGCGAGGCCTCTGGGAGGCTCGCGAATCCGGATCCATGGCGAATATCAGCTCGACCAGCTTCTCGACACCGGGACCGAGTTCGTCGTGGTCGATTTCGAGGGAGACATCGACGACTCCAGCGCCGAGCGCCGGGTGAAGCGGTCGCCCTTGCGCGACGTGGCGTCCATGATCCGGTCGCTCGACTACGCCGCCCACGTCGTGCTGTTCGACCTCGAGCACAAGGCGGAGCGGCCCCCCGGATTGGTCCGCGAGGAGGACCGATCGATCCTGGAGCCCTGGGCCCGTCGCTGGCGCTCGCGGGTCTCCCGGCAGTTCGTCGACGCGTATCACGACGCGATCGACGCGCCCGGCCTGCTTCCCGAGGATCGGGCCGATTGCGACTTCCTGCTCGACGTGCTTCTGCTCGAGCGGACCCTCGACAACGTCGGCCGAGACCTGGCGCGCCGACCGCACTGGCTGATGATCCCCGTCCGCGCCCTTCTGGAGATGCTCGATCCGGAGCGGCCGACGACCTTGAGCGAGACGATCGGCGGTTGAGGTTCTGACGCGGTAAGGCGAGCGGCCCGACGCCGCGCGCCCTACCGCGACGCGATTCGCTTGAGCGCGCCATCCCACAAGGGCGGCCTCGGGGGGCCGTCCTCATGGGATCTCGTGAATATCCACTTACGCCATGATTTCCCGGACCGCCCCGGCCGGCTCGAAGCCGGTTAGGCGGACGTCCTGGCCCTGGAACTTGACCGAGAACCGGGCGTCGTCGATGCCGCAGAGGGCGAGGATCGTGGCGTGGAGATTGTGGACCGGGACGACGTCTTCGACCGCTCGGTAGCCGAGCTCGTCGGTCGCGCCATGCGTGATCCCCGGCTTGACTCCGCCGCCGGCCATCCAGATCGAGAAGCCGAGGATGTGGTGGTCGCGCCCGGTCCCCTGCCCCATCGGCGTGCGGCCGAATTCGCCCCCCCAGATGACCAGGGTGTCGTCGAGCATCCCCCTTTGGTCCAGGTCTTCGACCAAGGCCGCGCACGCCTGATCGACTTCGTTGGCCGCGTGCGGCATCGCCTTCTCGATGTTGCCGTGGTGGTCCCAGGCCCGGTGGTAAAGCTGGATCATCCGAACCCCGCGCTCGGCCAGCCGGCGGGCCATCAGGCAGTTGGACGCGAAGCTCCCGTCGCCGGGCGTGTCGATGCCGTACATGTCGAGGATCGACCTCGGCTCGCTGGCGAAGTCCGACAGCTCGGGGACCGACGCCTGCATCCGCGAGGCCATCTCGTACTGGGCGATCCGAGTCTGGATCTCGGGGTCGATCCGATCGTCCAGAAGCATCCCATTCAGACGATTGATTTCGTCGATGGATTGCCGCTGGCCGTCGACGCCGACGCCCGGGGGCGTTCCGATGTAGTGGACGGCGTCTCCCCGGGATTGGAGCTGGATGCCCTGGAACTTGCTGGGGAGGCAGCCGGCCGACCACTGCCGGGCCGAGACCGGCTGCTGACCATAGGGGCCCGCCGAGGTCAGGACCACGAAGCCCGGAAGGTTTTCGGTCTCGGCGCCAAGGCCGTAGAGGAGCCACGAGCCCATGCTCGGCCGCCCCTTGAGGATCGACCCGCTGTTCATGAAGGCGTGCGCCGAGTCGTGGTTGATCTGCTCGGTGGTCACCGATCGAATGATGCAGATCTTGTCCGCGATCCGAGCGGTGTGGGGAAACAGGTCGGAAATCTCCTGGCCCGACTCGCCGTGCTTGCGGAATCCGCAAAACGGCCCGCGCGCGATCAGCTTATGGTTTTGAAGCTGGGCGAGCTGCTGCCCCTTGGTGAAGGACTCGGGAAACGGTTGGCCATTGAGCCGGGCGAGCATCGGCTTGTTGTCGAGGCTCTCGAACTGCGACGGCCCCCCGGCCATGCAGAGGTGGATCACCCGACGGGCCTTGACCGGGAAGTGCGTCGGTTGGACCACCCCCCGCCATCGCTCGACGGGTTGGGCCGAATCCTCCCCCGCGCGGGCCGAGCCGCCGAAGAAGCGAGGGTCCATCAGCCCCGCCAGGGCCATCGCGCCCAGGCCGTAGGCCGAGTTCTTGAGGAAGACGCGCCTTTGGATCGCCGCGCGCCACGGTTCGGGTTGGATCGGGCGATTCATGATTCAATACCTGGTAATCGTTTCATGGAGGTTCAGCGCCACGCGGCAAACCAGGGTCCAGGCCGCGGTCTCGGCCGGATCGAGCCCCTGGGTCGGAGTCGACTGGCCGACATGAAGGAGCTTGTCGGCCTCGTCGAGATGCTCGCGAAAATAGCCGCGGCGGTCGTCCAAAAAGTCGAGCAGCGACGCCATTTCGGCCGGCTTCGGCGAACGAGCCAGCGCCCGCTGATAAAGCCGATCGATCCGAGCCTCGTCCGAGTCGCCCCCCTCGGGAGCGGTTTGCAGAAGACTTTCGGCGAAGACGCGCGACGCCTCGACGAACGTGGGGTCGTTTAAAAGCGTGAGGGCCTGTTGAGGCGTGTTGGCGAGCGTCCGAGCGGGGGAGCACTCCTCGCGCGCGGGGGCGTCGAAGTTCGCCAGCATCGGATGGAGGAACGTCCGCTGCCAGTGCATGTAAACGCCCCGGCGGTATTGCAGGTCTCCGGCGCTGGCGATGTAGTCGCGGTTGGGGAACTGGAGGTTGGCGTAGTAGCCGGCCGGTTGATACGGGAAAACGCTCGGGCCGCCGATCAGGTCGAGCTTCAAGCGGCCGGCGACCGCCAGGGCGTTGTCGCGGACGAACTCGGCCTCAAGCCTCCTGGGAGACTGGCGCGCCAGCCAACGGTTGTCGGGGTCTTTCTCGATCAGCTCGGGCCGCGGGCGCGTGTCTTGGCGATAGGTCGAAGACATGACCATCAGCTTGACCATGTGCTTGACGCTCCATCCGCCCTCGCGGAACTCGATGGCCAGCCAGTCGAGCAACTCGGGATGGACCGGCCACTCGCCTTGCGCGCCCACGTCCTCGACCACCGAGCTGATGCCGACGCCGAAGAACTGTTTCCAGAGCCGGTTGACGAACACCCGGGCCGTCAAGGGATTCTCGTCCGAAACGATCCAACGCGCCAGGTCGAGCCGGGTCAACCGCTGGTTGGGCTTCGGCTCCGTCTGGGGGAGGAAATGGGGGACCGCCGGCTCGACGATTGGGCCGGAGCGGTCGAGCCAGTCTCCCCGGGGCAGGAGGCGGGTCTCCATCGGCGGCGCCGCCTTCGTGACCAGCGTGTGGGCTCGTCCGTCGGGGTGGACGGCGATCTCCAAACAGGCCCCGCGCGCTCGCTCCCAAACGCCGGGATCGGCGGCCGTCGCCAGTTGATGAAGCGTTTTGACCGTCGCGGTTTGCTCCTCGGTTCGCTCGGCGTCGGCCGCCTCGACGGCCGCTCTCGCTTCGGCCGCGAGGTCGCCGGTCAATTCGCCGCCCAGGTTGAAGCCCAAGGGCGAGAACGAGACCCGGACGCGGCCGGCGCCCTTCCCCTTGACGGCGACGCTCAGCGCCTCGGCGTCCTTCAATTCGATCGGCGGATCGAGGTGCCAGACGGCCGACTGTGTTTCGCCGCCGCGCTCGCGCGAGGTTCGCCAGCCGTTCAAGACGCCGGGGACCTCCTCGCCGTTGAAGTAGCGGGGTTCCTTGTGGTCGGCTTCGGCCTGGAAAAACCGGATGGGCCGGGCCTTCTCCGAGCCCGCCGGTTGAACCGTCGCGGTCAACGAGACGGTCGCGTCGGGGGCGCCTCCTCGGGCGACCCGTCCACCGTGGATCTCATCGGGAAGCATCTCCACCTTGATCCGAGCGACCCAGCCGGAGCCCGGATCGGTTTGGAAGGTCCAGCCCTCCTTGGGCTCGTCCTTGACCGTCGGGGGGATGAGCAGCGAGCCGTCGGGTTGGGGTTTGGCCTCGGGGGCGTTGTCGGTCGCCGAGAGGGCGCGCCAGCCGGAGGGGGACTCGTTCAGGAAGGCCCGCGCGTGGTTGAGCCAGGCGGCGAGGCTCTCGTCTTCGGGAGTCGCCGCGGCGGCCTGCCGGACGCGGTCAACCAGTTGCGCGTTGCGGTCTTCGAGGTATTGGTTCTCGACCTCGATTTCGGGGGGGAAGGGATGGTCGTTGCTCCAGCCTTTTAGCTCGGGGTTGGGCGTGTAATTGTAGTCATGATAAACGCCCCATTGTTTGATGTCCGAGAAGAAGGCCGACATCGTGTAGAAGTCGCGCTGGGAGAACGGGTCGTATTTGTGGTCGTGGCATTCGCAGCAACCCATGGTCGAGCCGAGCCAGGTGAGGCTGACGGTTCGGACGCGGTCGGCGGCGTATTTGGCCAGGTATTCGTCGGGCTGGGCGCCCCCCTCGCGGGTCACCATGTTGAGGCGGTTGAAGCCGGTGGCGATGAGTTGTTCGGTCGAGGGGTTGGGGAGCAGGTCGCCGGCGAGTTGTTCGGTGGTGAACTGGTCGAACGGCTTGTCTTGATTGAAGGCGTTGATGACGTAGTCGCGGTAGGGAAAGACGCGCTGGCCTTGGTCGCCGTGGTAGCCCACGGTGTCGGCGAACCGGGCCAGGTCGAGCCAGGGGACGGCCATCCGTTCGCCGTAGTGGGGGGAATCAAGCAGTCGGTCGACGAGCCGCTCGTAGGCGGTTGGGCTTTCGTCCTCCTCGAAGGCCCGGACCTCCTCGGGCGACGGCGGCAGGCCCAGCAGGTCGAGCGAGAGGCGTCGAATCAAGGTTCGCTTGGAGGCTTCGGGGGAGGGTTCGATCCCCCTGGATTCGAGGGACGCGAGGATGAAGGCGTCGATTGGGTTTTGGACCCAACCCGGGCGTTCGACGTTGGGGACGTCGGGGCGGTCGGGGACGACGTAGGCCCAATGCGCCTGGTATTCGGCCCCCTGGGCGATCCAGGCGACGATCAGGTCTTTTTGGCGTTGGGTGAGGGTCTTGTGCGATTCGACGGGAGGCATTCGATCCTCCTCATCCTCGCTGAGAATTCGATTGACGAGTTCGCTGTCGTCGGGCTCGCCGGGGACGATGGCGTAGAGTTTGATGGCCGAGTCGCGTTCGTCGAGTCGGAGCCTCGCCTTGCGCGTGGACTTGTCGGGCCCGTGGCAGGCGTAGCAGTTCTCCGAGAAGATGGGCCGGATGTCTCGGTTGAACTCGACCTTGTCGGGCAAGGGCCCGCCGGCCTCTGGTTCCGACGCCCGGCCGCTCCCGATGGACGAGGCGATCAACAAGGCCCCGGCCATCACGAACCAGGGACGTCGGGAACCGTTCCGAATCCGCGCGTCGCTCACAAGTCGAACCCTCCGTTGTTGAGCTTCAGAGTTCGTCGAGCAAATGTTGAACGATCTTGAGTATAGCCGAACCCGAAGGCCGCGCCACGGGTTTTCCGCGGCGGGCTTCGCGAAAAGGGGAGTCGCTCTCCGCGGCGCGGCCGGCTCGAGCGCCGGTCAACCCGCCGCGGAGGGGCCTTTCGCGAGTCAGACGGCGCGTTCAACGGAAAATTGATCCCACGGTTGGCCCGGCCGCTCGACGGCCCCGGTTCGGCGGCCCTTTCCGGGCTTGACGGGGTCGGGGTCCATGTCGGGCGTTGGATTCACCGGGACTTCGGGGGCGTTGTCCGGGATTCCGCTCTCGAGGCCGGACGACGACCCGCAGCCCGCGGCGAAGCAGGCCGCCAGGACGATGGTCCAGCGGAAGGCGATCGATCGCATTTGATGTTGGCTCCCAGCCAAAGAAGTAGCTCCCCGGCGGCCGTGGCCGTCCGGGGGGAAGGATGGATTCGGGGCTCTTCGATCTTATTAATAGCTGTCGGAGCTGATGACCTCGCCCCCCGCGCGGGTGCCGAGCGCCCACCAAGTTGCAAGGCTGACGGTGTCTTTGACGAAGCGAACCGAGCCGTCGGCCATGCAGACGTTGACGCCGCCGGGGTGGTTGCTCGTCGGCGGGACGGTCGCCTGCCCGCCGGCTGTGCCGCCGCCGACCGCGTTGGTGGGGGTGGTGTCGCAGGTGATGGTGTTGGGGGGACCGAAGTGGGTGTATCGGTTAAAGGCGATGGCCCAGGGGTGGCCGATGATCCAGATCTGCCCGCTCCGGTAGGAGGCGATGGCCGCGGTCGTTGGGGGCAACTCCTTGCAGGCGTTGAGGATGTTCATCGCTCCGGCGGCGTCGTTGCCGTTGAGCGTCCCCGTCACGGGAACTTGGAAGGTGGCCCGCTTCGCGTTTCGGGAACTGCTCAAGTAGGTCGTGGCGTTGTTGGCCACGCCCATGAGCCGCTCGCTGAAAAGCGCCGTGTTGGTCGTTCCATCGATGACCATTTGAAGGCCGATCACGTTGGTCGTGACCGCCGTGCTTCCCCAATTGGGGGAGACCATCGTGCCGGAAAAGCCCTGAATCGACCCCGGACCACCGATGTTGCCCACATAGTTCAGCGCGCCGTAGGGAGGTTGCGGCCGCATCTCCGCGCTCTCCGAGGGACACAGGAGGGAGCCGACCTGATTGTAGGAGACCGTCGAGTTGGTCAGGACCGAACCGTCGGAGTCAATGTAGGTGAAGCAATAATTGAAGGCGTTGGCCAGCGGCTGCTGCTCCATATGGGGGAGCAGGGCCAGAGGCCATCCGAAGGAGTACGAGTTGGCGCCGTTCCCCCTGATCCCATTCGCGCCGACTTGGTTCGTGCCGGAGTGATACATGTCGCCGGGGGGGAAGACGCCCGCCGTCGAAACGTAGTTGTGGACCGCCAGTCCAAGCTGTTTGAGGTTGTTGACGCACTGCGAGCGCCTGGCCGCCTCGCGCGCGGCCTGAACCGCGGGCAGCAACAGCGCGATCAAAACCGCAATGATGGCGATGACGACAAGCAACTCAATCAGGGTGAAGCCGCGATCGGATGAGCGTCGAGACCTGAGGCGCATGATCAAGGAACTCCTGTCCACTAGAGATGGGGAGGTGAGGCGCGTGAGTCGACTTCCGAGAACGATGAGAATTTGAACGCATCAAAAATGAACAATTGGGTATTCCAGATTCGCGAAGGAGCGCGCTTCAGCTATGTCTAACAGACCGGCAAATTCTTTGACAAGCCTTGTTTACTTGCGGAAAGCTGGAATGGAAGCGGCGAGGGCCAGGCGAACGAACTGGGAGGCAGGCGGATGGATTGATGGTCGCAAATGGACGTAAAAATGTTTCGTTCACTGCTGTGATGCGTTAATTGATGAACGCTCCGATGTTCCGTCATGCGGGCCCCCCATCCCGGTTGGTCTCGATCAAGTCGGAGTCGACGGCCGGGAGCGTCTTGAGTCGAATGTTTTGGCTGGCCTGGATTCGCGCGATTCGCGGCTATAATCCAGGGGGGAACGAATTCAGGACGGACGGAGCAGCGCCATGCAATACGATTACATCGCCATCCCCGACGCCGAGGTCCCGACCACGGCCGACCCGTTGTTTCAGCATCTGGCGACGATCTACGCCAGCGAGACGAACAAGACGGTAAGCGTCTGGCGGGCCGTTCCCGAGGACCTTTTGGAGTTCAAGCCTCACGAGAAGACGAACACGATTCGAGCGATCCTGGCGCATCAGATCCTTTCCGAACGTCGATTCTTCGCCCAGTTCGTCGGCTTCGTCGAGCCCCCCGTCGACTCGCTGCTTCCGCCCGGCGACGCCCCCAAGGCGGCCGACTACATCGCCCGGCATGTCGAGCACGCCAAGGCCCGACTTCCGCAAATCGCCGGGGCGTCGGCCCAGTGGTGGATGGAGGAGCAACCTTTCTTCGAAGGACTGAAGCGCCAGCGCATCTGGATATTCTGGCGACGAGTCTTGCACACCTGCCACCACCGAACCCAGGTTCAGACCTGGCTCCGTCTGGCCGGCGCCCACGTCCCGGCCATCTACGGCCCCTCCGGCGACGTCCACCAAGCCGGCGACGATCCCACCTACACGACCGAAGCCGCGGCCCGAGGCGGGGGCGGGGCGTAGCGTTTCGGCGCCTTGAATTCCGCGGGGCCCCTCCACGCGCCTCATCCGACGGCCTCGGGCAATCCTGTTCGGCGCGAGATTTGAGGCGGCGTGATCCGCTCGCGCGCGCTCGAAAATTGCCCTCGCCAAGCATACTTTTCCCCCCGCAAGATTATTCGCCGTCGACGCAACCCCATCCATCAGACCGGCCAACGCGCGGGAGAGCGGCCGAAAGCCCCGAAGGGGCGATCGTCAGTAGCCGGGGGTGTCAACCCCCGGACTCGCGGGGCGTCGCGCCCCGCTCCGTCGAGGCCGGAGGGAACGACCGAAACTCCGTCCACAATTGGGTTTCCGTCGCCCCTTCGGGGCTCCTCGGACGGAACATCCGTGGGCCTCGGGTTCCCGGGGGTTGACACCCCCGGCTACTGACGGCCGCCCCTTCGGGGCTAAAAAGACCAACCTTCCCAACGGCCTCGCGCGGCTTCGGCGCGCCGGCCGTCCGTCGGATACGGAGTTGCGTCGACGGCGAATAATCTCCCCCCGGGAGAAGGATGCTTGACGACGCCTCTCGGGAAGGCTCAAATCTCGCGCCGCTCAGTATTGCGGCCTCGGGTTCCCAGGGGTTGACGCCCCTTTGGCTATGAACCGCCGCCCCTCCGGGGCTTTCCGGATAGCCTTCTTAGGCCTCCGAAGGATCGGGCGGCGAGGCGGGCGCGGGGGCGGCTTGGGTGGCTTGGCTCCAGGAGTCGCGCCAGGCGGGGGGTTGGAAGCCGGGGTGCAGCACGTGGCGAACCGGGCCGAGGCGGTAGATGTCGCGGTAGAGATGTTCTT
>Ga0180220_1002708_pt1 | contig 11003 bp, 6 predicted proteins | sample eDN5th37CBELigBY_FD_151335 | JGI IMG/M metagenome (GOLD analysis project Ga0180220, IMG submission 151335) | Enriched backyard soil microbial communities from Emeryville, California, USA - eDNA 5th pass 37_C BE-Lig BY (version 2) (version 2) | ecosystem: Environmental > Terrestrial > Soil >... | reverse complement strand
GAAGTAGAGGTCCTCCCGGAACCTGCCGGAGAGGACCTCCTGCCGCAGATCCTTCTTGCTCGCCGCGACCACCCGGACGTCGAGGGGGATCGGCGCGTGGGCGCCCAGGCGCTGGATCACCCGATCCTCGATGGCGCGCAGGAGCTTGGGCTGCAGGTCCCGGGGCAGGTCGTCGATCTCGTCGATGAAGAGCGTGCCGCCGTGGCAGATCTCGAGGGCGCCGCGACGGGTCTGGGTCGCGCCCGTGAATGCGCCCTTCTCGTGGCCGAAGAGCTCGCTCTCGATCAGGTTGGACGACACCGCGCCGCAGTCGAGGACGACGAAGGGCCCCTTCTTCCTCGGGCTCTGCTCGTGGATCGCGCGGGCGGCGGCGCTCTTGCCCGTGCCGGTCTCCCCGTGGAGGAGGACGGTGGAGTCGGTGGGCGCAACCTTGGCGAGGAGCGCGAAGAGCTCGCGCATCCGCGGGCTGCGGCTGACCAGGCCGCCGAAGGACTCCTGGTCCGCCGGGAGCTCCACCGACTCGGCGACGGGGACGAAGCGGAGCATCACCTCGCCGGCGCGGATCCGCGACCCCGGACGGAGGAAGCCCTCCCGCACCCGCGTCTCCTCGAGCCAGGTGCCGTTGGTCGAGTCGAGGTCGCGCAGCGTGTAGCTCTCGCCCTCGCGCTCGATCACGAAGTGCGCCCGCGACACCGTGGCGTCCGCGAGGACGACGTCGTTGTCCGATCCCTTCCCCACCCGGGTGGCGCCGGGCTGCAGATCCCAGACGCGGCCCGGATCGGGGCCGCGGAGCATGACCAGCCGGAAGCGCTGCATCGAGGCGCGCAGGGGCTCTCCGGCGCCGAGCACCCTGGTCCCGGTGATCTCGGTGGCGCGGCTCATCGAAGCTCGTCTCTCCTTCTCGTCACGGCGCGGTGTCGCCCAGCTTCTGCAGGGCGATCTGCGCCTCGTCGTATCCCGGCCTGAGGCGGAGCGCCTCCTCGTAGGCCTTCCTGGCGGCGGCCGCGTCGCCCCGCTCCGCCTGGAGTCGGCCGAGCTGGTAGTGCGCTTCGGCGAGGTCGGGCTGGGTCCGGACCGCCGTCTTCAGCGACTCGAGCGCGGCGTCGGCGAGGCCCTTCTTGTACAGGGCGAACGCCAGGTAGTAGTGGGCGCGGCCGAGGTCGGGCTTCTCGCGGATCGCGCGGCGGCACTCGGCGAGCGCCTCCTCGAGCTGCCCCTGGCGGAACAACGCCGAGCACAGCTCGGCGCGGACCTCCGAGTAGGTCGGCCGCAGGTCGAGCGCCTCCGCGTAGGACTCGATCGCCTTCTCCATCCGGCCCTGCCGCTCCCAGGCCTCGCCCAGCTTGAACAGCGCCTCGGGGCGGAGCTCGGCGTCCTTCCCCGCCGCCTGGAAGAAGGCCACGGCGGTGTCGAACTTCCTGCGGGCGAGGTTCGCCTCGCCGAGGCGGAACTGCGCGGGGCCGTAGCCGGGGTCGGCCTTGATGGCCGCCTCGTACTCCGTGTACGCCTGGGTGGCACGACCCCTGGCCACGAGGAGCTCGCCCAGGAAGAAGTGGGTCTCCGGATCGTTCGGATCGAGGGCCAGCGACTCCCGATAGCGCCGCTCCGCCTCGTCGGCCTCGCCCTGCTCGGCGAGCGCCTTGGCGAGGAAGAAGAACGCCCGCGCGTCGTAGCGGTTCAGCTCGATCGCCAGGCGGAGCTGGCCGATGGCGGCGCCCGTCTTCCCCTCGGCGGCGAGGGCCATGGCCGACTGCCGCATCGCCGCGGCGTCGCCGGGCCGCAGGCGCAGCACCTCCTGGTACTCCGCCTTGGCCAGGGCGATGTGCCCCTTGCGGAAGAGCGCGTCGCCCAAGGCGCGGTGTGCGTCCGCCGACGCGGGCGCGAGGAGCACGGCGTCCTGGAGCGCGGAGATGGCGAGGTCGAGCTTGCCGTCGGCGAGGTAGGCGAGGCCCAGGTTGTGGGCGGCCTGGGCGAGGCGGGGATCGATGCGAAGCGCCGCCTGGAAAGCCTCGATCATCTCGGGGATCTCCTTGCGCTTGCTGTGGATCACCCCGAGGTTGTTGTGGGCGCTGGCGTGACCGGCGTGCAGCGCGATCGCCGCCTGGAAGGCCTTGGCGGCGCCGTCGAGGTCGTTGCTGCGCAACAGCGCCACCCCGCGGTTGTAGGCGTAGTCGGGATCCTTGGGATCGAGCCGCGCCGCCCGATCGTAGGCGGCGATCGCGTCGCGGTAGCGCGCCTGCTCCAGGTAGATGTTGCCCAGGTTGTTGTGGCTGGCGGCGTGCCCCGGATCGAGGGCGATCGCCTTCCCGTAGGCCGCGATCGCCTCGTCGATCGCGTGGCGCCGCGCGTAGGCGGCGGCGAGCTGGGACCAGGCCTCCACGTCGTTCGGGCGCAGGTCGGTGGCCTTGCGCAGCGCCGCGACGGATTCGTGGATCAGCCCGGCCCGCCGCGAGGCGATGCCCAGGTCGAGCCAGGCCAGGAAGCTCTGCGGCTCGAGCTCGGTCGCCTTGCGGAACTGCGCCAGCGCGGACTCGAACTTGCCGAGCTGGAAGTAGACCGCGCCGAGATCGATCCGCGCGTCCGCGTCGGCGGGGGAGAGCCTCACCACCTGATCGAAGGCCGCCAGCGCGCAGTCGTAGCGGCCGCCCGCGAAGCAGCGCTCCGCCAGCACCCGCTGCAGCGAGGCGTCGAGCGGGTTGCCCTGCACCGCGTCCTTCGCCGCGGCGATCGCCTCGTCGGAGCCGTCGACCTCCCCGGCGGTCTGGCCGATCTCGGCCTCCTTCGACTCGCCGCCCGCGGAGTGGATGCCGTCGTCGACGTCGGCGGTCGCGCCGGCCGCCGGACCCTCCGCCGCCGGCGCCTGGGCGAGGAGCACGGGAGCGGCCTCGGCCCCGACCGCCGGCGCGGCGATCAGGACGAGGGGCAGGCTCCACACGAGCCGCATGTCAATCGATCCAGAGGCCATGATCGTGGTCCCCCGTTCGGTTCACGTATTCGCGCCGGCTCTCTCGCCAGCCATCCAGCGCCTTGGCCGCCCTCACCTCGGCGTCCCTCGTCGCCCCCGCCGCCTCCGCCCGCTCCTTGGCGCAGGCCTCGTGCTGCGACTCGAAGTCCTTCACGTAGCCCTCCTTCACGGGGAAGCCGAAGCGCACGGCGAGGCGGGCCTTGGTGAGCTCGTAGGCGGTCCGCGCGCAGTAGACCGCCACCTCGGCCTCGGCGAGCCGGGCCTCGGCGTGGCGCCGCTGCGCCTCCCGCCAGGCGACCAGCGCCTTCGCGGGCTCCTTCGCCTTGCCGCTCTTGGAGGCGATCGCCTCCGAGCGCTCCGCCTCCTCCACCTTCGCCCGCGCCCGGGCCAGGGCCTCGGCCGCGTCGTCGCGTCGGTCGAGGGCGATGATCACCTCGTTCTCCGCCTCGTAGGCCCACCTTCGGCCCTCCAGGGGGAGCTCGTCGCGGATCTTCTCGTCCACCCGCGTCCCGGGCATGCGCGTGGCCGTGGACGCGCACGCGGACGCGAGGACGAGGAGCGTGCAAGCGATCGACACTTTGCGCATCACCGCACCTCCGCTGCGCCGGGGATCACCGCCGCGTCGCCTGCGAACCGGGCCGCCGCGCCCGCGTCGAGCTTGGCGCGCTCGGCCTGGGCGAGGCGGTCGTAACCGTAGGCGAGGTAGAGGGCGGTCAGGTTGAGCCGCGCCCGCACGTTCGAGTCGTCCTTGTCGAGCGCGGCGCGGAAGGACTCGTACGCCTCCTGATGCCGGCCCAGCCGGTGGGCGATGACGCCGCGCAGGTTGAAGGTCTGGGAGTCCGCGCCTCCCTCCGACGCCTTGTCGACCACGAGGCGCGCCTGGTACGGATCGCCCGCCTGCAGGTAGAGGGTCGCCAGCTCCACCAGGGCGCCGAAGTCCTTCGAATCCTTGGCGATCCGCTCCCGCAGCGCCCTGGCCCGCCCGCTGGCGGCGGCCGGCCGGCGCTGCGGCGGATCGAAGCGATCCTCCGGATCTCCGGCGAGCGGCCTTCCGGCGTTGCAGGCCCGGGCGGCGGCGGTGAACACCTTCAGCTCCCCCGCCTTGGCGGCGCAGGTGGAGATCGCCTCCTGCGACTTGGCGTGGAACCCCTCCGCCCGCGACGCCAGCGCGGCCCGATACCGCTCCGCGCCGGCGGCGTCGAGGCCCGGCGGCAGCGGCGCGTTCTCCAGGAAGAGCGCCGCGTCCTCGTAGGCCTTCGCGAGCCGGCCCAGCGCCGCGAGCGCCCAGCTCGCGCTCTGGCGCCCGATCACGTCGAGCATCTCGGACTCGTAGCGGGCGAGCGCCGCGAACTTCGCCTGGATGGTCTGCCCGTCCGCGCTCCGATCGCCGCCGAAGGAGATGGCCGCGAACTGCCGGTAGATCCCCTCGGCGATGAGGAAGCGGGAGGCGGCGATGGCTTCCGCCTGATCCGGATCGGCGCTGGCGAGGTTCGCCGCCCGCTCGTACTGGGCGCCGGCCTCCCGGGCCCGGCCGGAGCGCTCCAGCGCCCGACCGAGGCGGTACTCGAGGAGCGCGTTGCTCGCGCCGCTGGACCGGGCGCGGCCCAAGACCTCCGCGCTGCCGGCGAAGTCGCCGGAGAGCTCGAGAAGCTCCGCGAAGGTGAGGGCCGCCTCGAGCTTGGCGGCGTCGGAGGTCGCCCCGGCGAGGACGCCGGCAAACGCGCGCCGCGCACCCTGGCCGTCGCCGAGGTAGGCCATCAGCGTGCCGGCGGCGCGCATGGTGGGCGCCCGTGCGGCCGGATCCTTCTGGGTGGCGGCGGCCTGATCGAAGTACTGCGCCGCCCGCTCGAAGTCCGCGGCCTGCACCGACATCTTGCCGAGGGTGGCGAGGACGTCCGCGGCCACCTCGGACTTCGGGTACTCGCGCAGGAGGCGCTCGCCCACCTCGATCACCTGGCCGAGATCGTCGGAGTTGCGAGCGGTGATGAACGCGTTCACGAGCGCCCGCTCGCCGATGTCGGAGCCGGCGTAGGTGGTGGCGAAGGCCATCAGCCCGTCGACCATCCCTTCTCCGGCGCTGCCGGCGGCAAGGGTGACCGTCTCCAGGGCCCTGGACTCGGCCCCCGCCGCCAGCGCGGCGAGGTCGGCCTTCATCTTCGGCGTCAGCCGCGGGTTCTGCTGCATCCGCTTGGCCAGCGCGATGAGGCCCTCGTAGTCCTCGCGTGAGCGCAGCGAGTCGAGGGCGAGCTCCGCCGCGACCTCGCCCTCGGGGGCGGTCGGGTACTCGTCCACCAGCGCCGCGAAGAGCTCGGCGGCCTCCTCGTAGCGAGCCTCGTCGTAGTAGCTGCGGGCGAGGTTGAACTTCACGGCCGCCCGATCCTTCGCCTTGGGCCACGAGGCGATGTAGAGGCGCGCCGCCCGGCGCAGGCCGGAGCGGGCCTGGACCTGCTCGAGCCTCGCCAGCTTGTGGGCCTGCTCCAGCGCCTTGGCGTAGGCGGCCACGGCACCGGCGGTGGCGTCGCGCAGCTCCTGCTCGGTGGTGGCGGCGTCGGCCTTCGGCGGCGCGACCTTGCTCGCGGGAGAGGCGGCCGCCGCCTTCGCGGCGTCCTCCTCCGCGGCCGGGGGCGCCGTGGCGGCCTTCGCCCGGGGAGGCGCCTTCCGCGCGGTGACGGCGTAGTCCATCACCGCCTCCCACGCCTTGCCCGCGAGGAAGTGCTGGTTCGCCGCGGTGCGGACCTCGGCGAGGTTCTGGCGGATCTCCGGCACCGCCTCGGCGTCCTCGAAGACCTGCAGGTAGGCGTCGTAGGCGTCGCCCACCCGGGCGTAGAGCTCGGGATCGCTGCGCTCCTTGGCGGCGAGGTGCGCCTTGGTGGCGAGGTCCCGCACGTACGCCTCGAACTCGACGCGCAGGTTCCCCCGCTCCTTGGGCGAGAGCCGCCAGTCGTAGCGCTTGGCGAGGTAGACCCGGCCGAGGAGCTTCGCGTCGAGCTCCACGTGGTCGAAGCGCTTCTCGCGGAGCACGCCGTCGTAGAGGCGCTGCGCCCACTCCACCGAGTCCTCGTTGTCGGCGCCCAGGTCGAGGAGCTCGCGGTACACCGCACCGGCATGGGTGAACTCTCCCTTCACGAACCACCTGCGCCCCAGGCGGGAGAGGGCGGCCAGATAGGTGGTGCGGGAGTCCGCCAGCTTGCGGAAGTACCCGAGCTGATCCTTCGGCTTCTTGTGCACCTCGGTGAAGGGGAAGACGAGGTCGACCAGGGCCTCCCGCCGCAGGTCGATGCGGCGCGAGGGCGCGCCGGCCGTCTCCTCCTCCAGCAGGTTCGTGATGGTGTCCTCGAAGAGCTTGAGGGCGCCAGGGAAGTCGATCCGGTTGATCCGGACCCAGGCCAGCTTGTAGCGGGCCATGGCGTGGGTCTGGGACTCGGGCGAGGCGAGGATCGACTGGTAGTAGCGCTCCGCCTGATCCAGCTCCGCCCGGTCGAAGTGGTAGTCGCCGAGGACGAGGAGCGCCTCGTTGCGGTACCGACTCTGCGGGAACTCGGTGGTGATGCGGCCGAGGTACTCCCGCATCTTGTCGAACTCACCCAGCTCCCGGAACTCGTGAGAGATGAAGAAGAGGACCTTGTCCCGCTCGGCGAAGTCGGGGAACTCCTGGAGGATGCGCTCGTAGATCGCGATCGCCCGCTCCTTGAGCAGGCGCGCCTGCACCGAGGTGACGGCCTTCTCGCGCCGCTTCTGCCCCTCGTAGGCGATGAAGTAGTGGTAGCGCGCCTCCTCCACGTGGAGCTCGGCGAGGCGCAGGTAGAGGTCGGGCAGGTACGCCTGGCCGCGCGCCCGATCGATCTGGTCGCGGGTGGCCTGGATCGCGAAGCGGACCTTGTTCACGTTCCGCTGGAGCCGGGCGATCTCGTCCTCCGGCGCCGGCGGCTGCGCGACCCGCATGGACGCGCAGCCGGTCGCCGCGGCGATCGCCGCGGCCGCGACGAGGACGATCCGGAAGCGGGAGCCTGCTGTAGCCATCATTCGACGCACCGGTTCTCGATGAGGAAACGCATGTCCGGCAGCTCGTCGGTCCAGAACTCGCCGTTGAAGCGGTAGTAGTTCTCGTCACCCGTGCGCGGGACCACCTGCGGCTCGGGCCGGCGCCACACCTTGCCCTCCGCGTCGTTCACCCGCCGGTGGATCGAGACGCCCACCTCGTAGTCGAGGAGGTTCGCCTGCTCCCTCGCGGCGAGGAGCCGCTCCGCGATCTCCTCCGCGCCCTGGCGGACCGAGACCCTGCGCAGCCGCTCGAGGCGGGCGCCGGCGGCGCCGTAGACGTTGTCCAGGTGCTTTCGCAGGCCGCCCTCCTCCATCCAGGATCCCTGGGAGGAGAGGAGGCGGATCTCTTCGCGCATCGCGTCCGAGACCCGCAGCACGGCGGCGACCTGCGGGACGATCGAGGTGGCCTGGGCGACGACGGTGATCTCGGCGGGCTCCTCCCCCGCCTCCACCCGGGCGATCGCCTCCCCGTAGCGGGCGCGGAACTCCGCGGCGGCGCTGCGCGCGGCGCGGAAGTGGCAGAAGCGCTGGTAGATCAGCCCCCGCAGCACGTAGGACTCGGGGAGGAAGAGGTCGGCGTGGGCAGGCGCGCCGAGCGCGTAGACGAGGCCCATGGCGTCGTGGAGCTTGCCCTCCCGGTAGTGGGTCCACGCCCGCTCGAGGAGCACCTCGCCGCCGGGGACGTTGCGCGTGCCGTCCACCCTGCGGAACGACTCCACCGCCTCCTGCAGGCGGCCGGCCTCGAAGAGGAGGCGGGCGCGGAGGAGGAGCGCCTCCTGCTCGACGGCGGGATCGGGCTCCTTGGCGAGGATTCCGTCGACCATCTCGAGGGCGGCGTCCGGCTGGTTCTCGCGGACCAGGGAGACGGCCTGGGCGAGCCTGGCCTTCTGCCCGTACACGCCGTCGGGATCGATCCGGTCGAACTCGTAGCCGGTCCAGCGGCGGTTGCCGAGGCGCAGGTTGGCGATGCCCCGCTGGTAGTGGAGGAAGTCGGCGAGGTCCGGCGGGATGTTGGCGAGGTCCGCTTCGGCCAGGACGCCGCGGAGGAGATCCTCCTCGAGGACCAGGCCGCGCCGGGAGAGGCGCTCCACGCCGGCGAGGGCGCGGGGGAGGAGCTGCGGCATGCTGCGCCGCTCGACCACGTCGAAGTAGTGCCCCGCCGCCGCCTGCGTGAAGCCCAGGCTCACCAGCGTGTCGGCGAGGGTGAGCTCCGCCGCCTCGCGGCGCTCCTCGCTGGTCGGGTAGGTGACCCACGCCTCGTGGGCCCAGACCGCCGCCTCCCTCCAGCGCGAGGCCGCCGTGGCGGCCAGGGCCTTCTCCAGGAGGAGCTCGGCCTTGGCGGTGCGCTGCTCCGGCGAAGCCTCGGCCGGCGAGGCTTCGGTCGGCTCGGCCGGATCGGATCCGGTCGCCTCCGTGCCTTCGGCCGGGGCACCCTCCGCCGGCGGCGCGGCCTCCTCCTGGGCGTGGGCCAGCGTCGGCGACGCCGCGAGGAGCGCCGCGAGAAGCCAGGCCCCCGGGAGGACCGTCCGACGATGTCGATCGCTAGCGGACATTCAGGCTGATCCCCGTGGAGAAGAAGAGCTCGTTGCGCGTCTCGTTGCCGTCCTCGGTGGGGACGAAGAAGTAGTCCCGGGCGTCGAGGCGCCACGACCACGTCTCCGAGAGGTAGAAGCGCAGGCCGATGCCGGCGTTGGCCCCCACGAAGGTCCCCGCGTTCTCGTAGCCGGCGAGGGCGGGGCCGGCGGTGAAGAAGAGCTCGCCGTAGACGAGCGCGCCGTTCATCCAGGCGAACTTCCCGTACAGCGGCTTGAACATCAGGTTGGAGTCGCCCAGCCACTGGATCGACGGAAACGTCGTGGGCTCCACGTTCCAGTTGGTCTGCAGCTCCTCGCGCAGATCGGTGTCCAGGTTGAACGACCAGGCGCCCTTCACGATCTCCCAGGCCCACAGGTCGTTGAAGTGGAGGGTGTAGGAGGCGCCCGCGGTGTAGCCCTTGTAGAAGGCGTCCATCGGCAGGACGCCGCCGGTGAACGAGAACTCGTGGCTCTGCGTGTATTTGCGGTTCTGCACCGCGTAGAGGGCGCCGCCCTCGTCGAGCGAGTCGGCCCGCGCCGGCGCCGCCTGCGAGGCGATCGCGCCGAAGAGGATCAGGGCGGTGAGGAGGGAGGGAGTACGCACGCTAGAACCCCTGCACGCTGAAGACGAATGGATACCGCACGCTCACGGAGCCGCCGGTGGGCTTGGGGAAACGCCAGGTCTTGATCGCCGAGCCGATGCAGTTCGCCACCGCCTGGCTCGGCAGCGACGAGGAGTTCACCCGGGTCGAGGTGACGGAGCCGTCCGTCCCGATCACCCAGTCGAACTCGATCTTCCCCTGGAGGCCGGGGTTCGAGATGAGCTGGCGCTCGTAGCAGCTCTGCACCTGCGACAGGTTCTCGTTGATCACCTTGAGGATCGCGCCGCGGTCGAGGCTGCCGCCCGACGTCCCCACGCTGCGGGCGGGCTGCCGCGACACGGTGCCGCGCACGCGGCCGGTGCCGCCGCCGCCGGCGACCTTGCCCACCGACTTGCCGGCGAGCACCGCCGACGCCGCGCGGGTCTCGCGGCCCTCGCCGCCGGCCCTGCCGCCGCGGGAGAGGGTGACCTCGTCCCCGGGCACCTTGCCGATCGCCCCCGAGACCTGGAAGCTCGACGACGTGCCGCTGGGCGCGCGCACCGCGGCGATGTTCGACACCGCCGCCGAGAGCCTGGTGTCCCCCGCCGGCGCGATGTCCGCGAGGGCGGCCAGCGCGCTGTCCGCCGCGGACGGCGCCGGCGCCTGGGAGGGCTGCGGGTTGCCTCGGGCCGCCCTCGAGGGCGCTCGGGTGGGGCGGGGCGGCGCGGGCGCGGGCTTGGTGGGCTCCGGCGCCGGCGCCTGGACCTCCGCCACCGGCTCCGGCTCCTTCGGCGGCTCGGGGGGCTTCTCCATCTCGAGATCCTTGAGCGAGATCTCGGCGAACTCGGCCTCCTCCATCACCAGGAGCTCGGGGGGCGCGAGCAGCGACTGCACCCAGATGCCGGCGAGCATCAGCACGATGCCGGCGACGCCGATCATCAGGTAGCGGCGGTCCTCGGGCGACACCCGCATCGAGAGCTTCTTGGGGGGCGGGAGCGGCGCGCGGGAGAAGCGGATGAAGTAGCCGGCGCCGTCGATCCAGAGCTGGGCGCGATCCGACTCGCCGAGCTCGAGGGCGTAGATGCGTCGCTTCTTGTGGAAGAGGTGCGCGTCGTCGCAGAAGCTGGAGAGCGCCGCCTTCCTGCCTCCGACGAGGACGGTCCCCTCGTCGCCCTCGCGGAAGAAGAGGCGGATCTTCCCGTTGCGCAGGACCTGCAGCATGCGCCAGGCCTTGGCGTCCTCGCCGCGGTAGATCTCGTAGAGGGCGCCGCCGTCGAGCCTCGTCGCGTCGACGAGGCGGTTGCCCCGATGGCGCAGGACCTCGGCCACCAGCACCGCGCCCCGCCCCGGATCGCCCTTGTCGAGGACGACCAGGTCGAGGAGGGAGAAGGGCGGCACGAAGCGACGCTCCTCCTCCGCCTCCTCGTCCACCTCGGGGGGGCTGGGCGGATAGGGGAGCCCGTCGTCCACCGCGGCCTCGGCGGCAGGGGGCGGGATCGGCGCGGGCGGAGGCGCCTGCTCGGCCTCGGAGAGCGCGAGCTCCTCGTTCGTCTCGAGGAGCATCGCGGCGATGTCGCTCCCTTGCTTCCGCTTCGCCGATTGCTTCGCGGAAGGCGGAGGCGGAGGCGGCGGGAGGGGGCTCGCGCCCGGATCGGTCGCGGCGGGGACCGGCGATCCCGCGCCGGTCGCGTGAGGTGCGGTGGATGGTGCTGGCGGCGGTTCCGCCGCTGCCGGGCCCGCGGGCGCCGCGGATGCCGGCGCGGCGTGCGAGGCCGGCGCCGTCCCGCTCGCACGAGGAGATTCGGATGCCGTCGCCGGGGGCGCCGCCTTCTTCTCGGCGGT
>Ga0180220_1002707_pt1 | contig 11006 bp, 8 predicted proteins | sample eDN5th37CBELigBY_FD_151335 | JGI IMG/M metagenome (GOLD analysis project Ga0180220, IMG submission 151335) | Enriched backyard soil microbial communities from Emeryville, California, USA - eDNA 5th pass 37_C BE-Lig BY (version 2) (version 2) | ecosystem: Environmental > Terrestrial > Soil >... | reverse complement strand
TTTTAACAATAATAATGAGTTTGAAAATTTAAGAGATAAATCTACTTTTGGATTGTACTGAAAATGGGGAGCTTACACAACCTTTTATCCTATATAAAAGTTTCAATGGTTTGAAAGGGGATGCTTTTCTGCTATTATCCTTAATAATAGGAGCAGGTGTTTTATTTCGTCACAATAAATTTTAGAGGGCTTTAAATTCAGGAAAATCTATCTTCAGCTTTTCTGCGAGCTGTTTCAAATCATCACAAACAGGGGCTACCAGAGGGATGCCGTTCTTTTTTCTATCCTTTTCAGCTTTACGTTCCGGTTCTCCGGGAATAATAACCGGCTTTTCCGGATGGATAGGAGCCGCTGACTTGAAACGTTCGATCCACTGGTCCAAATGTTCTTTAAAGTCATTGACCGGACGGAAACCATCAATGCGCATAGCACCCATAAAATGTCCGATACCTTTTCCGGGAAGGTTTGGAAGAGGGTCGAGAAATGCGACAAAAGGCGGTACCCAGGGCCCATAATTCGCTCCGGAAAGTACAGCAGACAAAATGTCTACTACAGCGCTCAGGCCGAAACCTTTATGACTGCCGTGTTCATAATCACTGCCAAGCGTAAGTAATGAACCGCCATTCTTTAATTCATGAGCGTTAGTTGAAGGAAGTCCTTCTTTTGTCTGCACCCAGCCTTGAGGTATAGAACTGCCCGTGCGCTGGGCGATTTCCAGTTTCCCGTTCGCCGCTGCGGCAGTTGCCATATCTACAACAAGAGGAGGGTATTTCCCTGCCGGAAAAGCGTAGCACATGGGGTTGGTCCCAAGCAGACGTTCGGCCGTATGAGTAGGTGCAACGAGAGGGCTCGCATTTGTCATTGAAAAGCCTATCATATCTCTTGCCGCCGCTTTCAGGGCATGATATCCGGCAATGCCGAAATGATTTGAATTTCTAACTGAAACCCATCCTGATCCATATTTCTCAGCTTTTTCAATGGCCAGTTCCATAGCAAAGGGAGCCGCTACAAGTCCTAAGGCGCTGTCGGCGTCGATAGTGGCGGTTGTTGGAGTTTGGTGGACAATTTTGATATCCGGTTTTGGGTTTATCCTTTCTTTTTCCCATAAACGCACATAGCCGCTAAGCCGGGCAACCCCATGAGAGTCTATTCCTCTGAGATCTGATGTTAATAATACATCAGCTGCGGTAACCGCATCTTTTTCCGGACAGCCAATCTGCTTGAAAACATTTTCAGTAAATTCTCTCAGGCTTTTTTCGGAAAAAAGATAGGTGTTCATCTTTAAGGTTCAAGAATAGTAAATTTAAAATCGAGCGGTTTGAAACTTTGGAGCAGCGCTTCGATAAATCTGTCGCCGTATTTTACATAAAACAAACCGAAGTTATCCACGCGTTCCTGCAGTGAACCATTTGGGAATAAGCGGTTCTTGATAGTTTCGATCGTGTGCATAGCCTCCTCATGATTACGCTTTTCGGCCTTCAGCAGCTTTTTTTCTAAATTCAAAATGGCTTTATGCAGCCTTGCTTTAACAGCTTCCGTACTAGGACTTAATGTAGGGTCAATTTTATAAGCTCGAAGTTTTATTTTCTCAAAAACGCAGCTTAGTTCGTTCCATTCGTCGTGTAGTGAGAGCACATGGAGGCTGTGTTTTTTTACCCAGTCTTTCTGTATTTCTTCTGTTTTTTTGAAAATATCTTTCCATGATAACCCCAGGCGTGCCAGCTTATCGTGCTGTTTTTCATCCGCGATGAGAGCAGAGTTTCTGAGCACAAGAATCGGAAAGTTGATCTGATAGAAATCAAAGTTCTTTTTTAACTGCAGCCAGTAAGCAAGTTCGCCGCTTCCTCCAATGTAAGCTAGGTTGGGAAGTATCACTTCCTGGTAAAGCGGGCGCATAATTACGTTCGGACTGAACCGTTCGGGAAAGCTTCGGATTTCTTCTTTCAGTTCCTGTTCAGTAAAACGGATATCGCTGTTGAGAACATAATAATATTCCCCGTCTTTTGTTATACGTTCCCGCAGACTGTCTTTCAGATAGAAAAAATTTATCTCTCTTGTGTTTACCTGGATTTTAAATCCAAGTTTTTCAAGTATGGAACTGCTCTCTGTGATCTCATGATAGCTGTGCTGACGGGTAATATCTTTTTCAATGATATTGGCAAACAGCTGTTTTAACCGGTGTTCATCCGCATCAATAATAACAAGCCCATACTTTTCAAAAAGGGTATGTACGAGGCAGCGTGTAGCTGAAGCAAGATCAGAATGATTTAGATAGGCTTTTGAAATTATTTCAGAAAGTTTTTCCGCGTGTTCCGAAATTCCCAGAGCGGCCTTATAATTTTTCAGGACTGCTGTAATGGAACTGGTATTTAAACGGCCAACTGCTCCCGAAGTCTGCGTATCCCACGAAATCTTTTTTCCATGCAGGTTCGCGTGATTGATCTCCGCGAAGTCGTGATCTTCCGAAGCCATCCAATACACCGGAACAAAGTTTTTGTCGGGAAAGTGCCGCTTCAGATCTTCAGCAAGGTTAATTGCTGTTACAATCTTATATATGAAATAAAGAGGTCCTGTAAACAGATTAAGCTGATGGCCGGTGGTTATAGTGTATGTATTTTCCTCTTGAAGAAGCTCAATATTAGTATAAACGGCACTGGAGCTTTGAAGTCCTGTTTTTGCATACTGTGATTTCAGTGTTTCAACTAATACATTCCTGTCCGTTGTAATTTTTCTGGTATTGATAAGCTTCTTAAATCCATCAATATCAGGCTTGTAAGAAATAAAAGGGGCGAAAACAGGGTCGTTCTGCAGAAAGCGGGCCATCATGGACGAAAGATATCCGGTCTCGTGATAATCTATATAACTCGCTTTCATTGCCAGCGAAAATAAAATGAAAAAGCCAAATTACCTTAAATCAATCGCTTATTTTACAATTTTCCTACCATAAGAACTCTTCCTAAACTAAAATGTGCATCAGGCGTTGATTTAAAATAATCGTTAAAATGCCCGAAGGACCATCAATTGTTATTTTAAAAGAAGCCGTTCAGCCTTTTATTGGAAAAAAAGTTCGGTATGCATCCGGAAATACGAAAAAAGTGGATACCAGTCTTTTTTGCGGAAAAACTGTAATTGATTTTAAAAGCTGGGGTAAGCATTTTCTCATCTGCTTTCCTGACATTACGATCCGCATTCATTTTATGCTTTTCGGTTCGTATAGAATCAATGAACGAAAAGAAACTTCCCCGCGGCTGGGTATTTTATTTGAAGATGAAACTGAGCTGAACTTTTATGCCTGCTCTGTACAACTGATCACAGAACCTTTAGATGCCGTTTATGACTGGACTGCAGATGTCATGAACGAGCAGTGGGACGAAGAAAAAGCTTTAAATAAACTGAAACAACGGCCGCACATGCTGGCCTGTGATGCGCTTCTGGATCAGAATATTTTTTCTGGTGTTGGAAATATTATTAAAAATGAGGTTCTTTTCCGTATCCGGGTACATCCTGAGAGCCGGATAGGGGCCATCCCCGCCGAAAAGATCAAAGAGCTGCTGGTAGAAGCAGTTCGCTATAGTTTTCAGTTTCTGGAATGGAAAATGGAGTTCACTTTAAAACAACACTGGCTTGCGCATAATAAAAGTATCTGCCCGCGTGATAATGTCCGCTTTCAGCGAGCTTATCTTGGTAAATTCAAACGGCGCAGCTTTTTTTGTACAAACTGCCAGGTTTTGTATTTAAAAGATTAAAGATAAAAATGAAAAGACTTCCCTGGATGCCGCTTGAGCATCCGGGAAGTCTCTCCTCAGGCTGTTATTTCTTTATAATTTTTGTTGTGTGCTTACTGGTATTGTTCTCAAAGACCAACAGGTATATACCCGAAGACAATCCTTCTAAATCCACTTCAGTATTACGGCTGCCAGTTTCGGCGGTTTTGCTTAATATCTTAATGCCATTCATGCCGTAAATAGTGATTACTGCTCCTCTTTCTGCCACGGGATGTGAAAGATTTACAGTTCTTTCTATGGGGTTAGGATATGCCGCGAATTTATCAGTCGGCTGATTGTGGATTATTTTAACGGTACTTGTCTGGCTTTTCTTGTCTAAATCAATCTGTTTTATTCGATAATAAGCTGTTCCCTGCAATGGCGAAAGATCTGCATAGTTATAGTGATTTGTTCCGGGCTGGTTTTGTGATTTTATAGTATGAATGGTTTTGAAGTCACCACTTTCATCAGCACGCTGTATTTCAAACAGATCTGTATTAACTTCATTCGCTGTTGTCCAGGTCAGCTCAACTTGTTTTTGCAGCCGTCCCGTTAATTTCGCGTCGAATTTAACAAACTTCAAAGGCAGTGTTTGTTCCGTAAACCAGTCCACTTTATCCGCACCTGAATACATGGGAACTAATACCCGCATAAGTGCAGCCGGATATGGAGTATAAGAGTAATAAGCTGCAGGATCAAATACGGTTTCAGGGTTCAACTCATCAAACTTCACCGACCTGCCGCCGGGGTTAAGCATCGCAGGGTTTATCTGTGCTGTTATCACAGGCAGTCCGCTATCATCGTATTCGTTTCCAATTTGCCTCAATCCAAATGCCGGTTTGTTACCTGTTTTTGATGTGAATACATCGTCACTGTTGTTTCCAAACACCGCTTTAAAGTCCGCCGATGTCCGGTCTGCATACATCGGCCAGCGGGAATTCAGATAAAAATTATTTTCTGCAAAAACCTGCGAGTTGTTTGAAGCGGCAATCCCATATAGCTTTATGCCTTCTCCAAGGCAGTTTAATACATGTACTTCTCCGAAACGAACACGGGGATTTCGGGAGTTAGTATTGAGGTAATGGTTAGCAAAATGAGTCACTTTCAATCTTCCCGCATCTACGCTTCCGTTATTGTCAGAATGACCGATCAACCCTGTTTTCCAGCTGTTTCTATACACCGTCCAGGAAATCGTTACATAACTTGCACCGGCTTTTACATCAATCCCTCCATCAGGATGTTCACTGTCTGTAGGCATTGTTGTAGGATGTCCAACAGTACAATGATCTATCCATATATGATGAGTTTCTTTTTCGCCGATATTAATTCCATCATCATAATAGTCCTGAAAAGTAAGATTCCGTATAATGATATTGTGTGAGCGTTTGATATTGATGCCGAAATTCAAAACTACGTTCTTTCTGCCAATAATGGTTAAGTTGGCCTGTTCCTGTATGGTAAGCATGTGATTGCCCCAAACAGAAGTAGTGCCGCCCGCTCCGGTATAAATTCCGGGCTCTAGAACAATCGTCAGGGGGTTATTGCTGTAGCTTTTGTACTTAATTCTTTTATATAAAATATCGCACAGTATGCCGAATTCACCGGGCCCATTGATATAAACTGTATCTTTTTGAGTTGACGGTATTTCCGCGGCACCTCCGGTGGTAGGCCCGATAAATCCATCAGCGCTGACTGATGCAAACCCAACCACCTTATTAAAATCGATATTCAGGTTGTCAGTAAAAGAAGCGGTAATGTTTTTATGCCCGTCTACCGTAATTGACTGTGTGGCTGAGGCTCCCGATAAATCACCGGACCAGCCGTTAAAAACTGATCCGCCGATCGTACTTGCAGTTACGGTAACAACAGTACCGGCAGTATATTCTCCGCCTGCAGGAAGGAGGGTGACGCTGCCAATGCCAGCAGTCGTGACATTGATTTTGTATGTACTGATTGTTTTAAAGTTTGCGGTAATGTTCTTATCCGCATTCATAGTTATTGCCGCAGGATTAGCTGTTCCTGATAAATCTCCTGACCAGCTTTCAAAAGCGAGATTGGGTTTGCTTTCTGCTAAAACGAGGACTGTTTCTCCTTCAAAATAACTCCCCATTGCTCTTTCTGGGGATATACTTATTGTTCCTCCGTTTGTACTGTTGACATTCAGGGTATAAGAAGCGCATTGCGCACCAGAAATATCCATCCGGTCCAGGTTAGGGCCGTCAGTTTCATCCCAGGTTAGCTTTATTTTGTTTACTCCGGCATCTAGGCTGACGCTGGCTATCGCCTCTTTCCATTCTGAAAATAATGCAGTCCTTGGGAAGTCAACATTTTGAACGAAAATATCATTGACGAACAATCTGCCCTGCCGGTTTTCATCTTTTGCAATTGAATATCTGAATTTTACTGTTTGATTACCTGCAGTCTGCTGGCAGACAGTAAATACGATATGGTTCTCTCCGGATGAGAGAAAATCAACGAAGCCGGTGCCTGTATAATTCGCATGCTGGTTGTCCGTTTTTCCAGTGAAATCCGCGTTTTCGGCTTGATAAACAGTAAAGCTGGCATCAGGGTCAATTGTATTTACTAAAACAGTCCATTGCTTAACCGAGTTGTCCTGCGCTGTAATTGTATAAACAAAAGGGGCAGTAAAGTTTTGTACAGCAGTGATGGAAGGGCTGACCGAAGCCTGCTCTGAGAATGTAAAAAGGACAGGAGCAAGGCTGCTTATATCTGCCGTGTTAGGGACGGTAACCGTAATCGTACCGGCCTCACTGTTTATAGCGGCCGTACCTATCTGCAGGTTCGAAAGTTTAAAAGCAAGTACTTCTTTTTCGGATGATGCTTTAGCAGTGACTGTCACGGTCCAGTTCTTTGTTGTACCATCCTGCGCTGTTACAGTATATAGAACAGGTCCGGATGTAAAGTCCTGCAATATTTCTGGGGCCGGACTGATGCCTGCGCCAGCGGAAACACCAATAGACCGTGGAGCGATGTTGAACAAATTTGTGCCCATTGCCACATCAATCTTTATAGTTCCTGCACCGTAGTTAATTTCTTCTGCACCTATCTGCCCGTCGAGTTTAAAAGAAGTGATTTCCGTGTCGGAACTTAAAGCACTACTTCCTTCTACGTACAGATCATGTATTTGTGCTTTTCCCGACACCGATTCTATAATAATACTGATCGGAGTACTGGTTTTTAAAATAGGATACTCGTCTGTCAGGTCAAATAGTTTTTCAACCGCTGTTAATACAGGGGACAGAAGCGTATAAGAAGCCTCGCCCTGCTTTTTATATTTAATCTGGAGACTGCGGTTGCTGGAGCCAGACGATTTCATTACTACCGTGAATTTTTCACAGCTGCTGATATCGACCTGAATGTAACGTCCTCCCTCAAGCTCTACCGCTCCTTTAGAAGCAATAGCACCACCCGTTTTACCGGTTGAATGCGAACCATTGTGAGATACTCCTGCCGGAAGTGCGGTGTTTTGAAAATTATAATCAATTAGTATATTCTGTGCGAAAGTGGGATTAAACGAATAAAAAAACAGGAAAAGCAGAACAATGCCGCTCTTTTTGAGTACGGTATGAATAGTCATAAAGCTAGGTTAAAATGAATGAAATGAGTCAGTAATACTGAGGTTTTTCCGGGCTGGCAAAAGAAACCGGTCTGTCAATGACGGCAGACCGGTACAAATTGAATTGAAAGCTCGAAAATTTGTTACTTAGTTCTTAATAAACGCGGCAGATTGACGGGACTGCCCTGGTGTTTCAAATACTAAGATATACGATCCTGGTGCTAATGCGGAGATGTTCAGGGCAGTTGTTGCAGAATCCTTTACTGCTTTATTTTGCAGCATCGTTTTTCCGTTTATGCTTAATACTTTTATTGTTCCCTGCGTCTTTACCGGCTCATGGTTAATATTTAAGACATCAGCGGCTGGGTTAGGATAAATACTAAAGCTTAAAGCTCCTTTGAACACTACAGACTGAATATTTTTTTCATAGACTGTTTGTCTGCCGTCTTTGTCAACCTGTATTAAACGATAGTAGGCGGTTCCAGATACAGTACTCATATCAGTATACGTATAATTATGAACACCTTCCATATTCTTGCTGGGAAGAACGGCTATCTGGGAGAATGATCCGCTTTCGGTTTTTTTCTCAATAATAAACTCTTTTGTGTTTACTTCATTGGTTGTCCGCCAGTTTAAGACAGCGGTGTTTCCAAGTTTCCCTTCCTCCGCTTTGAAAGATATGAGATCGAGTGGGAGGGTGGTTTCGCTAGTTATAGTTAATTCATCAATTTCTAGATCACTTATACCGTCATTAGCTATTTTTATTCGATTTATACCTGTGATGTCCGCAAATATAACAGTATTTAATTCACATTGAACAGTATTTATTTCTGTGTATTTTGTAAAAGTAGCACCATCATCTGTCGAAATATAAACACCTACAACTCGGGTCCCTCTTCCTTCTTTAAATGAAACTTTAGTTACTCCATTAGTTAAATGAGGACTTATTGCATAAGCATGGCCGCCTACAATACCGGCAGTAGAAGTTTTAAGTATTCGAAGAGCCCGAGAACCCTCACAAAGATTGGAGGTAGACGAACCTGCATAATAGTATTTCCATTCACCACTAGGAGAATTAATTATCGCAGTTTCAGTAGTCATTCCAGAAGCGCCTGCTGTACTGCTTGGATTCTCAAAACCCTCAGTCCAATAAACACTTTGTGCATTTACACTAAGAGATATAGTTGTAAAAGATAAAAGAATTAGTAAAGTTTTTTTCATAATCAAAGACTTTAGTTTATAGAATAGTTAGTGTATAAAATTGTGAGATAAGTTTGCCTGGTTAATTAATTAACACGAGTTTAGCCTTTTTTTAATTGATATTATATTTTTTTAATAGAATTATTTACGCAATCGATGCCGGGAACGATTGTTGTCTGCTATCTACAAATCTCAATATGCGATTAAATGCAGTGTCTTAATGGAAGATAGCGGTCTAAATTTGTTTAGAGATTTGGATAGTATGAAGTTTTACAGTCGTCTATGCATAGAGCAGAATGAAAAATATTTTCTCAGTTTAAAAGCTCTCTTCAGGATTCCATCCCTTAAAAATATTAGTAAGTGTATATTCAGCCGCATCATTTAACTGATGTGACCAGGATACCCGCTTTTCAGGTTGAAAGCCTTTTCCGCTGTTCTTGTATTCCGCATAAAATGCCGTTTTCTCATTCGCCGGATTGCTCCAGTTATTCCAGCCTTCAGGTTTGATATGTTTTCCCATACTGCAGTTGACGAAAACGGTTTTAGCATGAGGGCGCCAGGGCCTTCCCAGGTAAAATGAATTTTCAGGTGCATCACCGGTAATCCGGCAATTCAGGAATACATAACCGTATTTCACAGTGTCTGGAGTTGCAGCGGCTGTGATGTAGCCGCTTTTTTTGCAGTATATCTCACAGTTGTTGAACACAGCCGTTGCGGCACCAAAAATAAAATCTACGGTTCCTTCAATATAGCAATTGCTGTAATATTGCCGGCTGCCATAACCCTGTGTATATAAGGTATCCTGAAAGCCAAGAAAACGACAGTTTTTAAAGACAGCACGGTCACCAGTTACCCTTACAGCCACTGCCTGCCCTACAGGTCCTGATGAATTTTCGAACGTGATATTTTCAGCGGTAAAGTCATTGCCAAAAATGAAAAAGGAGGACGAGCCAGTTGTTCCCATTTTTTCGCCGAAAATATTTTTTTTAGAGGCGTAGTCGTCATAGGTAAGGATTGTCTTATCTACGCTTTCCCCAATAAATTTTACTTTGTTTTTTGAGGCAGGCAGTATTAGTTTTTCCTTATAAACTCCGTTTTTAATGAAAATTACTGTTGTTTTGTTTCTAAAGTCAGGAACAGCATTAATTGCTTCCTGCACGGTTTTAAAATCGCCGCTGCCATCTTTTGCTACCACAAAGTGATGTGTAGTTTGTGCCGCGGCCGGCTCCATCATTCTTATAAATAGCAATAAAAGCAATAATCTTTTCATGCTCAATTACCGTTTAACTGTCCTGTTTACAAGTTCCATTTTCTGTTCTTTTATTCCGTCCAATACAAGATGCGGCAATTTTGCTTACACCAAAAGCAGAGATATATCCGTACGGAAGAAATAGGAAATCATTTACTTCGCTTTACAATGCGGTTTGATAGTTCAAGGTTTAGTGCCCGGATATCTGCAAGTACAAGCTGAGCCATTTTTCTTGCGCCCAATTCGCTGAAATGAGTATTGTCTTCCACTCCTTTAGGATAATTGGGATGTTCGCCCGGCTTTAACTGGTTAAAGAGCAGGCGTGATTTTTCTGGTCCGAACTCCTGCAGAAGGGCCATGCTTGTACGGCTCAGGTCTATCAAAGGTACATGGAGCTCAGCAGCGGTGTTTCGCACAATCTGTGCATAAACAGGATGGGTATCAATCACCTTTCCAACACTATCGAATAAACGGCGTGCCACAGGCGTAATAAGAATCGGCGTGGCTTTTTTCTGCCGGGTTTCGTTAACATAGCGGGTAAGGTTTTCTTTAAACTCCTTCTCGGTAGTATAGCTTCTTTTTGTAGGAACTTCATCATTGTGTCCGAACTGTACGAATACATAATCTCCTTCAGAAAGATTGTCTGTGATTTTTTTCCAACGGCCTTCTTCTATAAATGTACGGGTGCTCCTGCCATTTGCGGCAAGGTTTTCGACAACAACTGTTGAGTCGAAAAAATATACAAAGGGCATTCCCCAGCCGGTTTCAGGATAGGCTTTTATATTTTTAATTGACATAGTGGAATCGCCGGCAAGGTAAACCCTGATTGGTTTTTTCTCTGAAAGAATGAACGACATGAAAACACCGGCGAAAAGAAGGGCGGCAAACTGCAGGACGAGCTTTTTAGGCATTTGTAGTAATAATTAGTATGAATTAAACTTGTGTAATGTGCTTTTATTAAACAGAATGATCCGCTGCAAAGGCGGATCATTCTGTTTGTTCAGCAATAATAATGATTTATTTTAGTTTTGAGGAAAACCATAGCCGTTTGTAATTAAGCCATTGGATTTTGAAATAGTTTCGGAAGATAAAGGCAGCAGATAACGGGGCGGCACTCCGGAAGCATAATAATCATCAGGATAGCCTTTGAAAATGTCAGTCGTATATTGATCTGCGTATTGAACAATTGACTCACCCCAGTCTGTTCTTACGTAAC
>Ga0180220_1002702_pt1 | contig 11018 bp, 7 predicted proteins | sample eDN5th37CBELigBY_FD_151335 | JGI IMG/M metagenome (GOLD analysis project Ga0180220, IMG submission 151335) | Enriched backyard soil microbial communities from Emeryville, California, USA - eDNA 5th pass 37_C BE-Lig BY (version 2) (version 2) | ecosystem: Environmental > Terrestrial > Soil >... | reverse complement strand
GGAGTACTGGATCGTCCGCCTTCGCGGACGATGACGCCTGAGGATTCATGCCGCCACCCGTTTTCCGGTTCGCCCCGTCGCCGAACGGTTATCTGCATCTCGGCCATGCGCTCTCTGCGCTGCTGAATGCAGACATGGCGCGCAAGACGAAGGGCCGCTTCCTGCTGCGCATCGAGGACATCGACGCGAGCCGCTGCCGGCCGCAGTACGAGCAGGCGATCTACGAGGACCTCGCGTGGCTCGGCATCGTCTGGGAAGAGCCGGTCCACCGCCAGTCCGAGCATTTCGAGGATTACCGGGCGGCGCTGGCGAAGCTTCACGCGCTGGGCCTGATCTATCCGAGCTTCGAGAGCCGCGCCGAGATCGCGGCGATGGTCGCCGAGCGCAGCGCGCAGGCGCCGTGGCCGCGCGATCCCGATGGCGCGCCGCTCTATCCGGGCACGGCGAAGGCCATGCCGGCGGACGAACGCGCGCGCCGGTTGGCATCGGGGGCGCCTTACGCGCTGCGGCTCGACATGGCGGCGGCGCTCGCAACGGTAGGTGGTTTGACTTGGGATGAGGCCGGCAGCGGACCGGGCGGTGAGACGGGCGCGATCGTCGCCGATCCGGCGGCCTGGGGCGATGTCGTGCTCGCGCGCAAGGATACGCCGACCAGCTATCATCTCGCCGTGGTGGTCGACGATGCCGCGCAAGGCATTACCGATGTGGTGCGCGGCCAGGATCTTTTCCATGCCACCGCCGTGCACCGTCTGCTGCAGGCTTTGCTCAGGTTGCCGGCGCCGCGGTATCACCATCACCGGCTGCTGCTGGACGCGGACGGCCGCAAGCTGTCCAAATCCACCCAGGCGACGGGATTGCGGGAGCTGCGGGCGCAGGGATTAACCGCCGCCGACATTCGCCGGCGGGTTGGGCTCGATTGAGTCTGGCTGCCGTGCGAAGGTGGCCCCAAGGTTTGGGGGCGATGGCAAAGCGCAAGCGGAAATCGAAAACGGCAGGGCGCCGCGCGCCCGTGCGCCGGCGCGCGAAGGCGCCGGCGGCGCGGGCGGTCGAGACGGCGCTTGCCGGCATTGCGCATGACATCCGCACGCCGCTCACCGGTCTCGTCGCGCTCGCGGAATTGCTGGCCGCATCCGATCTCGGCGCGCGCGAGCGCGAATGGGCGCAGGCGATCCGCAGCGGCGCCGAGCATCTCGCCGCGCTGTCGACGCTGATCGTCGATGCGGTGAGGAGCGAAGCGGCAACGCTGGTGTTGCGGCCGGAGCCGTTTTCGCCGCGGACTTTGGCCGCCTCGGTCGGCGAAGCTTTCGCCGCGCGCGCCGGCAGCAAGGGCCTCGGCATCGATATCGCCATTGCCGACGACATCCCGCCGCTGGCGACAGGCGACGTCCTGCGTCTGCGCGCGGCGCTCGAGAACCTCGCGGACAACGCCGTGAAGTTCACGCATGACGGCAGCGTCCGCTTTGTGGCGGGCGCGGAGAAAGCAACGCGCGGGCGGCTGCGGCTGGTTTTCACCTTCACCGACAGCGGCATCGGCATGTCGCCGGCCGAGCTGAAGCGGCTGTTCCGGCCGTTCGCGCAGGCGAGCGAAGACATCGCGCGGCGCTACGGCGGCGCGGGGCTCGGCCTCACTTTCGTCAAGCGCATCGCCAAGGCGATGGGCGGCGATCTCACGGTCACCAGCAAGAAAGGCAAAGGCAGCACGTTCCGTCTCACCGCGCTGGTCGACGCGGCCGCGCCCGAGCGCCCCGCCGCGGGCGAGGCGTTGCAGGCGGCGCTGCAGCCCCTCACCCTGCTCTGTGTCGAGGACAATCCGTACGGCCGCGTGGTGATGAACACGATCCTGCGTGAGTTCGGCCATCGCGTCGACTTCGTCGAAAACGGTGAGGCGGCGCTCGAGGCCGTGGCGCGCGGCGGTTACGACGCGGTGCTGATGGATGTCACGCTGACCGGTATCGACGGTCTCGAGACGACCCGCCGCATCCGCGCGCTGCCGGGCGCGGCCCGGCGCCTGCCGGTGATCGGCATTTCCGGCCGCGATCGCGCCGGCGACGAAGAAGCGGCGCGTGCGGCCGGCATGGACTTCTATCTCTCCAAGCCGGTGAGCCCGCGCCGGCTGGCCGAGGCGCTCGCGACGATTGGTTGAGCGACCTGACGCCTAGGCGTTGGTAAGGCCCTTCTTGCTCTCCACGATCCGCACCAGGTCGCCCATGATGCGGTTGAGCTCGAAATCCTTCGGCGTGTAGACCGCGGCGACACCGACCTTTTCAAGCTCGGCGGCGTCTTCCGGCGGAATGATGCCGCCGGCAACGACCGGCACGTCGAGGCCGGCTTCCCTGATGCGGCCGACGACGTCCTTCACCAGCGGCAGATGGCTGCCCGACAGGATGGAGAGGCCGATGACGTGCGCTTTCTCCTTGCGCGCGGCTTCGACGATCTCTTCCGGCGTCAGGCGGATGCCTTCATACACAACCTGCATGCCGGCATCGCGGGCGCGCACGGCGATCTGCTCGGCGCCGTTCGAATGTCCGTCGAGGCCCGGCTTGCCGACCAGGAAGGTCATGCGGCGGCCGAGCTTCTTCGACACGCGGTCGACATCGGCGCGGATGTCGTCGAGGCCTTCGACGTCATTGCGCATGGCGCGGCCGACGCCGGTCGGCGCCCGGTATTCGCCAAAGGCTTCGCGCAAAGTCCAACCCCACTCGCCGGTGGTGACGCCGACTTTTGCGCATTGGATCGAGGGCGGCATGATATTGGCGCCGCTTGTCGCCGCGCGCTTGAGTTCGGCCAGGGCAGCGGCGACAGCCTTGTCGTCGCGGTGGGCGCGCCAGGCTTTCAGCCGCGCAATCTGATCGTGCTCGGCTTCTTCCGAGACGGTCATGATGGCCTCGACGCCGCCGGTGAGCGGCGAAGGCTCGCTTTCGGTGAACTTGTTGACGCCGACGACGATGTGTTCGCCGCGCTCGATCGCTTCCAGGCGCGCCGTGTTGGATTCGACGAGCTGCTGTTTCATGTAGCCGCTCTCGACCGCCGCGACCGCGCCGCCCATCTCCTCGATGCGCCGGAGTTCTTCCTTGGCTTCGCGCTTGAGCTCTTCGACCTTTCGATCGATCGCGGCAGAGCCGTCGAATATGTCGCCGTAGTCGAGAAGGTCGGTCTCGTAGGCGAGGATCTGCTGCATGCGCAGCGACCATTGCTGGTCCCAGGGGCGCGGCAGGCCGAGCGCTTCGTTCCAGGCGGGAAGCTGCACGGCGCGGGCGCGCGCCTTCTTCGACAGCGTGACCGCGAGCATCTCGATGAGGATGCGCGCGACGTTGTTCTCGGGTTGCGGCTCGGTGAGGCCCAGCGAGTTCACCTGCACGCCGTATCGGAACAGGCGCTGCTTCGGATCAGTGACACCATAGCGCTCGCGCGTGATCTCGTCCCACAGATCGACGAAGGCGCGCATCTTGCAGATTTCGGTGATGAAGCGCAGGCCGGCATTGACGAAGAACGAGATGCGGCCGACCACCTCGCCGAATTTCTGCTGCTCGACTTCGCCCGAGGCCTTCACTGTGTCGAGAACGGCGATGGCGGTGGCGAGCGCGTATGCGAGTTCCTGGACCGGCGTCGCGCCGGCTTCCTGCAGGTGATAGCTGCAGATGTTCATCGGATTCCATTTCGGCAGCTCGGACGTGGTGAAGATCGCCACGTCCTTGATCAACCGAAGCGACGGCTTTGGCGGGAAGACGTAGGTACCGCGCGAAAGGTATTCCTTGATGATGTCGTTCTGGATCGTGCCCTGCAGGCTCGCCCGCGGCGCGCCTTGCTCGTCGGCGACCGCGATGTAGAGCGCCATCAGCCACGCCGCGGTGGCGTTGATGGTCATCGATGTGTTCATCGAGGCGAGCGGGATCTCGTCGAACAGCGCCCGCATGTCGCCGAGATGACAGATCGGCACGCCGACCTTGCCGACCTCGCCGCGCGCCAGCACGTGGTCGCTGTCGTAGCCGGTTTGCGTCGGCAGATCGAACGCGACCGAGAGGCCGGTCTGCCCTTTGGCGAGGTTCTTGCGATAGAGCTCGTTCGACGCCTTCGCGGTCGAGTGACCGGCGTAGGTTCTGAAAATCCACGGCTTGTCGCGCTTTGTCGGTTCGCGTGTCATGTCGTGTGCTTTGGCAGGCCCTTTCGTGAGCAGGGTGCCGCCTTTCCTATTGCAACGCAATATGTATCTGAAACGGCGGTGGGCGCGCGCGGTAGGTGCTCACGCAACCATTGCCGCCAGGGAACGCCGATTTATCGCCCATTTTTGAACCACGGCCGGGCGCCGGCGTTGATCCGCCTGATACCGAGTTCGATATTGCGTTGCAGCATGTCTTGCGTCAGACTGATCTAAAATCTGGATCTAGGGAGACTGCGGAATGCCGGCTGTCGCGTCCCGAAGAAGCGTTGCGTCCGTCAAGGATCTCTACGGCATTGGCGAGATCCCGCCGCTCGGTCATGTCCCCGAGAAGATGCACGCCTGGGTCATCAGGCAGGAGCGGCACGGGCCGCCCGACAAATCCTTCCAGCTCGAGGTGGTGCCGACCTGGACCATCGGCGAAGACGAAGTGCTGCTGATGGTGATGGCCGGCGGCGTCAACTACAACGGCATCTGGGCCGGTCTCGGCCAGCCGATCACGCCGTTCAACGTTCACAAGCAGCCCTTCCACATCGCCGGCTCCGATGCGTCCGGAATCGTGTGGGCCGTCGGCTCCAAGGTCAAACGCTGGAAGGTCGGCGACGAAGTCATCGTCCACTGCAACCAGGACGACGGTGACGACGAGGACTGCAATGGCGGCGATCCGCTGCTCTCGCCATCGCAACGCATCTGGGGCTACGAGACACCCGACGGCTCGTTCGCGCAATTCTGCCGCGTGCAATCGCGCCAGTTGATGCACAAGCCCAAGCATCTCTCGTGGGAAGAAGCGGCCTGCTACACGCTCACGCTCGCCACGGCCTATCGCATGCTGTTCGGCCACTCGCCGCACACGCTCAAGCCCGGCGACAACGTGCTGGTGTGGGGCGCGTCCGGCGGTCTCGGCGTCTTCGGCATCCAGCTCGTCGCCGCGTCCGGCGCCAATGCCATCGGGGTGATCTCCGACGATTCAAAGGCCGAGTATGTGCTCAACCTCGGCGCCAAGGGCGTGATCAACCGCAAGGACTTCAACTGCTGGGGCCAGCTGCCTCACGTCAATTCGGCCGAGTTCAACGACTGGGCCAAGGAAGCGCGCCGCTTCGGCAAGGCGATCTGGGACATTACCGGCAAGCGCGACGTCGACATCGTGTTCGAGCATCCGGGCGAGCAGACCTTCCCGGTGTCGTGCATGGTGGTCAAGCGCGGCGGCATGGTCGTGTTCTGCGCCGGCACCACCGGCTTCAACATCACCTTCGACGCGCGTTACGTGTGGATGCGGCAGAAGCGCATCCAGGGCTCGCACTTCGCGCACCTCAAACAGGCCTCGCAGGCCAACCGCTTCGTGCTCGAGCAGCGCATCGACCCCTGCATGAGCGAGGTCTTCCCCTGGGAGAACATCCCGCTCGCGCACATGAAGATGTGGAAGAACCAGCACCCGCCCGGCAACATGGCGGTGCTGGTCAACGCGCCGCGCGCCGGGCTCAGGACCTTCGAGGACGCGATCGAGGCGGCCGGCGGCTAACTGTTGCCCGCGCGTCCGGCGCGGTCCGGGCGCGCGTTCGCTTGTTCTTGCCGCGCCTATTCGGCCGCTTCGATGCGCTGCCGCGCGATGATGGCGTTCAGCTCGGCGCCGTACACGAAGATCGACGCGCAGATGTAGAGGAAGATCAGCGCGATCATCGCCGAGGCGAGCCCCGAATACATCGTCACATAAGCGAAGGCGTATTCGGCGAGATAACGGCCGAAGGCCGCGCCCGCGGCGAGCCACAGCAGCAGGGTCGCCACGATGCCCGGCGCGATATCGCTGAGCGAACGCCGCCCGTTCGGCAGCCAGCTGTGCACGATGATGAGCGCGAGCACGATCACGACGGCCGCGACCCCGTAGCGCGCGAGCGTGATGACGCCGCTGAACGGCGCCAGCCCCGGCACGTAGTGCACGAGCTTGGCCCAGATGAAGGGCGCCAGCACCACCAGGAACGAAAAGGCGAGGATCGCCACGGCGCTGATCAGCACGTAGACGATGGACTCCAGCCGCAGCAACCACCACGGCCGCATCTCTTTCATGTTGTAGGCGCGGTTGAGGCCGATGCGCAGGCTCTCGACGCCGCTGGAGGCGAAGTAGAGCGCGAACAGCACACCGAAGGTGAGCACGTCGCCGCGCGCGGCGGTCAAAACGCCACTGATGTCGAGCGCGATCGGGGCGGCCACTTCCTGCGGCCAGGCTTCGAGCAGGATGCGCGCGGCTTCGTCGGCAAGCTGCCTGGAGCCGAAGAAGAAGCCGGCCAGCGCCGTCACCACGATGAGGAAGGGAAAGAGCGCCATGAGGCAGGAGAGGGCGATATGGCTCGCAATCGCCCAGCCGTCGTCGGCGAGGAAGTGCCGGAAGGCGTCGAGGACCGCGCGGATCGATAGCTTGAGAAAGTGCAAGGGGCCTCCGAGGCGTTCTCAGCGTCAGATCGGCCATCGCCACGCGCTTTGCAAGGGCGTGCGTCCGCTCGTCCCCGCGCCTGCGACGCGGGAGCCCTTACGCCGTGCCGTATCGAGATACTACGGTGCGCACGGTTGCCGGCTTTCGCCGCGCATAGGGCGTTATGTCACGCGGCCTGCACGCCGCTGAGGAAGCGGCGGACTTCCGATTCCAGGTTCTCGGCTTCGCTGGCGACCGCGTCCGCAAGCTGCTTGACGTCGCCGGCCGTGCCGCGCGCATTGGTCGAGGCCCCGGCGACGCGGCCCATCGCCTCGGCGCCGCTGCGCGCTTCGGTCGAGGCGCGATGCACGCCTTCCGCGATCGAGGCGACGGCGGAGTTCTGCTGGTCGACCGTCGCCGCCACCATCGTGGCGATCGCCGACATTTCGCCGATGATCGCGTTCACCTGCTCGATCGCGTCGGCGGAATCGGCGGTGGCCGATTGGATGGCGCCGACCTGATCGGCGATTTCCTCGGTGGCCTTGGCCGTCTGCGCGGCGAGCGACTTCACCTCCGCCGCCACGACCGCGAAGCCGCGGCCGGCTTCGCCCGCCCGCGCGGCCTCGATGGTCGCGTTCAGCGCGAGGAGGTTGGTCTGCCCGGCAATCGATTGAATGAGCCCCACGACCTCGCCGATGCGCGTCGCCGCCTGGCCGAGCGTCGCCATGGTGCTGACCGTGCGCTGCGCCTCCGACACGGCGCGGCGGGCGACGTCGGTCGATGCCGCGGCCTGCGTCGCGATTTCGCCGATCGACGCCGCCAATTCCTCGACCGAACTCGCGGCGGCGGTGACGTTCTCGGAGGCCGCCGACACGCGGCTCGTTGCCGTATCGGCTTCGGCGGAAACCTTGTCGGCGGTGGAATGCAGATCGGAGGAGCTCATTTCGAGCTTCAGCGACGCGGCGCGCAGCTTGCCGAGCGCGCTTCCGACCGAATGCTTGAACGCGTTGATGGCGCCGGCGACGCGGGCGCCGCGCTCCTGCTGCACCTGGCTCGCCTCGGCCTGGGTCGACGCGAGGCGCTGGCGTTCGATCATGGAGTCGCGGAAAACGATGACGGTGCGTGCCATGGCACCGATTTCGTCGCCGGCCGCGGTGGCTGGGATGACGACCCGCGTGTCGCCGGAGGCGAGCTTCGACATCGCGCCGGCCAGGCCGTTGAGCGGGCCCGTGATGCTGCGGCCGATGAGCCAGCTCAGGGCCAGGCCCAAAATCGCGGTTACGGCGCCAACGGCGATGATGCTGTTGCGCGTGCGCGCCTGCGAGGCGGCGAGCGCCAGCGAGGCGTCCTCGGCGGTGGCCCGCGCGCGGTCGTTGATGAGGTCGGCGCGCGGCAGCATCTGCTGGCTGTCGCTGTCGATCACCACCCGCAGCGGATTGACCCGGCTGGAGCCCTCGATCCATTGGTCGAAAGTGTCGGCATAGGTCCGGACCTGATGCTCGAGCTTGTTCTTCATCTCGGGCGTGCCGTCGACCTGGGCGAACAGATCGTTGAAGTTCTTGTAGGCGGCGCGGAATTGCTGGCGCGCCAATTCGCTCTGGCTGAGGCGATAATCGGCCTCGTGGTGGCGCATGATGAGCAGCGCCATCATCAGCTTCTTGGCGTCGTTGTCGGCCAGCCAGCTCATGTTCTGGTTGATGATGCGTTCGACGGCGGTGCCGGCGTCGTGCAGATTGCGGCGCAGACCCGTGTCGTCGTCGAAGCCGAGCGTGTCCTGCTCGCGCACGAGCTCGCTGAAGTTATCGCGCAGCTCCATGACGTCCTTGCGCAGCGCGTTCAGCGAGGGCGCGTAGCTGGGATCGATCGACTTCGCCACGGCATCGAGGCTGAGCAGCGCGCCCGTGTGCGCGTGCTCGAAGGTCTTCACCAGGCTGGTGCTGGGCCTTGCCGTGAAGTCCTTGACGGTGAGCCGCATAGACGACAGCGCCGCCTTGAAATCGCGGCTGGCTTCGGCGAGCGCGTTCGAGCGCTTCACGGTCTGGAACGCGTCCGCGACCTCGCGCTCGCTGGAGACGTAGGTCAGGCCATTGGCGAGGAAGCCGATCACCGGGATGAGCGCCACGGCCGCGATGCGGCTGCGCACTGAGATGGAGTCGAGCAGACGGGGAATTCGTCCAAGGAGCGAAAGCGTGGGGAGGCGCATGCAACCAGGCTCGCCTTGAAACGGTGCTGAGGTCCGCGCAGCGGTTGGCCCCTATCAAATCCGCAAACCGTTAATTTTATTGCAACCCGCGCGCGGCAAGGCCGCTAAGGACACGTAAAACCGGTGGTTTTCGACCCGGTTTGCTTTTGTGCAACGCACGCGTACTCTTATTTGAGCACCTGCCGCCGAGCACATGTCCCGAGGGTCCCATGCCGACTGCCGCGTCCCGTGTCACCCCCGCCAACGAGCTGATCGATCTTGCCCGCGACGCCACCGCCGCGCTGGACGCGCTGCTCGCCGACGCCGTGGCGAAGGTGAGGGAGCGGGTGGCGGTCGAGGGCCATGTCGTCGCCCGCCTGTTCGACCGAGAACAGCGCGCGACGCACGGCCTGTCCTGGTTCGCGACCTACGTCGAAGCCGTACGCCAGCTCACCGCCTATGCCGAGCGCATGGCGCGTGACGGCATGCTGGGCGAGCTCGAAGAGCATCTCGTGCGCATCGGCCTCGGCGAATACATCGCGCAGCTCATCGGCGGCATCCCGATGAGCCAGGGCGAGATGGTGCGCCCGAGCGATCTCGGCCTGTCGATGGCGCAGGTGATGGCGCGCATCACGCCGTCGGTCGAAAATCTCATCGCCACCGGCAACACGCCGGAGCGGCGCGCGCGCCTTGTCGCGCTGATGCGCGAAAGCCATGGCGCGACCGTCGGCTTCTGCGGCCTGGACGAGACGCTGGAATCGATCCGCGAGGAGATGCGCAAGTTCGCCGACAGCGAGGTGGTCGGCAATGCGCAAAGCTGGCACCGCACCAACAGCTACATCCCGCTCGATATCATCTCGCACATGGCCGAACTGGGCGTGTTCGGCCTGACCATCCCGGAAGAGTTCGCCGGCATGGGGCTCGGCAAGGAGTCGATGTGCGTCGTCTCGGAGGAGCTGTCGCGCGGCTATATCGGCGTCGGCTCGCTCGGCACGCGGTCCGAGATCGCGGCCGAACTGATCATGGGCGGCGGCACCGCCGACCAGAAAGGCAAATGGCTGCCGAAGATCGCCTCCGGCGCGACTCTGCCGACCGCGGTGTTCACCGAGCCGAACACGGGCTCCGATCTTGCTTCGCTCAAGACGCGCGCCGTGCGGGAAGGCGACGTCTACAAGGTCTACGGCAACAAGACCTGGATCACCCATCCGGTGCGCGCCGACCTCATGACGCTGCTCGTGCGCACCAACCCGAAGGAGCCGGGCCATCGCGGGCTGTCGATGCTGCTCGCGGAAAAGCCGCGCGGCGATGACGCCAATCCGTTTCCGGCCAAGGGCATGACCGGCACCGAGATCGAAGTGCTCGGCTATCGCGGCATGAAGGAATACGAGATCGCGTTCGACGGCTTCGAAGTGAAGGCGGAGAACCTGCTCGGCGGCGTCGAGGGACTGGGCTTCAAGCAGCTCATGCAGACCTTCGAGTCCGCGCGCATCCAGACTGCGGCGCGCGCCATCGGCGTTGCGCAGGCGGCGATGGAGCAGGCGATGGACTATGCGCAGAACCGCGCGCAGTTCGGCGGGCCGATCATCGGTTTCCCGCGCGTCGCCGACAAGATCGCCATGATGGCGGCCGAAATCATGATCGCGCGGCAACTCACCTATTACGCCGCCCGCGAAAAGGACTCCGGCCGCCGCTGCGACCTCGAGGCCGGCATGGCGAAGCTGCTCGCCGCCCGTGTCGCCTGGGCCGCCGCCGACAATGCGGTGCAGATCCACGGCGGCAACGGCTTCGCGCTGGAATTCCCCGCGTCACGCATTCTGTGCGACGCGCGTATCCTCAGCATTTTCGAGGGCGCGGCCGAAATCCAGGCGCAGGTGATTGCCCGGCGCTTGCTCGACGGCACGAACTGACGGTCCGCCGGGCAACAAATCCGGTCCTCCGGACGTTTGATCCAAAGCAATACGCACCCTGGAACCGTTGACTAGGGTGCGGATAGTTAAAGGAGAAACGTTCATGACCGGTCTTTCGATTCGTACGGGCGAGTGGGTGGTGGTGTGCGACGGGGCCAAGGCGCTCGTGCTCGAGAATGTCGGCGACGCCAAATTCCCAAACCTCAAGACCATCGAGGTCTTCGAACAGAAGGATCTCCCGACCCACGAGTTAGGGACCGATGAACCCGGCCGCGCCTTCAGTTCAGTCGGCAGCGGCCGCAGCGCCGTCTCCCAGACCGACTGGCATTCCCAGGCCGAGCAGACCTTCCTGACCAAGCTCGTTCATCA
>Ga0180220_1002699_pt1 | contig 11053 bp, 9 predicted proteins | sample eDN5th37CBELigBY_FD_151335 | JGI IMG/M metagenome (GOLD analysis project Ga0180220, IMG submission 151335) | Enriched backyard soil microbial communities from Emeryville, California, USA - eDNA 5th pass 37_C BE-Lig BY (version 2) (version 2) | ecosystem: Environmental > Terrestrial > Soil >... | reverse complement strand
GCGGACGCCGCCCGCGCGATCGCCTACGACCGCCGCGGCTACGGCGACAGCGGCGCGCCCGAGCCGTACGCGGCGACGTCCGTGGCCGAGCAGACCGAGGACGCCGCCGCGCTGCTGGCCGCGCTGGACGCCCGTCCGGCCGTCGCGTGCGGGAGCGACCTCGGCGCGCTCGTCGTCGTCGACCTCCTGCTGCGCCACCCGGGCGCGGTCCGCGCCGCCGTCCTCGTCGACCCCGCCGCGTTCCCGCTCGTGCCCGACGCCAACGAGGCGCTCGCCGCCGAGCGGGCGCTGCTGGAGCGCACGCTGCGCGCCGACGGGCCGCCGGCCGCCGTGGCCGCCTGGCGCGCCGCGCGGGGCCGCCCCGACGTCCCGCGGGCGGCGCCGGCCGCGTTCTTCGCCGACTACGGCGGGCAGGCGACGCTGCCGCTCACGCGTCGCGAGCTGCGCGCGGTGACGGCCCCGATCGCCGTCATCGACACGCCCGGCGCGCCGCCGCACGTGCGCGCCGCCGCCGACGCGCTCGCCGCGCTGCTGCCGTCGGCGACCCGCGACACCGCGGCCGATCCGGCGGCGGCCGTCCGCGCGCTGCTCTGACCCCCGGACGGTGTGCGAGGCTTCCGCGCGTCGCGCCCGCCGAGGAGAGGAGACCCGACGTGACCGTCCATCCCGAGATCCGCCAGTTCCTGGACCTGATCGCCGCGCTCGACCGCCCGCCGCTGTCGGCCCTGTCGCCGCAGGAGGCGCGCGCGACGGTCAGCGCCGACAGCGCGAACCTGCCGCCCGGCCCGCCGGTCGACGCGGTCGAGGACCTGCGGATCCCGGTGCGCGACGGCGAGATCGGCGCCCGCCGCTACGCCCCCGAGGGCGCGGACGCGATCATCGTGTGGATGCACGGCGGCGGCTGGGTCGTCTGCGACCTCGAGACCCACGACGCGATGTGCCGCCTGCTGGCCAACGCGGCGCGCGCCACGGTCGTCAGCGTCGACTACCGCCTGGCGCCCGAGCACCCGTTCCCCGGCCCCGTCGACGACTGCTGGGACGCGCTGAGCTGGATCGCCGCCCAGCACCCGCACGTCCCGCTGGTCGTCGGCGGCGACAGCGCCGGCGGGGATCTCGCCGCGGTCATGGCGCTGCGCGCCCGCGACGCCGGCGGCCCGGCGATCGCGCGCCAGATCCTCGTCTATCCGGTCACCGACCTGTCGACCCGCCACCCGTCCTACGCGGAGTGCGGCGACGATCCCGACAGCTTCCTGTCCGCCGACGACATGACGTGGTTCGCGTCGCACTTCCTGTCCGACCCGGCGCAGGCGTCCGACCCCGAGGCCTCGCCGCTCCTGGCCCCCGACCTGTCGAACCTGCCGCCCGCGAGCGTCGTGATCGCCGACCACGACCCACTGCGCGACGAGGGGCTCGCGTACGCCGAGCGCCTGGAGGCGGCCGGCGTGCCGGTGACGATGCACCGCTACCCCGACGCGATGCACGCGTTCTTCGCGTTCGCGTCGGTCCTCGAGCGCGGCCGCGAGGCGATCGACGCGGTGGCCGCCGACGTGCGCTCGACGGTCGGCCTCCTCCCCAACACCTGAGCCCGGCGCCCGCTCACCGGGCCTCCCGGTTGCGCCCGCGGGGACGGCATGGCAGTGTCCCGTGACGAGAGAGAGGTCGTCCCGCCACCGAGGAGGCGAACGTGAGCGAGGTCCCGGTACGGCTGTCCGTGAACGGGAGGGCGCACGAGGTCGACGTCGAGCCGCGGCTGCTCCTCGTCCACCTCCTGCGCGACCGGCTCGGGCTGACCGGCACGCACGTCGGCTGCGACACCACGAGCTGCGGCGCGTGCACCGTCCATCTCGACGGGGAGGCGGTCAAGAGCTGCACCGTGCTCGCGGTCCAGGCCGACGGCTGCCAGGTCACCACGATCGAGGGTCTCGCCGACGGCGACGACCTGCACCCGATGCAGGAGGCCTTCTGGGAGGACCACGGCCTCCAGTGCGGCTTCTGCACGCCCGGCATGATCATGCGCGCGGTCGACCTCCTCGCCCACAACCCCGATCCCACCGAGGAGGAGATCCGCAAGGGGCTGGAGGGCAACCTCTGCCGCTGCACCGGCTACCACAACATCGTCCGCGCGGTGCAGGACGCCGCGCGCCATCCGCACGCGGGGCGGATCCCGCATCCCGGCCTGTCGCAGGACGCCGCGGACGCCGGCCGCGAGCTGGCGAAGGAGGGCCTGGGCGCATGACCGCGATCGACACGCCCCCGACCGGCGGCCCCCACGTCGGCCGGGCGCTGAAGCGCAAGGAGGACCCGCGCCTCATCACCGGCCGGGCCACCTACGTCGACGACATCAACCCCGTCGGCACGCTGTGGATGGCGTTCGTGCGCTCGCCCGAGGCGCACGCCACGATCACCTCGATCGACACGAGCGCGGCGGAGGCCCGCGACGACGTCGTGGCCGTCTTCACCGGCGACGACCTCGACCTCGCCGCGCCGCTGCCGATGGCGTGGGCGCCCCCGGGCATCGACCTGAACGTCCCCGAGCACTGGCCGCTCGCGCGCGGCCGCGTGGCCCACGTCGGCGACCCGGTCGCGGTCGTCATCGGCGAGGACCGCTACTCGGTCGTCGACGCGGCGGAGGACGTGCTCGTCGAGTACGAGCCGCTGCCGGTCGTCACCGACCCGGAGGAGGCGCTGCGCGACGAGGTCCTCGTGCACCCGGACCTGCCGAGCAACAAGGTCCACGAGTGGTCGCTGGGCGGCGGGGACCTCGAGGCGGGGTTCGCCGAGGCGGACGTCGTCATCGAGCGGCGCATCGTCAACCACCGCACCGCCGGTGGCGCGATCGAGCCGCGCGCGGTGCTGGCCGAGGAGCGCGCCGGCCACATCACCGTCTGGTCGGCCACGCAGATCCCGCACTTCCTGCGCCTGTTCCTGTCGCTGATGCTCGACCTCAGCGAGGAGCGCGTCCGCGTGATCGCGCCCGAGGTCGGCGGCGGCTTCGGCTCCAAGCTGCAGATCTACGGCGAGGAGATCCTCGCCGCCTGGGCGGCGCGCCGGCTCGGCCGCCCGGTGAAGTGGTGCGAGACGCGGTCGGAGGCGATGATGGTCACCCATCACGGGCGCGACCAGATCGCCACCGTACGCGTCGGCGCCAAGCGCGACGGCACGGTCACCGCGTTCCACGCGCACATCCTGGCCGACCTCGGCGCGTACATGATGCTGCTGACGCCGATGGTCCCGTCGCTGGGCGCGTTCGTGATGAGCGGCTGCTACCGCTTCCCGGCGGTGCAGACCGACATCGTCGGGGTGATGACGAACAAGTTCGCCACCGACGCGATCCGCGGCGCGGGCCGGCCGGAGGCGACGCACATGATCGAGGTCGCGCTCGACCAGCTCGCCGCCGAGCTGGGGATGGACCCGCTCGAGGTGCGCCGGCGCAACTTCATCCCCGCCGACGCCTTCCCGTACGAGACCGCGATCGGGATCACCTACGACTCCGGCAACTACCAGGGCACGCTCGACAAGCTCCTGCAGCACGTCGACGTCGACGCGTTCCGCGCCGAGCAGGAGCGGCTGCGCGCCGAAGGCGTGTACCGCGGCATCGGGTTCTCGACGTACACCGAGATCTGCGGCCTGGCGCCGTCGCGCGCGGTCGGCCCCAGCGCGTTCGGCCTGCAGGGCGGCGGCTGGGAGTCGGCGCTCGTGCGCGTGCACCTGACCGGCGCGGTCACCGCCTACACGGGCACGTCGCCGCACGGCCAGGGCCACGAGACCGGGTTCGCCCAGATCGTGGCCGACAAGCTCGGGACCGACCCGCAGCTCGTCGAGGTCATCCACGGCGACACGAGCCAGGGGCCCAACGGCCTGGACACGTACGGGTCGCGGTCGCTGGCCGTCGGCGGCGAGGCGATGGCGCGCGCGGCCGACAAGGTCGCCGCGCGCATCAAGCGGTTCGTCGCCCACAAGCTCGAGGCCGCGCCCGAGGACATCGAGCTGCGCGACGGGCGCTGGATCGTGCGCGGCTCGCCCGACCAGGGGTTCACCCTGCCCGAGGTCGCGGGCCTGGCCTACATCCCCGAGGACATCCCGGAGGGGATGGAGCCGGGGCTGGAGGAGGTCGCGTTCTACGACCCGGGCAACTTCGTGTTCCCGTTCGGGGCGCACGCGGCGATCGTCGACGTGGACGTCGAGACCGGGCGGGTGTCGCTCGTCCGCTACGTGGCGGTCGACGACTGCGGCCCGGCGATCAACCCGCTGCTGATCGACGGCCAGGTGCACGGCGGCATCGTGCACGGCGTCGGGCAGGCGCTCTACGAGCAGGTGGTCTACGACGAGACCGGCCAGCTCGTGACCGGCACGTTCGTCGACTACGCCCTGCCGACGGCCGCGGAGCTGCCGAGCTTCGAGACCGATCGCACGGAGACGCCGTCGCCGGTCAACTCGCTCGGCGTCAAGGGCGTCGGCGAGGCCGGCACGATCGCGGCGAGCGCCGCGGTCGCCAACGCGGTGATGGACGCGCTGCGGCCGCTGGGCGTGTCGTTCCTCGACATGCCCTACACGCCGATGCGGGTCTGGCAGGCGATCCAGGAAGGAGGGCAGCGCGCATGATCCCCGCCGAGTTCGACTACGTGGCGCCCGCGTCGCTGGACGACGCGCTGCGGGCGCTGGCGGACGGCGGCGAGGACGCCAAGCCGCTGGCCGGCGGCCACTCGCTGCTGCCGCTGATGAAGATGCGCCTGGCCGTGCCGACGCTGCTCGTCGACCTGCGCCGCGTCCCGGGCCTGCAGGGGATCGAACGCGAGAACGGCGACTGGCGGATCGGCCCGCTCACCCGCCACGCCGACCTGCAGGTGCGCGGCGACCTGGGCGTGGTCGCCGAGACCGCGTCGCTGATCGCCGACCAGCAGGTCCGCAACCGCGGCACGATCGGCGGGTCGCTGGCGCACGGCGACCCGGCGTCGGACCTGCCGACGGTGATGGTGGCGGCCGAGGGCCGGGTGACGATCCGCGGCGCCGGCGGCGGCTCGCGCGAGGTCGCGGCCGCCGACCTGTTCCAGGACTACCTGACGACCGCGGTGGGCCCCGGCGAGGTGATCACCGAGGTGCGCATCCCCGCGCTCGACGGGTGGGGCCACGCGTACGAGAAGTTCACGCGGCGCGCCGAGGACTGGGCGATGGTCGGCGTCTGCGCGCTCGTCAAGAGGGCGCCCGACGGGTCGTGCGAGGACGTGCGCGTGGCGTTCACGAACATGGCCTCCACGCCGGTGCGCGCCGGCGCGGTCGAGTCGGCGCTGCGCGGCGGGCCGCTCGACGAGGGCGCGATCGCCGCGGCGGCCGAGCACGCCGCCGAGGGGACCGACCCGCCGGCGGACCTGAACGCGTCGGCCGACTACAAGCGCCATCTCGCCCGGGTGCTCACCCGGCGGGCGCTGCAGCGGGCGGCCGGGAGCTGAGCGGGGCGCTGAGCGACGCGCTGAGCAGCCCGGACGCGGTCGGCGAGGCCCTTGCGGCAGAGGGCTACCTCGCCGACCGCCCGCTGCGCATCGCGCTGTTCCTCGCCGCCGACCTCGGCCAGCCGCTGCTGCTGGAGGGCGAGGCCGGCGTCGGCAAGACCGAGGTCGCCAAGGCGCTGGCCGCGGCGACCGGCGCGCGCCTCATCCGCCTGCAGTGCCACGAGGGCATCGACGTCCACCACGCCCTCTACGACTGGGACTACGCGCGCCAGCTCCTGGCGCTGCGCGCCGCCGAGGCGGGCATCGACGAGGGCGAGCTGTTCTCGCGCCGCTTCCTGCTGCGCCGCCCGCTGCTCGAGGCGCTCGAGCACGACGGGCCGGTCGTGCTCCTGATCGACGAGATCGACCGCGCCGACGACGAGTTCGAGGCGTTCCTGCTGGAGCTGCTCTCGGACTTCCAGGTGACGATCCCGGAGCTGGGCACGGTGCGCGCGCGGCGGCGCCCGGTCGTGATCCTCACGTCCAACCGCACGCGGGAGCTGCACGACGCGCTCAAGCGCCGCTGCCTCTACCACTGGATCGACTACCCGACCCCCGAGCGCGAGGCCGAGATCCTGCGCGTGCGGGCGCCCGGCGTCGAGGAGGCGGTCGTCGCGCGCGTGTGCGAGGCGGTCGCGCGGCTGCGCGACGCGGAGCTGTACAAGCTGCCGGGCGTGGGGGAGACGATCGCGTGGGCGCGCGCGCTGGCGGCGCTGCCCGGCGAGTCGCTGGAGGACACGCTCGGGGTGGCGCTGAAGGTGCGCGAGGATCTCGAGCGCGTGCGCGCGGAGGGCGTGCTCGACGGTGTCTGAGGCCGGCGTCCTGGAGCGGGTGGCCGCGCTGGGCGCGGCGCTGCGCGAGCGCGGCGTGCGCGTCGGCACCGGCGAGCTGGCGGTGGCGGCCCGCGCGCTGGCGCGCGTCGACGCCGGCGACCGCGAGGAGGCGCGGCTGGCGCTGCGCCCCGCGCTGTGCTCGCGCCGCGAGGACCTGGCCGCGTTCGACGCCGCCTTCGACGCGGTGTTCGGCGCGCGGGAGCCGGGGCGGGCGGCGCCGCCGCTGCCGCCCGGCCTGGAGGAGCTGCTCCCGAGCGTGCCGGCGGGCAGCGCGCCGCCGCCCGCCGGCGACGCCGCCGAGGAGCCGGAGGGGCGCCCGGCCGCGTGGAGCGAGATCGAGCTCCTGCGCGAGCGCGACGCCGCGCAGCTCACGGAGGCCGAGCTGGCCGCGGTCCACCGCCTGCTCGCGCGTCTGGCCCACCGCGGGCCGACGCGGCGCTCGCGGCGGCTGCGCCGGACGCACCGCCCGGCGCGGCGCCTGGACCTGCAGGCGACGGTGCGCGCGTCCCTGCGCCACGGCGGCGAGCCGCTGCGCCGGCACTGGCGCACCCCGGGCGAGGCGCCGCGGCCGGTCGTGCTCGTCGTCGACGTGTCCGGCTCGATGGCGCCGTACGCCGGGCTGCTGCTGCGCTACGCGCAGGCGCTCGTCACGGCGCGCCCGCGCGTGGAGGCGTTCGCGCTCGGCACGCGGCTGACGCGCGTCACGCGCGAGCTGCGCTCCAAGGACGTCGAGGCCGCGCTCGCGCGCGCCACGCGGGCCGCCGTCGACCTCGGCGGCGGCACGCGCCTGGGCGAGGGGATCGGCGAGCTGAACCGGCGCCACGGCCGCCGGGTCGGGCGCGGCGCGGTCGTCGTCGTGCTGTCCGACGGCTGGGACCGCGGCGACCCGGAGCGGCTCGGCGAGGAGATGGCGCGGCTGGCGCGCACGGCGCACCGCGTCGTGTGGCTGAACCCGTTGAAGGCGCGCCCCGGCTACGAGCCGCTGGCGCGCGGCATGGCGGCGGCGCTGCCGCACGTCGACGTGTTCCTGGAGGGCCACTCGCTCGGCTCGCTGGAGGCGCTGGCCGACGTGCTGGAGGGCCCGATGACGAGGGAGGTCAGGCGATGAAGCTCGAGCAGTCGTTCACGGTCGCGGCGCCGGTCGACCAGGTGTGGCAGGCGCTGATCGACGTCCAGCGCGTGGCGCCGTGCCTGCCGGGCGCCGAGGTCACCGAGGCCGGCGACGACGGCGTCTACCACGGCACGTTCACGGTGAAGCTGGGCCCCACGACCGCGGCCTACAACGGCACGCTGAAGATGGAGGAGGTCGACGAGGCCGCCCACGTCGCCGTGATGTCGGCGCGTGGCACCGACCGCCGCGGCCAGGGCGGGGCGACCGCGTCGATCCGCTCGACCGTGCGCGCCGACGGCGAGGCGTCGACCGTCGTCGAGGTCGACACCGACTTCACGATCACCGGCCGGCTGGCGCGCTTCGGGCGCGGCGGCATGATCGAGGACGTCTCGCGCCGGCTGCTGTCGGACTTCGCCTCGTGCCTGCAGGAGCGCATCGTCGCCGAGCACCGCGCCGAGACCGCCGCGCCCGCGGGCTCGGGCGAGGGCGCGCCGGCGGCGTCGCCCCCGCCCCAGCCGCCGGCGGCCAAGCCGCTCAGCGCCCTGCGCCTGCTGTGGAGCGTGCTGATGGACCGCCTGAAGCGGCTGTGGGCGCGCCTGCGCGGACGGCGCTAGGCGGCGCCGACGCGGCGGTTGCGGTAGTAGGCGGCGTTGATCTCGATGTAGTGCTGCCACTCCGGCGGCACCTGGTCCTCGGACGTGATCGCGTCGACCGGGCACGCCTCGACGCACGCGTCGCAGTCGATGCACTCCTCGGGGTCGATGTAGAGCTGGTCGTGGTCGTCGAAGTCCGGCTCGCCCGGGGCGGGGTGGATGCAGTCGACGGGGCAGACCTCGACGCAGGACGTGTCCTTGGTGCCGCAGCACGGCTCGTTGATGACGTAGGTCATGGCGCCCCTCCGGAGCGATCTTTTTCACAGTGGCGGTGGAAGAACCGTAGCACTCACGGGTGGTTCTCACAGCCCGGCTTTGCGAAACTGGGGGCATGGACGTTCTGCCCCGCGCCGGCGACGCGCTCGCGCAGCCGACTCGCGCGCGGCTGTTCGCGCTCCTGGGCGAGCTGCGGCGCCCGGCGACGACCGAGGAGCTCGCCGCGCTGCTGCAGCTCCATCCCAACGGCGTGCGCGTGCACCTCGACCGCCTGCGCGAGGCCGGCCTCGTCGAGCGCGACCGCGAGCGGCGCCCGCGCGGGCGCCCGCGCGACCGCTGGACGGTCAGCCCGACCGCGCGGCCCGGCGGCGACCGGCCCACCGACTACTCCGGGCTGGCGCGCTGGCTGGTGCGGGCGATGACGCTCGCCGACCTCGACGCCGGCGAGGTCGAGGCCGCCGGCGAGCGCATCGGCCGCGACCTCGTGCCCGACGACGCGCCCGGCACGCCGCCCGAGCAGATGGACGCCGTGCTGGCCGCCCTGGGGTTCGCGCCGACCCGGGAGGCCGGGCCCGACGGGACGCTGACCTGGTGCCTGGGCAACTGCCCCTACCGCGACGTCGTCCGCGAGCGCCAGCCGCTCGTGTGCGCGCTGCACCGCGGCATGACCCGCGGCCTGCTGGAGACGCTGGACCCCGAGGCGACGCTCAGCGCGTTCGTCGTCCGGGACCCCGATGAGGCGGGATGCCGGATCGAGGTGCGAGGGCCGATGGCCGCGAACGCGTCGACATCCGAGCCCTGAGCCACGCCAGCGAGACGCCGGCGGCGGCGCCGAGCGCGGGGACCGCGTACAGCATCTCCTCCACCGGCACGCCGGCGATGTGGGCGAGCGCGGGCATCAGCCGTGGTGGCAGTGTCCGCTGTTGGTGCGCGGCATGTCAAGCGCCGGGTTGCCGTCGAAGAAGCCGCTCGGCTTGAGCTTGAAGCCGATGTGCGTCACCGGCATCACCGGCCAGTCCTCGGGGCGCACGACGTGGTGGGCGCCGAACGAGTACCAGAGGACGACGTCGGTCTCGGCCACCGGCCGGTCGGCCGCCGTCCACGCCGGCAGGCCCTGGCCGCCCGGGTGCTGGTTGGGGTAGTCGCCGGCGGCGAAGCGCTCGTCCTCGGCGTACGGCGTCACCCACACGTGCTTGGACGCGAAGCCCGCGCGCGAGGCCTGCACCGACCCCTCGTGCGCCATCGGCAGGACGTTGTCGCCCGGGATCAGCCGGTAGGCGACCGGGTCGCCGACCGCGTTGCGCACGCCCGGGTTCTCGATGCGCCAGGTGCGCGCCCGCAGCGGGTCGATGATGCGCTGGGCCTCGGACTCGGTGCGCAGCTCCGTTCGCTTCGTCACCCAGGCGGTGCCGAGCGGGTTGTCGGGGCCCAGCGGCAGCGGCTCGGAGTCGACCTCGACGACCGTGTTGCGGTCGCCGTCGACGGCCATGTCCAGCCGCACGCAGAAGAAGTGCTGGTGGTGCGGGCCGTAGAGGCCGGGGGCGACGAGCACGCCGTGGCGGGGGCGCTCGCCGGGCGCGATCGCGCCGGTCGAGATCACGCCGGTGAGCTTGACCTCGTACTCGATCGTGCCGTCGGTGTAGAGGTACCAGAAGTACCCGTACTCGTAGTTGCCGACGGTCACGATCTGCGAGATCACCAGCCGCCGCAGGCGGCGGACCTCGACCTCCTCGGTGCGGAAGTCGGTGTGCTTCCAGCCGATCCCGTGGTCCTCCTCGTGCATGCAGACCGCGTTGGGGATCGTCATCGCGTTGCCGTCCTGGTCGTTGACGACCCCGTCGAAGTAGCGGATCTCGCCGAGGCAGTCGCAGCCCAGCTCGAGCGGGTTGGCGAGCCAACCGAGGCCGTACTCGCCCATGTCGAACACGTTCTTGAACGCGTGCGTCGGGGCCGGGTCGCCGTAGGGCACGTACATCTCCGACAGCGACGCGCGCTCGATGATCGGCCGCACGCGCCCGCCGTCCTCGTAGCCGATCTGGTGGAGGACGAGCCCCTCCTTGGCGTTGAACGAGATCCGCAGGCGCCACTTCTGCCACTCGATCGCGTGCCCGTCGACGGCGAACGACGGGCCCTCGGGCTGGGTGATCTCGATCGGGCGCACGTCGGCGCGCGGCGCGGAGAGCGCGGGCACGTTGCCCTCGCGGCCCATCAGCTCGGGCGTGTAGTTCCCCGGCTGGGGCGGGAACGGGACGATGCCGTGGTCGACGACCTCGACGACGCGCATCTCGTCGCAGTCGACGACGCAGGTCAGCCCCTCGACCGGCCGCGCGTAGCCGTTGTCGCCCGGCTCGCTGCGCACCCAGGTCAGCGGGCGCAGGATGCGGCGCTCGTCGGGGTGGTCCTCCGGCATCGTGTGGCTGGCCGCCCAGGGATCGATCATGCACAGCGAGAAGTCCTCGACGCCGCGGGCGCGCATCGTCTCCTGCCAGCGCGGATCGCTGCGGACGACGTCCTCGCACTGCATGAACTCCTCGAACGTGATCTGCGCCTGCACGCCGGCCTTGCGCTCGAAGCTCACCACGCGCTCCTCGGTGAGCGACACGACGGCCTCGTAGGTGCCGCGGGTCTCGCGGTCGCGCAGCACGACGAACGCCTCGCGGGGCAGGTCGGCGCCCGGCGTCCAGGCGCGCAGCAGCGGCTTGGGCGGCTCGCGCAGCATCACGAATACGAAGCGCCAGGTGGGCCCGAGGTCGC
>Ga0180220_1002698_pt1 | contig 11056 bp, 9 predicted proteins | sample eDN5th37CBELigBY_FD_151335 | JGI IMG/M metagenome (GOLD analysis project Ga0180220, IMG submission 151335) | Enriched backyard soil microbial communities from Emeryville, California, USA - eDNA 5th pass 37_C BE-Lig BY (version 2) (version 2) | ecosystem: Environmental > Terrestrial > Soil >... | reverse complement strand
TCTTTATCTGACCAACGCGGTCAAGCACTTCAAGTTCGAACTTCGAGGGAAACGGCGCCTCCACAAGAGTCCCGCCCAGCAGGAGATCGACGCATGCCTGCAATGGCTGGACCGCGAACTGGAACTCGTGCAGCCCAAGGCGATCGTGGCCTTGGGGGCGACGGCCGCGCGTGCCTTGATGGGACGGCCGGTCGGCGTGATGCGCGAACGCGGCAACTGGATCGTCCGGGACGATGGCTTGCGGGTATTGGTGACGCTGCATCCTTCGGCGCTGCTGCGCGGCCCTCCCCGGGAACGCGCCGCGGCGTTTGAAAAATGGCTGGAAGATCTGCGGCATGCGTCCCGCTATGTGCGCCAGCCATGACACCGCCGCCGGCTTGCGGACCATCACGCCTGTTGCATTCCGCTTAGAACCGGGCACAGCTCGACCTCGGCGCTTTCTTTCGCTTCGGCGATGGAAAGTTCGCCGGGTAGTTTCACGCCGTTCTTCACAGCCGTCAGCTCGGCGGCGATCGACACGGCGATTTCAAACGGCGTCTTGCTGCCTATATGAATGCCGACGGGGCCGCGCAAGCGTTGCAACTGCTCGGGGCTGACATCGAATAGCGCCAGCCGGTCGCGGCGGCGTTCATTATTCCGGCGCGAGCCAATGGCGCCGACGTAGAAGGCATCAGACTTCAGGGCCTCCATCAGGGCGAGGTCGTCCAGTTTCGGGTCATGGGTCAATGTGACGATTGCCGTATGGCAGTCGGGTTTCATGCTTATCACCGTATCGTCCGGCATGCCGCCCACAACTGCGGCGCCTTCAATATGCAAGCCGTCCGTATATTCGAAGCGCGGATCGCAGATGGTTACGTCATAGTCGAGCTTGACGGCGATCTGGGCCAGGAATGCCGAAAGATCTCCGGCGCCGATGAGCAGCAGACGGTAGCGGGGTCCATGGACGGAAACCAGGATGTTCCCGGACAAGCGAAAAGTTTCTTCCGCGGTGGCTGGACGAATCCGTATGCCACCCGTCTCGAGGCCCAGCTCCCGAGCGACGCGGCGGCCACTGCCGCACTGGGTCAACATGTCGTCGATCCATACCGGATCGGCAACGGACTCGAGCACCAACTGCAAGGTTCCGCCGCAAGGAAGCCCGAATTGGCGCGCTTCGTCCGCGCCTACGCCATATGCAATTCGCTGCGGCGCGGAAAATTCGAGCTTTCCCCTGACCATCCGGTGAATGAGGTCGTCTTCGATGCAGCCCCCGGATACGGATCCCCGGACCAAACCGTCTTCCCGCAGGGCGAGCATCGACCCCAGCGGCCGCGGGCTGGACCCCCAGGTATGAGTGACCGTGGCCAGCACGACCTTGAACCCCTGCCGGCGCCATTGAGCCGCCGCGAGCAAGGTTTCACGATTCAGCGTATCCATATCCGAGCCCCGTACGCAAAAAAGGCCCGATCCGCATAGCAAGAAAGCTATCCGCTTGCATTTCAGGCGCTTTGCGCGGCAACCATTTGCAATTCCACCAGGCAGCCATGGTGCAGTTCAGACACAGGCACTACGGTTCGAGCCGGCTTGTGATCGCCAAAGAATGCCGCATAGACTTGATTGAAAGCAGGCCAGTGCTCCACCCCGGCGATATAAGCGGTGCACTGCACCACATCCCGCACGCCGCAGCCGGCCAGGGCGAGGATCTCGCCGCAGGCATCCAGGGCCTGCTTGACTTCGTCCTTGAAATCGCCGGACCCTGGGTTTCTCGGCAGGACCCCCGATAGGAATACAAAACCGTTGTGGGCGACAGCGGGTGAATAATGGCCGGCGGGAGGATGGTCCGGATTCGCGATCAGTTTCATGATGTATCTGCTCCTGCACGGCGGCAGTGGTGTCGATCAGTTGAAAGCCAGGTATAAGCCCAGGGCTATCGCCACAATGGCGGCCGCCGCCGCGGCCCATTTCAGGCGGCCACCGGAGCGCGCGACCGCGGGACGGCCCGCCGAGATGGGCGTAGCCTCCGCGTCTTCTGCTTCCCCCGGAGCTTCCGGCTCGAGTATGGACTTGAATCGAGCAAAGAATTGATCCGCCATCTTCTTCGCCACGCCGTCTATCAGACGCGACCCGACCTGCGCGAGGCGCCCCGCGACCGTGGCGCTGGCCGTATACCGCAAGAGCGTGCCTTCAGGAACCGTGGATAGCTGGACAGCCGCCGTCCCCTTGCCCGAACCCGCGGCGCCGCCGGAACCGTCGAAGCCCAGCTTGTAAGAGCTCGGCGGCGTGATATCCGACAGCAGCAGTTTCCCGGTGAATTTGGCCCTGATGGGGCCGACCGTCGCCGTCATGACGATCTTGTAGTGGTTCGCCCCCGTCTCTTCGAAGACATCGCAACCTGGAATGCACTGCTGCAGGATGGCGGGGTCATTCAATGCGGCCCATACTCTATCGATGGGCAAGGAAAGGGTCTGCTGGCCTGTGAGTTCCATTAAATTGCCTCTTGCTTCGCTTCTGCCATGCGGTCCGCCGCCAGCCTCACTGCCTGGATGATCTCCGGATAGGCCGCGCACCGGCATAGATTGCCGGAAAGATAATTCCGTATCTCGGCGTCGTTCGGGTTGGGATTCGATTCCAGCAACTGCTTGCTCATCAGCACGAAGCCCGATGTGCAGAAGCCGCACTGGAATGCGCCGCACTCGATGAAAGCCTGTTGGACGGGATGCAACTGCCCGTCGGCATCCAGATGTTCGATAGTCTGCACGGCGCAGCCATCCAGAGCCGCGGCCAGGTAGAGGCAGCCGCTGACGCTATTGCCGTCGACGATGATCGTGCAGCAGCCGCACAGCCCTTGCCCGCAGCTCTCGCGGGCTCCATAGAGGGAAAACACATTTCTCAATACGTCGAGAGCGGTGTGATGCGTTTCTATATCCGCCCGCACCTCTTTTCCGTTGAGTGTGAAATTTATCCGCATGGCCGTCTTGCTCATGGCACCTCCGAGCGCAAGTGGGGAGCCGACGCGTGCAGTGCGCGGCAAACTGTTTCGTATTTCATGGGTATGCTTGTCAACCTGACGCCGACCGCGTCTTCAATGGCGGCGGCAATCGCCGAAGCGACGCCGTAGCAGCCTGTTTCGCCCACGCCCTTGGCGCCGAATGGCCCATTATGCTGATACGCGTCGACGATTTCGGTATGGACGCTGGCGGGCACATCGTGTATGCCCGGTATCTTGTATTCGGCGAACGATGCATTGCGTAGCTGCCCTTGTTCATCGAAGTCCATCTCCTCGTACAGGGACGCTCCCAATTGCATAATGGCGGCGCCGGAAAGCTGCGTCTTGACCACCTTGGGATTGATCGGCGTGCCCAGGTCGCCCACGTTCTCGAGGCGGACGACACGGAACTGCCCGGTTTCCGTGTCCACTTCCACCTCGACGCCCGTGGCGCCAACCATCCAATTGGGCGTGATGTTTTCGGACTGGCCGGTTTCCTTGTTCGGCGAGATATATTCAGGAATAAAACTTCCCACCCCGATGATATTGCCCGCCTGCATGCCATACCGGCGCACCAAAAGCCTGGCCGCATCGAGCCGGCCTTCGGATTCCATGCCAAGGTCGCGGGCCATCGCACGCATCTTCAGCAAGGCATCCTCGGCGGCAAGCCGGACCGCATGGCCCATGTGGAAGGTGGATCTCGAACCCAGGGTCGCCATGTCGTAGGGCGTGACATCCGTGTCGGGATGGATCACCCGCACGGTCTCCGGATCGAGATCCAGCACTTCGGCGGCGATCATCGCCAGCGCAGTATCGGAACCCTGCCCCATATCGACGGTGCCGGCATAGACGAAACAGCTTCCATCCGCCGACAGGCTGACGATAGCCATGGATGTGGTCGGCGCAACCAGCGCCTTATAGCCGATGCCTATGCCGCGCCCCCTGCGAACGGCGCCGGAGCCGTGATCGAAGGGCTGGTTCCATTCCATTCGCTCGGCGACGCAATCCAGCGCCTGCAGCAGCGCCGCGTCTTTCATGATGGTGCCTGTCGCATGAGGGCGTCCGTCGCGCAGCAGATTGATGCGCCGGAATTCCACCGGGTCCATGTTCAATGCGCGGGCGATGATGTCGGCCTGGCTTTCATAAGCCCAGACCATTTGGGTGATGCCGAAACCGCGAAACGCCCCCGCCGGCGGCAGATTGGTGTATACCTGATAGGAATCTATCGACACATTGTCGATATCGTACGGCCCCGCCGCGGTAAAGCCGGACTTCTGGGTCACGCGCGGGCCGATATCGGCAAACGCGCCGCCATTCCACCATACTTCACATTCGCGTCCGGTAATACGCCCGTCTTTGGTGACGGATGTCTTGATCCTGAATGTCGTGGCGTGCTTGGTGATGGTGTAGAACTGTTCTTCCATGCTCAGGGCCACCCGCACCGGCAGTCTGCTGATCAGCGTAAGCGCGGCGGCCAGAGCCTCCAGCTTGATGTACAGCTTCGCACCAAAGCCCCCCCCAAGAAACGCCGTCCTTACTCTTACCTTGCTTTCCTGCCACCCCAACAGGCGTGCGACTTCAAGACGCACGAACGACGGACTTTGCGACGAGGTATGTATCGTCATGCCGCCGTCCTTCAGTTCGGCCAGCGTCACCATCGGTTCCAGCGGCGTATGCATGACTTGCTGAGTGCGGAAAGTATGCTCGAATACATGGTCCGCGGCGGCGAATGCCTGCGCCACATCCCCGCGGCGGACGCGGAAATCCAGCGCCACATTGGTCTTCTGCCTGCCGGCCAGATGCTTCAGGTCGGGAAAAGTGCCTGCCGGCTTGAGGACGTCGTGCACGAAAACATCGGATTTCGCCGCTTCCACCTCGTTGAACACCGCGGGCAGTTCTTCATATTCGACTTCGATCAGATGAAGGGCTTCCTCGGCTATGTATGGATCGCGCGCCAGCACGACGGCAACCGGCTCGCCCACATAATGAACTTTGCCGATGGCCAGTATGGGCTGGTCGTGAAACGCGGGCCCGTAATAGGGGTCCGGTATCACACGCAGCACGTCTTCGGACGTAATCACGGAATGCACGCCTTCCAGTTCGCGCGCCGCATCCGTATCGATCGAAAGTATGCGGCCGTGCGCCACGGTGCTGCGCAGAATCTTGGCATGGAGCATGCCGGGCAGCGCCAGGTTGTGGATGTATTCGGCGCGGCCGGTGACCTTGGATCGCGCCTCGAGCCGCGGCCGGGACGTTCCGATCCGCTTCCACGGTATGGTTTCGAGGTCAATGTGCGTCATGTTCTTGGCCCTCCTTGGAACTATTCATCGCTGTGCGCACCGCGCGGCCCAGGTACACACTGAGCAAGTGCTTCTTGTAGCCGGCTGAGCCGTGCGAGTCGCTGACGATGTCCAGCGCATCGACCGCAGCCAAGCCGACCTGTTTCAATTGTTCGTCCGTAGGGCTCATGCCGCGCAGCATCGCCTCGGCTTCGTGCAGGCGAGTGGGTCTATCCGTCGCCGCTGCAACAATCACCTCGGCGTCGCGAATGGTTGTTGGGCCGTCGCACCGCAGCACGACCGCCAGCCCCAGCGCCGGCCAGTCGTGGGCGGCCCGCGTCGTCACCTTGTAGTAGGCCGCACAGGCGCCCGTCATCGGCGGAACAAGCACCTGCGAAATCAGTTCGTTCCGCTGCAGTACGGTTTCGTAGTAGCCCACGCACAAGTCCTCGACCGCAATCTCACGGCTGCCGGCCGGGCTGGTTGCGATGACCTTGGCGCCAAGAGCAGACAATACCGGCGGCATGTCCATATGCGGATCACCGTGAGCCAGATTGCCGCCTAGGGTGGCGACGTTCCGCACCCGTATATTGGAAAGCGTGCGGAATGTCCGGCTGAGCACGGGCCAGCCGGCACGGACCAATGGCGAACGCTCGAGCGCCGCCAGCGTCGCCATGCCGCCGATCGACAGATAACCGTTCTCGTCGAGGCGAATCTCGCGATGGCGGGCTTCGACGCGCTTCAGGCTGACCAGGCGTGTCGGCCGGAGCACGCCCGCTTTCATCATCAGCATGACGGCGGTGCCGCCGCCGACCGGACGAATATCGGGGTCTTCGGCGTCCAGATGGCTGATCGCCTCTTCCAGTGTATCCGGCGCCAGGTATTCAAATGGGATCACTCCAATTCTCCTCGTAGTGGGCATCGTGTCGCCGCGAGAGCGCACGCGCATGCCTGGAGCGCATGGCTATCCGGCGCTTGCGCGGTCCAGCAGGCCTTCCAGGGCATCGATGATGATCGCAGGCGTTTCCAGCGGCGTCAGATGGCGCGCCGCCGGGATCACCGTGAGCGTGGAGCCGCCAATGGCATCATGCATGTGCTGCGACATTTCGACCGGCGCGGCGTAGTCTTCGGCGCCCACGATGATCGCCGTGGGCGCCGTCACCATCGAGGCTTGCTCATGCATGTTGAAGGAGCCCATGGCCCGGCATGTCTCGCGATAGGCGTCGACGTCATTGGCTAGGAAGATGTCGACACATCGCTGGACGAGATCCGGATGATCCGAGCGGAACCGATCGCTGAACCAGCGGGTCGTCTGGAACCCCACCATGCTGGCAAGGCCTTCGGAGGCCGCCTTGTCCGCCCGCTTCTCCCAGTCCTCCGGCGCCGTGGGGCCATACCAGGAGGTCGTATCGATGAGCGCCAGGGCGGCCGTCATTTCGGGATAGTCGACGGCGAACTGCAGCGAAATACAGCCGCCCATCGAAGCTCCGCCGACGACGGCCCTGCGATAGCCAAAATCCTGGATGACTGCTCTCACGTCCCGGGCGAACAAGGCGATGGAATAGGGTCCCCGCGGCTTGGAAGACAGGCCGTGTCCGCGCACATCGACACAGACGACGGGCGTCTTGCGAGCGATCGCCGGCGCCACCAGATGCCAAAACTCGTGATTCATCGCCAGCGAATGCAGCAGCACGACACAGGTATCGCCGGGAGCCCGCTTGTAGTGCTGGTAATGTATGAACGCGCCGTCTTCCACGGCCACCTTGCCGTATTCCGGGCCGGCATCTTGCTTTACAACCATTTTCCCTTACCTCCGCAGGATGGCCCTGCACTCGCTCGAGATATCTCTTATTGCTCGACCTGAACGTTCGCACGCTTCGCGATGGCGCGGTTCGTTTCGAGGTCGCGCTTGATGCGCTTGTAGAATTCGTCGCTCGTCGAACCCACGGCTTCGCCTCCGCCCATGGAAAACGCCGTCTGCAATTTTTCCGTCTTCAGCGCAGCCATCACGTCGCGGCTGATCTTGTCCAAGACGTCCTTGGGCGTTCCCTTGGGCGCGAAGAGGCCGACCCAGTTGGCGGCATCGACGTCCGGCACGCCGACATCCTGCAGCGTGGGCCAGTCGGGCTGCGTCGGAATGCGGCGCTTGGTCATGACGGCGAGAATCTTCACGTGGCCTGATTTCACGAACTGGTCCATGGACGAAGCCGCCACGACGCCTAGCGACACCTCGCCGGAAGCCACCGCGGCGGCGGCGGGCGAACCGCCTCGATAAGGCACATGCATCAACTGGATTTGCGCGGCATTCGCGAACCACTCGCCCGCCAGGTGGTTGAAGCTGCCGGTTCCGGGAGAAGAAAATGTGAGGGAGCCCGGTTTTTCCTTCGAAACCTTGATCACATCGGCAACGGAGTTCAAAGGCGAATCCACTTTGGTCGCAAGCACCAGCGGGGTGTCGCTGACCAGCGATACCGGTACGAAATCGCGATCCAGGTCATACGGGACATTCTTGAAGATGGCCGGATTCACGGAGAATTCACCCGTATGGGCCATCAGCAGCGTATAGCCGTCGGGTTTCGCCCTGGCGGCTGCCGTGGTTGCAATGAATCCGTTGCCGCCGGGCCGATTCTCGACCATGACAGACTCATTCCACATTTGAGACAATTGTTCGCTGACATGCCTTGCGGCGATATCAACCACGCCGCCGGGCGCAAATGGAACGATTACGCGCACGGCCCGCTCCGGGAAGTTCTGCGCGAACGCGCTGGCTGATAACAAGGTCGATGCGAACAAGGCCGCCAATTTCTTTTTCATGAAACCCCCCTCAGGTGTTTGATTAAAGATGCGGAAGACGCCGCCGCGATTCGGGACGTCCATTTATTGGATAGAAAAGAATACCGTCGGTGTGAGGGGCCGGCAAACGACTAAAACTTGCATCAGGTATGAAAAACATTCATGCTCGATGCGCGCTCGGAAATGCTATGGCCGCGCCGCGGACGCGAGCCGGCGCGCGGGTCCGGGCAAGGCGGCAATGGACCCGGCGCGGCTTTGCTATCCGCGCTTCTTGATCCGGGTTTCTTTGGCCGCTTTCGCGCTCAAGGACAGCGCGTCTTTAAGCAGTGCCGTCCGCATCAATTTGCCGCGGGCGTTGCGCGGCAATTCGGCCAGCCGGATCACATTCGTCGGTATGGCCTCGCGCGGCAGATTTCGCTCGCAGTAGGCTTGCAGCTCGCGGCTGGAAAAATCCGTGCGGGGAACAAAAAAGCAGACCGGCGATTGGCCATAAATGTCGTCCGGCACGCCAATGACCGCGGCATCCAGGATCTCGGGGTGGGCAAGCAGCACTTCTTCTATGTCCCGAGGGTAAATCTTGACGCCGCCGCGGATGATGACATCATCCACCCTTCCCGTGATGCGTACCCGCCCCGACCGGTCGATGAGGCCCAGATCGTTGGTTGCCAGCCGCGTGCCCCGGATCGCTTCCAGCTTCCCATCCGCCTTGAGCAGGCCCAAGGCAAGCGCGGGGCTCTGCACCATTACATGGCCGACGACTTCCGGAGCGCAGGCTTGCCCGCTGTCATCGACAATGTCGACGCCGACTCCAGGCATCGGATAGCCGACGGTGCCGAACTGCATGTCGTCGCTGCGATTGCCGCATATCCACCCGGCTTCGGAAGATCCGTAGATGTGCAGCAGGCGGATGCGGAATATCCGCTCGAAACGCATCCACTGCGCGGCGGGAAGAGGCGCTGTACTGCAAGTCATGTAGCGCAGCGAAGCCAGATCGGCGACCGAGATGTCTTCCGGTCCTTGCAGCAGAAGGTTGATCACCGTGGGAACGCCCACGCTCACGGAAAGCCCGTACTGCGCCACCCATTTCGGGAATGCCGAGCGCGAGAACCGGGGAGCGATATGCAGCGTCAGCCCGGTCTGAAGGAAAGGCATCAGGCTGAGAATCTGCGCCGAAGACCAGTCGAAAGAGCGGTATTCCAGCATGCGGTCGTCTACCGACAAGCCCAGGTTCTTTACTATGGCTTGGCCATTGAGCCAATATCCCAGGTGATCCTGAACGACAAGTTTCGGCTCGCCCGTGGTGCCGGATGTCGCGCAGATCGCCGCAATGTCGCCGCCTGCAGCGCCCGTGGGCAGGGCGCCCGTCTCGCCGGGCGCATCGGCAAGGGCAAAGTGTATATCGCTCTGCGTCGCGAGGCCCGGCGGCTCTTCCAGCATGCCGGCCCGCAGCACACGCGCCCGCATGGCCGCCGGTATCTTCGACATATCGGATTGGGCATCGCATAGGATATGTGTCGGCTCCAGCGTGGCGCACAAGCCCGCGGCGGCCTTGAAGCTCCACCGGGACAAGTCGATCGGACAGACCACGGCGGCCAAGCGCCACAGCGCCAGCCACAGCAGCAGCTTCTCTACGGCGTCTTCCATGAACAGGATGACGCGGTCGCCCGCGCGCACTCCCTTGGCCATCAACTGATGCGCGGCTCCGTCCACCAATGCCGAAAGTTCGCTGAAAGTGATGGGGCGATCCCGGCAGACGTCTATCAGCGCATACTTGTCAGGCGACCGGGATTTCCATGCCGCCAGAAGCGCGCCCACCGGCTGGTATCCATGCTTGTCCCCCGCTTCCGCCGCATGACGCGCGTCCGCCGACGAGATCTTCGTTGACCGCTCTGAATTGCGTCCGCCGAGCCGCTCGAGCGCCCATCGGCGGAACAGCTCGACCTTCTTGAGGTTGGCCTTGCCGGCCGGAGAACTGAGAAAGTATGCGGATTGCGATGCGACCCGGGTTTTGAAGGGGGCGACGATCGCGCCGCTGGCAAGATAGCGGTCGACCAGCGGCGTGCGCCCTATGGCCAGGCCCGAGCCGGCTACCGCGGCCTCCAGCGACGCGAGCTGCATATGGAAGACCGCCGTGCCATTGAATTGAACGCCGGTATAGCCCGCCGCCATCAGCCATGCCGGCCAATCATCCTGATACATCGAATAGAAGTAAGTGCGAATTTGAGGAAGCCGGGTCAACAACTGCCGTTCGCTCAGTGTGGGGTCGGAAGGAAGCAGGCCGGGCGCGCACACCGGAAAGAACTCTTCGCGGTGCAGCAGGTCCGAGCGGGATCCTGCCCATCGGCCCGAGCCATACCGTATCGCCACATCGTAGCTTGCGCGTTCGAACTCGGAAAACACCGAGCTCGTCAATAAATGGACCGTAATGTGGGGATAAAGACGTTGAAACTCCGGCAGCACGGGAATCAGGCACTGCGTGGCATAGGTGGGCAGGCACACAATGCTGAGCGTTGTGGTGGGCTTGTCTTTGCGTACGATTTCAGTGGCGGAGGCAACCAAACTGATGGCGGCGCTGGTGGAGTGCAGATAATCCCGGGCCGCCGAGGTCAGCGTCAAGGTATTACGCTGCCTCACGAACAGTTTTACGCCCAACTGCCTTTCCAGATTCTTGACCTGGTGGCTGATGGCGGTTTGAGTCAGGTTCAGTTCTTGCGCGGCCTTGGTAAAACTGAGATGGCGGGCGGCCGCCTCGAAAGCCAGCAAAGTCTGCATGGAAGGAAGATTGAGTCCCATAATGGCCCGCCTATGTGCATCGCCGCATGCATGTCGATTGGTTGCCGCCGCCCGCCATAAAAAAAACCGGTAGTCTCTTTTGCGAGAATACCGGTTTTTCTCAGGCAAGCCTGCCAGGATGCCTGATCGGCGATCAGCGCTTGGGCACGTCGCGCACCTTGGCGCCGGAGTATAGCTGGCGCGGGCGGCCGATCTTGTAGTCGGGATCGGACAGCATTTCATTCCA
>Ga0180220_1002697_pt1 | contig 11057 bp, 6 predicted proteins | sample eDN5th37CBELigBY_FD_151335 | JGI IMG/M metagenome (GOLD analysis project Ga0180220, IMG submission 151335) | Enriched backyard soil microbial communities from Emeryville, California, USA - eDNA 5th pass 37_C BE-Lig BY (version 2) (version 2) | ecosystem: Environmental > Terrestrial > Soil >... | reverse complement strand
GCGGACGTCTATATGCGCTGGGCGGCGTTCGGACTGTTGTCGAGCCACAGCCGCCTTCACGGCAACCAATCGTACCGCGTGCCGTGGTTGTTCGGGGAAGAAGCCGTCGAGGTGATGCGCTTCTTCACGAAGCTCAAATGCCGCCTGATGCCGTACCTGTTCGGCGCCGCCGTGGACGCTTCGGTCCTGGGGCTGCCAATGATGCGGGCGATGGTGCTCGAGTTCCCGGAAGACCCGGGATGCCGTACGCTCGACCGGCAGTACATGCTGGGCGATTCGCTTTTGGTTGCGCCGGTCTTCAGCGAAGACGGGCAGGTTGAATTGTATTTGCCGCCGGGGACGTGGACGTCTTTCCTCACGGGAGAGAAGGTGCAGGGCGGCCGGTGGATCACCGAGCAGCACGGTTTTATGAGCCTGCCGCTATACGTGCGTCCGGGGAGCATCATTCCGGTCGGGGCCGTGGACGACAAACCGGATTATGATTTTGCGGACGACGTGGAGCTTCATATTTTCGCTCCGGAAGAAGGCAAGGAGATGCGGGCAACCGTTCCGGATTTGAAAGGGAGACCTGCGTTAGAGACAAAGGCCAAGTTATCCGGAGATGAACTTTCGGTTTGCGTCGAGGCGTTCGGTTCGCCGAATTGGAAAGTCGTTTTGCCGGGCGCAAGCGGTGTGAACAGCGTGAAGGGCGGCAAATCGGCGAGTACGGAGCGCGGAATCGTCGTGACGCCGGACACCGATGCGGCGGAACTGACGATTTGCTTTTGAACCGGAGAAGCTGACAGCGTCTAAATCTTTTAGCGTCTGGATTTTGCAATATCCCCGCGTGTAATATTTTGCGGAAATTGCATTTGGAGGAAGGAACCTCCCGCACGCCTATGGAAAGCTCATGGCAAGTAAGATGAGTTGAACAAGGGTAAGGGAAGGGGAAAAGACGAATGAGCCAAAACGAAAAGAAACTGCGGTACAGGAAGCCTGCAGGGGAATGGAACGAAGCTTTGCCCGTGGGGAGCGGCCGGCTGGGAGGCATGGTATTCGGAGGAGACCGGGAAGAACGGATTCAGCTGAATGAAGACACGCTTTGGTCCGGCTTCCCGCGGGATACGTTAAATTACGAAGCGCTCCGTCATCTGAACCCGGCCAAGGAGCTGGCAGCCGAAGGGAGATACAAGGAAGCCGAAGCGCTGATCGAAGGGGGCATGATCGGGCGGCGGAGCGAATCCTATCAGCCGCTTGGCGATCTTCATATCGTCACCCGTACGGAAGGGGAGATCCGAAACTATCGCAGGACGCTGGATTTGGAGGAGGCCGTGGCAGAGGTGGGCTTTGAAGCTGACGGCGTAAAAATCGTTCGCGAGGTGCTTGCCAGCCATGCGGATGACGTGATCGCCGTTCATATCCGCGCCGAGAAGACGGAGGGACGCGGCGAAGCGAAGCTGCCCGATATGGACGTTTGGCTGTCTTCGCCGCATCCGCATCGGATCGAGGGAGATGAAGAGTTGCTCCTTACGGGCCGCAGCCCGTCCCATGTCGCGGAAAATTACCGCGGCGACCATCCGCGTCCTGTCCTATACGAGGAGAAGATGGGGCTTAGCTTTTCGGTCATGCTGAAGGCCGGCACCCAAGGCGGCGAGGCGAATACGGAAAACGGCCGCCTCGTCATTCGGCGGGCCAAGTCGGTTTTGTTGCTGCTAACGGCAGCCACCGATTTTGCGGGATACGATACGATGCCGGGCCAAAACGGAACTTCGCCGGCTTCGAAATGCTCGCGAATCTTGCAAACCGTTCCGGCCGAATATGAAGAGATTCGCAATCGCCACGTGCGGGATTACCGCGCGCTGTTTGACCGCTGCGATTTAAATATCGGCGTGGAGGCACCGGGGACGTCTGCGAACCTGACTACCGATGAGCGGCTGACAGCTTATCTTGGCGGCGCATCCGATCCGGAGCTCGAAAGCCTGCTCTTTCATTACGGGCGGTATTTGATGATTGCCGGCTCCAGGCCCGGCACTCAGGCGCTGAACCTGCAAGGGATCTGGAATCCGCATCTTCAGCCGCCTTGGAACAGCAATTATACGACCAATATCAATACAGAAATGAACTATTGGCCGGCGGAAATTTGCAATTTGGGAGAGTGCCACGAGCCGCTTTTCGACCTCATCCGCGAACTCAGCGTCAGCGGCGGACGGACGGCTGCGGTTCATTACGGGTGCCGCGGGTGGGCCGCCCATCATAACACCGATTTGTGGCGGATGTCCACGCCATCGGCCGGAAGCGCCAAATGGGCGTTTTGGCCGATGGCCGGCGCGTGGCTTTCCAGGCATTTGTGGGAGCGGTACGCATTCCGGCCGGATCCAGAGTTCTTGAGAGAAACGGCGTATCCGATCCTGAAAGGAGCCGCGCTGTTTTGCCTGGACTGGATGGTGCAGCTCCCGGACGGCACATGGACGACGCCGCTGTCGACGTCGCCGGAAAACGTTTTTCGGACCGAGGACGGGACGCCGTGCAGCGTGGCACCGGGCACCGCCATGGACATGGCTCTGATCGGCGAGCTGTTCGGCCACTGCATCCAGGCGGCGACGATTTTGAACACGGATGCCGAATTCCGCGACGAGCTGGCGGCACGGCGGGAACGGCTGGCCCATCCGGGCATCGGGCCCGACGGGCGGCTCAGGGAATGGAGCGGGGATTTTGCCGAGCATGAACCCGGGCACCGCCATGTCTCCCATTTATACGGCTTGTATCCGGGAAGCGCCATCCATCCGCGGCTGACGCCGGAGCTTGCCGAAGCCGCCTCCTTGACGCTGGAGGCGAGGCTTGCGGCCGGCAGCGGACATACCGGCTGGAGCGCGGCCTGGATGATCAATTTGTTCGCCCGGCTGGGCGACGGGGAGCGGGCTTACCACAGCATACGCCGGGTATTGACCGATTCGACCCTGCCGAACCTGTTCGGCAACCATCCGCCGTTCCAGATCGACGGCAATTTCGGCTATACGGCAGGGGTGGCGGAAATGCTGCTCCAAAGCCATGCCGATGGCCTTGAACTGCTCCCGGCGCTGCCTAAAGCCTGGAGCCGCGGCAAGGTTCGGGGACTTGCCGCCCGCGGCGGGTTTATCGTCGACATGGAATGGGCCGAAGGGCGGCTGACCCTGGCGCGAATCACGTCCACGCACGGGTGTGCCTGCCGGATTTTGAACGGGGCTTCATTCGTCGTGAGCCGCCGGGACGGGACTTCCGTTTCGGCCGCGGAAGGATTTGCGGCGCAGCCGGGAGAGACGTATACGATAACGCCGATTTGAGAGGAGAAATGGCATGAGCATATTTCAATTTCCGTCCGATTTCCGCTGGGGGGCCGCGACGGCCGCTTACCAGATCGAAGGGGCGTACGACGAGGACGGGCGCGGGCTTTCGATCTGGGATACGTTTTCGCATACGCCGGGAAAGGTGAAAAAAGGGGACAACCGAGTAAAGGGGGCGACCGAATTTTGATCCATCCCAAACTGCCGAAAATATGGTACGGCGGAGATTATAATCCGGAGCAGTGGGGGCCGGAAGAGTGGAAGGAAGACCACCGGATGTTCAAGCTCGCCGGAATTGACGTCGCGACGATCAACGTCTTTTCCTGGGCGCTGAATCAGCCGGATGAACATACGTACGATTTTGCCTGGCTGGACGAAACGATGGACCGCCTGCATGCGGACGGCATCGGCGTCGTGCTGGCGACGAGCACGGCGGCGCATCCGGCCTGGATGGCCAAGCGGCATCCGGACGTGACCCGGGTCGATTTTTACGGGCGGAATCGCAAGTTCGGCGGGCGCCACAATTCCTGCCCGAACAGTCCGACGTACCGCGAATATTCCGGGCGGATCGCCGGTAAGCTGGCGGAGCGCTACAAAGATCATCCCGCGCTTCTGCTCTGGCATGTCTCGAACGAATACGGGGGTTACTGCTACTGCGAACGATGCGAGGCGGCATTCCGCGAATGGCTGCAAAACCGCTACGGAACGCTCGATGCAGTCAATCGGGCATGGAATACGCGCTTTTGGGGGCATACGTTTTACGATTGGGACGAGATCGTGCTGCCGAGCGGCCTCAGCGAAGAAGGAGAGGGCAACGTCAGCGCGTTTCAAGGCATTTCGCTTGATTTTCGCCGGTTTATGTCGGACAGCCTGCTGGCCTGCTACAAAATCGAAGCGGAGGCGATCCGCGAGCACAGCAAGGACGTGCCGATTACGACCAATCTGATGGGCACGTACCCGGAGCTGAACTATTTCGATTGGGCCAAAGAGATGGACGTCATCTCCTGGGACAACTACCCGTCGCTTAGGACGCCCGTCAGCGAGACGGCGATGGTCCACGATTTGATGCGCGGGCTGAAAGACGGGATGCCGTTCCTGTTGATGGAGCAGACGCCGAGCCAGCAAAACTGGCAGGCTTACAACTCGTTGAAAAGACCCGGCGTCATGCGGCTGTGGAGCTATCAGGCGGTCGCTCGCGGCGCGGATACGGTCATGTTTTTCCAAATGCGGCGTTCGATCGGAGCCTGCGAGAAGTTCCACGGCGCGGTCATCGAACATGCGGGGCATGAGCATACGCGCGTGTTCCGCGAGGTGGCCGAGCTCGGCGAAGAGCTGCAACGGCTGGGGGACACGCTGCTGGACGCCCGCAGCGACGCGAAAGTGGCGATTTTGTACGACTGGGAAAACCGCTGGGCGATCGAGCTTTCGAGCGGCCCGACGGTGGAGCTGCAGTACGTCGCCGAGGTGCATAAATATTACGACGCTCTCTTCAAGCTTGGCATTCAGGCGGACATGGTCGGCGTCGAAGCGGATTACAGCCGGTACGACATCGTCATCGCCCCGGTGATGTACATGGTCAAACCGGGGGTCGCCAAAAAGCTGGAGGCCTTTACGGCGGCGGGCGGCACGTTCGTGACGACGTTTTTCAGCGGCATCGTCAATGAAAACGACCGCGTCACCACGGGCGGTTATCCGGGCGAGCTTCGTCCGCTGCTCGGCATCTGGGCGGAGGAGATCGACGCGCTCCCGCGGGGGCAGTACAATCAGATCGTCATGAAGAAGCCCTTCGGCGAATTGGAGGGCTCCTACGACTGCGAAATGCTGTTTGATCTGATCCACGCCGAAGGGGCCGAGGTGCTGGCGGAATACGGTTCGGATTTTTATCAAGGCATGCCTGCTTTGACCGTTAATGCTTTCGGAAATGGCAGGGCGTATTATGTGGCGACGAGCGCGGCTCCTGAATTTTTGCGGCCGTTTCTTGCGAAGCTGTGCGCGGATCAAGGCGTCAAACCGCTCGTCGAGAACTTTCCGGCAGGGGTGGAAGCCGCACGGCGCGTGAAGGAAGGGCGTTCCTTCCTCTTCCTGCTGAACCATAACGCGGAGAATGCGGCAGTCGACGTCGGCGGCGGCAATCGGCGGGATCTGCTCTCCGGGCAAACGCTGACGGGAACCGTGGAGCTGCCGGGACGCGGAGTGATGATACTGGAAGAGGTTTGAGCCGGATCATTGATATGCCAGCCCATTCCTGGCGGTCAGGGATGGGCTGGTTCTTTTTGGGCCGGCTAACCGGGAGGGAACGGGCAAGGAACTATTCCACCCACGGTTTCGAATAGCCCGCACGAGATGCGGTAAATAATAACAATTCCTCGGATGAAGGAAATCCCGCCGCAAGTCGATTTTTGATCCCTCGTGTATACCCGGAGATATACGCATCCGTTTTTCCGGGCTTTCCTTGCGCCGCGAAATTTGATATAATGGCCACGAGCATTTCATCCTAACGAAACGAGGTAACCACAATACCGATGGATACACATGGCTATTCTCTTTAATCTGCATGCCGACATGAATATGTTGCACAGGCAGTTTTCTCGCGCTACGCGCAGGGAAGAGAGTGGTTATGTCTATTTTGGGGGATTCGTGGGCCTTGTTACGGATGCAGAGTGCTTTTTTTCTGCGTATTTGAAGGCATATACGGAGAATCGTTCCGGATTGCAGTCCATTCCGGGTCATTCGACTCCGCATGTCCGCGTATGAACGAATAGGCATCATCCTATTTTGAATCCCTGCCGTAGGCGTGCTGCCTGCGGTTTTTTCATTTTTGATTTCAAAAGGGTGATGCATAGATGATGAACATTATGAAAGCAAAACAGCTAACCAAGGAGTTCAAAGGCAAAACGATTTTTGAAAACGTGGATTTCGAAATTTTCGAAGGCGAACGGGTGGCGTTATTCGGCGCCAACGGAGCCGGCAAAACGACGCTGCTCAACATCCTGACGGGACGGCTGGCCCCGGACCGCGGCAGCGTGGAACGCGGACTGCCTCTCGAACAGTGGGGAATGATGGAGCAGGGCTCCGAGTCGCTGATGTCCTTGAAAACGCTGGATGCGGCCGGATGCGACAGCGGAGAGGTTTGGCGGGCGAAACAGAACCTGAAGGAGCTTGAACAGCGGCTCGCGGATCCATCCGCCTCGGAAGACGGCACCGTGCTTGAAGCTTATGGGCAAACGCTGGAGCGTTATGAACAGCTCGGCGGGTTCCAGTGGGAAATCGAACTCGAGAGAGTGCTTACCATGCTGAACATCGGGCCGGAGTTATGGGAGCTGCCTTTCGCGGACCTTAGCGGCGGCCAGAAAACGCGGGTGCGGCTGGCGGCGCTGCTGGCCAAACGCCCGGCGTTCCTGCTGCTTGACGAACCGACCAACCACCTCGACGGGGAAAGCATGTCCTGGCTCGAATCCTGGCTTAACCAATATGAAGGCACCGTGCTGATCGTTTCCCATGACCGGACCTTCCTGGATCACGTGGCGACCGGAATCTGCGAACTGACCGCAACCGGCGCGAAAAAATACAAAGGCGGTTATTCCGACTACAAACGGGAAAAGGAGCGGGAGCTGAGGGAGCAGGAGGCGCTGTACAAAAAGCAGAAGCAGGCGAAGGAAGCGCTGGAAGAGTCGATCCGCCGCTATCAGGAATGGTTTCACCACGCCGAAAAATCGGCCGATAAAAATACCGAAACCAAAGCCGCCACTCCTTATTACAAAGCGAAAGCGAAGAAAAACATTTCCCGGTACCATGCAAAGCAAAAGGAACTTGAACGTTTGGAGAAGGACAGCGTGCAGAAACCAAGGGATACGCCGAAGGTCCACATGCAGCTTGGGGACGGAGGGTTCGCTGCCCGCTACCTGCTTCGGCTGGAAGACGTAAGCTTCGGATATGATGCTAAACCATTGTTCCGGGATTTGGACTTTGATCTGTCCCGCGGCGATCGGATGGCGGTAAGAGGCCCGAACGGCAGCGGCAAATCGACCCTTCTGAAGCTGGTGCTCGGCGAGCTTGCACCGGATCAAGGGAACGTGTGGATGCATCCTGCCGTTCGCATCGGTTATTTTTCACAGGAGCTGGAAGGCTTGAATCTGGATGAAACGCTGCTGGACAGCTTGCTGCGCCTGCCGGACATGACGGAAACGCAGGCGCGCACGATTCTGGGCTGCTTTCTTTTTTCGCGGGAAGACGTGTTCAAAAAAATCGGCAATCTCAGCATGGGCGAAAAATGTCGGGCGGCGTTCGTGCAGCTCTATTTCAGCGGCGCTAACTTGCTCGTACTGGATGAACCGACGAACTATCTGGACATTCAGACGCGTGAAGTCGTCGAAGAGGCGCTGGCGTCGTATCCAGGGGCTTTGCTCGTCGTTTCCCATGACCGGATGCTGGTCCGCAAACTGGCGAATCGTCTGCTGACGCTTTCCCCGGATCGGGAGCCGGAGCTGTTCGAAGGCACGGTGGAGGAAGAGGAGGAGCGCATGGCTAGGCATGGGGGAGCCTTAAAAGAAGATCCGGAACGGGAAAACCGGCGGATCGCGCTTCAGTGGGAAATTGCCAGGCTGCTCGAGATCGAAGAGGCGGAGGGCGCCGAGGAGCGCATCCGGCAAGTTCGATCGCTGCGGAAGGAACTGGAGAGCCTATAATCCCGTGCGTATGGGGCGGTGACTTGCCACCGCCGCCCTTTTTGCTTATAATAGTTGTCTATAGTGTGCAAGATGAAGATAACGTCATACGATGATGTTTAACAACAAATGCAAATGCGATGATGGAGACAAGTACGCAGCGCCGCTTTACAGGGAGGAGACGCCGGAGATTGAGAGCGTTTCTACAGGGACAGGGCTGCCGAAATTCCCTCCGGAGCAGTTCCCTGAACTTTTGTCCGGCCCGACCGGCACGGGGCAGTAGGGGATACCGGTTTTCGTGCCGTTAACGACGATCAGAGTGAGAACAGGCGGGTCCCGTAATAGGGAGCATGCGGTTCTAACAAGGGTGGTACCACGGTCTTTTCGTCCCTTTTGGGGAGAAAAGGCCTTTTTTGTTTTCTTTAAAGCTGCAAGGATACGGTTCGTCTGCGGTTCCTCTTCGATGCGGGGGACGCTTGCGAAACGACCTTGAGATGAAAGCGGTACGTTTTATTTTGAGAAGGAGGCAGGAAAAAGATGAAGGAGAAACTCGAAGCGCTGCGGCAGGAGGCACTGGACCAACTGCAGGGAGTAGAGGATGTGCAGCAGCTGAATGACCTGCGCGTCAAATATTTGGGCAAAAAAGGCGCACTGACGGAAATTTTGCGGGGCATGGGCGCGCTGAGCGCGGAGGAACGCCCGGTCATCGGCCAAGTGGCCAACGAAGTGCGCGGGGCGATCGAAGCGGTGATCGAATCGAAGCAGGAAGCATTCCAGAAAGCCGAAACCGAAAAGCGCCTGCAGGCGGAAAAAGTCGACGTGACGCTGCCTGGACGCAAAATGAAGCAGGGCGGCGTTCATCCGCTGAACCGGGTCATCGAGGAAATCGAAGAAATCTTCATCGGCATGGGATATGAAATCGCCGAAGGTCCGGAAGTAGAAACCGATTACTACAACTTCGAAGCGCTGAATCTGCCGAAAAACCATCCGGCGCGCGACATGCAGGATACGTTCTACATTACGGAAGACATCTTGATGCGGACGCAAACGTCGCCGGTTCAGGTGCGCACCATGGAAAAAATGGAAGGCCGCGTGCCGGTAAAAATCATCTGCCCGGGCAAAGTGTACCGCCGCGACGACGATGACGCGACGCACTCCTTCCAGTTCAACCAGATCGAAGGTTTGGTCATCGGCGAAAACATCCGGATGAGCGACCTGAAAGGCACGCTGCTCCAGTTCGTGCAAAAAATGTTCGGGCCCGAAACCCAAATCCGCCTGCGCCCAAGCTTCTTCCCGTTCACCGAGCCAAGCGCCGAAGTGGACGTGACCTGCGCAAGATGCGGAGGCAGCGGCTGCCGCGTGTGCAAGCAGACCGGCTGGCTCGAAATTTTGGGCTGCGGCATGGTGCATCCGGAGGTGCTGCGCAAAGGCGGCTACGATCCTGAAGTGTACAGCGGATTCGCTTTCGGCATGGGGCCGGACCGGATCGCGATGCTCAAATACGGCATTGACGACATTCGTCATTTCTATAATGGGGATATGGCATTTTTGAAGCAGTTCGCCCGCCGGTAAAGGGAAACTGCGAACGGACTTGAAATCAAGGAAAGAAGGAAGGGACCCGGGATGAAAGTATCAACAGAATGGTTGGCGGACTATGTTTCGCTTGAAAACGTGGCGGCCGAAGAGCTTGCCGAACAAATTACGCGCGCGGGGATCGAGATCGATGAAGTCGAAAACCGCAATAAAGGCGTTTCCAAGGTCGTTGTCGGCTATGTAAAAAGCAAGGAAAAACATCCCGATGCGGATAAGCTGAACGTCTGCATCGTCGATGCCGGACAAGAAGAAGACCTGCAAATCGTGTGCGGCGCGAAAAACGTCGCGGCAGGCCAAAAGGTGCCGGTGGCGCTCGTTGGAGCCAAACTTCCCGGAGGGCTGGAAATTAAAAAAGCCAAGCTGCGCGGCGTCGCGTCGCAAGGGATGATCTGTTCGGCGAAGGAGCTCGGCATGAACGATAAGCTTCTGCCGAAAGAGCAGCAGGAAGGCATTCTCGTGCTGCAAGAGAACGTACAGGTCGGCACGCCGATCGGAAACGTACTCGGCTTGGACGACAAGGTGCTGGAATTCGACCTGACGCCGAACCGTTCCGACTGCCTCAGCATGATCGGCGCGGCATATGAAGTCGGGGCGATTCTCGGCCGCGACGTGAAGCTGCCGAAGCCCGAAAAGGAGCTGGTGGAAGTCAGCGATGCGGCGGCCGACCACATTTCCGTCAAAATCAGCGCTCCGGAGCACTGCAGCCATTATGCTGCCAGATACATTACGGGCGTCAAAATCGCTCCTTCCCCGCAATGGATGCAGAACCGTTTGATGGCGGCGGGCGTGCGCCCGCTCAACAACATCGTCGATATCACGAACTATGTCATGCTGGAATACGGCCAGCCGCTGCATGCGTTTGACGCCGATCAGCTGGAGAACGGCGCGATCGACGTCCGCCTTGCCAAGGAAGGCGAGACGCTGGTCACGCTGGACGGGCAGGAACGCAAGCTGGAGCCGCATATGCTGCTTATTACAGACGGCGTTAAACCCGTCGCGCTTGCCGGCGTCATGGGCGGGCTGAATTCCGAAGTGACGGACGGCACGGTGAACATCCTGCTCGAATCCGCCAAGTTCGACGGCGGTACGGTGCGGAAAACGTCCAGACAGTTGGGACTCCGCTCGGAAGCGAGCCAGCGTTTCGAAAAGGAAGTCGACCCAAGCGCCGTCATTCCTGCGCTCAACCGGGCGGCGGAGCTGATCTGCCGTTATGCGTCCGGCGCGGTCCATAAAGGCATCGTGGAAGCCGGATCGGTAAACGCGGAAGAAAAGGTCATCGTGCTTTCCTTCGACAAGCTGAACCGTTTCCTTGGCACCGATCTGTCGATGCTGGAGGTCAAAACGATTTTCAATCGCCTTCATTTCAGCTGTGCCGACACCGCGCAGGGCGTGCTTGAAGTTAAAGTGCCGACGCGGCGCGGAGACATTACGCTGGACGTGGATTTGATCGAAGAGATCGCCCGCCTGTACGGCTACGACAACATCCCGACGACGGCGATCG